>Ga0228698_1000692_pt1 | contig 21718 bp, 22 predicted proteins | sample McNCre117_Aug_MG_FD_178015 | JGI IMG/M metagenome (GOLD analysis project Ga0228698, IMG submission 178015) | Freshwater microbial communities from McNutts Creek, Athens, Georgia, United States - 1-17_Aug_MG | ecosystem: Environmental > Aquatic > Freshwater > Creek | place: USA: Georgia...
GGATGCCGTACGTGCTGTTTTTGGGGCTGGTCAGCGTCAGCCTTGGCGTGCTCAATTTGCTGCCCTTGCCCATGCTCGATGGGGGGCATTTGATGGTTTACATTTATGAAGGCTTGGTGGGGCGCCCTCTTGCTGATCGCTGGCAAGAATGGCTTCAACGCATCGGCATGGTGGTTTTGGCCGCCGGGATGTCCATCGCCCTCTACAACGATTTGGCCCGCCTTCTGGGCTGACTGATTGGCTCATGACACACAGCTTTTCACCCTCCAAATTTGTCCAGGCTCTCGGACTGGCCTTTTGCGTCTCCAGTTCTGCTTGGGCGGTAGACCCTTTTGCATTGCGCGACATTCGCCTGGAGGGCTTGCAGCGCGTGGAGCCCGGTACCGTGTTTGCCTCGCTACCCTTCAGAGTGGGGGATACCTACAACGACGAGCGTGGTGCTGCCGCCATCCGGGTCTTGTTTGCCCTGGGCTTGTTCAAAGACGTTCGCGTGGAGATCAATGGCGATGTGGTCGTGGTGGTGGTGGAAGAGCGCCCAACCATTGCAGAGATCACGTTTTCTGGTGTCAAAGAGTTTGACAAAGATGTCTTGACCAAAGCCTTGCGCGAAGTGGGCCTGACCGATGCACGACCCTTTGACAAAGCGCTGGCCGACCGCGCCGAGCAGGAGCTCAAGCGCCAATACCTGAACCGCAGCATGTATGGCGCACAGGTTGTGACCACCGTGACACCGGCGGAACGCAACCGGGTCAACCTGAACTTTTCGGTGACTGAAGGCGAAATTGCCAAAATTCGCGAACTGCGCGTGATTGGCAGCTCTGCCTTCACCGAAGCTTCGCTCAAGGAATTGTTCGATTTGGATGAAGGCGGGTGGTTGTCCTGGTACACCAAATCAGACCGCTATTCCCGTGCCAAACTTTCGGCCGACCTGGAAACATTGCGCTCGCATTACCTCACGCGTGGCTATTTGGAGTTCAACATCGATTCCACACAGGTGGCGCTTTCTCCCGATAAGGAGGAAATGGCCATCACCATCAACATCACCGAAGGCAAGCGGTATGTGGTGTCTTCGGTGAAGCTGGAAGGCGATTTTTTGGGTAAGGACGAGGACTTCAAGTCTCTGATCACCGTCAAGGCGGGTGAGGCTTACAACGCCGATCGGGTGGCAGAAACCACCAAAGCATTTGCCGATTACTTCGGCAAGTTTGGCTTTGCATTTGCCCGGGTAGAGGCGTTGCCGCAAATTGACCGTATCAACAACCGCGTGGATCTGGTGTTGCAAGCACAACCTTCCCGCAGGGCCTATGTGCGACGCATCAGCGTGGCCGGCAACGCCCGCACGCGGGATGAGGTGGTGCGTCGTGAATTCCGCCAGTTTGAATCGGCATGGTACGACAGCGATCGCATCAAGCTGTCACGCGACCGAGTCGATCGCTTGGGGTATTTCACACAGGTAGGCATCGACACCCAGGAGGTGGCCGGTGCCCCAGACCAGGTGGATTTGCTGATGTCGGTGACGGAAAAGCCCACGGGCAACCTGTCCTTGGGGTTGGGCTATTCACAAACCGAGAAACTGTCCTTCATTGGCGGTATTCGCCAGGAAAACGTGTTTGGTACCGGCAACTACCTGGGCATTGACCTCAATACCAGCAAGTTCAACCGCCAAGTATCGGTCACCACCACTGATCCCTACTTCACCCAAGACGGCATTTCCCGCACGGTGGACGTCTTCTACCGAACGACCCGTCCATACACCCAGCAGGGCGGCGACTACCAGTTGATCACCCCGGGTGTGAACGTTCGTTTTGGTGTGCCGTTCACGGAAACGGACACAGTATTTTTTGGCGGAGGCTTGGAATCCACCAAAATTGTGACGGGTACCAGCATGCCTGCTGCGTATCTGGATTTTGCCAAGCACTATGGTGCGACCAGCCAGTCGGTTCCCCTGACCATGGGATGGACGCGGGATGCCCGGGATAGCGCTTTGGTGCCCACCACCGGCCGTCTGCAAAAGCTGCAGTCGGAATGGGGGGTGGCGGCTGACACCCGTTACCTGCGCGGTAACTATCAGTTCCAGCAATACATTCCTTTGAACAAGAAATACACCTTCGCATTCAATGCAGATTTTGGATGGGGCAAGGGCTTGAGTGGTCGCCCGTTCCCGGTGTTCAAAAACTTCTTTGGCGGTGGTCTGGGTTCCGTGCGTGGGTTTGAGCAGGGCACATTGGGCGGGCGGGACATCACCGGGGCCTACATCGGTGGTCCCAAAAAGCTGGGCTTGAACCTGGAGATGCTGGCGCCCTTCCCAGGTGCCGGCAACGACCGCACCCTTCGCATGTTCGGTTTCGTTGACTTGGGCAATGTGTATGGCGAGAACGAGAAAGTCTCTTTCTCCCAGATGCGGTCTTCTACGGGCATTGGCTTGAGTTGGCTGTCACCCGTGGGGCCGCTGCGATTTGCGTATGCCAACCCCATCCGCAAGTTTGCGGGCGATAGAATCCAAAAAATTCAGTTTCAAATCGGTACGTCTTTCTGATGAACTTCAATCTCCGTCAATCTGTGGTGGCTGTGGCTTTGGGCTTGGGCATGGCTGTGTCCTGGGCGCAGGATTTCAAAATCGGCTTCGTGAATACCGACCGCATTTTTCGTGAATCCGCTCCTGCCAAAGATGCTCAAACCAAACTGGAGCGCGAGTTTGCCAAGCGCGAAAAAGAGCTGGACGATCAGGGTGCTCAGCTGAAAACAGCGGGTGACAAATTTGAGCGCGAAGGTCCGACCATGTCGGAAACTCAGCGCTCCACCCGTCAGCGCCAGTTGATGGAGCAAGACCGCGATTACCGCCGCCGCCGCTCCGAATTCCAAGAAGACTTGGCTCAACGCAAGAACGAAGAGCTGCAGCAGGTCATTGAGCGCGCCAACAAGGTCATCAAGCAGGTGGCAGAGGCTGAAAAATTCGATTTGATTCTGCAGGAGGCTGTGTACATCAGCCCCAAGCACGACATCACCGACAAGGTGCTGAAGGTCATCAACACCGCCAAGTGACAGGATGGGAACACCCGTGTCCCATCGTTTGTCAGAGATCACCGCCGCTTTGGGCGGTGATTTTTTTGGAGAAGACCGTTTAGTTGACCGACTGGCTCCGCTGGAAACGGCCAGTGCGCAGGAGTTGGCGTTTGTCAGTCATGCCCGCTATGCCGGGCAGCTGCAAACCACCCGTGCTGGGGCATTGATCGTTCCGCCTGCGCTGAAAGAGGCGGCGCTGGTGAGAGGTGCCTGCATTGTTGTCAGTGATGTATACCATTATTTTGCGCTTCTGTCGCAATGGTGGAAACGTTCTTTAGCTACTGATTTTTTACCTTCCGTTCACCCTTCGGCCTGCATCGACCCAACGGCTGTGTTGGGGGCCAATGTGTCAATCGGCCCATTTGTGGTGGTGGAAGCCGGGGCCAGAGTAGGCGATGGTGTCCGCCTGGGCGCTCACACGGTGGTGGGGCGTGCTGCGACGGTGGGAGCCGGCAGCCTGTTGTACCCCCATGTGACGGTGGGCGAACGCTGCCAGGTGGGCGAGCGCTGCATTTTGCACAGTGGGGTGGTGGTTGGAGCCGATGGTTTTGGCTTTGCACCGCACCAAGGTACCTGGGTCAAGATTGAGCAGCTGGGCGCTGTGCGCATTGGCAACGACTGCGAACTGGGGGCCAACACCTGCGTAGACCGCGGTGCACTGGACGACACCATTCTGGAAGACGGTGTGAAGCTCGACAACCTGGTGCAAATTGGTCACAACGTGCATGTGGGTGCGCACAGCGCCATGGCCGGTTGTGCCGGGGTTGCGGGAAGTGCCCGCATTGGCAAACGCTGCACGGTGGGTGGTGGTGCGGTGGTGCTGGGCCATTTGCAGCTGGCCGACGATGTGCACATTTCCGCGTCCAGCGTGGTCATGCGGTCCATCCGCCAGCCGGGGCAATACAGCGGTGTGTTTCCCATCGATGACAATGCCGCCTGGGAAAAAAATGCGGCCACGCTCAAGCAGCTTCACGCTCTGCGTGACCGAATCAAACAACTTGAAAAGCAACTGACCACGCCATGATGGACATCCACCAAATCCTCAAGCAATTGCCACACCGTTACCCCATTCTGCTAGTGGATCGGGTGCTGGAAATTGAAAAAGGCAAACGCATCAAGGCACTGAAAAACGTGTCCATCAACGAGCCGTTTTTTGTTGGGCATTTTCCGCACCGCCCGGTGATGCCCGGTGTGCTGATGCTGGAGGCCATGGCCCAGGCTGCTGCATTGCTCGCCTTCGACACCCAGGGTGTGACGCCAGACGACAAAACTGTGTACTACTTTGCCGGCATTGACGGTGCGCGCTTCAAGCGCCCGGTCGAGCCAGGCGACCAGCTGGTGATGGATGTGGAAATCCTGCGCGTCAAAGCCGGTATTTTCAAATTCAAAGGCGTGGCCAAAGTGGGCGATGAAGTCGCCACCGAAGCCGAGCTGATGTGCACCATGCGCACCATTGCCTGATGCGTGGGTTGACTGGCAGGAACCCCATCCCGTGAGCCTCATTCACCCTACCGCCGTTGTCGATCCCCGGGCTGAGCTGGACTCTTCCGTCAGCGTGGGGCCGTTTTCGGTCATTGGCCCGCACGTCAAAATAGGCGCAGGCACCACCGTGGGGCCGCACAGCGTCATTGAAGGGCACACCACGATTGGTGCCGACAACCGGATTTTTCAATTCGTTTCGCTGGGTGCCATCAACCAGGACAAGAAATACGCCGGTGAGCCTTGCGAGCTGATCATTGGTGACCGCAACACCATCCGCGAGTTCAGCACCTACCACATTGGCACGGTGCAGGGTGGTGGCGTCACCCGGTTGGGCAACGACAACTGGATGATGGCGTACTCCCACCTGGCGCACGACTGCATCGTGGGCAACCACACCATTTTTGCCAACAACACCCAGCTGGCTGGGCATGTGGAGGTAGGGGATTGGGTCATTTTTGGCGGCTACACCGTGGTGCACCAGTTTGTGCGCATTGGCGCCCATGCCATGACGGCCATGTGCTCGCTGCTGTTTGCCGATGTACCGCCGTTCGTCATGTGCCAGGGGCAGCCAGCGGCTGGCCGTTCCATGAACTTCGAAGGCTTACGCCGACGCGGTTTTTCTGCCGAGCGCATTGGTGCGGTCAAGGCCATGCACAAGGCCTTGTACCGCGATGACCTCACGCTGACCCAGGCCCGCGAAGCCATTGCCACATTGCCCGAACGGTTTCCGGAAGCGGTTGCCGACGTGCAAATGATGTGTGGTTTTCTGGACGGTGTGTCGGCCCAGCGCGGCATCGTCCGCTGAGCGCCTGACATGCGGCCCCCACGCTCACGGCGTTCGCTGCCCCCCAAGGGGGCTGTCAGTCCCTCCGAAGCGGCCGGGCGGCACTGACCATGGCGGTCCTCCAGGGCGGTTGCGGTCCAGACCTGGCCTGGGTGGCCGGTGAAACATCTGGCGACATGCTGGGTGCGGTGGTGTTGGACGCACTGCGTGAGCGCCACCCGCAATGGCACTTTGCAGGCATTGGCGGTCCACAGCTGGTGGCCAACGGGCTGGATGCCTGGTGGCCCAGTGAAAAACTGGCTGTTCGCGGTTACGTTGAGGTGCTGCGCCATTACCGGGAAATCGTCGGCATCCGCGAACAACTGAAAGCCCGGCTGCTGCAACACCCGCCCCGTGCCTTTGTGGGTGTGGATGCGCCCGACTTCAACCTTGACCTGGAGCGCGATTTGCGCGCCAGCGGCATTCCCACGGTGCACTTGGTGTGTCCGTCGGTCTGGGCCTGGCGGCCAGAGCGGGTGGCCAAGCTGAAAGCCAGCGTGGACCATGTGCTGTGCATTTTTCCGTTCGAGCCAGAGTTGCTTCGCCCGCATGGCATTGCGGCCACCTACATCGGCCACCCGCTGGCTCCGCTCATTCCCATGGAGCCTGACCAGGCTGCTGCGCGCCAGAAGCTGGGTTTGCCGCTGAACGCACCGGTTGTGGCGTTGTTGCCGGGCAGCCGTCAATCTGAAATTCAATACCTGGCTTTGCGGTTTTTAAGGGCCGCAGCGCTTGTTTTGAAAGAACAGCCTGCTACTTATTTTGTACTACCTGCCTTGCCCGCACTTCAAGCCGCCATCGACCGGCTGTGTGCCCAGACCGCGACTGGCAAGGCCCTTGCAGGGCGGTTGACGGTGTGCAACGGGCAGTCCCACGTGGCGCTGGCCGCATGTGATGTGACGCTCATTGCCAGCGGCACCGCCACCCTGGAGGCCGCGCTGTTCAAACGCCCCATGGTGATTGCCTACAACATGAACTGGCTGAGCTGGCAGATCATGCGGCGCAAACAATTGCAGCCTTGGGTGGGTTTGCCCAATATTTTGTGCGGCGAATTCGTGGTGCCCGAATTGTTGCAAGACCAGGCGACGCCCGCTGCATTGGCCGCACAGGTGTTGAACTGGTTCAGGCAACCCCAGCAGGCCGAGCGGGTGAAGGCGCGCTTTGCCGATTTGCACCACACCCTGATTCGGGATACCCGCACCCTGGCGGCCGACGCCATTGAGTCCTGCCTGACATGAAGTCCACATCAGCGCCTGCCAAACGGGGAGGGCGCCGTCTGGCTGCCCCCATTCAAGCTCCCTTGTGTTGGGATGGCCCAGGGCTGCTAGCTGGCGTGGATGAAGCCGGGCGTGGCCCCTTGGCCGGCCCTGTGGTGGCTGCGGCAGTGATTCTGGACGAGTGCCAACCCATTGCGGGCCTGGCCGACTCGAAGAAACTCAGCGCTGCGCGGCGGGAGGTGTTGTTCGATGAAATCCGTGCCAAGGCCCTGTGTTTTGCGGTGGCGCAGGCGTCGGTGGAGGAGATTGACCGCCTCAACATCCTGCAGGCCACTCTGCTGGCCATGCAACGTGCGGTGGAGGGGTTGAGGCTCAAACCGCACAAGGTGCTGGTGGATGGCAATCGGCTGCCCCGGCTCGATGTGTTGGCCGAAGCCATTGTGAAAGGCGACGACAAAGTGCCCGCCATTTCGGCTGCGTCCATTCTGGCCAAGGTCACACGCGACCGCATGACTCTGGACATGGAGCGGGAGTACCCCGGCTATGGCTTTGCCAAGCACAAGGGGTATGGCACCGCCGAGCACCTGGCTGCGCTGGCTCGCCTGGGGGCCACTCCGTACCACCGCCGTTCGTTTGCACCGGTGGCTGCGGTGTTGTCTGACCAGACCGGCTGAAGCGGGCGCGGTTTTCCGGTCGATTTTGCGGCCGTTGGGTCGGCTATTGCACCGGCTGTTGGCCTCGTCATGGTCCCAGCCATTGACCTTCAGGCCAGGTGCCCGATGCAATGGCTTGGTGGGTTACCTCCTCCAGCAGGTGGACGGTGTGCCGCACCGGCAGGCTGATGGGGCGTTGGGTGGGCAAGGCCACCACAATGGTGCGGCTGATGGGCGGGTCGGCCAGCGGGGCGCCGCTTAGCTGACCTGTGCGCAGGTCTTCAGCCACCGCAATGGGTGGAAGAATAGTCAGCCCATGCCCGCCCAGCACCAGCGCCCGTTGCACGCTCAGGGCATTGGTTTCGACCGAAATGTTCAGGCTGATGTGGGCCACCGCGCAGGCGTGCTCCACCAGAGTGCGGATGCCGTGTGGTGCACTGGGCAATACCAGCCGGTGCCGAGCCAGGTCGGCCAACGGCAACGGGTGTTCGGGAGTCAGCCCCACATCGGACGGGCCAATCACCCACAGGGGTTCTTCCACCAGCGGGTTGGTTTGAATGTCTGCCGAGCGCTCGGCGCCATAGAGCAGGGCAGCGTCCACTTCCCCCGATTCCAGCCAGCGCAGCAAGGTGCCCGCATACCCCATGGCAATGCGCACCCGGATGCCCGGGAAACGCTCGGCGACCGCCGCCACCAGCGTGCTGGACAGCAAATCGATGGTGCTGGGCAGCAGCCCCAGCGTCACCAGGCCACTCACTTCGCCGTGGGCAGTGCCGGCAATTTCCATGCGGGCCCGGTCCAGTTCCAGCATGGCGCGTCGGGCGTAGCTTTGCAGGGTTTGCCCGGTTTCGGTCAGCACCATGCCGTGGCGCTCGCGCTCGAACAGTGGTGCGCCAACGTCTTCTTCCAGCAGGCGGATTTGCCGTGAAACAGCAGGCTGCACCACATGTAGCACCTCGGCTGCGCGGGTCACGTTGCCGGTTTCGGCCACGGTGAGGAAGGCGCGCAACTGCTTGAAATCCATGGAAACCCCCGATCGAAGAATGTGATTGTGGAATGCTGAAATTCTATTTCTAAATACATTCAATCAGAAATTATGATTTCTCGGCTCCTTCAATTGCACTTCTTCAAAAGAGACGCCAACGGCCATGAACCACACCCCCCACACGCCCCCTGCCTGGCAGGAGGCCATCTTCAAAGTCCTGAAGGAAGGCGGCACGCGTCAGATCGCATACGTGCCCGATGCCGGGCATTCCCACGTCATCCGCAGCGCCATTGCCGACCCCGACATCCACGACGTGGTGCTCACCACCGAGGAGGAGGGCGTGGCCGTCTGCGCCGGTGCCTGGCTGGGCGGCCAGCGTGCGGTGCTGCTGATGCAAAGCAGCGGCGTGGGCAACTGCGTGAACATGTTTTCGCTGCTGCAGGCGGCGGACTTGCCGTTTTTCACGCTGGTGACCATGCGCGGCGAATACGCCGAGTTCAACCCCTGGCAAGGTCCCATGGGCAAGGCCACGCAGGCGGCGCTGGAGCTGATGGGCATTCACGTGCTGCGCGCTTCCAAGCCCGAGGAGGTGGAAGAAATCGTCAGCGCTGGCTTCGACGCCGCGTTTGAAGCCGGCGAAAAAGTGGCGGTGCTGCTGAGCCAGGAACTGATTGGTCGCAAGAAATGGGAGCGCAAATGATGCAAACGCAAACGATGGGCACGCCAACGACGAGCCAAGCCGCCATGCCACCCCGCCAGCACGCCGACCGCCGTGCCTTTGTCCGCCAGTTGCTGGCTGCCACGCCCGATGCGCTGGTGGTCACCGGGCTGGGTTCGGCCTCTTACGACGTGTTTGCCGCCGGAGACCGCGACCAGAACTACTACCTGTGGGGCGCCATGGGCGGTGCCGCCGCGCTTGGCCTGGGCTTGGCACTGGCCCAGCCCGACAAGCCGGTGCTGGTCATCACCGGCGACGGCGAGCAGCTGATGGGTGTGGGTGCCCTGGGCACCATTGCCGTCAAACAGCCCCACAACCTGACGGTGGTGGTGCTGGACAACGGCCACTTTGGCGAAACCGGCATGCAGCGCAGCCACTCCAGCCTGGGGGCCGACCTGGTGGCGGTGGCCAAAGGCTTTGGCATTGCCAACGCGCGCAGTGTGGACAGCACCGATGCCTGCGCCGCGCTGGCGCAGCAGGTGAATGCCCGTCAGGGCACGGCCTTTGTGCAGGTGTTCATCGAGGCCAATGAGCCCCCGCGTGCGCTGCCACCCCGGGATGGGCCGTACATCAAAAACCGCTTCCGTGCGGCGCTGGGTTTGAATCCGTTTTAAGTGAAATAGGCCTCTGGCGCTTGTTCTTCATGCGCTGGCAGCTCCATATTTGGTAGTGATCACCATGAAGCGTTATGCTCTGCACATCGCTGGCGAGGCCGTGGCCCCGCACAGCGGCACCTGGTTCGACACGCAGAACCCCTACACCGGCGAAGCCTGGGCCCACATTCCGCGCGGCAACGCGCAGGATGTGGACGCGGCGGTGCAAGCCGCCCACCAGGCGCTCACCACCGGCCCCTGGGTCGAGATGACGGCCACCCAGCGCGGCGCCCTCATGCGCAAACTGGGCGACCTGATTGCGCGCGACGCCGCCCAACTGGCCGCCACCGAGGTGCGCGACAACGGCAAGCTGTTTGCCGAAATGAACAGCCAGCTGGCCTACATCCCACAGTGGTTCTATTACTACGGCGGCCTGGCCGACAAGGTACAGGGCGCCACACTGCCACTGGACAAAAAAGGCTACTTTGCCTACACCCGCCACGAGCCGGTGGGCGTGGTGGCCGCCATCACGCCGTGGAACTCGCCGCTGCTGCTGCTGGCCTGGAAGTTGGCCCCGGCCCTGGCGGCGGGTTGCACGGTGGTGGTGAAGCCGTCCGAGTTCACCTCGGCTTCCACGCTGGAGTTTGCCGAGCTGTTTGCAGAAGCCGGGTTTCCGCCGGGTGTGTTCAACGTGGTCACCGGCTTTGGGGCCGAGGTGGGCACACCGCTGGTGGAGCACCCGCTGGTGGCCAAAATCAGCTTCACCGGGTCAGATGCCACCGGCCGCCTCATCAACGAGCGTGCGGGCAAACTGCTCAAACACACCGCCATGGAGCTGGGCGGCAAGTCGCCCAACATCGTGTTTGACGATGCCGACCTGGAGCAAGCCGCGTTCGGTGCCATCTCGGGCATTTTTGCCGCCTCTGGGCAAACCTGCATTGCGGGCTCTCGACTGCTGGTGCAAGAAAACATCCACGATGCGTTTGTGCAGCGCCTGCTGGCCGTGGCCCGCACCGCCCGCATGGGTGACCCCATGAGCCCCGACACCCAGGTGGGCCCGGTGACCACACCGCCTCAGTACCAAAAGGTGCTGGAGTACATCACCATTGCCCGCAGCGAGGGCGCCACGGCGGTGCTGGGTGGCGAAAAAGGCAACCACGACGGCACGGCGCCCCAATGCGGCCAAGGCTGGTTTGTGCAGCCCACCATCTTCACCGGCGTGAACAACCGCATGCGCATTGCACAAGAAGAGGTGTTTGGCCCGGTGCTGTCGGTCATCCCATTCAAAGACGAGGCCGATGCCTTGGCCATTGCCAACGACGTGCGCTTTGGCCTGGCGGCTGCGGTGTGGACCCGCGACATCGGCCGCGCCATCCGCATGAGCGACCGGCTGCAGGCCGGCACGGTGTGGGTCAACACCTACCGCGCGGTGAGTTTCATGGCGCCGTTCGGTGGCTACAAAGACTCGGGCCTGGGGCGTGAGAACGGCATCGACGCGGTGCGCGAATACCTGCAAACCAAAGCCGTCTGGATCAACAGCGGCGCGGTGGCGGGCAACCCGTTTGTCCTGAAATGATGAATGAAATTAGCACTTTGCGCAATCTATGAAAGCGTGAGTAGCTTCTGATTGAATAGCAAAACACACCCACGGAGACAAACCATGACACACCCGATGCGACGCAGCCTGCTTCAAGCCGGTCTGCTGGCCGCCACGCTGAGCATGCTGCCCGCTACCGCCACCTGGGCGCAAGCCCCCGCGCCAGCTGCCAGTTCAGGCGCCGCTTCTGCTGATTGGCCCAAAGGCCCCATCACCCTGGTGGTGCCGTTCGCTGCGGGCGGTGCCACCGATGTGGTGTCGCGCCTGGTGGCGCAAAAGCTGGCCGACCGCATCGGCCGCCCGGTGGTGGTGGACAACGTGGCCGGTGGTGGCGGCACCATCGGTGCCAACAAAGTCAGGCGCGCTGCGCCCGACGGCAACACCTTGCTGATGGGCACGGTGGCCACGCATGCCATTCAGCCGCTGTCGGCCAAGCCCGCGCCATACGACCCGCAAAAGGATTTCACGCCCATCTCCTTGCTGGCCACGGTGCCCAACGTGCTGCTGGTGGCCAACTCGGTGAAGGCCAGCAACCTGCGCGAGCTGATTGCGCTGGCCAAGGCGCAGCCCAACCAGTTCAACTACGGGTCTTCTGGCGTGGGCACCCCGCCGCATTTGTCGGGCGAGCTGTTCAATGCCATGGCCGGGGTCAGCATGACCCACGTGCCCTACAAAGGCGGTGGCCCTGCCATGGTCGATTTGGTGGGCGGGCAAATTCCCGTGCTGTTCGACGTGCTCACGGGTGCGGCCTCGCACATCCGCTCGGGTTCGGTGCGTGCCCTGGCGGTGACCACCAGCCAGCGTGTGGCGTCCTTCCCCGATGTGCCCACCCTGGCCGAAGCCGGTGTGCCCGGCTACGAAACCTACACCTGGAACGCCATTTTTGGCCCGGCAGGCATGCCCAAACCCATGGTGGAAGCCTTGAGCCGCGAGCTGCAGGCCGTCATTGCGCTGCCCGAGGTGCAAACCAAACTCAAAGACCTGAGTGCCACGCCGGTGGGCTCGTCGCCCGAGGCGTTGGCTGCGCTGGTCAAGTCTGAACAGGCCAAATGGGGGCCAGTCATCCAGTCCATGGGCGGCTTGAAGCGCGACTGAAAGCGAGACCGATGGCCGACTCCCCCCAACTCCATTCCCTGGCAGACGCTTCCCGCACCAACCTGCCCACGCTGCTGACGCAACTGGCAAGCATTGTGGGAGCCCCGCGGGTGCTGGCGGAAGCGCCTGACACAGCGGCCTATCAGCAAGACTGGCGAGGCCGTTACACCGGCGCTGCCCTGGCGGTGGTGCTGCCTGGCAGCACGGACGAAGTGGCGGCGGTGGTGCGGGCCTGCGTGGCGCAGGGCGTGGCCATCGTGCCGCAAGGGGGCAATACCGGCCTGGTGGGCGGTGCGGTGGCACCCGCAGACCGGCCCGCGTTGTTGCTCAACCTCTCGCGGCTCAACCGCATCCGCGAGGTGGATGCCCGCAACAACTCGGTGGTGGCCGAGGCCGGTTGCATCCTGGCCCATGTGCGCGAGGTGGCCGACCAGCACCAACGCCAGTTCCCGTTGCTGCTGGGCAGTGTGGGCAGCTGCGAAATTGGAGGACTGGTGTCCACCAACGCAGGTGGAACGGGCGTTTTGCGCTATGGAAACATGCGCGAACTGGTGCTGGGTCTGGAGGTGGTGCTGCCCGACGGCACCGTGTGGAACGGCCTGCGCGCGCTGCGCAAAGACAACGCCGGTTATGACCTGAAGCAACTGTTCATGGGGGCAGAGGGCACGCTGGGCGTGGTCACTGCAGCGGTGCTCAAGCTGTACCCCAAACTGGCCGTGTCGGCCAGCGCCATGGTGGCCTTGCCCGGTGTGCAGCAGGCGGTGGACTTGCTGCGTTTTCTGCAAGAGCAGGTGGGCCAAAGGATAGAGGCGTTCGAAATCTTGTCGTGCCGCCAAATAGAAATCGTCGTGAAACACGGTCACGGCCTGTCATCACCCATGCCGCTGGACGAGCCGTTTTATGTGTTGGTTGAACTGGCCGACAGCTCCCCCGCCTGGGATGCCAGCACCGAGCTAGAACAGGTGCTGGCCGACGCCTTCGAGCGCGGGCTGGTGAGCAACGCCGTGGTGGCCACCGACCTGGCCAAGGCCGAGCGTATGTGGGCGCTGCGGCACCACATATCCGAGTGCAACAAACTGGCGGGCTTTACCGTGTCGAACGACACGTCGGTGCCAGTGTCCCAATTGCCGGTGTTCATTCCCAGCGTCACCGCGCGCATCGAGCGCGAGGTGCCCGGTGCCGAGGTCTGCCATGCGGGGCACATTGGCGACGGCAACATCCATGTCATTGCGGTGCTGTCGCGGGCTGTGTACGCCACGCCCGAGGCCTGCGAGGCCGCCGCAGCCCGGGTGAACCTGATCGTGCATGAGGCCAGCGTGGACTTAGGGGGCAGCATCAGTGCCGAACACGGCATTGGCCGCATGCATGTGGAGCGGCTGGAGCGGTTCAAACCCGCAGTGGACCAACAGATGATGCGTCTGGTTAAAAACGCCTTTGACCCGCTGGGGCTGATGAACCCGGGCAAGATTTTGGCAATGCCATGTGATGGGGGCGGTTGACGCTGCCTGTTGAATGACAGGACGGTCTGGTGTATGTGTGCAATGTACATCCATGTATGTACATATTTCGTTCTGGCGGATATGATGGTTCTGAACATCCTTCATTTCCAGGAGATTCAGGGCATGAACCACACCAAACTGTTCAAAAACGGCAACTCGCAGGCCGTGCGCATCCCGGCTGAGCTGGCTTACAGCAGCTGGGACATCGAATTGGTGATTGAACGCCAGGGTGACGAGTTGCGCATCCGCCCGGCACGCCGACGCATGGGCGATGTGTTGGGCAAGCTGGCGCAGTTCTCGCCCGACTTCATGAGCGAAGGCCGGGGCCTGAATGTCGAAGGCGAGCGCGAGGCCCTATGAAGCCCCAATACATGCTCGACACCAACATCTGTATCTACCTCATGAAGCATCAGTCGCCGCAAGTGAGGGCGCGTTTTGCCGAATGCTTTGTGGGGGATGTGGTGATTTCGGCCATCACGCTGGCCGAGCTGGAGTTTGGCGTGGCCTGTTCGGGTGAGTCCCGGGCGCACCACCAAATGCTTCTGGACAGTTTGCTCGAAGACATCGTGGTTGCCCCCTTTGATGGCGGGGCTGCACGGGCCTATGGGCCATTGCGTGCCGCCCACCGCGAACGCAACAAAGACGCACTCGACAAGCTCATAGCCGCCCATGCGTTTTCGCTGGGTGTGGTGCTGGTCACCAACAACGAAGCCGATTTCCAGGCTTTTGACGGACTGACCATCGAGAACTGGGTCGATGTGCATTGAACCCGATGAAGCCGGGAAAGACGTTGTGGGTTTCATGCGTTTAGCCCTACACCTTGGACATACCCGGTTCCTGGGAGACCCATCAGAACGACTTGGTCGATGCGGGATGCGGGAATCACGATTCTGACGAAGCCTGATCACGTGGTGAATACTGGATCAGATATTTGAGAAACGCGTCTGAGAGTTGATGTGGCGTGTGTGCTGGTCGTACTGCGATGACCCGGCTGTGCACAGCCACATCGCTGATGGGCAGGAAGCGAATGTCAGTGCGGTTGTTCATGGCGACGCTACGTCCAACCACCGTCGTCCCCAATCCTGCTGCGACTAAACCCAGTGCAGTGTGAATTTCCTTGGCCTCATGTCCAGTGCATGGATGTGAGCCGGCTGCTTCCAGCACAGAGAGTACTTGTCGGGAAAAGTGGCTCCCCGCGTTGCCTGGGTAGGTGACGTAGGTCAGAGTACCCAGTTCGGCTGCCGTCACAGTTTCCTGGTTTGCCAGAGGGTGATCAATAGGGATGGCAGCAACCAGCGGATCTTCGAAAAGCTCTGTACACACTAGGTCGGGTTCGGGCTGGGTAGCACCGATCACACGGGCAATGCCCAGGTGAATCGCCCCCGAACGCAGGCTTGCAGGCTGATGTTCCGTGAGGATTTCTTTCAAATCAATCCGCACATCAGGAAACTCGGCCTGCATCGCTCGAACGGTTTCCGGCAATACGGAAAAAATAACGGACCGGGTGAACCCGATTCCCAACCACCCCAGTTTGCCCGCTGCCATCTCGCAAGCTTCTCGTTCCAGGCGGGTTGCAGCGGCAAGGAGTTCGCGCGCTCGTGCGTAGACAAATTCGCCCAAGGGGGTCAGGGACATCGGGCGACTTGATCTGTCCAACAGCGCTCCACCCAGGATTTCCTCCAGCAGCGCCAGTTGCATGCTGATGGCTGTGGAGGCGACAAACAGGTTGTTGGCCGCTGCTCTTGCACTGCCTGTGTCTACGGTTTCACAAAAATAACGCAACTGCCTTAGGTTCAATTTAATTGATTCTGATTTCATTATTCAGCTGTTGAGTTCATTTTTACATCGCATAACAATGATGCCATCTTTTCAACTGGCTCGTTCACATGCATACAAACGACATCCTCAACGCTGACTGGTTTCAGCAAGCCCGCGCGCTCTCCACTGCAGAGATTTCTGATGCGCTGGATGCGCTCAGCCTCCCGGGCAGCGTGCTGGGCATCCGCCCGATCGCCGGCCCGGCGCACCTGTTTGGTCTGGCGTTTACGGTGCGGTTTGCACCCATTGATCGGTTCAATCCAGGTACGGTGGGTGACTTCATCGACACGCTCACGCCCGGTACCGTGGCCGTGCTGGACAACGGTGGCCGCATGGATTGCACCGTCTGGGGGGGAATCCTCAGCCGCTTGGCCGCGCACAAACAGCTGGGAGGCACGGTGATTCATGGCGTGTGCCGGGACACCGTAGAAGCAGATGACGCTGGCTACCCGCTTTTTGCCAACGGTCGTTTCATGCGGACGGGAAAAGACCGGGTTCAGGTTGAGGCATACGAACAGCCCGTCATGCTCGGAGATGTGCGTGTATGTCCCGGCGATTTGATCGTTGGCGATGCCGATGGTGTGGTGGTGGTGCCAAGCCAGCGCATGCAGGAGGTGTTGACCAAGGCACTCAGCACCCGCGAAGTGGAGGAAAAGATTCTGCAAGCAGCCCTTGAAGGGCTGCCTTTGAACGAGGCGCGCAAAAAGTTCAAGTACCACACGCTGCAACGTTCAGCAGCGTCTGACCTGGGGTCTTGATCTCACCCATTTACAAGGACATTCACCATGAAATCTTTGAAAACGCTGGCGGATCTGTCGCTGGGTGTGGCAGCAGCCTTGTCTTCGTTTGGCGCGATGGCGCAAGCGGCCTACCCATGCCCCATTGTCAAATTCATCTCCCCGTACCCGCCGGGTGGTACCACCGATATCCTGGCCCGCCTGATTCAGCCGGGACTGGCGCGTGAATTGGGTGTCACGGTCATTGTGGAGAACAAGCCTGGGGCCAGCAGCAACATTGGCACCGAGTTTGTGGCGAACTCAGCCCCCGATGGCTGTACTTGGTTGCTTGGAAACAATACAGGCGTCGTCATCAACCGCAATCTGTACAAATTGCGGATCGACCCCGTGCAAGGCCTTGCGCCCGTCGGAGCAGTGGCTTCGGTTCCATTGGTGTTTTATGTCAACGCATCCGTCCCCGCAACGAATCTGAACCAGTTGGTGGAACAGGTTCAGAAAAACCCCGGCAAGTTCAGTTATGCCTCGGGTGGCAGTGGCAGCCCTCAGCATCTCATGGGTGAATTGCTCAAGCTCGAAAAAGGCTTGCATGCCGTGCACATTCCTTACCGTGGGCAAGGGCCTGCCATGCAAGATGTGGTTTCAGGTCAAGTACAAATGGCGTTTGAGACGATCACCGTGATTGCGCCGCAGGTGGCATCCGGCCGCGTGCGTGCACTGGCGACTACCGGCGCGAAACGTTCACCTGTGATGCCCGACGTGCCCACTATGAAGGAGCTTGGCATGCCGGATTTCGTCACAGAAAATTGGTACGGCGTATTTGTGAATGCCAAAACGCCCACCGCCGTGGTTCAGCGGCTGAATGCCGCCTTGAACAAAGTGCTTGACGGCAAGGACGTGCACGCATCATTGGAAAAAATGGGTTCCAGCGACGTGAACGGTTCGTCTGAGGCGTTTGCAAAGTTTATTTCCCGCGAACTGCCGCTATGGGAAAGTGTTGTCAAACGTTCTGGCGCAAAGGTGGACTGAATATGAGCTTGTTGAATGGCTTTTTTATCCGGCCTCGCGTCGGCGGTGATGCAACGGCGATTGCGGCCCTTGTTGGATTGCCGACGTCTGTCATCGGCGACGTCATGGGCGGGCGGTTGGTTGGAACCACGGCGCTGCGACCCATTAACCGGTCCGCTGTGGTCACCTGCGGAAACGCATTCACCGTTCGAGTGCGTGCGGGTGACAACCTGTTGATCCACAAAGCTCTGGACATGCTTGAAGCGGGCGATGTGTTGGTTGTCGACGGTGAAGGCGATGTGTCGCGTGCACTGGTGGGCGAAATCATGATGACTTCTGCCCGTGTGCGGGGAGCCGTGGCTTTCGTGATGGACGGTGCAGTGCGTGATGCCGAGGCGTTTGAAACACACCAATTCCCCTGCTGGGCACGCGGCATCAGTTTGCGTGGCCCCTACAAAGATGGCCCCGGCAGCATCAATGTTCCCGTGACGATTGGCGGCATGGTGGTCAACCCAGGAGACGTTGTGGTGGGCGATTCGGACGGCATTGTGGCGGTCCCCTGCCACCTGGCCGAGCAAGTTGCTAGGCTGGCACACGCCAAGGTTGCTCAGGAGCAAGAAATGATTGCTTCGATTCTGGACGGGACGTACTCATCGGCATGGGTCGATGAGGCTCTTCAGCAAAAAGGCGTTTGATCATGCAACCTTTCAAACCAGCACGCCGCGACCTGATTGCATCCATTGCCTTATCTTTGTGCTCAGCCGCTGTCATGGCAGCTTGGCCGCAGGATGGCCGCCCAATAAAACTTCTGGTGCCGTGGCCAACCGGAGGCGCAACCGATCAGGTGGCGCGCATGCTTGCCCAGCCGATGTCGCAAGCGCTGGGCGTTCCGGTTGTCGTGGAGAACAAGGCAGGGGCGGGTGGCGTCATTGGGACTCAGCTCTTCGTCAAAGAAAAGGCAGATGGACATTCGGTTTTGTTGGCAACCAGCTCCACCAATGCCGCAGCTCCTCACCTATATGCAAAGTTGGGATATGACCCGGTGAATGACTTCACTCCAGTGGTCTCAATTTGCGAAATTCCGAATGTGATGGTCGTCCCGGCAAAGTCACCGTGGGGCAGTTTGAAGGAATTGATTGCGGCCACCGAAAAGGACCCTGGTAAGTACACCTACGGGTCTTCTGGCATCGGAGGCTCGCAGCATTTGGCGGGTGCCCAGTTCAAAACCGCGTCGGCCACCGACATCAGGCACGTTCCCTACAAAGGCAGCGGACCTGCGGCACAGGATCTGATGGCTGGTCATATCGACATGATGCTGGACACGGGTTCTTTGGGCAGTATCCGCAGTGGATTGCTCAAGCCCTTGGCGGTTGCCTCTGAAAAGAGGCTTGCCACGTTGCCTGATGTGCCCACTTTCAAAGAAGCCGGTGTGCCCATGCTTGCTTCGGCCTGGTATGGCTTGATGTTGCCTGCCAATGCGCCCGCTGAGGTGGTGACCCGACTGAACACAGAAGTCAACAGGATTTTGCGAAACCCTGAAATTGGCTCCAAGCTCGCAGGGATGGGGGCTGTGGTCTTGGGCGGGACCTCACAGGAATTCGCCCGGTTCTCTGCTTCGGAAATCAAGCGCTACGAAGCGATCGTGCGTGATTCAGGCGCGCCGAAGGAGTAGCGAATGAGAGAAGCGCCTTTCGGTAACCGTTCGAGGTCTCTGCTGGGGCTACGTCGGCGGTTCATCCCCCACCCACCGCACCGGCCAAGCTCCTGAGTGCGCCATGTCGCGCAGCACGTCGTACACCAGGGCCATCACGGCAGACACGGCCATGGGCTGTGGGCGTGTGACGTTGGTGGCGCACACCACTCGGCGGAACATGGCGGGGCTGTCAATCTCGGCAATGCGCAAGCGCCCGGCATCCACCTCTTCGGCCACCGAGCCCAGCGGCAGGATGGTGCTGCCCAATCCGGCTTCGGCCGCCCGTTTGACGCTGCCCAGCGATTCGATTTCGGCCACCACATCCAGTTGAAGCCGAAGCGGGGCACAGGCCTCGTCGATCATGCGCCGCAGCCCATGCTCCTGCCCGGGCAGCACCAAGGGCCACTTCACCAAGTCGTGCAGCTTCAGCTTGGCTGGAATGTGCATGTTGCCATGGGCCGTGACAAACACCAGCTGGTCATCCACCAGCGGGTGTTTGGCCAGGCCAATGTCGGATGCACCGCCATACAGCAAGGCCATGTCCAACCGGCCCGATTGCAGCCACTCGCGCAGGAACCCGCTGTAGGCCTCGGTCAGCTTCAGGCGCACCTTGGGCAGCTTGGCTCTGCAGGCCCGCAAGATGGGTAGCGTGGCCGCCAACGCGATGGTGGTGGGCAAGCCAATGGACACGTCCCCCTGGGGTTCCGCAGCCGATTCCCGCACCGCCAGCTTGGCCCGCTCGGCGTCGGCCAGCACCACCCGCGCGTGCGCCAGAAACACCTTGCCCGCGTCGGTCAGCGTCACACCACGGCTGGAGCGCTCGAACAGGCGTGCGCCCAGCTCTGACTCCAGCGCCGCCATGTGCTGGCCCAGCGCCGGTTGCGCAATGTGCAGCCGACCAGAGGCCTTGAGCAGGCTGCCCGCCTCGCTCACCCCCACGAAGTAGCGCAGTTGTTTGAGTTCCATGCCCGTGCTTTCAAGAGACGTTGATAGCTAAAAATCGTCTAGCCAATATCTTGAATCAGTATTTCACAGATAGCCAACCCCTACGCAGAATGCTCCACACAACAGCGCGAAACAAGGAGACACATCCATGACCACCACACTCGACATCGACACCTTGCGCACCTGGGTGGGCCGCAGCGAAACGCTGGCCGACCAAGTGACTGCCGCCCCCGTGCGCGCCCTGAGCGCCACGCTGGACCGCGACGACGCACCCGACCAACCCGGCCAGGCCATTCCCCCCTGCTGGCACTGGCTGTACTTTTTGCCCGCGCCGCTGCAATCGCAAATTGGGCCTGATGGCCATGCCCGGCGCGGCGGTTTTTTGCCGCCCGTGCCCCTGCCACGGCGCATGTGGGCGGGCAGCCAGTTGCAGTTCCATGCGCCGCTGCGGGTGGGGCAGGCCATTGAGCGCACCAGCCGCATTGCCGATGTGCGCCTGAAAGAAGGGCGCACCGGCCCGCTGGTGTTTGTGAACGTGGACCACGAGGTGCGCGCCGACGGGCAACTGGCCATCAGCGAGCGGCACGACATCGTTTACCGCGACCTGCCCCAGCCCGGCGAAGCCACGCCCGCACCTCAGCCAGCCCCCATCGACGCGCAGTGGACGCGCACCGTCACGCCAGACGACGTACTGCTGTTTCGTTACTCCGCGCTCACCTTCAACGGCCACCGCATCCACTACGACCGGCGCTACGTCACCCAGGTGGAGGGTTACCCCGGCCTCATCGTCCATGGTCCCTTGATTGCCACGCTGCTGCTGGACCTGCTGCGCCGCAGCCTGCCGCAGGCGCAGGTGAAGGGTTTCCAGTTCCGCGCGGTCAAGCCCATTTTCGACATTGCGCCCTTCAGCGTGTGCGGCCTGCAGCTTGACGACCACACCGTGAAGCTCTGGGCCCGCACGCCCGAAGGCCACCTGGCCATGGACGCCACCGCCACTTTGTATTGAGCCCAGAAAGAAGCCCACCCCATGTTCCACGAAACCGACCAGTACCAAGACATCCGCGACGCCGTGCGCAGCCTGTGCGCCCAGTTCCCCGACGAATACCACCGCAAGGTGGACGAAGCGCGGGGCTACCCCGAAGCGTTTGTGCAGGCACTCACCGAAGCCGGCTGGATGGCAGCGCTCATTCCGCAGGAATACGGCGGCTCGGGCCTGTCCATGGCCGAGGCCTCGGTCATCATGGAAGAAATCAACCGCAGTGGTGGCAATTCCGGTGCTTGCCACGGCCAGATGTATGTGATGAACGCCATCGTGCGCAGCGGCACCGAGGCACAGCGGCAGCACTACCTGCCCAAAATTGCCAGCGGCGAGCTGCGCATTCAGTCCATGGGCGTGACCGAGCCCACCACCGGCAGCGACACCACCCGCCTCAAAACCATGGCAGTGAAGAAAGACGGCCGCTGGGTCATCAACGGCCAGAAGGTGTGGATTTCGCGCATCCAGCACAGCGACATGATGATTCTGCTGGCCCGCACCACGCCGCTGGACCAGGTGCAAAAGCGCTCCGATGGGCTGAGCTGCTTCCTCGTCGACCTGAAGACGGCCGTTGGCAACGGGCTGACGGTGCGGCCCATCCTCAACATGGTCAACCACGAGACCAACGAGCTGTTTTTCGACAACCTCGAAATCCCCGAGGAAAACCTGCTGGGCCCCGAGGGCAAAGGCTTCAAAACCCTGCTGGACGGCCTGAACGCCGAGCGCACGCTGATTGCTGCCGAATGCATTGGCGACGGT
>Ga0228698_1000694_pt1 | contig 21655 bp, 33 predicted proteins | sample McNCre117_Aug_MG_FD_178015 | JGI IMG/M metagenome (GOLD analysis project Ga0228698, IMG submission 178015) | Freshwater microbial communities from McNutts Creek, Athens, Georgia, United States - 1-17_Aug_MG | ecosystem: Environmental > Aquatic > Freshwater > Creek | place: USA: Georgia...
GGTGGGCTGCGACAGATTTGACCACGGATAATGCCACAACCCAAACTACCAAATAGAACAGCCCTGCAACGCAATGCGGACAAGCAGGAGATCGCGGACGCAATCGGCATAGCAATTGACACGGTTAGCCTTCACGTCAAGCAGGGCGTGCCGCATGAGAAACGCAAGGGGAAGCTGTGGTTCAACGTCGAAGAATATCGCGCATGGATGGTGACGAACGGCAAGACCGGACTTGTTGGCATTCATGCGGATGATCTCAATCCTTCGCCGGACATGGAAGCGGCAAAGCTGCGCAAAGAAGTTGCACTTGCGACAAAGTACGAATTGCAGGTTGCCAAAGAGAAACGCGAATTGATACCAGCCGCAGAAGTTCGTCAGTGGATTGGCGAGCATGTTGGACGAGCAAAGAATAAGTTAATCGGAATGGCTTCTGCAATCTCACCAAGGCTCGAAGGTTTGAACGCAGCCGAACGTCAGCAGGAAATTGAACGATACATTGAGCTTGTCATTACAGACATCCGAGACGCTTCAGCAGGCTTGGCGTGATGCTTGGAAGATTCCAGAGCGATTAAAGCCGAGCGAATGGGCCGAACGCAATCGAGTTCTTTCGACGGCAGAGAGTAGCGAGCCGGGCCGTTGGAACAACTCACGCACGCCGTATCTGGTCGGGATTATGGACGCGGTTTGCGAGACGGGCGTTGAGGAGATTGTGTTCGTCAAGCCTACGCAGGTCGGCGGTTCTGAAACGCTGCGAAACTTGCTAGGCTACTTCATCGACAACGATCCTGGCCCGTGCTTGATCGTGATGCCTTCGGAAGCATCGGCAGAAGAAATGGTTCGAGATCGCATCCGTCCGCTGTTGGATACAACGCCAGCATTAAAGCGGCATGTGTTACCGAACCGAGAAGATAACACGCTGTCTTGTATCAAGCTGGATTCGATGCCGATCTTTACGGGATGGGCAGGCAGTCCGCAGAGTTTGGCGAGTAAGCCGTGCCGGTACGTGTTGCCAGATGAGATCGATAAGTATCCGCCGTTCAGCGGTCGCGAGGCTGACCCGTTATCGCTTGCGGCAGAACGAACGCAGACGTTCTTACATCGCAAGCGGATAATCAAGACCAGCACACCGACAACGCGAGACGGTGCAATCTGGAAGGCTTGGGAAGCGTGCGGAGATAAGCGACGGTTTTATGTTCCTTGCCCGCATTGTGGCGAGTATCAGATTCTAGTCTTTCCGCAGGTTCGCTGGCCGAAGGGTGAGCTTGAGAAGAATCAAAGGGCCGACGAAGTTACTAACCGCAAACTTGCCTATTACGAGTGCAAGCAATGCGCGGGAAAGATCGTAGACGGCCACAAGCCAAAGATGCTGAATAAAGGCGTTTGGTTATCCGAAGGCCAAAGCATCGACAAGAACGGAACGATTGCAGGCGACAGGCCAAAGACTAAGAAGGTTGGCTTTCACCTCAACAGCCTGTATTCGCCGTGGCAGACGTTTTCGGAAATCGCAGCCGAGTTCATCAGGGCTGAAGGTGACATTGGCCTGACAATGGGCTTCCGCAACTCTCGATTGGCTGAACCGTTCGAGGAACAGGTTGAAAGCAACAGGCCGAGCGAGATTCAGATTCGCACGCAGTCCGCACCGCAGCCTTGCACAGTTCCAGAATGGGCCGAGATGGTCATTATGACCGCTGACGTTCAAAAGGATTTGCTGTGGTACGTGGTTCGAGCTTGGGGGCGTGGATTCAGGTCGCAACTTATCAAGTATGGCCGAGTGTTCACCTTCGACGATTGCTTTCGCGAAGCGTTTGAAACATCAATCGGCGAGCGACATCAGGCACGCTATTGCGACTTGATTTGCGTCGATGGCAAGTACAGAACCGGCGAGGTTTTGGAGTTTGCTGCTCGATTGCCTTCGAACATCTTTGTGACTCAGGGCGTTACAGGTGGCAGGCCGGTGATGTGTTGGGACGAACGAGCGGAAGGCGTTCAATATCTCAAGGTCAATACGCTGCTTTCTAAAGACCGTTTGCAGCAGATGTTGAGCGATGCAGACCCGACACGCTGGCGAGTTCATTCACAGATTGGGGATGACTACTGCCAGCAGATCGCAAGCGAACACAAGATTCTCGATCCAAAGTCACGCCGTTACGTGTGGCAACCAAAGTACAAAGGCATAGCGAACCATCTATTCGACTGCGAAGCAAATCAATGTGCGGTGGCAAATTGGCTTGGAATGGACGCACCGCCAGAAATCAGAACACAGCCTAGATATGTGCAGGAAGAAACGCAGCAGGAAACGTCAACAAACTTTCTGACCGCATACAAAAACAGACACTAAATGGCAATCACACCAGACGACATAGACGCACTGCCGGATTACTCGGCTGCGAATCAATTAAAGATTTGGCAAAAGGCATCCATCGAACTCGCTGCGTATGGCATCAGCAGGTCGATTGCTGGCCGTGTACTGACCGTATCGAACTGGAAAGAAGTGAAAGACGCATTGAACTATTGGACGGGGCAGGTCTTGGCTGAATCTGGCGACGACTCGGCAGATGGTGATGTGCTAATCAGATTCGAGGACAACTCTTAATGTCCGACAAAGCTACTTTGAACCGTCTTGATAAATTGATCGAATGGGTTGCGCCTGTATGGGCTGCGAAGCGAATCGCCGCAAGGGATTTTAACGCATCCTATCGCGGGACTGCTCCGACACGTTCAAGCGGTTCATGGTCTGAATCGCAGTCGATGACTGGTATTCGCGTACCGACGAAGGTACAGCAACGCGGCGCACGCAATCGGTCACGCAGCCTTGATCGAAACAATGTGCTTGCGTCGTCGATTCTGGATCGTGCGATTGAGAACATCATCGGAACGGGTATTCAGGTACAGCCGACGACAGGCGTTAAAGAGTTTGACCGTCAGGCATTAGATGCTTGGTCACGGTTCAAAGATTCGTGCGACGTTACCAAGCGATTCCACTACGACTACATGCAGCGATTGATGCTGCGTTCGTGCTTCCGTGATGGTGACGTTGGCGCAATCATGGTCGATAACAACGGTCAGCCACAGAAGCAATTGATCGAAGGCGACTATCTCGAATCACCGCCTTCCAAGTATATCGGCGGCATTGCTGTCGATGGTGTCGAATTGGACGCATCAGGCGCACCGTTAAAGTTCTGGATTCGCACGGTTGACGAAAATTGGAAGACGACATTCACGTCTATTCCAGAGCGTGACTTTCAATTTTTGGCCTGTCTTGATCGCTTCCAAGAATATCGCGGGATGCCGCTATTTACGCAGGCTTTCGACTGGTTCGACAACATCGAAGGTTATGCCGAAGGAACGGTAATTACTGCCCGTGCTGGCACGTTGTTCAGCTTGCTGATTAAGAAGAACGGATCGAACGGCGCAGTTAGCAAGCTACCTTCGATGACTAACTCTGCTGGCAACTCGCAGCGATACAAGAGCATTGAAGGCGGCACGATTAAGTATCTCGAACCTGACGAAGATGTTGTACAGGTTGACCCGAAACATCCGACGCAATCATTCCCCGAATCAATCGCGTCATTCTGCCGGTTCGTTGGCTTGAAGTTCGGATTGCCGATTGAAGAAGTTTTGCTTGATTACTCGCGAGCCAACTACACGGTAAGCCGCGCAATCAAGATGAAGATTCAGCGGGTTGCCGAGATTCATCAGCAGAACTTCGCAAGCAACATTGTAAGCCGTGATTATCGGTGGGTTATCAGCAAGGCGATTAAGACCGGACTGATTACCGCACGACCTCCGCAAAACTACTGGCAACACGACATTATACCCGACCCGATCCCGTTGGTTGATCCTCTCAAAGATTTACAGGCTTCGCAGCTTGGTATCGAGATGTGCATTAACTCGCGCACGGCTGTTGCACGCGAAAACGGTAAGGACTTCCAGAAGATCATTGAGCAGAACAAGCTGGATCGTGAAGCGATGAACACAGCAGGAGTTCCGATTAACGATTCAACGACACCGCAGCAGGCACAGCAACCACAGCAAACGCAACAAGATACAGGAACTCAAAACAATGGATAAACGAACCTGCGCACAGCAACACTTCGGCCCGTGGGCGATTGATGCAAAATGGATGAATAACGCTCTGTCGTCGATTCATGCCGGAACATGGAAGCCAAAGGCCGATATGTTCGACCCCGAAGATGATGACCCGTTCGACCCAGAAGAGCCGTATGACGTTTGCGAAGGTGTCGCGGTTATCTGCATCGAAGACCAGATCACAAAGCACGAATCGAGTTATGGCGGAACATCGACCGTTATGACTAAAAAAGCGATTCGCATGGCGACGAATGATCCTATGGTGTCGTCAATTGTTCTCAAGTTTGATTCGCCGGGCGGGACTGTTTCAGGCGTTTCCGATCTCGCCTACCAGATCAACAAATCAAAGAAGGTTAAGCCGGTCTGTGCATACATCGAAGATATGTGTTGCTCGGCTGCTTACTGGCTTGCGGCTCAATGTACTTCGATCTCGTGCAACGATACGGCAATCGTCGGTTCGATTGGTGTTTATACCGTTCTATACGACGAAACAGGGGCATACGACGCAGCAGGGATCAAGGCACGTCTTGTTACATCGGGCGGCGTTAAAGGGGCTGGCGCAGACGGGAAAGTAACGCAGGAACTCGTTGACGATGTTCAACGGGAAATCGACGCACTAAACGAACACTTCCTAACCGCAGTCGCGGACGGTCGGAAGATGAATATTGAACAAGTCCGCTTGTGGAACGACGGCAAAGTCTACATCGGACAGGAAGCCGTTGATTTAGGAATGGTTGACGCTGTTGAGTCTTTTGATGAGGCGTTATCCAAAATTAACAATAAAGGAAAAACAATGAATAAAGAATCATTTATGAAGTACGCAGCCGAGAACGTGGACTCCGACGAAGTTAAGGCAATCCGCGATGTAGGCTTGAAAGCTGGCAAGCTGGCCGGGAAAGATGAAGCCGTAAGCGGTTTGAAAGAACTGATTGCTGCCTTCCCTGATCGCGCTAACTTTGCCATTGAACAATTCGTCAAAGGGCATGACGTGCAAGCCGCTAAAGCGGAACTTGCTGACGTGCTTATCGAAGAACTCAAGGCAGCAAAAGCAGAACCGAAGATCGAAGCGGCTGTTAAGGTCGAAGATCATCAAGGCTCTGCTGCTGTTCCGCTCGCAGTTCCCAACGTTTCCGCCGAACAGGTGGAAGATACCAAGGAAGATAAGAAACCCGTCGCTACTAAGAACAGCGAAGGCGCATTCGTTTTCCGTCCCAACTACGCCAAGTTTCAATAATACAGGAGAATAACAAATGGCACTTTCAGCAGATAAAACCCGCAACTACAAAGCAAGTTACGAAGAAGTAAACACGCTTCCGGTTAAGGGTTCGGCAACTATTTACCTCGGATCGGCTGTTTCTATCGCAAGCGGTTACGCTCGCGCATTGAACACGGCTGACTCGACAGACGGTTTCGCTGGCTTCGCAATGGCGAACGCAACGAACACCTCATCGACAGACGGTGCGATCAACGTAACGGTTAAGCCTCGCGGAATCGTTACTCTGACCGTTACCAACGTTTCAGGTGTAGGCAACATCAACGACGCGGTTTATGCGTCTGACGATGGCACTTTCACCACCGCATCAACCAGCAACTTGCAGATTGGCAAAGTCGCTCGCTGGATTACCAGCACGACATGCGAAGTCTACTTCGAAGCTGCTTACCTGCGTTCTATCTAATCAACTTAAATTAATCAGGAGAATCATCAGATGCCACAATATGCAATTTTCGACTCAGCAGATATTCAGAGTCAATTCTACCAGGCTCTCGAAGCTGGTATGGAAAACGTATGGGCGTTGCCCATTTCTTACCTCAACAGCGGCAGCGATCGCGCAACCGAAAACTACAACTGGCTCGGACAAGTTCCGCAGCTTTCGAAGTGGCTCGGCAATCGCGACATCTCGCAGTTGAACAAGTACGCTCTGACCGTTACGAACGACGTTTATCAGTCCGCGATTGACTTCGACATCGAAGACTTCAACCGCGATAAGACTGGTAACATCAGCCGCGCAATCGGTGGTCTTGCAGGTCGTACCAATACGCACTGGAACAGCTTGATTGCTACGCTGCAAAACAACGGCGGCGGTTCTACAAGTGGTCTTGCGTACGATGCGCAGTATTTTTTCGACAGTGACCACAACGAATCTGGCACGAACCAGATCAACGACTGCTCTGCGTCACAGATTACGACCGCAGACGTTGCAACCGCTGCTGCTCCGACTGCTACGGAAGCCGCTAACGTAATCAGCGAAGTAATGGGTTACTTCATGACCTACACTGACGACAAGGGCGAACCGATCAATCAGTCGATTAACGGTTTGACCATCGTTACCTCGAAGGCTGCTATCTATGCTGCGTTTTTGAACGCAAGCCGATTGGCAAACCTTGCTTCTGGTGCAACGAACCCTGTCCCTGCGTTTGGTTTGAACTTCAACGTGATTCTTTCGCCGCGTACAACCGCTGCGAACACGGTGCATTTCTACATCAACGACAGCACGACTTATCGCCCATACATCCTGCAAGAGCAGGGCGGCGTTCAGGTTCAGGAACTTGGGCCGGGTAGCGATCTCGCTGTGAACTACAACAAGTATCGCTTCGGTGTTAAAGCCGTTCGCGGTGCTGCTTATGGTGCATGGCAGAAGGCTATGCGAGTAACCCTCTCGTAATCATCCCTCTCATCCCCGCGTCAACATCGAAAGGTGTTGGCGTGGTTTTCACCCTATTTTTAAAGGAGTATGTTTTTATGTCGAAAGACTACAACGAAGCTGCGCGTATGGTCGCAGATGTGTCAGGTAAGTATCCGAAGGAAGATCGCAAGGCTGCGGCGGCTTATATCTATGAGTCCGACCGTGACGCTGCGAAGTCTGGCAAGGCTTATGTCGCCAATAACGGTGGATATGAGTTGCGAGAAGTTGGTTCGCCAAAGGTCGATCTTCAGCGAGAATACTTGCGCAAGATGGATGATAAAGTGAAGCTGGACAATGGAAAAACGCTGCGGGAAACGCACGCGGAACGTCTTGGGCTTAAATCGCCTAAATAGTCCTGCTCCTTTCGCATCTGTCGCATCGAAAGGTGCGGCAGGTGTTTTAACCCTATTTACAAGGAATATATAAATGAGCGAAGTAACAAAAACAGTCGAAGAACTTACCGCAGAATACGAATCAGTTGCATCCGAACTGCATGAACTGGTTAAGCCAAAGAATCTTTCCTTGGTAGAGCGCGAAAGTATTAACGCCGGGCATCAGCCGATTTCTGAAAACGGCGTGAAATATAAAGAACTCCGCGCAAAGAAGAAAGAACTTATTTTGGCTATCGAATCGTCTAAATGACTAGAGACGATCTAGCCAACACTTTCAGCGGAATCGGCGTAGAACTCGGCGTTGCAGCCGGTGAATACTCCGAAACGATTCTAAAGAACGATTCGGTTCGATTGCTCTATTCGATTGATCGGTGGTCGGATCATCACGACGAACGCGAGTATCAGAAGGCGAAACAACGCCTTGCAAAGTACGGCGAACGCAGCCAGATCATTCGATCATCATTTGAAGATTTGATTGATGAGATTGATAACGGATTCTTCGACTTCATATACATCGATGCCTACGCACACACAGGCCAAAGCAATGGCCGATGGTTGCGTGAATGGTGGCCTAAGCTGAAACGTGGCGGGATATTCGCCGGGCATGATTACGACCCGCAATATCAGCAGACGATTGAAGCGGTGGACGAGTTCGCGGCGTTGAATTGTCTGAACATTACGATCACTGACGAGCAGTATTTACCGAGTTGGTTTTGCGTGAAACCGTAACAATCCTTTGCCCCGGCCCGTCGCTGGCAAACGCTCCGCAGGTTGATGGGATTGTCTACGGGATCAACCGTGCGGCGATTCTAAGACCCGTAACGCATTGGGTTGCACTTGACTGGATCAGCGACTTGCCGGGCGGCGGTATCATCAATTGGGCTTTGCAGGTTCAGGGTTCGCCTGAACTTATCACCAGCAAGAACAGCAAAGAGTCATTACTTCGCAAGGGCTTCAAATGGCCTACTCCGATTACAGAGATCGAATCGAGTTGGAATTATCTCGATCCTCACAAAAACCGTTTTTCGATCTACTCCGCGACATCAGCACTTGTCTATGCCGCGAGCATGGGGGCAAAGCGAATCGACATCTACGGGATGACGATGGCGGGGACGCAGGACGCGGACGGTATTGTAGCGGGATACAACCGAACGCCGGCACGGTGGGAGATGGAATCGCAGATCGTATCGAACCTGATTGCAATACTTAACGAGCGTGGAATCGAAGTTAGAAGGAATTAAAACAAATGGCAGATACAACAAACATTACAGGCAACGTCAATATCGGTGGATCGGTGTCAGTCGGATCACTTTCGGTTCGGTCTGGTACGCTATCGGTTGACCGTCTCGCGCATCGTATTGCGTCGGATTACTCGCAGGCGATTGGTTCTGTCGTCGCATCCGAAACGAAGGTAATCAGGTCAAGCTACGCGACGGGATCAGTTAAGGCTTTCATCGTTTCAGTCGATACCGCACCAACTGGCGGCGACAAGGCTTTTACGGTTGACTTGCAGAAGTCTACCGGGGCAGGCGCTTACGCTTCTGTCTTATCAGCCGTTATAACGATCAACAGCAGCAGCACGGCAAAGACCGCTTACTCTGCAACCATTTCTTCGGCATCGTATTCGGCTAACGACCTATTTAAGGTCATTGTGACGACCAGCGGATCAACTGGAACGCAAGGTTATGGCGTTCAAGCAACTGCTTTCTTTGACGAAAACCCTAGCTAATGAGCGACTTTAACAACGCTATTGCGAACGATTCTGATACGTTTCTCAATACGTTCTACGAGACGGTGACTTACAAGCCGTTTAATGGAACGCCGAGAAGCATCAAAGCAATCGTCACACGCAACATCGACACGGCTTCGCAAGCTCCCCGTGTTCGCATGAAGTTTTCGATGCAGGTGAAGAACAACGGAACGACCGGAATACTTGTTGAGGACATCGACTTTGGGCGGGATCGTGTGACCGTCGCGAAATACGATGGCAGCACAATCACGGAAGATCGCGCAATCTCTCCAAACATCAGCAATCAAGACGCTGGAATGATCTATCTCGACCTTGTATGAACTTTATCAGCCTTAAAATTGATCCTGGCGTATTTGCTCAGGCTGCGAAAGATTTGTCAGGGATAAAGAACGGACTGACTCGCGCAACGACAAACGCGATTAACGCGACCATTACAGCCGCAAAGAAGCGGATGGTAAATGGACTTACGGATAAGCTGACGATTAAGAAAGCGAATCTTTCAAAGCGAGTCTATGCTAGACGTTTCAATCCGAAAACAAACTCTGCATCGATTAGGTTATACGGTCGCAATCTCGGCCTGATTAACTTTAACGCCAAAGATACAAGAATGAAACGCGGTAAGAATCGCGGCACTGGCGTTACATACGAAGTTATCAAGGGACGACCAGAAAGACTTCCGCACGCTTTTATTGCAGGCGGTCAACAGGGCGGTGTTTTTTCGCCGCTGCTTACCGGAAAAAATCAGCACGTATTTCAGCGAACCGGCTCTGCAAGACTTCCCATTAAAGCAATGAAGTCATTCAAGCTATTCGACCTATTTAAAATGACAGGCGTTAAATCAGACGTTGAACAATTCGCCAACGAAGAACTAACCCGCCAATTCAAAAACAAAGTTGCCGACCAGATCACCAAGTACGCAAACCGATAAATGTTAATCAATAGACCAGTACGAGTTAAGCGTGAGATTCTGCGCAAGCTGAACGCAATAACGAAGGAATCGGGCGCACAATATACGCCTACCGTTCGCACGCTCGAAGATTTCTTTGACCCGCAAGCGGACGTTGAAGTCTGTCTTGAGGCTCTCGGCTACGAGTACGCACCAGACGAAGAAACGCCAATCGGTCACACGTCAATTGACCTGCGATACCAGATCAATGTCATGGTGTCGCGAGCGTTGGCAAACGATAACACGCCGATTGATGAAGTCTGCTTACTCGTCTGCGGTGACATCGAAGCCGCGATTATGGACGACACCACGCAGAACGGAGACGCACAGTGGACTCGCTTTGAATCCGTTGTCCCGTTCGATCAGCAACTTGAAGGATATTACCTCTGGTCAATGACTTTCACCTGCCGCGCAACTTACGACATCGACCAGCCTTTTTCCGCATAACACTTAGGAGTTTACACAAATGGCACTTGATACCGCCCCATTACTTTCACGCAATAAAAAGTTCGCGTACAAGCTCGAAACGACGACCGGCACATTTATCAGCCTGTCTGCGACAAACGCAACGACTCGCGTACTTAATCCAGCCGTTAATTACGACATCGAAACGATTGAGCGTGAAGATACTGAATCGCTGTCCGATCCTGCGTCAGAGTTCGGCGCACGCATGGCAAACGTGACTTTCCAAACATGGGCGGCTGGTTCTGGTACATCTGGATCATTGCCCGCATGGGCTGACCTGCTCAAGGCTTGCGGCATGTCGTTTACATCGCTTGTCGCTTCGCCGGTGACAGGTGCAACTGACTCGCTGTCATTCGGTCTGTACTTCGCTGGAAGTCGTGCAAAGTATGCGGCTGGTTGTATGGGCAATGCCGTGTTCAAGATGACACGCGGGCAGCACATGACAATCGACTGGAACTTTAGCGGCAAGTACGTCGCTCCGGCTGCTGCGTCTTTGACGACCCCGACCTACGAATCTGTTATCGCTCCACGCGGTGCTGCTACATTCACAATCGGCGGCACAACCTATCGCTGCCCTGATTTTGAGTTTGATCTCGGAAACACGGTAATCATGCGCGAGGACGTGAGCGAGACGACTACCGGATACCGTGCTGCGTACATTACGAACCGATCACCACGATTCAAGGTAACGCCAGAAGCGTCTGCACTTGGTACTAAGGACTGGTACGCGGACATGCTCGGCGGTTCTACGTCTGCTGGCGTTATTACAATCGGTTCTTCGGCAGGTAATACGATCTCGATCTCGATGCCTAAGTTGCAACTTGTCACAAGTCCGAAAGAAACAGACCGCAACGGCATGCTGGCAGAAACGCTTGAGTTTAAGCCAATCCGCAACAGCGACGCAGGCAACGACGAATACACAATCACATTCTCATAAGAAAGCAGGAGCAGGATGCCAATTGCATTAGACCCGCAGGAAACCCGTCTATTTTGGTTAGACAGGGATAAGGATAAACCGTTATCGACTCGGCCCGTGTTTGAGTGTCGAGCGTTCAGCCGAAAAAAGCGTATTGAGTATCAACGGTTACGCGACGAGATCGCGGAACTAAAAGATGCAACACGCGAAAACGATCAGCGATTCGACGACTTGATTAAGAAGTCAATCGAGATGGGCGTTGTCGGCTGGAGAAACTTCGGGAAAGAGTACAGCTTCGACAACCTCGAAGATACGCTGACCGATCTTGAACTCATTGAACTTCACGCAGGCTGGCCGACCGCCTTCGAGATAACGGACAAAGACCGAAAAAACTCGCAATCGCTGTTGCAATCCGATGCGGAAAACTCTGCAAAGGATGCACCAGCGGATGCAACGACGACGAACGGCCAAGCGTAGGCGAGCCGCTCTATCTCGATGTCGATTGCGAACATTGCAGCGGTAAAGGCTGCGAGCATTGCGACAACTCAGGTAAGGCGACGGTCAGGGATTGCCCGAAGAAAATCACACCAATTGAAGTCTTTGAAATCTGCGAATTGTCAGACCTGGCAGACGATGGCAATTGGCCCGTAGGCAACGGCATCCTCAACGAATCCGATTCATTCATCAACGCACATCGAATCATTCAACACACCAAGAACAAGCTGCTAAAAAATGGCGGATAATACTTCCAATTACAAATTAAAGATCAGCACAGAAGCGAACCTTGCAGGGGTAAGGGAGGCAGAGTCAAGCATTGATCGACTCAAGCGTAAGGCTGGAGGCGGGGAAGCATTTGGCGGGTTCTTAAAGTTAGAAGATAAGGTAAGTCTTGGTTCTGGTAACAAGCTAGTTGGCCCTGCTGCTGCGGCTATTGCCGGTGCGCTGACTTTATCAGAGTCAATGAAGGCAGTAGCAGGAGTATTTACCGGATACAAAAATGCGTTGTCGATGGGAATAGACGCAAATGCCGCGTTTTCTATGGCAATGATGGAGGCAGGTAAAAAGATTCCTATCTTCGGTGGTGTTCTCGAAGGAATCATTGCAATCGGAGATGAAATAACGGGGCGAGCAGACGTAATACGAGCACAACAAAAATACGAACAAAAAATACAGCACGAAAAGGAAGTTGTATCAATCGCTCAAAAAAACTCCTACATGATCTTTTCGTCTAGGTGGGGGCTTCAGCAGGCGCAGGGACAGGTTGATTTACAGAACGAAAAAGACCCGGTTCAAAAGCAAATTAAACAGGCAAGACTCGCGGCGCAATCGCAAGTTAATGGACTGCTAGATCAGATACGCAATCTCGATCTTGATACAGAAACGTCGGACAGCGTTAAAGAAGAAGTTAGGAAAAACCTGACCGATACGATACGAGCAATCGGAGAAAACCTAAAGGGGGATATCAAGAAAATTAATGAAGCTGCATACGATGCTTCAAAAAAAGCTTCTGAAGATGAGTGGTCTAAGTATTACCAAGACATCAGCAAGCAAGACGCACAAGACCAGCAAACACGACGCGGATACCTTGATTCATTACTTGGTCTGCAATCGTCAAGCAATCGCGCAAGTGGAAATAATGCAAACGCATCGCGAATTGATTTGGCTCGTAATTACATGAGCCAAGCAGACCAATTAAAGCAAATACTATCTGACCCTGCATCTTCTGACGCAGAGAAACAACAAGCAAAAGCACTTCTTGGTGGACTTGTTGGTCAATATCAAAGCGAAGCAGGAAAAATAGGATTGGGACAAGTTTCATCTAGTGAGTTTGTTAATGCTTCTCTGGCAAAATCATCTGGATATGTTCTCGGCGGTGGAATTGCATCGTCTGCGCAAGAAAGCGCGATCCTTACATCGGAAAATCCAAGCCAAACAACGGCAGACAATTCTACCGAGATTCTAAAACTTTTGCAGAAATACCTAAGCAACCCTGACGCTGCAAGTAAGTCTGTTTTCACAAGCTAATCAATGTCAATCCTAGTAACAGAAAAACGCCGTCGCACGATGACGAGCCAGCTTAATAGTACTGGCCGTGCAATCACAACCGCAACGCGAGTATTTGAAGTAAGCGGAGTAACGACCGAAGATGCTGCCTTAACCACTTGCGGCGTATCTCTAGGAGACGGACATCCGCAAGCATCGGCAGCGGTGTGCAACTATCGCAACGCGACGATGAAGTCTATATCGTTTTGGGAAGTTGAATGTCAGTACACGAGCGATAGCAACGAATCGCTCGATTTGACGATTCAGCCGCCGATTATCACGTACGAGCCGTATATTTATCAGCTTCCAAGTTACATCGACGCGAACGGCAAACACTACACCAATTCAGCCGGTTCTCCGTTCGATCAGCCGATGGAACTTGACATCGTAGGCGTGGTGCTGACGGTCACGAAGTGGGAAACGTCTTATCCGCTGAACAAGATGATTACCTACGGCGGAAAGACGAATCTCGGCACGTTTAGCTGGCCGGGCGGTTACGTCAACGAAGGTCAAGCAAAGTGCCTTGGCGTTTTTCAGGGCGAAACGTCAAGCAGTACGGGGCTTGTAAAAGTATCATATCGGTTCGACCTGCGTGAGCTTGGGCATAAGCAGAACGTGCCAGATATGGGAACGAAGGGATTTTGCACAGTAAACAGCGCAACAACGAGCGGCGTGTTTGTTACGGGCGATTCTGCAACCAACGCAACGAGCGTAAGACTCGATGGAACAGGTAAACCGCTTAACACATCATTCAAGGTTAAGCCTCAGCCACAATCCCCGACATTTACAGCGATTGCAGCACCTACATGCGATGCTCAGTCGCTTGTCAATTCAACTCTCTCACGAACCGGCACAAGCGGATTGACCGTGCTTTCATTTGCCAAGTCTAAAGCAATCGCCTTCGATCTCGGGCTGTAATGTCATACCAACTAACAGACAAAGACGTAGAAGTACTGAACCAAATGCGCAGCGATGTTACGTCGCTTGTGCGAAGGTTCGGCGGGAATCAGCCGCCAGGATCACCGCGATATTATCCCGGTCAAAATGACGGTGAACCGTTGCCGCCGTTGTATCCGATCTTGTTTAAGGTGACATCGAACGCTTCAGGCGGTGGAAAGTATAACGGAAAGGTCGTGTACGGCGCATCATCTGCATCTGCGTCTGGTAACTTGGCCGAGTCCGATTTCGGAACGGTTCACACGAGCGAAACGATTCTCGCCTTAAATGTTCGCGAGGTCGGGAAGTCAACGCATGACGTGAGCAGCAGCACGTATTTGCCGCTGGTATTTCTCGGGATCGTTATAGGATTGAACACAAGCGGCAGTATTATCGTCGCCTTCGACGGTATGCAGTGGCAGGACTGCTAATGGCATCAGTAGACGGAAAAGCATCACGAAACATTCTCGGCAAATTATATCGCGAAACAGATGCAACTCGCGGCGGACGCACGGTCAGGCAGAAAACGACCTGCGATCGGTGCGGGTGCGGTTGCTGCGAAGGAACAAGGCCGACGAGTTTTACCATCACGGTTAGCGGCGTAACAAATTGCGACTGCTCAACAGCTATCGCCAGCGTTTCTGGCGATGTTAATGGAACTTATGATGTTCCATACGCAAGTTTTAATGGTGGTTTGGGTTCAAAAACTGGGCAATGCACATACAATTATACCATCCCCGGCTTGACCTATACTCTCTGTGCTGCGCCGTTCACTGTTTACAACGTAAAATTGACTTTGCGAATGGTAAACTCTGGTTCTGGAACAGTAGTTGAAATGCTTGACACGACAAGCGGAGCTATTCGTTCAATCGCCGTGACATTCTCTACTGGTCGATTGTGTACTGACAGATCGGCTTCAGGATCAACATCACACACAATTTGCGGAAGCGAATCATTTCACGAAAACGTAGGAACAGGCGGAACGATCTCAGTAACGCCTAACTTCTAATGCTAATCCAAATCTGCCATAGATGCCCATTTAGGCAAAGACCATGCTCAGGGAAATGCTTGTGCGATGGTATCGACATAATGGAACGTGCAAAAAATAACGATTGCCCAAAAGGTTACTTTGATGGGCCGCTTACACGCAAGCCAATGTTTAACGAAACAGAGTTTGATCCTCTTGACGATGTTAAACGAGATATAAACCGTGGCGGCTGTGGATGCTCAGCCCCGAAGGAATAGCCCCGATCTTATGGTCGGGGTTTTTTATTGCGCCTTGGTATAGCTGATAACTTTTTTTGTTGTCTTATCTGCAACAGCAGAACCCCAACGGTTAATGATAAAACCGTTAATCTTTAATTCGTCTGGAGGAATCTCTGAATAAGAAATGTCATAGCTGATAGATGCTTGTGATTCAGAAGTTACGTGCGATTCGTATTTACCGCCTATCGCTTTGACAAACTCATCAATTGTCATTCCGATTTCTGGCCCTTTAGCCTGCACTTCTTTCGTCTTACCTTCCTTCTCAACATATCCCGCAAGCAGCTTCTTCATCTCCGCGACCTGTTTTTTCAAATCCTCATTTTCCTTTTCAAGAACCGCCAATCGTTTCCGAAGTGCTGGATAATCAGAACTTGGTGCGGTTGTCGGTTTTGTCGTTTGCGCGAACGATGCTGAAACGATGAATAGTGCGGCAAAAAATGCGTGTTTCATATCTTTTCCTTGTGACATAACGGTGTCTAAAAATAATCAGATTTTGTTTGCATATTACTAACCGATCATTATTTTGGTTCATTAACAAGTTGGAGCCAATTATGGATAATGATTTTGAAATCGTCATGGTTGACGGGAAAGTTCTCATCTACGGGGGCGTAGACATTCACGTCGATGATGCTGATAAAACAGTTCATATCAACACTTTAGTCAATTCAAAACTACTTGCCGCGAACGCTTTTCGAGCTGGCTTTGACGCTGGGGTTCGCCGGGCGATGAAGGTTGCCAACATCAGGCCGCTTGTCGCTATGGGAAGTTGAAATATCATTCGGCAATAAGCGCTCCTCTATGCGATTGAAGATTTGCTTCAATTCGTATGGAGTTCTTGCGCCTTCGAGTGATTTTATCTCATTGTCCGATAATATTCCATCGTCGTGATGGTGTCCTATTGCCTTTAGCCTTCCAGAAAAGTCTGCGTCAATGAACTTTTCCACCAGCAACTCACCCACAGTATTTAAAGGCATTTTCAGTTCTGCGCAAGCAGCTTTGAACTTGTCTGAAACGTCTAAAGACACGCGAAAAAATAAAACTGGAGTTTTTTTCTGGCTCACGCAAGTTAATGCTAGCAAAGTACTTACCATAAATCCACCGATCTATTTGATATCAATTGCTAGCTTTTTTCTTGACATAGTTCATTAACGCTATATCATGCTAGCACAAGTTAGCAATAAGGACATAACTAATGCCAATGGTACGAGTAAGACCAGAAACGAAAGCCATGTTGAAGCGGATCGCCGCTAGTCGTGGCTGGACGTTCACGCAAGCCGCTGACGTTGCTGCTGGCGTTCTGGCCGAACAATACATAGAGCAATCAGAACCACGGAAGATGGCCGAGAACGTCAAGGCTGGCGAATCGGCGAGTTCTGATTGTAGCACGTGTTCGTAGTCGATGTCTTAGAAAAGTCTGATTTATTTTTATAACGAGTCCGTTTATCGGAGTTGCAAAGGTTGTAGGTGCTGTTCATTAACGGACGCAGTTAGTTTTTATAGGGATTGTAGCGAGGCAATAATGAGCAAGAAGTTAAAACTTTCAGATATACGCACGGATGGCGGAACTCAGCCACGGTCAGAACTTGACAGCGAACGTGTTGAGCAGATGGCGGATCAATTGCACGAGCTTCCTCCAGTCGATGTTTTTATGGACGGAAATACCTATTGGCTTGCAGATGGATTTCATCGCTACAACGCTCACAAGATGGCTGATGCTGACGTTATTGCCTGCAACATTCATCAAGGCGATTTGCAAGCCGCACAATGGTTCAGCTATGGAGCGAATAAAACTCACGACCAAGCTGGACTGCGTCGAACGAACGCGGATAAGGAACGTGCGGTTCGTGCTGCATTGTCGCATCCGAAGGCTTCCAGCATGTCAGACCGTGCTATTGCCGATCATGTCGGTGTAAGCGGGGAGACTGTTAGAAAATACCGCTCAAGCTGCCAAACTTTGGCAACTGAAAATAGAACTGGCCGCGATGGTAAGTCATATCCAGCAACACGCACGCTCGCCAGCGAAATCGGCGAGGACGACAAACCAACCAAGCCAGAAAAACAATACATCAATGGAGATACCGGAGAAGAGATTGGAGAGCTAATTACCGTAACAACCAAGTCAGAAAAGAAAAACGAAACACGAGACACTCTCGAATCGTATCCGAATCTTTACTCCGCTTTGAAAGAGTTAAAGGATTTTTCAAAGCGACCTGCTTATCAACTATCGCCATCAATGCTTCAGCGAATTGTTGGCGATCTCGAATCTTCGCTGCGAAAGGTATTGGGTTAAAAACATGATTAAGTACATGGGTTCAAAACACGTCGAGCTAACAAAGCAACTCGCAAAAGACGTATCTGAAATGCCGAAGTTTATCGGTGAAAGACCGCTGCTCAAGCAGCACGTTGACTTCCTAGAGTCAAAGCTGGTTTCCGGCACGTTTCACAGCCCTCAGTGGGCAATTGCCAAACGTGCAGACGGAACTACTTACCGGGTAAACGGTCAGCATTCTTCGACGATGCTCGCTAATGCAAACGGACACTTTCCGAACGGTCTTAATGTTACGCTTCTGGAATATTTGATTGACGATGAGGTCGATTTAGCAAACCTGTTTTCGGAGTTTGACCATCCAAAGCAAGTTCGTTCTCGTCGCGATACTTATAACGCTCACGCAAAGACGCAGGCAGAAGTTGCAAACATTTGCACGAAGAGCCTGGGGCAGATACTTGGCGGAATTGCATACGCGAAAGAGGTAACTGGATCAGGAATCACTAAGCGAAACAACGATGCAGAATATCGCGCAAAAATGGTACACGATCCAGAAATCCGCGAGTTTATGAATTGGGCAAATATCGTTATCGATCAGAACAACAGCAAGATGCTCAAAGTTCCTGTTATTGCTGCTGCTTATCTCACATACCAATCAAACAAAACTCAGGCAGATCAGTTTTGGAGATATGTGCGCGATGATTCGCACCCGAATAATCAAAATCCTACACGGACATTATCTGAGTTTCTCAAGCCATTATCGACACGTGCAATGGCTGGAAAGAAGTGGGATCAACGTGCAGTTTTTGTCAAGTGCATTCATGCTTGGAATGCGTACATGACAGGAAAGACGACGCTGTTGAGCTATCACCCTGACGCACAGATACCGCCGATTCGATAAGCGATCATCTTCTCCATCGTTAACGCGGTGGGGCGGATTTAAGGAGTAATTATATGACACTTGCAGATGAGATTTTAATCAAAGCCGAGCAACAGAACATCGAACGCTACGAGCGTTTAATCATGAAGTGCAAGCTGGAGATCATGAAGATTCGCGACAAGTACAAGCAGCCAGAACCGCAAGAACTGCCGGAACAGTTCGACGAATATTCGATGTCGCAATGAGCCTCCTTTCCGCTGCCCGTCGCGGGCTTGATCGTTCGCGGCGGGATTAATAACCACTTTGCAGAGCCGGTTGTATTCGGTCGAGTGATCGAAGCCGGTGGTGCAAACAACGCGGCATAGTTTTGGAGCGTGTCGCGTTACTGGTGCGGATGACTAGACACCACCGCACCAGTTTTTAATTATGAACCTGACCCGCAAACAAATCATCAGAGACATCGAGGACGGTGTGACGTTCGAGCATGTTACGAAGTACTGCTCAGAGTCGTCGATTCTCAAAGCGGTGATTGCCTATTACGGGTTGGAACTTATCGAAATGGCCGAGGACAAGTACGGCGAGGCGTTTAAGGAAATGATCGTTGATCGGTTGGGGCGTGAGTGTGAGGAAAGGATGAAAGACCTATGAAAAATGGAGTATACAACGGGCTTGGCATGGAAGCCTATTCGCAGATTGAGGCGTTAAACTTCTCAAAGCTGAAGAAGTTGCTTGACCCGAAGCAATGTCCGTACAACGTGCGATATGGTCGTCAGGCAGAGCCAGGCGATGCGATGAAGATGGGAACGGCGGTTCATGCGTGGTGCTTGGAGCGTCAGAACTTTGGCAACATCGTCTATGTTTCGCAGAACCATGACGGACGCACAACGGTTGGGAAAGCGGCTAAGGCGCAGGCGTTGATTGACTCGGCAGGCAAAACGCTGATCGACTATGCTCAATTCGATCTGGTTAAAGCGATGGCCCAAGCGATCCAGAACAATCTTGATTGCCGCAAACTGGCAAAGACCAAAGGCGAGGTCGAGGAAGTTATCGTTTTCACGGACGAGAAAACCGGCATGACCTGCAAGTGCAAGGCTGATAAACGGATCGGGAATATCGCACTCGACCTGAAAACAACGCGGGCAAAGAGCGACGACGACTTTGCCGAAGAAGTCTACAACAACAACTATCACGCACAGGCGGCTTATTACGTCGCGGCATACGCTGCGGCTGGAATCAAGATAGATCAATTCTGGTTCTTGGCCGTGAACAACGACGATCTGAAGAACGTCGAAGCATTGGGCATGGAACGATACGCAGGCACGTTGCTGGTAACAGAAGATTGGCTGCGGGCTGGCGAACTGCTCTGCCGCTATCTCTTAGACACTTGGCACGGCTACGAATCGTCCGCGACGTGGCCGAAATACAACCAGAACGGGCGCAATCTGCCCGAAACATACCGGCTGCGAAAACAACTCGAAACACTTACGCAAGGAGCTATGTAATGTCAGACAGAAATAGTACTAGCAGTGGCGGAATCGGATTCTGCGGCCTGCTCGCAATACTGTTTATCGCCCTAAAACTATGCTCGGTTATCGACTGGTCTTGGTGGTGGGTGCTATCTCCGGTATGGATTCCTCTAATCATCTTTCTGATCGTTTTATCAATCTTAATTTTTGCAATCAAACCTTGGAGATAATATGACAACAGAACTAACGACAATTGAACCGCAGGCCGTGGAACACGCATTGCCTTCAATCGTCAGCAACTTACCGGCGATGAAAGAATACGCCGACATCGTTATCAAGTCGGGGCTTATCCCGCGTGGACTGGATACTCCCGAAAAGCTGATCGTCGCAATGGCGTGCGGACGTTCTATCGGTCTTGACGAATCTCAATCGGTTCGCGGGATCATGGTCGTCAACAATCGGCCCTGCGTTTGGGGCGACATTGCAATGATGCTGGTTCAGCGTTCACCGGCTTGTCTCAGCATCAGCGAACGAATCGAGAAGGGCGAGGACGGTGAACCAGTCGCATATTGCACTGGCCGACGCAAGCGGGTTGGCGGTGAGATTGACGAACAGACAAGGACGTTTTCGCTCGCCCAGGCCAAGCGTGCGGGGCTATTGGATAAGACAGGCCCATGGAAGCAGTACACGGCGCGGATGCTGCAAATGCGTGCGCGTGGATTCCTGCTTCGCGATTTGTTTCCCGACCTGCTCAACGGAATGAGCGTGGTTGACCGCGAAGAATATGCAGCCGAAACAACAACACAAATCAAAGTCGAACAGGTACAGCAGCCAGTGTTGGCTCTGCCTGATCCAGACGAAGTTATCGAAACGGAGAACAAATAATGGCAGACTACAACAAAGTGATATTGATGGGAAAATTGACTCGCGATCCAGAATTGAAATACACGCAGAGCCAAATCGCAATTTGCACCTGCGGCATCGCGGCATCCGAAAAGTTTACCGATGCAAGCGGACAAAAACGCGAAAAGACTTGTTTCATTGATCTGATTATCTGGAAACAGAAAGCAGAATCTTTTCAGAAGTTTTTTCAAAAAGGAAATCCCGTATTGATTGAAGGAAAGATCAACCACGAAACATGGGAAGATAAAAACGGCGGAGGAAAGCGATCAAAGCATAGCATCACCGTAGAGAGCTTTACGTTTGTCGGCGGCGGAAAGAAGGATGGTAATGCGGAACAAGCAGAACGCAAAACTGAAGTTGGCGGGATTCCTGCTGAAGAAGTAGACCCGGCTGACATCCCATTTTGAAATCACCTCCCTTGCGTTTAACGATGCAAGGCGGGTTTAAGGAGACTAATTATGAGTACAATGTCATGCCCGGAAGTAACCCAGGCCAAAATCGACGCTGCAAAGATGCAGATTAAACGCGGCGACTTCGACACCTTCGACAAATACGTCGATTCCAAGATTCGCGGAAAGTCGCTGGAAGATGCGATGCGGATCATGGACGAGATCGGACAAGGGTTGGACAAGTTGCGGAGTGTGTTGACTAAG
>Ga0228698_1000695_pt1 | contig 21628 bp, 22 predicted proteins | sample McNCre117_Aug_MG_FD_178015 | JGI IMG/M metagenome (GOLD analysis project Ga0228698, IMG submission 178015) | Freshwater microbial communities from McNutts Creek, Athens, Georgia, United States - 1-17_Aug_MG | ecosystem: Environmental > Aquatic > Freshwater > Creek | place: USA: Georgia...
CTACCGAAGAAGCACCTGCTCCTGCTCCTGCTCCTGCTCCTGCTCCTGCTCCTGCTCCTGCTCCTGCTCCTGCTCCTGCTCCTGCAATCACAATGAATACATTGCAGGCTGAGCGCGCCCAGGCCATTGCGACGGAGACCGCTCAAGCCGAGGCGGCGCGAAAGGAATTACAAGTCCAAGAGGCAATACGCCTGGCCGCAGAGCAAGCCGCTCAGCAGGAAACATTGAAACAGGATGCAATCAGAGAAGCGACACTGAGACAAGAAGCTATCCGGCAAGCAGCGGCAGAAACGGCGCGCCTTGCGGCCGCAGCAGACACGCTACAGAAAGAGTTAGCCAAGCAAGAGGCGCTGCGGCAAGAAGTATTGCAACAACAAGCGCTGGCGCAAGAGGCACAGCGTATAGATGCTGCGCGCGCCCAAGTTGCACAAGAGGAAATGCAGCACCAAGAGGCTTTACGCAAGGTCGCACAAGCAGCCGCCCAAGCGGCATCGGACGCCCGCAAAGCAGAACAGCTGCGCCAGGAAGCACTGAAACAGGAAACACTTAAACAGGAGGCACTGAAGGAAGCCTTACGGCAAGAAGCACTCAGACAGGAGGGTTTACGGCAAGAGGCCGTCAGGCAAGATCTGCTCAAACAGGAAGCGGCCCGTGCCGAAGCCGCGCGACAAGCGGCTGCAAAAGCCGACGCCGCACCTGAGCGCCAACGCAAAAAAACCGTGTTAGGGCGGCCTGACCGCGATGTGCGCCTGCAGATGTTCGCGGAAGGTTGGGCGCAGAAAATACAACGCTATGGCGCATTTGAAACCATTGACAACGCCAAAGGTGGGGCAAACTACACCGATCCAGTTGTAACCGTCACATTGCACAGCGACGGCAACGTCGACACCATTGTGTTCACACGGTCCAGTGATGTCCCGGCCATCGATGCTGCTATTCGCCAGGTTATTCTTGCGCTCGCGCCATATGCAGCACTGCCCGGGGATTTGGCGAGTGACTACGATTCCGTTGAAATTTCCAGAATGTGGCGCTTCTCCAGCGGATTGCGTCTATTGAAAGTAGGCCGCTGACCGTCCGTCAAAGGGAGGCTGATGCAACTTTATTCACCACTTTCAATTTTGTATGCAATTGCCAGCAGGCAGGCTCAAATATCTCGGGTTTATTCAGTAAGATGTACCGCAGCACAGATGAATTACAGTCAAAAAGCGGCATGCATTTGAAAAAAATAACCACCCTTGCAGAGGCGGAAATCGCAGCTGCAGCGCTCGACGATATCGTCAGCAGTTTGGCGATTCCACCCCAACCTATCGTGGTTCAGCAGATGCAAACCGAGATGGGCAAGCCAGACCCAGATGTACGCAAGGCGGCTCAAATTGTGAGTCAAGACATTGGCTTGACAGTGGCCGTGCTCAAAGCCGTCAATTCGCCACTGTTCGGCCTCTCGCGTAAAGTGGAGTCTGTCGACGCAGCGGTCAATTTAATCGGCTTGCGCGCCCTCTCCAATTTGGTGACAGCGGTGTCGCTGCGAACTGCCTTGCCCGGCGAGGCAGATGCGCTGGCGAATTTTTTCGATACATCCGGCAAACGCGCTTTTGCGATGGCACGTTTGGCACGCGAACTACCGGGTATCGATGCCCCACATGCCCAGACTTTTGGCTTGTTTTGTGACGTCGCAATCCCGTTGCTGCTAAGGCGTTTCTCCCATTACCGCGAAACGCTCCAGCACGCAGAAACCGATACAACGCAATCGTTCACCGAGATTGAACACCGCGCCCACCATACCGACCACGCCCTGATTGGCGCCCTGGTGGCAAAAACCTGGGGGCTGCCACAAAATGTGTGTCTGGCCATTCGTTTGCACCACGATTACAAAATTTTCCTGGATGCCAAAGTTCCCCGGGAAATCTGTACCTTGGTTGCGTTGGGTTTGGTGGCGGAAGCCGCGATCAAACGCTATGCAGGGGAGCATCGCTCAGCAGAGTGGGCGAAAGGTGGTGACTTCGTTGCCGGCGCTCTGGTTTTATCGCCAGACGAAATCGAAGAATGGGTAGCGCAGTTGCACGCAGACTTTGCAGCAGGGATCGAGTAAGGACCCGCAGACCGCAACGCAGAGGTATGTGCATCAAGTCCACAAATCCAGTGGCGGATCGGCAATTACGGCACGTAAAATATCGCTTCTCCCTGCAAAACCGACCAAACGCGCTTCATCATCCACCACGGGCAAACCGGGTAAGCCGGTGTCCAGCAGCACCTGGGCGAGCCGTCGAATATCGGTTTGTGGCGCGACAGCCGGAACGGGGCTTAACATGGCATCGGCAACGCGCTGCAACAAGTGGGCCTTCCATACCAACGGATGGGCTTGGGCGCTGGGTAGCCGATCGGGTGCCATCAGATCCGAGCGCAACAACAGCCCAACGAGATGTCCCTCCGGGTCTAATACCGGCGCTTGACCCAGAGCATGGCTGTCAAGTACCGCCCAGGCAGCCTCTAAAGTCATTGCGTCGGACACGCTCAGTACGCGCAACGACATAATGTCAGCTACCCGGGTCAACGGCTGGCGCTGGGTCCCTGGCGGCTTCGCTTGGGTATAGGCGGCGAGCGCATCGCGGTGGAGTGCGTCCTGACCTTGCCCAATAGCTGCAGCTTTGGTGTTGAAGGTCGGGCTGCTGGCGGATGGATCGCTTGACGGTGAAAATCGGGAATCAAACCGAGCCAGACGCCGACTGCGCGCCAATGCAGCGATGGGCTCAACCTGTCCCAGGTCCTCCAAAGTACCAGAGAATATTTGGCCCGATCGACTGAAAACCGCAAACATACTGCGCCCTTTTGGTTTGCTCTGCACAGAAGAATAGCGCCAAAGGGCAACAGCAGGAACTACGTGGCGCTGTCCGGCAAAAATATTTCCTGCAAGTCGTTCAGAAAATCAAAACCACGCAGAGTGGGACGCACACGTGAAAAATCGCGCTCAATGAGGCCCTTGCGCTCTGCTTCCTGCAGCCCGGATTCAATCGCCGTGATGGCCAAACCCGTGCGCTCGGTGAAATCGCGCAAACTAAAACCATGGCGCAAACGCAGGGCGTTCAACATATATTCAAATGGCAGGGCACTGCGCGCCACCTCTTCTTCTTGTGCCAACGGATTGCCGCTGAGTGCGCGCTCCATATACAAGGTGGGCTGCCGCAAACGCACTTGGCGAACCACACGATGGGCGAAGCTGAGTTTGCTGTGGGCGCCTGCACCAATCCCCAAATAATCCCCAAACTGCCAGTAGTTGACGTTGTGGCGCGCGCGATGGCCTTCTTTTGCGTAAGCCGATACTTCGTAACGCTCCAGTCCATGGCCCCCCGTCACTTGCGTGATGGTGTCCAACATGGCGTAAGCGGTATCGTCGTCAGGCAATACCGGTGGGTATTTGGCAAAGTAAGTGTTGGGCTCCACGGTCAGGTGATAGACCGATAGGTGGGGCGGCTCAAATTCCATTGCCTGTGAGAGGTCCGCGGCCAGATCCACCGCTGTTTGGCCAGGCAAGGCATACATCAAGTCCAAATTGAACGTGTCAAACGCTTGTGCAGCCTCGGCCACCGCCGCCAGCGCTTGCACCCGATTGTGAACACGGCCAATCGCCTGCAGCTGGCCATCGTTAAAGCTCTGCACACCAATAGACAAACGGGTAATTCCCGCGCCTCGGTAGGCCTTGAACCGTTCTCGCTCAAACGTGCCCGGGTTGGCCTCCAAGGTGATTTCACAATCAGCCGCAAGCTTCAGGCGGGCACGCAAATCACCCAACAAACGGTCAATTGCTTCGGGAGAAAACAGGCTGGGGGTTCCGCCACCAATGAAAATACTTTGTACACTGCGGCCCCAAATCAGGGGCAAGGCACATTCCAGATCGGCTATCAGGGCATCGATATAGCGCTGTTGCGGCACGTTGGCCGGCACCAATTCATGGGAATTGAAATCGCAATAAGGGCATTTTTTCAGACACCATGGTAAGTGCACATACAGACTCAATGGCGGCAGCACAGCCAACTGCAGAACACCTGGCCGCATGTAGTGCTGAATATCTTTCGGTAGCGGCTGGTCCTGATCTACAGCCAAGGGTATGCGGTTCAAACCACCGTGCGTCATAGGCTTATTGGTCCGCCCTGGGTTGCGGTGGTGGCCCAACATTCCCGCATAAGGGCGAGCATAGCCTGGCTGGCGCGGCCCCGGTGGCTATGGGCATTTTTAACTTCGGGCGACAATTCGGCAAACGTTTGGCCCAAACTCGGAATCCACATCACCGGATCAAAGCCAAAACCATTCGACCCAATCGGTTCGCGCGTCAATAAACCGGCGGCCCGACCACTCGCAATCAAGGGCTCCGGATCGTTCGCGGAGCGCACTGCCACCAATACGCTGACCAAAGCGGCACGACGGTCATCCACCGTGGCCATTTGCTCCAACAATGCACGGACATTGTTGTCATCACCTTTGGCATAGCCAAATTGGGTTGCATAGTAAGCGGTATCGACACCCGGCAATCCGCCAAAAGCCTCGACACACAAACCGGCGTCGTCGGCAATTGCAGCACAACCGGTATGCAAAGCGGCGTTGCGCGCTTTGGCCAGTGCATTTTCTACAAACGTCCGGTGCGGCTCGGGAGCTTCCGGTACGCCCAGGGCGCTTTGGGCAAGCAATGTATAACCCAAGGGGGCAAACAGTGCCTGCATTTCGGCCAGCTTGCCGCGATTGTTCGATGCCAGAACCAATTGCATATCAACCTGCCAGTGCCTTTTGTTGCAGTGCCATCAATTCTTCAATACCCTGCTCCGCCAGGCCCAGCAAGGCATTCAACTCGGTGCGACTGAAAGCCACGCCTTCAGCCGTTCCCTGCACTTCCACGAAATGGCCAGCCCCTGTCATCACGACATTCATATCGGTATCACAGGCAGAGTCTTCGGTGTATTCAAGGTCCAGCAATGGGGTTCCCTGGACAATACCGACCGATATGGCGGCAACCGGTGCAAGTATCGGTGTTTTGCTCAGCTTGCCGGCAGCGAGCAAACGGTTAACCGCATCCTGGGCCGCAACAAAAGCGCCCGTAATGGCCGCAGTACGGGTTCCGCCATCGGCCTGCAAAACGTCGCAATCGAGGTGAATAGTGCGCTCACCCAAAGCGGCCAAATCGAAAACGGCACGCAATGACCGGCCAATCAGTCGCTGAATTTCCTGGGTGCGCCCGCTTTGTTTTCCGCGCGCAGCTTCGCGGTCGCTGCGGGTGTGCGTGGCGCGGGGCAGCATGCCATACTCCGCTGTAACCCAACCCTCACCACTGCCGCGCTTGTGCGGTGGCACCTTTTCCTCTACCGAAGCTGTGCACAGCACGCGGGTAGCGCCGAACTCGATGAGTACCGAACCCTCCGCATGAATCGTGAAGCCGCGGGTAATGCGCACAGGGCGCAACTGATTCGCAGCACGGCCTGCACTTCTGACAAATTGATGCATGGTGTATCCAATAAAAATAAAAGCGAAAGTGGCTGAAAGGCACCTAAAGCCGCCAACAGCCAAGCGAGAAATCAGGCTTTTCGCGTTGCCGTCCGCTTGATAACGTCGTTAATTTCGGCAATCGATCGCTCAATTGCGGCGTCGTCCAGGTCATCCATTCGCGGACCGTCGGCCACCGGTTCCAGTAATGCAGCCTGAAATGTGGAAGCGAAGCCCACGTCGTCCGCAGCTTCACTGAGCGTGGCGCCACGCGTGACTTCGCTGACATCTGGCGTTTCCCACTCGACCGCAACCAGTGTTACGTTGTCGCTGCTGGCACCGGCTTTCAGCAAAGCCTTCTCAACCAAGGCAGGCGCCGCTGCGGAGACCGGATGCTGCGCCAAGCCGGACACGATATCGGTGTCTTCGAGGCTGCCCCACAAACCGTCGGAACACAACATGATTTTGTCACCCTGTTGCAAAGCCACGGGTCCAGCGAAGTCAACCACAGGAATTGATGGCGACCCCAAGCAGGTGTAGAGCACATTGCGGTTCAGCGCAGGGCTGCCAGGCGCAAACCGCCGACCCTCACGCGCTTGTTCCAGATACGAGTGGTCGCGCGTGCGGGCCAGCAACTCGCCTTTTCTGACGAAATACAGACGCGAATCGCCACAGTGGGCCCAATAGGCCGCATTATTTTGTATGACTGCCACCACCAAGGTGGTGCGTGGCGTGTCGCTGAGCTTCATGTCATCGGCATATCGCAAAATGGCACGGTGCGCCGCCATGATTGCAACGCTGAAGAAACCTTTGACGTCGGGTAGCTCCGGCTGCGCCTCTTTCTGATACAAGGCGGCAATAGTTTGCAACGCGAGATGCGCCGCCAGTTCACCGGCAGGGTGTCCCCCCATACCATCGGCCAGCAAGAACAACCCCGAGCTATTGGTATAGCAGTAGCCCATGCGGTCTTCATTCTTCTCCCGACCACCTTTGCGACTGACTTGGAATACGGAAAATTTCATTTTGGCTTAACCCCTGGCGTGGCCGTTGTGGCACTGCCGCGCCGGGTATCGCCAACGATGCTGTCAAATTGCATACGCACTTTTTCGGTCACGCTGAGTTTGGTGTAGCGCCGCTCACCCTCCCGACTGAGTTCTTTTTGCAAAGCAAACACCGACTGTGGACGCGACAGCGGGTCAAGTGACATGCACCACTCCACGACCTCAATCAAATTGTCGGAATAGACGCCGCGCAGGCGCGCGAGTGCGATCGCGATACGGTCTTTTTCCTGACGTTGCGGGGCCTCATTCGGCGGATAGCCCTGCATGCAGGCATACATGCAGGCGCCAATTGCGTAAATATCGGTCCAGGGCCCCATTGCAGCGTCACGCCGGTACATTTCCGGGGCAGCGAAACCGGGCGTGTACATGGGGCGAATAAAGTTACCTTCTTTGCTCAGCACTTCACGCGCAGCACCAAAATCGATCAAAACCGACTTGTTGTCATCCGTTATGAAAATATTTGCTGGCTTGATATCCAAATGCAGCATTTTGTGTTGGTGCACGATGCGCAAACCACGCAAAATTTCATCAAACAACGAGCGAATGGTTGACTCGCGAAAAACTTTGCTTTGCTTCAAATCGCGGGCCGTCACGATGAAATCCTGGAGCGCGGCACCCTCCAGATAATTCATCACCATGTAAACCGTTTCGTTTTCCCGGAAAAAATTCAAAACACTGACAACCGACGGATGGGAAATTTGGGCAAGTGAACGGCCTTCTTCGAAAAAACTTTTCAGCCCCAATCGATACAAGGCCAATTTCTCAGGCTGCACCTCGGGCTGCAACACCCCATCGGGGCGGGTTGCCAGCGACGATGGCAAATACTCCTTGATTGCCACTTGCTGGCCATCGGCATCTTCTGCCAGATAGACCAGACCAAAGCCGCCAGCCGCGACTTTGCGCACGATGCGATAGCCACCAATTACGGTATCCGGAGGTAAGGGCGAGGGCTTGGCCTTGGACATAGTTTGAATCTCTGAAGCGCCTGGCGGATGCCTATTCGGGTTATTCTCGGTGCCATTCCCTTGACCTGAGAAAAAGCGATGCCAGTTTACAGCATGACTGGCTATGCCAGTGCACAGCACAGCACAGCCAACGCCACCGAAGTCGACGTTAAAAGTCCCCCCCCAGCCCGCTTGGGTTTGGAAATTCGATCGGTCAACAGCCGGTTCCTCGATTTATCGTTTCGGCTGCCCGACGATTTGCGGCAATTAGAGCCAGCCCTGCGAGAATTATTGATTAAAAAAATTCGCCGTGGAAAGGTGGAGGTTCGGGCCGCAATTGAACACACCATGGCAGGGGGTATTGCAGACCCCAGTATCAAACTGTTGCAACGCCTGACCGGGGTTCAAGACCAGGTGCGGGCCTGGTTGCCACAGGCCGGCGCGCTGAGTGTGGCCGATGTATTGCGTCTGGCCAACAACGAACACGCCAGCCAACACGATTGGACGGCGGAACTGACCCAATTGGCACAAACCGCACTGAAGCAACTCATTGACGCACGGCAACGCGAGGGCGAACGGCTGGCGAACATGCTCAAAAGCCATCTCGGACAATTGCGCACACTCGCCGCGCAGGCGGAGCCCATGGTGCCCCAACTGGTTGCACAACAGCGCCAGCGATTCCTCGACCGTTGGCGCGAAGCCATGGCATTGACCGACGGTGTAGCACTACCCGAAGCGGCCCAAGATAGGGCCTTGTCGGAAGCGACAGCATTTGCCATTCGCATTGATGTGGCCGAAGAGCTGACCCGACTGCGCTCGCACCTGGACGAAATGGAAACCCTGCTAAGCAAAGGTGGTGAGCTAGGCAAGCGGCTCGACTTTCTCATTCAAGAGATGCACCGTGAAGCCAATACATTGGGCTCAAAATCTTCCGCACTCGAGCTGACGCGCATCAGCGTGGACATGAAAGTTCTCATCGAGCAAATGCGCGAACAGGTCCAGAACATAGAATAGAGCGACTTCAATTTGCTTGTGGAAGCGCAGTCTATGGACTATCCCGGAAATCTTTTTGTCGTCGCCGCGCCCAGTGGGGCAGGCAAATCCAGCCTGGTAAAGGCCTTACTGGAGCTGGATGCACGCGTTCAGCCGTCGGTTTCGCACACCACCCGCCCGCCCCGGGGGCAGGAAAAGCACGGACGCGAATATTTTTTCGTGTCACCTTCAGAATTTGACGCGATGGTATCGGCCGATGCATTCGTCGAATGGGCACATGTGCACAACCAGCGCTACGGCACGTCCAAAAAAGCCATTGAAGACCGCATGGCCCAAGGCGCTGATGTCATTTTGGAAATTGATTTCCAGGGCGCGGTACAGATCAAGGAAGTCTTTTCCAACGCCATCTGCATTTTCATACTCCCCCCCAGTTGGGAAGAACTGCGATCGCGGCTCGAACGGCGTGGTGAAGACGCCGCAGACATCATTGAATTGCGCATGCGCAACGCTGAAAAGGAAGTTGCCCAGGTAGATAAATTTGACTTCGTTATAATCAACGAGTTATTCGACCGGGCACTTTTCGATCTGAAAGCGATCGTTCATGCCCAGCGGCTTCGACTGGTTGCCCAGCGCCGCGCGCGCGCCGCGACTTTCATGGCGTTGCATATTCCCTAGGACTGGAGAAATTTCATGGCCCGTATTACTGTTGAAGATTGCCTCGAGCAAATCCCGAATCGCTTCCAATTGGTGCTGGCTGCGACCTACCGCGCTCGCATGTTGAGCCAAGGCCATACGCCCAAGATCGAAAGCAAGAACAAGCCAGGCGTTACCGCGCTGCGTGAAATTGCAGCCGGTAAAGTGGGCATCGAAATGCTCAAGAAGGTTCCTTTGTAAGGTTTTTCTCCTTCACGACCTTGTAAAAAGGGACCGGGACGGCGTTCCGTCCCAAGCACCGCTGGCGGTGCTTTTTTTTCGCCTTCACAATTACCGCTGCGGTGCGCTACAGTTCACATATGGGTTCTCCACTTCCTATGTCTCCCACTCCTCCGGCACGCAGCGTGGCGGCGGTCAATGCCGCGTCTGCCAGTTTCGCCGGACTCACGGCCAAACTCGATTACCTGAGTAGCTCCGATATAGAACAAGTGCGCATGGCCTATCGATTTGCCGACGAAGCCCATCTGGGCCAACTGCGCAACAACGGCGAGCCTTACATCACCCACCCCATAGCGGTTGCCGCCCAATGTGCAGAGTGGAAACTGGACGCCCAGGCCCTGATGGCAGCGCTGCTACACGATGCAATGGAAGATTGCAGCGTAACCAAGCCCGAGCTGATTGAACGCTTCGGCTCTCCGGTTGCCGAATTGGTCGATGGACTGACCAAACTCGACAAACTCCAATTCAACACACGCGAAGAAAATCAGGCGGAATCGTTTCGCAAAATGCTTCTGGCAATGGCGCGCGATGTGCGGGTAATTCTGATCAAACTGGCGGACCGGTCGCACAATATGCGCACGCTGTCAGACGTACCCAAAACAAAATGGGCGCGAATTGCCTCGGAAACGCTGGATATTTATGCCCCGATCGCCCATAGACTGGGCCTCAACACCACATACCGCGAACTGCAAGACCTGTCGTTTCAGCATCTGCGGCCATGGCGTTACAAAACGCTGGCGAAAGCCGTTGCAAAGGCCCGCAGTCGCCGTCGCGACCTGATTCAAAAAGTTCAAAAAGACGTTGAATTCGCATTCGCAGACGCTGGAATGGCGGTTCGAATCGCGGGCCGGGAAAAATCGCTCTACTCCATTTATCGAAAAATGGACAGCAAACACCTTAGTTTTGCGCAAGTTACCGACATTTACGGACTGCGGCTGATTGTCCCTTCGATTGTTGACTGCTATACCGCCCTGGGCATATTGCATCAGTTATACAAACCGGTTCCAGGTAAATTCAAAGACCACATTGCCATCGCAAAAATGAACGGCTATCAGTCGTTGCACACCACATTGGTCGGCCCATCGGGCATCAATGTGGAGTTTCAAATGCGAACCGAGGCCATGCACCTGGTTGCCGAGTCGGGGGTCGCAGCCCATTGGCTCTACAAGGTAAACAATCCCCAAGAATCCAACAGTGACCGACTGGGCGCCAAGTGGCTGCAATCGCTATTGGATATTCAAAACGAAACTCGCGATGCGACCGAGTTCTGGGATCACGTCAAGGTCGATTTATTCCCCGATGCGGTTTATGTATTCACGCCCAAAACCCAAATCATGGCGTTGCCACGCGGTGCCACTATCGTTGACTTCGCCTACGCAATTCACAGCAATATTGGCGATCGCACCGTAGCCGCCCGCATCAATGGTGAGCAAGTTCCACTGCGAACCGAGCTGAAAAACGGGGATGTCGTTGAAATTGTGACAGCCCCCGTTTCCTCCCCCAACCCCGCTTGGCTGAGTTTTGTGCGCACAGGGCGTGCCCGCTCGAAAATCCGACACCATCTCAAGTCGATGGAGCAAGCGGAATCTGAAAACCTCGGCGGTCGTTTGCTACTGCAAGCTCTGCGCGCGGAAGGCTTCGATGCGTTCCCTCCGGACGACCCGCAAATTCTTGCGACATGGGACAAATTATTGCGTTTTACCGGCAACAAAACCCGCCAAGAACTGCTCACTGATATCGGCTTGGGCAAACGGATTGCCAATATTGTCGCCAAGCGTCTGGTTTTGCTGCTGTCGGACTCGGGCTACAAGCCCGACGCCATTCTGCTCAGCCGAGAACGCTTCACGGCGCACGAGGGGACCGTTGGCGGTGCAATTACCTTAGATGGCAGCGAAAATGCATCCGTTCAGTTTGCACAATGTTGCCGCCCGGTTCCGGGCGATGCAATCGTCGGCTACCTGGGCCGTGGCGAAGGCTTGGTCGTTCACGTTCACGATTGTGGCACCGCACGCAAACTGTTGCTCAAAGACAGCGAGCGGTTTATCGGCGTCGATTGGTCAGAAGATCCGGTTCGGGCCTTCGAAACGGGCATCGTTGTTACAGTAAACAACACCAAAGGCATCCTGGCGAAAGTGGCAGCGGCCCTTGCAGCAGCGGAGGCAGACATAGTACACATCGATATGGCACAAGAAGCCACCCAAGAGGCGAACGACTTGCGCTTTCTCATATCGGTCAGGGACGCTGGCCACTTGGATCAGGTTTTACGCCATGTGCGCCGCACGCCATCGGTTTTGGGCGCTGTGCGCAGCGGCAGCGGCGGTGTGGGTAATAGTGGCAGCAACGAACGATAAACAAATAACCGCGCAGCGCCCGGACTAGGAAAGCGCGGGCGCTGGATAGATAACCTCTAAGACTTCTATTTCGGCCACGCGACCGGGCATTACCAGGCGCAACACATCACCGACCCGTGATTTCAGCAAAGTGCGGGCAATCGGCGAAATCCAGCTCACTTCGCCTTGGCTGCTATTGGCCTCATCGATGCCCATAATACGGACAGAGCGCTCTACCCCATCGTCCTCCACATACCGCACGGTGGCGCCAAAGAAAACCTGGTCTGAGCCATGGTGTACTGACGGATTGGTAACCTCGGCAATCTCCAATCGTTTGGTCAGGAAACGAATACGCCGATCAATTTCACGCAAACGTTTCTTGCCATACAGGTAATCGCCGTTCTCAGAGCGATCACCATTGCTCGCCGCCCAATGTACGATTTCGACCACCTTCGGTCGCTCATCATCTATCAATGACAACAATTCAGCACGCAATGCCGCAAAACCAGCCGGCGTAATGTAATTTTTCCCTCCTGCCGGCAAGGGCGGCAGGCCTGGCACATCGTCATCGTCTTGATCGACTCCATCGGTCTCTTTGGTGAATGCCTTGTTCATTTAGGAATCTATTGAGATAGTACGCAGAAGTCTGCTATTTTGCCCTGCAGCCCCCCGTCAGAAAACCATTCAACTTTGCGGCTGCGGGTGTGCCGGTTCACGGATTAATGCAGGACGTGCCGGCCCTTGAAAAGGGGCCCGATTTGGTTGTGTGCGATGTGCGCTGGGCGATCGGGCAACTCAACAATCATTTCGTTGTCGATATACGGTGGCTGCGCAATGAAAACACGCCATGCCTCCAATGCCGTTTTGTATTCAGCAAGACTGCAAGACCAATTGGGCCACTCGTAGCACTCACTGAAAATGGCATTTTCAAAGGTGACGGTAGTGCGCGACAGGGAGTGAATGAAGGCGTGATAAAAATACGTTTCATCGTCAGCTTCACCCCGCTCTAACTTGGCGACATATTCCAGGGCGATGTCGACATCGTCTGGATCGTGGCCGGGAAAATCCCATTGCATCGCCAAAGCCAAATACGTGTTGTAAGGCCTGATCAGTGCCTCCTGTCGGGCCATTTCACTGTTCGTTAATTCTCGCTGCTCAGCCACCGCGCAATCTGCGGACGACGCCCTGGACCAATCCTCACAAGATGGCTCCAGTGATGTCGCCATGGCCAAGGTGCTCGTCTTATCGGAGTTGCACCAAATCATGTAGTAGCGCAATTTCATTGGTTGATCTTTGATGGGTGAACAGGTGGGGCCCGTGTCACGGTGACGGTGACGGTGACGGTGACACTCACTCGATCGCAATACTGTCGAGCCGCTCTTGCGCTTCCATCGGATCAAATGCACGGGGGTCGAATGTCCCACCGCAGTGGTCACGCATGGCCTGATGTTCCGGATGCCGCGGGTCACAAATGGCTTCAAGAAACTCTTGATATCCCAGTGCGCCGCCAATATCCTCCGGCGGACAGGCGTTCGCCCCGGTAATGCACATCGCCATTTCCAGTGGCACATCCAAATCCACAATCCGCTCGAGCGTGACCGTGTGGGACCAGAAGTCCCCATAGTCATAGATCCATGTGAATGTGTCCGAACCGACAAGGGCCTTGGCGAGGGATATACGGGACTCATCCTCGACGCCGGAATCAAGCTCCTCTTCGGCATCGCCATACAGGGCGTCCGCAAAGTTGAATTCATGCAGATGCCCGCCTTGCCACCCCATTACCCCGAGCAGGATGGAATGCAGCCGGGAGAGTTTGATAGTGCTGGGTACGGCGAGTCGGCGCCATACGGCAGGCTTGACAACCTTGAGCTCCACCCGAAGTTGATAGGATTTGGTGGACCTCAATCGGGTCGTGGCGGGGAGTTTGAATAGCTGTGCGCTCATGCAAACGATTCTCGCATCGGCGCCATATCCCTGACATTTCTGAGCGATCTCTCACGCCACCGGCGCCACGAAGGACAGGAAAGCCCAACATTGAATTCATTGCCGCCCACTGCACAAACGAAAAAGCCCTAGAACATTTCTGTTCTAGGGCATTCGTATTGGTGCGGCTGGCAGGAATCGAGATCCCCAAACAACACGAACAATAAATCCGTTTAAAATCAATGACTTACGAAAATATCGCAAAAACATGACTGCACCTGTGTATCACACTATTGTGCACAAAATGTGCGCAAAAATCCTGTAAAACAAAAGCACTTCACAGGCGGCGACAGGCTCCAATATGGCCGCTTTGGTAATTGCGTCTTGTGTAACAAATGCGAATTTGATATGCGGGTTTGTCGAAAATCCACCTATCCGGAGGGCTCGGACGTCACAAGCCTGTTCTGGCTTCAGTCGGGGCGGCTCGGAACCTATGTAGTCTGAAATCACAAACCGCAAACTGCCAAAGCTGCTATTGCCGGTTAGCTCACGTTCAGAGTTAATCACATCATCAAATGTCACCACTCCGGAGTATCGCTTTATGACCCCGTTTCGCTTCCATTCAAGTTTGTATGGCATATCTGAAAGTGCCCTAAATTTTTTCAGATGAGAACGAGCTGTTGAGGCTCGAACTCCGAAGCTGAGTAGGCATGTAAGTGCAGTAAGTTGTTGGTCGTTCAGTTTGCGCATAGATTCTTAGTGCAAATTCCGCTGATGCTCTATCAGTCCCGGCTAAGAATGGGCCAGTAGCGCCAGGTGTACAGAGCAAAACCGGCGGACCACAGCATGGCGGAAATTACGAGTGCCTGGACGGTCAAAGATGGACTGACCAGTGGCACGAAGACACGTACCAGCGCTGCGCCAGAAACCATGGCATAGCAACTCACTTCCACTTTCTGTGCAACTAGCTTTCGGCCGGTATGGCCCAGTGCCGTGCGCGTCATCATCCCGATCACCATACCGCCAATTGCACCTGCCGTGAGTGCGTGATTAGCTACAGATGAAGATATCCAGCCTACTGAAGCCATGGCACGAAACGCCAGGTGCACGGGAATCCAGGCATAGGCGGCATGCAACACCCAGACCAGCGGCGTATGGAGTGTCTTCCAGGGTTGCCACAGCCACAGCCGTGCGCCATGCGCCAACATGGCGAGTAGCGCCAATAGCGCAAACCAGAGGCCTGACACATGCAGCGCATCTGCCACGATGAGTACCAGTACCAGACCCAACGCCAGCCTTTCGACGCGGGTGTCGCGCACGGCATTGGCGCCGGGGATGGCATTGTTGGTGAACATGGGTATCACCCGTCCGCCCATGACGCACAACACAAACAGCATCACATCAAGCCCCAGTGCGATACCCGCCCACCCTGGCACGCGCAAAGCGCCCAAGGCATTCAGATGGACCACCAGTTGGGCCGGCGACAGCAGCACCAGCAGCGCCACAAAGAAATAGTTGCGCTTATTGCGTGCCCGATAGAGCGGTACGCCCAGCGCTACTGCTGTGGCCAGCGGAAACGCGGCGTTCACTATTGCAGCCAACCACCCCCAGGGCGAGAGCACCAATATTCGGCCCGCCAACCACAGCGCAGCCAACGCCACCAGATACCCACCCTTGGGAGTGGGTTGGCCCGACCAATTCTGTCCGGCTGTGAGCAAGAAGCCGGTCAGCACAGCCAGGGTGAAGCCAAAGAGCATCTCATGCGCATGCCACATCGGTCCCCGCAGATAAGCATATGGCAGCAGGCCGCTGAACTGCAGCGCCCAGACCAGAATGGACAGCGCAGCGAAACTACTGGCCAGCAGATAAAAGGGGCGAAAGCCGAGATCCCACAAGGCAAAGCGGGAGTGGGCGCGCGGCGCAGGGATTTGAATCTGTAACAGTGTTGCCATGATAGGGATTGATTCGGCTGATAACAGGTACGCTTAAGGCAACACGTAAAAGGTCGACTTTTCTTGCTTGTTTTCATCGCCGCCGTACACGGTGGTACGGACCACGAAGTTAATTGGCAAGGTCTTGCCGCGGTTGGCCGCCGCAATTTCGGCTGGCAGCGTGAGGCGTATGGGTACTGACGCAATGCCAATGGCGTCCACGAATATCTGTGCGTCTGACGATAGTCGGTGAAGTGCATCGTTGTCTCCTCGGGATTGGCAAATAGTTACAGCCCCGTTCACGTGAGATCGCGTCACTTCCAAAAATAGGCGCCTGATAGATGCCAAGCGTTATCAGCCTTGAATCCTTACTGCACCAGCGGCGATTCGGTGGCATCCAGCGTGATGCCTTCTACCAGCGCCTGCCCGGCCAGCAGACTCATGTACTGGTGCAAGGCCTTGGCACGCGACTGCATGGTTAGCTGCGCAGCAACGCGCTCGCGTACTTCGCCATATTCCAGGGTCTTGCCCTTGCGGCGGCTTAGCACATCGATGATGTGAAAGCCAAAGCGCGTATGAATCAAGCGCGGGTGCACACCCATTCCGGCACGCGCGTCGGTCTGAAAAAATAGCTCATTGGCCAACTCGGGAGCGCAGTCATCCGGGCCTATCCAGCCCAGATCGCCACCCTGTGTGCTACTGGGGCAGTTGGACATTTCAGCGGCCAGTTTGGCGAACGCATCTACCTGCACATCCTTGCCGAGCAGGCTGATGAGCGCCTTTTCGGCATGCACTGTGAGCGCATGCACGTTAACGCCGGGCGTCACTGCAAACAGTATGTGGCGCAACTGTGCCGCCTGGCCCACCCTGTAGTTCGATTTGCGACCTTCATAATATCGGCGACACTCTTCCTCGCCAGGCTCCGGAACCTGCACTGCAGCGTCCACCATCGACTCCAGTATCTGGCGCTCGTCCTCGGTCAATTCGGGCGCCTGCAATACGCCTTTGAAAGGCAGTAAGCCAGCTTTTACCGCCTGCTGCCGCAGTAACTCGGTGTAGGCCAATTCACGCAATGCCACTTCATCTGGCTTCTGACTTGCTGGGTGCAGCACCACGCCATTGATGGATGCAAGCACTGGAGGGATGAATTCAGCCGCATTGCTGGCATTGGCGGCACACGCGCAAGCGCCAGAGCCGCCGCAGCTCTGATTGGTGTTCTGAGTGGGGTTCATAGCGTCACTCCTATTAAACATTGCGGCTCAAAGGCTCGCGTTCAACAAGCCCAACACGACGGCTGCGCACCAGTTGGTACGGTCGCACCAGATAGGCCACTGCACCAAAGCCACTCCATACGTGCACCAAGCGGGTAAACGGGAAGATCAGGAAGATGCTCATACCCAGAAACATATGCAGCTTGAAGACCCAGCTGGCCTCGGCCAATAGTTCGGGCGCACCGGCCTGGAAGGTGACGATGTGCTGGGCCCAACCGGCCAGTTTCATCATCATGCTGCCGTCCAGATGCTCTGCAGACAGCGGAATGGTGGCCAGACCCAGTGCCAATTGCAGCCATAGCAACACCAGCAGAACGATGTCACTGGTTTTGGAGTTGATGCGGATGCGCTCGTCGCTCAGGCGGCGGTGCAGCAACACACTCACGCCGATAAAACCCAGCACACCGAAGAAGCCGCCCGACACCATGGCCAGCACCTGCTTGTTGCCTGCGCTGATGAAGGGCTCATAGATGAAGTGCGGTGTGAGCATGCCCACCGTATGGCCACCCAACAAAAACAGCACGCCCAGGTGGAACAGATTGCTACCCAGCCGCAACTGACCTGCGCGCAGCAACTGCGAGGAATCGCTCTTCCAGGTGTACTGGTCACGATCAAAGCGCAGCAGGCTACCCAGCAGAAAGATGGTCAGGCAGATGTAGGGGTAGTAGCCGAACAAGAGGTTGTCGAGGTAAGTCATATGCGTGCTCCTTGGGCGCTGCTGCTGCGCGCAAAAACCGATGCAGGTGCGGCGGCCACAGGTGCGGCCGCTTGCTTGCGAACAATGTGAATGGGCTGCGCCTCGCCAGGTTTGGACTGGCCTTTGGTACTGCAGCCGTCAAAGGCTTCGGGCTCCTGCCAGACGTCGTCCATGGCGTCATCGGCCACGATGGACACGGCCTGCACGCGCTGGCCGCACAACTCCAGCACTGCAGCCACGGGGGCGGCATAGGGGCTGCCGCGTTGCAACAGCGCGCTGAAAACGGCGGTAAGGATGTGGGCCATCTCGCCCAGAAAGTCGGTAGCCAGCTTGGGCGGCTGGGTCGACGCAAATTGCAGCAGCACGCACAGGTGGTCGGGCAACTCGTCTTGCGCCATGAACAGACCTGCCTTCTCGTAAGTCTGCATCAGGTCGATCATGGCGGGCCCCCGGTCACGTGAGTCGCCGTGCACATGCTCAAACATATGCAGCGAAGTGGCGCGACCCCGGTCAAAGGTTTCCACATAGCGCGCCTCCACATCCATGGGGTCCATGCGGGTCAGCTCAGCGGCCAAGGCATGCAGTTCTTCGCGGCGGCTGGCTGGAACCACGGCCTCTTTGTCGATAGCATCCAACAGCTCAGGCAGATGCGTGCGCAGCTCGGCGTCGGGATAGCCCAGCAGGGCACTCAGTGCACGCAGGGTGTAGCGGTTGTCTTTCATGTGCCGGCTCCTTAAACGTGAAGTTTGATTGGGATAGTGCGGGGCTTGCTGCCACCGAACAAGCTGGTCTCGGATGCGCCGTCCGAGCACCCATTGCCAAACGAGAAGCCGCAGCCGCCGCGCATGTCAAAGGTGTTCTCCGCGTATTCGCGGTGGCTGCTGGGAATGACGAAGCGGTCTTCGTAATTGGCAATCGCCATTACCTGGTACATCTCTTCGACCTCGGCAACGGTGAGGCCGGTTTGCTCCAGCACGGCCAGGTTCTGCTCGTTATCCACATGCTTGCTGCGCTGGTAGGCACGCATGGCCAGCATGCGTTCCAGGGCGCGCACCACGGGCTGCGTGTCACCGGCGGTCAACAGGTTGGCCAGGTACTGCACGGGGATGCGCATTTGGGCAATGTCGGGTATCTCACCGTTGATACCGATGTGTCCGGCATTGGCAGCCGACGTGATGGGCGAGAGCGGCGGCACATACCAGACCATGGGCAGCGTGCGGTATTCGGGGTGCAGCGGCAAGGCCACCTTCCACTCCATCGCCATCTTGTAGACCGGGCTGTTGCGGGCACCCGCCAGCCAGGCTTCGGGAATGCCGTCCTTGCGCGCCTGCTCAATCACCTTGGGGTCGTTGGGGTTGAGGAAGATATCGAGTTGCGCCTGGTACAGGTCCTTCTCGTTGGGCGTGCTGGCGGCCTCGGCAATGCGGTCGGCGTCATACAGCACCACGCCGAGGTAGCGGATACGTCCCACGCAGGTCTCGCTGCACACCGTGGGCTGGCCCGCCTCAATACGCGGGTAGCAGAAGATGCACTTCTCGGCCTTGCCGCTTTTCCAGTTGTAGTAAATTTTCTTGTAGGGGCAGCCGCTGACGCACATGCGCCAGCCACGGCACTTGTCCTGATCGATCAGCACAATGCCATCGTCTTCACGCTTGTAGATCGAGCCACTTGGGCACGAGGCTACGCAGGCCGGATTCAGGCAGTGCTCGCACAGGCGTGGCAGGTACATCATGAAGGTGTTTTCAAACTGACCGACCATGTCCTTCTGGACCTTGTCGAAGTTGGCCAGGTTGGCATCCTTGCCGCGCTTGCTGAACTCGCCGCCCAGGATTTCTTCCCAGTTCGGGCCCCACTCGATCTTCTCCATGCGCTTTCCGGTGATCAGGCTGCGTGGGCGGGCTGTAGGTGCGTGCTTGACCTCGGGCGCGGACTGCAGGTGGTCGTAGTCGAAGGTGAAGGGCTCGTAGTAGTCGTCAATTTGCGGCATGTTGGGGTTGGAGAAGATGCGCATCAGCAACTTCCACTTTCCGCCTTGCTTGGGCTCGATGGAGCCGTCCCCCTTGCGGATCCAGCCACCGTTCCACTTGTCCTGGTTTTCCCAGTCTTTGGGATAACCGATGCCGGGCTTGGTCTCGACGTTGTTGAACCAGGCGTATTCCATGCCGGGGCGGCTGGTCCAGACGTTCTTGCAGGTGACCGAACAAGTGTGGCAACCGATGCACTTGTCCAGGTTCAGGACCATGGCGATTTGTGCGCGTATTTTCATGATGGTGTGTCCTTAAGCTTGAACGGTTGCAGCTGCTTCGCCATCGAGCCAGTCGATCTTGCGCATCTTGCGGACCACCACAAATTCATCGCGGTTAGTGCCGATGGTTCCGTAGTAGTTAAATCCGTAACTGAACTGCGCGTAGCCGCCGATCATGTGGGTCGGTTTGGTGACGATGCGGGTCACCGAGTTGTGAATGCCGCCGCGTGTACCGGTGATTTCGGCACCCGGGGTGTTGATGATCTTTTCCTGTGCATGGTACATCAGCACCATGCCCGGATTCACCCGCTGGCTCACCACCGCACGGGCTGCAATGGCACCGTTGGTGTTGAAGAGTTCGACCCAGTCGTTGTCCACAATGCCAGCCACTTTGGCGTCGTCTTCACTCAGCCAGATCACCGGGCCGCCCCGGTTGAGCGTGAGCATCATCAGGTTGTCGGTGTAGGTGCTGTGGATGCCCCACTTTTGGTGCGGCGTGATGAAGTTCAAGGAGATTTCCTTGTTGCCGTTGGGCTTGCGGTCCATGATGTCGCCCACGGTCTTCAAGTCCACCGGGGGGCGGTAGCTGGAGAGTCCTTCACCAAACGCAATCATCCACGGGTGATCCAGATAGAAGTGCTGGCGCCCGGTCAGGGTGCGCCAAGGGATAAGCTCATGCACATTGGTGTAGCCGGCGTTGTAGCTCACGGTCTCGGACTCAATGCCACTCCACGTAGGTGAAGAAATAATCTTGCGCGGCTGCGCCTGAATGTCGCGGAAGCGGATCTTCTCGTCTTCGCGGTGGATGGCCAGGTGCGTGTGGTCGCGCCCGGTGATCTTGCCTAGTGCTTCCCAGGCTTTGACCGCTACATGGCCGTTGGTCTCGGGGGGGGGTTGCAGCACCACTTCGCAGGCGTCTATGTCGCTTTCGATTTTTGGCATGCCCTTGGTGACACCGTTGGCATGCACCCGGCCATTGAGTTCGGCCAGTTGCTGAACTTCGGTCTTCGTATCCCAACCAATGCCCTTGCCGCCATTGCCTACCTTATCCATCAGTGGCCCAAGAGCTGTAAAGCGTTTGAAGGTATTGGGGTAATCGCGTTCCACCACCGCGATGCTGGGCGCCGTCTTGCCGGGGATCAGATCGCACTCGCCGCGCTTCCAGTCGCTGACGCCAAAAGGCTGGGCCAGTTCGGACGGTGTGTCATGCATCAGTGGTGTCAACACCACTTCCTTCTCCACACCCAGGTGGCCGACGCAAACCTTGCTATAGGCCTCAGCAAAGCCCTTGTAGATTTCCCAATCCGACTTGCTTTGCCAGGCAGGGTCCACCGCCGTGGAAAGCGGGTGGATGAAGGGGTGCATGTCACTGGTGTTGAGGTCGTTCTTCTCGTACCAGGTGGCGGTGGGCAGCACGATGTCGGAATACAGGCAGGTGGTGCTCATGCGGAAGTCCAGCGTGACCAAGAGGTCCAGCTTGCCTTCAGGAGCGTCCTTATGCCATTGTACTTCTGCGGGCTTGGCATCGTCCACGCCCAGGTCCTTACCCTGCACACCGTGTGTGGTGCCTAGCAAATGTTTCATGAAATATTCATGGCCCTTGCCGCTGGAACCCAGCAGGTTGGAGCGCCAGACAAACATATTGCGCGGCCAATTGGCGGGGTGGTCCGGGTCTTCGCAGCTCATCTTCAGGCTGCCGTCTTTGAGCGACTTGACCACATAGTCTTTAGGGTCCATGCCCGCAGCGGTAGCGTCCTTGACCACCTGGAAAGAGTTGGTCTGCAACTGCGGTGCGCTGGGCAACCAACCCATGCGTTCGGCGCGCACGTTGTAG
>Ga0228698_1000696_pt1 | contig 21505 bp, 21 predicted proteins | sample McNCre117_Aug_MG_FD_178015 | JGI IMG/M metagenome (GOLD analysis project Ga0228698, IMG submission 178015) | Freshwater microbial communities from McNutts Creek, Athens, Georgia, United States - 1-17_Aug_MG | ecosystem: Environmental > Aquatic > Freshwater > Creek | place: USA: Georgia...
GACCATGCTGTTAGATTAGGAAATACAGACCCTGACCTTTTAAGAAAATTTCTGGATTTTTTGCATACGTTTTATTTGATTGACGTGTCGCGATTGCGTTTCGGTCTACAAATTTTTACTGATATTGACCCACTAGAAGCAAAAAAATACTGGTGTAAAGCACTTTCTCTTGATAGTAAACAGTTTCAAAAGGTTGTCGTTTCTGAGACTTTGCATAAAAAGGGAACCTATAGAAAAAAGAGCAAATATGGTGTACTAACAATATATTTTTCTAATACCAAACTTCGTGATATCATAGTCGGCGCAATTGATGAATTGCGTAAAAAGCCAATGTAGCTCAGATGGTAGAGCAACGCCATGGTAAGTCGCAATGACTTTTGCCCTTTGGTACAGAAATGTTCCATCGAATCCCGAATAACGGTTAAAGACCAAAGTGTGGTTCAGACCGTGGCATTACTTATGTAAGGCCCGAACGACTGACAAGGGGTGCTACAGCGTACATGCGCCATGCACGATATACAGTCTAGTCCCTCGATACCACTTTGTATAAACGAGGGTGCAAGCGAAGGCGTAGGTCCCCAGTTCAATTCTGGGCATTGGCTCCATAAAAAGACCCCCTAAGGGGTCTTTTTGGTGGGAGCGCATGCAGAAAGCAAACTGCTTTGCTTTCGACCAGAATTGCACCACAAGGGCATATCCATTTTTATATTCCTTTCAATCATTTAAAATTAGGTAAAAGTCGCAGTCATGTCGCTCTGCGACAGACGGAGAAATAATGTTTAGACACTGTTTCTCGGGTCGACAGCACTTAGTAGATTTGGAACAAAGTGAACACATATACTTAGTGAGTGATGACCAATCCTCGGTATTGGCACGAGTGGGGATTTGGTGTTTGCAACTTTTTTATGATATAAGATGTTTTGAATAAAAGAAGTTCATCAAGGGAGTGGTAGTCTCATGACAAGTCAAATCGTTGTTGAAGCAGATGTGAGCTGCACGACAGTCTATAATTACGCGGGTGATCGACAGGTGCTTTGCGGAGAATTGAATACTCTCTTCAAACAATTGTCCGATCGTCCGGTCAAAGTTACGGTGGCTAGTCTTGAGGAACTCATATCCAACCGGAAAACAGAAACTGTTGCTCTGTTGATTCGAGAAGGTCGGGTCATTGGCATGGCGCAAGCATCGTTCATTCGTCCGCTTAATGGCGGTCAAATCCACATCAATTGTGTGGTGATTGACAAGGCGTTTCGGGGGCGGGGATACGGTACGAAGCTTATGGAGTATCTACTCCATGTTGTGAAAGAGAAATGGGGTGCCTATCTGCCACTATCGGTGCAGTTAACCTCGAAACCGTCACGCAGTGCCGGGAGTGTCTACAAGCGTGTTGGCTTCGAGCTGACAGCGACTGATGTCTACCGCCTGAGGCTCGGATGAAAGAACGGGTCGTATGCCACACAGGCATGCGACCCACTTTTTTGTTATACTACTCACTACTATGTCTGACCCCAAAGTCCGTATTGCTGAGATTGAAGCTGCTATGTTGCGGTCGGATTTTTGGAATAACCCGAGTGTGGCGCAAGCGATGATTAAGGAACTGCAGGAATTGCGCGATGTCGCTGATGGAAAAGGAAAGTTTGACCGAAACAATGCCATTATCACGATTGTAGCGGGGGCGGGTGGTGATGATGCGGAAGACTTTGCCCGCATGCTCCGTGAGATGTACCAGAAATATGCATCGAGTCGGGGCTGGTCGTGTGTGGAAATTGATAGTAATCAAAATACGATGGGTGGGTACCGGAACCTGACGATGGAAGTCCAAGGGAAAGAAGCGTATGGTACACTCGCGCGTGAATCAGGGGTACATCGTCTCGTACGTATGTCGCCGTTTAATAGTAGCGGCAAACGCCAAACCTCGTTTGTGCTTGTTGAAGTTTCACCACGTATTGATGATGTCGCCGCCACAGATTTGCGCGAAGAAGATGTCGAGGTGTCGTTCACTCGGTCGGGCGGTGCTGGTGGACAGAACGTCAACAAACGAGAGACGGCAGTACGCATTACTCACAAACCAACGGGACTCTCGGTCCATGTATCAACCGAACGTTCACAGATTCAAAATCGCGAACTTGCACTCTCGCTCCTCTCGGGGAAATTATTCGCCTTTGAAGAAGCGCAGCGGCAGCGGGAGCTCAAAGGTCTCTCGGTCGAGAAGACGGTTAAAATCGAATGGGGGAGTCAGATTCGTTCCTATGTGCTCCATCCCTATCAAATGGTCAAAGATCACCGTACTGGTGTCGAGGTGCGTAATATCGACCCAGTCTTAAACGGTGATATCCAAGTATTCCTTGATGCAACAGAGTAGACGTTTATTACTGACGCCGGAAGCCTACTGTTTGTGATATAATTGTATACGTCTATGATTTACTTTGATAACGTTTCAAAATTGTACAACGGCGGGAAATCTGCCGCGCTTCAAGAAGTGACGTTCCAAATTGACCCCAAAGAATTCGTTTCGATTGTCGGTCACTCGGGCGCCGGTAAATCGACCCTCCTCAAGATGATTATTGCCGAAGACAAACCGACGTCCGGCACGGTCTTTTTCGAATCGCTCGACATCCACCGGATCCCAAAAACCCGTCTACCGAAATATCGTCGCAAGATCGGTACGGTGTTCCAAGACTTCAAATTACTCCCTCATAAAACGGCGTATGAAAACGTCGCATTTGCCATGGAGGCAAATGGTCGCAGTGATGAAGAGATTGCCGAGAACGTGCCCCAGGCGCTTGCGTTGGTTGATTTAACTGATAAAGCGTGGAATTTCCCGAATGAACTCTCGGGTGGTGAAAAACAACGGGTGGCAATTGCGCGTGCGATTGTAAATCAGCCGGATATTATCGTGGCTGACGAACCAACCGGAAACCTCGACCCGATTGCGACCTACGAAGTTGTGCAGATTCTTCGTAAAATTAATGACCTCGGTACGACAGTTGTGATGACTACTCACAACAAGGGGGTGATTGACGAACTCGGACGTCGAGTGATTACGATGGATAGTGGTCGAATAGTACGGGATGACGAAAGTGGTAAGTACGTACTATAATACTATTTATGATTACTAGTTTTCGTCGAGTAGTGCGGGCCGGGTTTGTTGGATTTTGGCGTAACGCCTACGTGTCGCTCGCGTCAATTTTCGTGATTACGATTGCACTGTTTGTGATTGGGTCTACAATGTTGATTGATCAGTTATTGACCGTGTCACTCACCCAGTTGCAGGCCAAGGTAGATATTAATGTGTATTTTGTCACAAATGCCGCGCAGAGTGATATTGATGCACTTGTGAATTCAGTGAAAGCGCTGCCTGAAGTTATGAAAATCACATACACATCGAGTGATGATGCTCTTGCGCAATTCCGTGCAAAATATAAAGGTGATACCACAACGATGCAGGCGTTAGAAGAATTAAAAGGTAATCCCCTAGGAGCCACTATCGCAATTCAGGCGAAAGAAACGTCACAGTATGAAGGTATTAATCGTTTCTTGACCGAAGCTAACAACCCGGTAGTCGACCGCATTAATTATGCGGACAATAAGGAATCTATCGAAAAACTCAGTTCAATTATCGCTGCAGTCAAGCAGGCAAGTTTTATTACGTTAATTGTGCTATTGGCGGCGGCGGTTATGATTACGTTTAATACGATTCGCCTTGCTATCTTTACTGCAAAAGAAGAAATTTCAATTATGCGTCTCGTGGGTGCCAGTAACATGTACATTCGGGGGCCATTTATGCTGCAGGGGCTGATGTACGGATTGATTTCTGGAGTACTCGCTCTGCTGATTTTGTATCCGATTGTAATGTGGCTCGGTCCAAAGACAGCAATGTTTTTTGAATTCAATTTATTTGATTATTTCGTCACGAATTTCTCACACATTTTTGGTATATTAGTTGGGATTGGAATTGCACTTGGTCTCGTGTCGAGTGTGCTTGCGGTGGCGCGGTATTTACGGGTTTAAAGAGTATGTTGAAAATGTCCATATACTTCGTTGTGCGTCATTCGGAAACATTCATCGTACAACGAGTGTGCCTCATGTTTCCTCATTCCCTTCTTTACAGAAGCTGTATAGGTTGCCAGCTCGTTTTATCAAACGAGCTGGCAACCTCTTGCAAAAGTGCCACTAGCACTTTCTCACTCCTCGTCTATGAACATTTTAAACAAACTCTCATTAATAAAATAATATGACTACAAAAAAATCGACAGCTACCAAGCATCAAGAAGAGCCCACACTGTCGACCACTAAAAAAGATGTAAAATTTATTTTTGTGGTAGGTGGCGTGATGAGTGGGGTAGGTAAGGGAATTACCTCATCATCGATTGCCTTGATACTGCAGGCACGAGGTTTGTCAGTTACCGCAATTAAAATTGACCCGTACATTAATGTCGACGCCGGAACAATGAACCCAACTGAACACGGTGAGTGTTTTGTACTGACTGATGGTCTTGAAACCGATCAAGATATGGGGAATTACGAGCGATTCCTGAATATTGATCTCCCTCGTGATAACTACATGACGACCGGCTCGGTCTACCAAACGGTAATTCGCAAAGAACGCAATTTGGAATACAAAGGCAAGAATGTCGAGGTGGTGCCAGACATTCCACTTGAAGTGATTGCACGCATTAAGCACGCTGCGGAAAAAGCCGCTGCCGATGTGGTCTTGGTTGAAGTTGGCGGAACCGTTGGCGAGTACCAAAACGTGCTCTTCCTTGAAGCAGTACGAATGATGAAGAGTGACGCGCCTGATGATGTAGCGGTGGTACTTGTCAGTTACTTGCCGGTGCCTGGTAGTATCGGCGAGATGAAGACAAAGCCAACACAAACGGCAGCGCGGACACTAAATAGTGCGGGTGTGTTTGCGGATGTCATTACCGCTCGTAGTACGCAACCAATTGATGAGAAGCGAAAAGAGAAAATTTCTCGTTTCTGTAACGTTCGTCCGGAGCGTGTAATTTCAGCACCAGATGTGTCGAGTATTTACGATATCCCGCTCAATTTCGAAGCAGATAAGCTGTCGACGCAGTTATGTGAAGCGCTCCGTATAACCGATGTAAAGCCTTCAAACCTTAATGCTTGGAAAAAATTTGTTGCTCATTCAAAAAATGGTCGTGACACCGTGAAGATTGCCGTGGTCGGTAAATATTTCAGTTCTGGCGACTTTGTATTGTCTGATGTGTATATCTCTGTCCTTGAAGCTATCAAATACTCAACTTACGGACTCGGTCTCAAACCAATTATTGAATACCGTTCGTCACTCGATTTCGAAGATGGTAAGCGACTCGCCGAATTGAAAAAATATGATGGCGTGCTCGTACCGGGCGGGTTTGGTAAAACGGGCGTGCAGGGGATGGTGAATGTAATCGGGTACGCCCGTAAGAACAAAATTCCGTTCTTTGGTATTTGTTATGGTATGCAACTCGCGGTTCTCGAATACGCCCAGACTGCACTGAAGCTCAAAGATGCGAGTACCGAAGAAATCGATCCAAAGGCACCAGATCTAGTAGTAGGTGTTATGCCTGATCAGCGTGAGAAAATTGCAAAGGGGGACATGGGCGGCACGATGCGACTCGGCTCCTACGAAGCGAAACTGCAAAAGGGAAGTATTGCTGCGACAGCGTACAAAGCAACCACTATTACCGAGCGTCATCGACATCGCTACGAAATTAATCCGGAGTATGTCGAACGTCTCCGTGATGCCGGTCTCGTCTTCTCGGGTACATCACCAGATGGCACCCTCATGGAAATCGCCGAATTACCAAAAGAAAAACATCCATTCTTCCTCGGGACTCAGTTCCATCCCGAACTCATTGCGCGGCCACTTCGACCGCACCCTCTGTTTACTGCATTTATCAAGGCATCTTACGAGAACAAGTAATTAATTTTGGCGAAATACGTTGTTGCTGCTGCGGTAAGTCGCAGCTCACCGTACTTTTGTACGGCTCGCAGCGACTTCCTTGCGCGCCTAGTCTTTCACTTAAAATAAATTACTTGTTATAAAAATATTTGCTGTTGTCTTTGCGAGGAGTGAAGCGAATGCGGAACGACGCGGCAATCCAGAGAGTCTGTGTGGAGATTGGAGAAGGAAACCTTTTTCTGTCGTATACTACTACTATAAACGTTAACTTTTAATTTATGCATCAAGGAAATTGGACCTGTAGTGGGTGTGGCAAGGCGATTACCGAATTACCGTTTGAACCGCGAAGTACAAACGGTCTCATGTGTCGCGAATGCCATGCGAAAGCGCGAGCCGGGGCAACAGGTGGAGACGCTGCTACAACCGACGAAAACGGTGCACCAGCCCCAAAACCAAAAGTAGCCGGTAATTGGGTGTGCAGTATGTGCGGTGGTGCCATCACGAGCCTACCGTTTACTCCGCGGGACACAAGCAACTTGAAATGTATCGATTGTTTTAAAAAGAGTAAGGCATAGCTGAAATTTTCTGCGAGGTGTGCTACATTATGCGGGCGCTTAAAGCGCCCAACCTTGGGATATCGTCTAATGGTAGGACAGAGGCCTTTGAAGCCTTTAATTGGGGTTCGAATCCCTGTATCCCAGCAATCGGCAGGCCACAAACGTGTATACGTTTGTGGCCTTTGCCGTTGCTCGGGATACAGGGATTCGAAAGACGCAAGCCGGGGCCCCTCTGGGCCGGCGCGTCGGGGTCGCGAACACTTAGTAGATTATGAGTGTAACGAAATAATATACTTAGTGATTCGTGACCGAATCCTTTCAGCACGAGAGTTAAACCGCCTTCAGGGCGGTTTTCTCGTGCTGGGATACAGGGCGCAGCTTTCTGCAAGAAAGCGTTGCGCGATTCGAAGCCCGATTGAGCTGGATTGAAAGCAAAGCGCAACAATCCAGCCAATTGGGATACTGAAGCTGTAAGCTTCGAATCCCTGATCGACACTTCTGAATATAAAATTATAATACAACTTTCCTAAAAAAAGATGCTATGTACGAGAGATAGTTCTTTCAATTTACCTCGTAATCAAAACGCGCAAGTAGATCAAAAAACTTAACTATTGAGTCGTCGATTTTTTTTGAGTGTTCTGCGGTTTTGTGTCGGGTTCGTTCATAAAAGAAAAACCTTATCTCTAAAATGATGATAAGGTTCAACAAAAAAACTGCGGTTCGCTTCAAAATGGTAAAAAGAAAATACCCCGCCGCCATGATCGGAAGCGGGGTGCTTCCATGGCGTGGGGTGTGTCAGGAGGTGAAGATGTCGAGTTTCTCGTTCACGACCCGCTCGATCAGACCGACTTCGATTGCTTCCTCTGCAGCCATCCAGTCGTCGAAACGCTGGTCGCCCCGAGCGATGAGGCTCTGCACGAATGCTCGACGCTCTTCGTCCGATGTCTCGCCACTCCACTTCTTCGGCGTGAGGCGACTCATGTAGAGTTTCGTCACCATTTCCTCGGTCGCCTTTACGTCACGGAGAAGCTGTTCAAGATTCTCCGAAGTCGTTTGGTTGATCGGTATAGTGATCTTGCTGCGGGTGCCGGAGTGGATCAGGAAGCGAGAGTAGGGGGTTCCCACTCGTTCCTTGCAATACAGCATGACGAAAGTAGCTGCTGAGCCGCACTCTCCGAGTGCAATTCCTCGCACTGGCGCAGTCATGATCGTGGTCATAAGATCGCACAGGCGGAGAGCGGCATCCATACTCCCGCCACCGCTGTCGATGATGAGATTGATGGGGTTGTTCGACTGCATCTGCAAGCTGATGAGGCGTTGCCCTACTTCACCTGTCGATGAATGGTTGATCTCACCGGCCAGGATGACGGTGCGACGATCCATCATTCCGTCGATGATAGGGTTGTTGTTTTCTTCTTTGGACACGTTGATCTCTCCTGTAACTGGGTTGGGGGGACTGCAGGTTAAAAACATACGATCTGGTTTTATAATACCATATAAAAATCATTTAGTCTATACTAAAGATTTATGCTTGCAAGGTGTTTATACTCTGAATAATTGCGACTGAGTGCCCGATACGCTTTCTCATCGTTAAACATTTCACAAAATGAACCTTTACCAAGGCGACGAAACAGCAAGTCCGGGTCGGACGCGTAAGTGTATTTTAGTACCGTAGGTGCTGAAATACCCACAAGCATGACCGAATTCCAGTATCCTTAAAATCCTTGAAGCATTCAAATAGTGATAACTTTGCTATACTGGCATTCTATGAAATACTCCACTATCCAACTGCTGCGTGACGTGTACGTCTTTCTGAAGCCGTATAAAAAGACATTTATTATTGCGACACTATGTCGTGTGGTGGGTGATATTGTGTGGTTGTATCCGGCCTATGCACTTGCGTCATTGGTAAATCTGTACACTGCGGGCCAGGCAGTACAGGCGATTTCATCAATCGAGGTGATTATGGGTCTCTTCGCGCTCGCGATTGTAGTACGCCATGTAGCGAAATATACAGCACAACGATTGATGTTTTATGTCAGTGAAAAGATGACGATTGATGCTGAACGTGCGGGTCTGTCGCATATGTTCAAAATTGATATTGCCTGGCACGAAGCGGAAAATACGGGAAATAAACTCAAGAAGATTGTCCGCGGTGGCGAGAGTCTCGATCGACTCTTGCGCATTTGGGTGAATAATTATATTGAAATCATTATTAACTTTGTGGGTATCTTTTTTATCATCCTGCATTTCGATGCGGTCTTGACTGCGCTCACCGCGGTATTCCTCGTGACCTACTACATCATTGCACATAGTTTTAGGTACCGTGCGTCACTCGCTGCGCAGCGCGTAAATGCCCAAGAGGAAGAGGTGCATGGTGTCTACTTTGAAGCCCTCAATAATATTCGCAGTGTTAAAGTGCTCGGTATGGCGCGAGCGCTCGAAGATATCATTGGTGTTGCGACGCAGAGTTTGTTTACGAAAATTAATGAACGGATTTTTTGGTTCCAGACCGGAGGCACTGTGCGCGGAATGTGGGCTGAGTTTTTCAGATTGGGCCTCCTGGCCTTTATTGGGTACGGGATTATGCATGGTCGGTACGAGGTTGGTTTCCTTATTCTGTTTTATGGGTATTTCGGGACACTTACGCAATCCGTATCTGAACTCGCTGATGTAACCCAGGATTTTGTCATTGCCAAACTCAGTATTAAACGTATGACCGAGGTGTTGCACGAGCCGGTGCGTATTGATGATGAGGTAGGGAAGCAACTGTTCCCAGCGGACTGGCAAACGATTACGCTCGATCGTGTATCATTCTCGTATCACAATAATCAAGTGCTGAAAGACGTGTCGTTCACCATCCGCCGTGGTGAAAAGGTTGGTATTGTTGGCCTCTCGGGCGCGGGTAAAACAACGCTGTTTAAATTACTAGCAAAAGAGCATGAATCGTATACCGGGCGCATTCAAGTCGATGATGTTGCGTTGTCTGATATCAGCAAAGCAGATTACTTCCGCTATTCAGCGGTGGTGCTCCAAGACACGGAAGTATTCAGCTTTTCGCTCCGCGATAACATTGCGCTTGCAAACAGTACAGAACGAGAGAATGATGCGCTTCTTGCCAAGGCCTTGAAGGTATCTCATGTGCAAGATTTCTTGCAGAAGTTGCCCCAGGGGGTTGAAACGCCAATTGGAGAAAAGGGGATTAAACTTTCGGGTGGCGAGCGGCAGCGGGTCGGAATTGCACGGGCGGTGTTCAAACAGCCGCAACTACTCCTCCTCGACGAGGCAACTTCACACCTCGACATTGAATCAGAAGAAAAAATCCGTAGCTCACTCCACGAGTTCCTCAAAGACGTGACCGCAGTCGTGATTGCGCACCGTCTCACTACCATCCGCGAAATGGATCGGATTATCGTGATTGAGCAAGGTCGCGTCCTCGAAGAGGGAAGCTTCGACGAGCTCTACGAGAAAAAGGGCAGATTTTACGCACTGTGGGAATCCCAGAAGCTGTAGGTTTGAAGTGCGGATTTGAAAACCTCACCTCATTCATTATTGAGCAAAAATTTTGGTATACTGAAAATCTATGAAACTACTCGCTGAAATTAGTGAAGGGTCACTCGGGTTAAGTGATCAGTTTGAAATCTTGCGTACCGACTATCGATTACGCAAAAGCGCGCGGGCGATCTTGCTCGACGCTCGCGGGAATATGGCGACACAGTTTTTAAAAACGTACGCGTATCACAAGTTGCCTGGAGGCGGCATCGAAATGGGTGAATCAGCCGAAGAGGCACTCAGGCGTGAAGTTCGAGAAGAGGTCGGTTGTGACTGCGAGATCGTTCGTCCGATTGGTATGACGATTGAGTACCATAGTGCGCCTGAAAAACTCCTGCATATTTCCTATTGTTATGAAGCGCGTGTCGTGGGAGAGATTGGCACAACCGCCCTTGAAGCAGGGGAGATTGCAGAGGGTCAGGAAACCCTCTGGCTCCCGCCAACTGAGGTGTTTGCTCTCATGAAAACAGACGTCCCCGGTAAACACAAAGGCCACTTTATCCTCAAACGAGAAATCAGTTTTTTGGAGGAGTACCTCGCTCAGGTGTAAGTAAATAGTTTCCAAAGTAGTATACACACTGATTGCACATTGGTCTTTACAATGATATACGGTACAATAGTGCAAGAAAAAATCATCAAGAGTGCAGAGGTGTTAAGGGACTGGCCCAATACTCTGCCTGCAACCAGCAGCAATGCCCGGTGCAAATTCCATCCCATACTGGGGAAGATGTTTCAACTCAAACAAACCATCCTTCCACTGGGTGGTTTTGTTCTTTTACAGGAGAAGAGAAAGAGTATGCCTGTTCAAATACCTGACGACTTGCCTGCGGGGCACGTGCTTCGTGTTGAAGAAATCAGCGTGATCGCCGAACATATCGCCCTTGCTCAGGATATTCGTCCGCTTCGGATTGCGATTGTGAATCTGATGCCGCGAAAGATTGTGGCCGAGACGCAGCTCTTGCGGCTCCTCAGTCACTCACCACTCCAGGTCACGGTGACGCTCGTGCGGTTCGTGTCGCATACGAGCAAGAATACGCCGGTCGAATACCTGGCGCGCTTCTACAAAGACTTCGATGCCATTGCGTCCGAAAAATTCGATGGGGTTATCATCACGGGTGCTCCGGTTGAAACCATTGAATTTGACGAGGTGACGTACTGGTCGGAGCTACAGTCGGTCATGGCGTGGTCGCGGTCGCACGCGTACTCGACCATGCACATCTGTTGGGGTGCACAGGCGGGGCTCTACTATCACTACGGGATAGAAAAGCACCCCTTGCCCGAAAAGATGTTCGGCGTGTTTGCGCATACGGTCACGGCGCCGACCCACCCCCTCATGCGCGGATTTGACGAGACCTTCCTCGCCCCACATTCCCGGCATACGGGCGTGAGTCGCGAGGCAATCATGGTGTCAGACAAACTGACGCTCCTCGCCGAATCGTCTCATGCTGGAGTGTACGCGGTGGCGAGTCAGGATGGGCGACAGGTGTTCATCACTGGTCATCCCGAATACGACCGGGAAACCCTCGGTGACGAGTATCGTCGTGATTGCGGGAAAGGGCTCACAGTCTCTGTCCCTGTGAACTATTTCCCCGGAGACAATCCGGAGAAAATGCCTGCTGTGACCTGGCGCGCTCACGCGCAACTCCTCTTTACCAACTGGTTGAACGACATCTACGCACAGACGCCGTTTGACCTCCAAGAACTCAAGCCGCCCGAATAAGGGCGGCTTTCTTTTTCTTTACTGATCGTATACTATTTTTCTTGGTATACTACTTATATGCCAACTCTCCATATTATTTGCGGTGTACCAGGGTCGGGGAAGTCGACACTGGCGAAAAAGATTGCGACTGAATAAACATACAGAGGTAGTGGTTCATGTAACATGAAGAATACATGGTGATTTGTTGAAAACAGTGAGTCCTCATTTTTGCGATGGTATACTCTGTGAATGATATACCGTAATTTTTGGTCTTTAAAGAAGTCAGCAATTTATGTTGCGTTATGCATCTCGGTGGTAATGGGTGTGCCGGCTGGGGTGCACGCTGCTACTCCAGCAGAAACACAACAACAGATTCAGGTGTTACTGAAACTACTGGTACAGTTACAAAAACAGCTAGCTGATGTGCAAGCTGCGAACAGAGCAGCCGAAGCAGCCGATCGTGCGTCAGTCCTCGGGATTTTTATGGAAAATCTCAGTAATCCAACAGGTAATGAATATCGCAATGGCATGATTAATGCAACAACGCCTGGCGATCGGGTTGCGGTGGGGTGGAGAAATATGAGTGCAGAGAATTGCGTACTCACTGATCCAACACATGAACTAAAGCAATTAGGCGGCTATGCGCATGGCTCTGAATCAACCGCGCAACTCGAAGTGGATATGCCGTTTGTGGACGTACCAAAAATCTATACCCTCACACTGCAGTGTATGGTATCTGGTAAAAGTGTGTCTGAAAGTTTTAAAATTAATTTTGCCCGTGCGCTAGAAAAACAACAGGCAATCACCAATCCAATTGTGCCGTATGTGCCAACGTCGTACACTGGTCCGGCACCACTCTATAAATCACCCGACGTGAAAGCAACGATGAATGTAGTGAGTTTAGGTGGGCGTACTCTAAAGGTGTTAGGCCATATTGTGCCACCGGCGTCATGTCTCGGGACTGAGAATATGGAAGTCGAGTTATGGTTTGATGATGAGAGAAAGGTCTCGTATATTCTCTCTGCGTGCAAGCCCCGAGATGTCGAAATGACGGCCACGTACGAAGCTACGCAAACCACCGTCTTCCCCTACATGCGGACTAGATGGTTGAATGCAACGAATAATAACTGGACCTATACAGAACTCGCTCGTGTAAAGGTTGATTTTAATGACACCGGTCTCCCGACCATCGTACAATTACGCGGCGGAAGTAAGGGGTAGATACTGTATGATGCCATTACTGCATGTAGTGTGTGTGATTCTGACCATTCCTGTGGTGTTCTATTCTGATGTGATTGGACATGCTTGGTTTGTTGGTAAAAAACCTCTGTTAGATAAAAAATTGATTGTGACGTTGCACCGACTGGTCTGGGTTGGTTTGTTCGGGATGGTGGTAACTGGGGTTATCATGATTGCGGATAAATCAGCAGAATTTTTTGCGAAACCGGCATTCCAGGTCAAAATGGCCTGTGTGATTGCGTTGATTATCAATTCGTTTGTGATTGAAAAAGTCATGGCAGTCGCTACCGAAAAAAAGTATGCCACACTCACGACTCGTGAACGTTTGTTCATTATGACGAGCGGGGCCGTGTCGATTGTAGGATGGCTCGGAGCACTCCTGTGTGCATTTTTACTCGCTGAATAATCGTACTGTCACGGAGGTCTGACTGCTGTAGAGCCACATACATTTGAGTGTATGGAGAAGTCACGATATCCCACCGAACCCTGAAGCCCGCACGCTCTTAAAAGGGGCTGCACCAGAACTCGGTTTGGTACTATTGCGTGATTTTGAGTGGAGGGTGTTTGCGGGAGCGTGGAGACATGTACGTTTGTGTTAAAATGATAGTACAAATTGTATGAAATTTTCTCCAGCCGTATTTTTTCGTATTATTCTAAATGTCATTTGGTTCGAGTTGTTTAATATGGCGGTGGGGGCCTTTGGATGGATGGTTTTGATGGGTCTCTTGTTAATCTATTTTCCGTATTTATATCTCTCGGGTAAATTTATACATGTATCAATTGATGAAATTGTATCAGCAGGTACTGTACTCGTTATTTCAGCGCTAAAAATTATTTTGTTCGCATTGAAAATTAACGCTTATATAACTAACAAAACACGCAGATTCGTGTTTATAGATTTTGCCCAAGTGTGTATCACTGCGGTGGGTTTATGGATGTACGTGTATTGTATTCAGCTTAATTTCCCTATACATGTTTATATGCAACCACAGGATGCAATGGTGTATTTATTGATTGTCGAATCGTTGGTTTTCATTTTTCACACGCTTCCCGTGTGGTTTCAAAATGTATGTAACGATATTGGGCAAAAAATCAACCCGCCTTTATTTACAGCAATTCCTGGTTTGTATATAGTACTTACCAAAGCAGCTGGCTGGCGGCGCATAATTGGAATTCTGCATCTCTGGTTTACGATCGTGCTTATCTATTCGCTCTTGACTGAGGAGCATAATAAGGCACTCTTTTTCATACTATTTGTGCTCTTGTTAGCATGGAGTAACATCATGAAGCTGAAATTGCAAAACCCTGGACGAGAATGGTATCCACCCGTATTTGGGCATCTATGCAAAAAAACTAAAGCGGCTGCACAGTTCCTTATTCCGGGTTTGTATATTTTATTTGCCAAAGGTGCAGGATGGCGACGGATATTTGGCGTGCCACAGTTGTTTTTGGCAATGTTTGCCGTGTCCGGTTTCTTTGTCCCGGATTTGCCTTTGGTATTGCCGACGCTTCTCTTTGGCATTGTGTGGGTGTGGAGCTGGTTATTGATGCGGAAAATGCAGTCTAGATTGATGACAAAAGGTGTGTGACCGCGCCAGAACTCGATCTGGCACCGTTGCGTGATTTTGAGTGGAGGTGTTTTGCTACTACCTTTGTCTGTACTCTTCTAAACCATCCGGGTATACGATACAATAAATCGTAAACACGTATGCAGTGGTTGATTGCCTTATTTCGAGATGGCTTACTGTGGGTTTTTAAAAACCCACTTTTGTTACTGTTGGTACTTATCGTGGTTGCGTATAACCACTTCGTACCAAATGGCTTGCCGAGTATCAACGAAATCGATATGACTAATCCTGCCTCGCTTCTGACTGCGCTGCTAGCAGTAGGTCAGTTTATTTTCACATCACATGGATTGCTGTTTTGGCTGGCGACAGCTACTGGGGCAGCGGTGACTATGTTTAATACTGGTGTTGTATTCGCGGTATTTGCAGGAAAATCAAATTCGATTGGTATTGGACTTCGTAGAATGCTTTCAGTCCGAACCATCCAGTTTCTTCTCTTAGAAATTATCATCGGCTTTGCTTCCGCGTTTCTCGCGCTTGGTGTTATTGGATCGGTGGTCTACCTACTGCCACATAGCGGAATATGGGGTGTTGCGATTATCGTGATTGCTGCGGTGCTAAGTTATCCCGTTGCCTACATGGCTCTGACAGTTGGTGCAATTATCGTTGGTACGACGGCAACACTTCGTGAGAAAGTACATTTTGCTCAAGTGTTGTTATCTGGAAGAAACGCACGACGTCTCTGTACGTTCTATCTGGTGCGAATTGGGTCAGAGATACTGATTGCGTATATCGCGTTAGTGGTTGCCCAGCACGTTGGCGTGTCATCGACACTCACAGGAATTGTGGCAATACTTATCATGACGATTCCTCTAGCTTTTTTACGAACTACCGCATTTGTGATGAAACTTGAAATGCTCCGTAATACAGTGTGGTTCCGAGAATATTTTAAGAGTTACTACGCAAACATTTCTGGTAATACCTAAGCAAAAAGGAGAGTAAAAAAGTATCTGACACCTTTAACTATGCAAAGAAAAGGAGCCCGTGTGACGGGCTCCGATAAGTCGTTTGTGGTCAGGTCAGGCTGCAGTTTGGCGGAGGGATTCTTCAATCCGCTCGCGAAGTTTTCTGACCTCGTCTCGCTTTTCTTCGATGGGGGTCAGTGGTGTTGTCTCCAGTCGTGCCAATTCACCTGCAAGACGGTTGTGGGCGATGATTTCGTACACCAGAGTGATTTCCGGCGAAGGTTTGGGCAGGAACAATTCCCACGATCCGCTCATGTGTATCCTGTCGAGACCAATGATCCAGTCAGGTACATCACTCCGGAAAAGTTCGAAGTAGAAATACTGGTCCAGCCGAAATTCTCCGGCAAACACATCTCTCCAACCAGTGTGCCTGGTGTCACTCGGAAACATTTGGAACGGTAGGGAAGCGAGTGCTTCGTCGAGTTGCGCCTGCATCTCTGCCCGAAGTTTGCCATTCCGCACTGCTGCGAAAGAGGCGTCCTTGGGATCCTTCCAGGGGAACTTGGAAAGATCAATGGTGGGGTAAGTGTCTAGGTGTCCAGCCATTCTACTGTGGTAGGTCTTGCCGTCCCAGAGGCTTTCGCCGGCACGGACAATGTCGGTCTGGACCCTTACGGCATCCACCGCAGGGAGTTTTGCCGTCAGATGAACCGGCGCAAACGTCGGATCAACAATGCATTTTTCGATGAAACGAAGGATCATCGCCTTCGCACTAAGAACTGATTCCATGTCTCGTCTCCTTTGTTGTGAGAGGGTAGGAAGTAGCTGCAGAGATTAAACCATTAAAGAGTTCAATTAACAATGGTCTTTTAAAAACGCCATTTTGCTGAAAACTAACACTTTTTTCAAAAAGGGATATACTAAACACTAATGACCAAATACATTCTCCATGGTGGGTTTACGAGTACGGATAACGAACTCAATCGGACGTTTTATGCGGAGATTACTCGTGACGTGCCGGACGGGGGGACGATTTTACTCTGTTATTTTGCGTCTGAAGATACTGATAATTCGGCTAAGTTTGAGCAGGATAGTCAGCGGATGACCGCACAGTCTGGCGGAAAACATTTTACTTTTCTGCTCGCAGACGAAGAAAATTTTGTTGAACAGTTGTCCCGGGCACACGCTCTCTATATTCGTGGTGGTAGCACCCCGAAACTACTGGATGTTTTACACACCTACGGTAACCTCAAAGAAAAATTAGACGGCAAGACGGTGGTTGGTTCATCGGCTGGAGCGTATGTAATAGGAAAGTACAGTCCATTCCATGGTGACGAACCAGGCGCTAACGTCCGCGCGGGAATGGGGTGGTTGCCACTCCGAGTCGTAACCCACTACGAAAGCCCCGATATCCCACCAAACCCCGAAGCGCTCGCGCTCTTGAGCGAGACAGCGCCAGCACTTGATTTGGTACTATTGTGTGATTTTGAGTGGAGGGTGGTTGAGGCATCCTAAAGTTTTTACTATACTACGGCTGAATTACAAATATTCTAGTCGCGACGGTACCTTTTGTATTGGTACTCTCTCCTTCGAGGTCGTGTACAAGACCTTCTGCGTTTTGAATGTAATGATTGGGGTCATAAATAACACACCAAAGAATTTTACAATGTGGATGTGTGCGATAGTGATCTATATCTAAAATAAGTTCTTCGCCAATATCTTTTCCGTGCAGTTTACTGCGGGCAAGTTTTGTTTCGATAACTAATGAATATTCAGGGAGAAGAAAATCCATTCTAGTGCTCGTTCCTGCATAACTAGGAGTTACTTCTTCTGGTCGTATATCAGAAATCCAGGGCCGTAATAACGCATGAAGAATATCTTGGATGTCGTATTCTGAAGTGAATACTAGATTAACTGAATTTTTTCGGCGGTGAGTCAATGGATGCATTGCGCGTGGTAATCCTTTGATAAGTATCCCTAATAATTCTTCAATTGAGGTTGGCTTTAATTTCTTTTTCTCAATCGTAGTACTTTCAGTGCGTTCACTTTCGATAGGTCGTCCGCTAGGTAAAACTCGACCACCACGAAAGTATTCAAGACCATCAGCAGCAAGTGCTTCTGATACAATTTTACGCCGCAGTTCCCAATCCTTTCTCAGGACATTGTCAGTTGGTGGTACGTCCATTGCTTCCTCGAGAATATTACCTAGGACTGACAAACTGTCTACGTTTTCATCTTGACCGGCGCGGAACAACCACTCCTTCCATTTAGAGTGATGTGCTAGTTCTGGCGGTTTACCTGGTGCGCCCGCGGATATATATAAAGCATCTAAAGTTGGGTGAGATCCTTGTATGAAATTTCCAACTGCAGCACAAAGACCTCGTGAGAGACGTAAGTTTGACATACTTTATTTTACCACCGAATACTCCACGTTACTAAAATTGATGGGTTACATAGACTTGAAGCAAATTTTATGAGATAATTAAAATATCAGTGTTCGGTACAGTTGGATTTTGGTTTTGCGGCCGACTGCGTCTAGGGGCACTGGGGAATACGTTTACCACGATACGCAAGCTTCGGTCTGTTATCGGTGTGAATAAAGTAATGATGAAGAAGGTGAGGCAAGACATAAAGTGTTGTTGAGCTATCGTTATTATTATATCAATGTAAATTGTCAGCCTTGCATTTTACAAAATGCATGTTATGCGCATAACCCAGAATTTCTGTGAGCCCTTGTCCAATGAGTATGCTGAAACTCACTTGAGGACAGGGGCTTTTACATTTTTGCAACATGGATGAAATCTTCACTCAGTGGTCTTCCTCGCTAAGACCAAAACAAAGAAAACGGTCTTATCAGCATTTTGACAAGTCGTTGGATTTAAATAATCATCAAGACTTTACGCTGGTGAAAAGTGTGATTAAGAATCTTCCAGCACACCAATTTCTTCCATTTTTAAAATTTACAAAAAAGGAAATTCGTTATCGCAAAGACGAGATGGGTTTAGCTCGTCGTACTATTAAACCAAGACCAATAATGTATGCATCTCATTTAGATGCGCATATATACGGGTTTTATTCATATATATGGGGACTTACATATGAAAAGTATGTGAGTTTTAATGGAAGCTCAGAAAGTATTATTGCATATCGTAAAATTGCTGATAGTGAAACTTCGAAGAATAAAGGCAATATTCAGTTCGCTCACGAAGTATTTAAATATATACAAACACAGGCCAACTGTGTGGTAATAGTTGCCGACATCTCAAATTTTTTTGACACTTTGAAGCATAAGATTCTCAAAGAACGTTTATGCGCTGTGCTGGGTGTTGATAAACTCGACAATAATGAATATAAAGTATTTAGATCACTTGCTGCATTTCGCTATGTTCTTATTGATAAAACATGGGATAGTATGTATTCCCGTTTTTTACATACTGTTGTGAAGGAAGTACGAAAAGGAAAATCTTTACCAGAATCCGTCTACGAATTTGGAAAGGAATTAATTAAGAAAAATAAGCTAGAAGCCGGTATTCCTCAAGGGAGTCCAATAAGTGGTTTATTAGCAAATATCTACTTGTCAGAATTTGATATAGTAATACGCACAGCCTTTCCAGATGCACTTTATAGACGATATAGCGATGACATTGTTCTAGTTTGTTCAACTGCAGTAGCTGATGAAGCACTCCGTTTACTTAAAAGTGAGATTGAGAAATATGCACTTGATATAAATACAAAGAAAGCTTTTCTTATAAAGTTCGAACGGCAGTCTGATGGAAGTTTGTATTGTGTAGATGTAAGGGATGGCGACAAAAAAATAATATCTAGAAAATATATTGATTATCTTGGATTTAAGTTTGACGGACGTACGGTAACACTTCGGGATAAAACCTTGCAAAGGTCATACAAAAAAGCTGACAAAAGAATTCTTAATAATCAATTAAGGCAAAAAGATGGATATAAACATACTTCCCGGAAGTCTGTACGTAAAAAAAATAGAAGTTTGTATATGAGTAGTGCTGCGTTAGCAATGGCAAGCCTTGGTTCAAAAATTATTCTTCAGAAGAAAAAGTTTGAAAAATTTATTCGAAAAAGTGTTCGAAATTACAAAAATAAACTCGATTGATGGCGTTGTAAAATCAATTACTGGTACCTAACTTCTCCCAAAGTATACGACAACTCTGTTGTATGCCCATGCTACAATTATAAAAAACATATATGAACAATCAGGAATTTGGGGAGATGCCTGTTGTAGTGCCTCCGGTGCCGGAGGGGGAAAAAGTGCCTTCGGGCGAGACGGGTTCGGTGTCGGCTCCTGATACGGTTGCGCCGTCTGCGGCCGATGTTGCGGTTCCGCCTGTTTCTGAGGCGGTAGTTGTGCCTGAGCCTGTCATTTCAGTTGAAACTCCTGTTCCGGTTTCTGATACGGCTGTTCCTCTGCCCGTTCTGTTGCTCGATAGTTCACATAAAAAGTCGTTTAAGGAGAAAATAGTTAGTTTGATGACGGGGCGGAAGAAGGTGATGCTTGCGGGTGTGTTTGCACTCCTCCTCGTTATTGGCATTTCGTTTGTGGTCTATCAGACACGGGATCGATTTATTGCGGTGAAGCAGTTTACGAATGTGTATTCGTTTGTGCCGGAGAAGGTGTCAAAGAGTGCGGCGATTCAGATTAATGTGCCAAAGGGGATAGACATCGCGACCGCGAAAGCCAGTATCAAATTCAGTCCGACAATCGACGGCGAGTGGCAGACCGAGGCTCTCGATAACATTGTGACGTTCAAACCGCGCAAGCCGCTCGAGACGAAAAAATACTATGCGGTGAATATGGATACCGGTTCGGTCCAGATGTCGGGTGATTTCTATGTTGATGATGATCCGAAAATCACGGCGATTTTCCCCGCAGCCCAGAGTGAGTCACACGAAGATACGAAAATCACGATCGTGTTCAATCGTCCGATGGTGCCTTTGACGACCTTGACCGAGCAGGAAGCGACGAAAATTCCTGTCACGATATCGCCTGCAACACCCGGTAAATTCAAATGGATTAGTACCCGCAATTTGCAATTTGTGCCGGATACGACGCTGATTCCATCGTCGAAATACACGGTTGCAGTGGGGAATGGGTTCTATTCAGTTGATGGTTTGCCAGTTGCGCCGATGACACAGACGTTTGTGACACGGCCACTTCGCTACGAATCGGTTTCCGAGAACCAGATTGGGTATCGAGCACCGATTATGATTGTGTTTAACCAGCCTGTTGATTTAGGTAAAACAGCTGGGAACATTACGGTCACAAAAGCAGATGGTGGGGCAGCATCGATCGATGTGACCTATGGCGAAACAACCAACTACGATCGTACGACTCGTAAATATGTTAAGAGTGAGGACAAGAGTAAGCTCTTTGTCTATCAGAAAAAAGACCGGCATGGCCGCAGTCATTTGTGGGATTTTGATACGACGTACTCGGTGTCTGTTTCTGGTGCAACACCACTTGCAGGTACGATGAATTTGGAAGAGGGTAAGAACTCGACCGTGTCAGTTGCAAATATTGTCGAAAATGTCACGGCGCAATCAGAGCGTTCATCCCTCGTCCGGCCTGATCTCGTTGATCCACAGGGTACCGTTACGGTCACGTTTTTTGAAGATATTAACAAAGATACCTCGACGATTAACGTAAAGGGGCTGAAAGGAATGGCCTATGGTGAACGGTGCAAGAAAGACGAGAAGGGTGACGATATCGAGCAAGGTTCGTCGTGTGTAAAAGAGCCTGACACCAAAACGCTCATCCTCTCGTTTAACCCGAGTGCCTTTGGCGCGGGGGAGGCGTTTGATCTCGATTTACATAAAATTAAAACGGCAGATGGACTACAAATTAATGCCGAGCCAATCAAGATTCCACTGAAAACCTATCCGAATTTCCAGATTCTGCGGACTCTCGGGGAGGACGCAGCGAACGCTGACCTCGATGGGGTGACGGTGTGTTCGAATACGCCACTCAAAGACCCGGGTGACAAAGGGGTTGG
>Ga0228698_1000697_pt1 | contig 21483 bp, 19 predicted proteins | sample McNCre117_Aug_MG_FD_178015 | JGI IMG/M metagenome (GOLD analysis project Ga0228698, IMG submission 178015) | Freshwater microbial communities from McNutts Creek, Athens, Georgia, United States - 1-17_Aug_MG | ecosystem: Environmental > Aquatic > Freshwater > Creek | place: USA: Georgia...
GTATTCCACGCGATACGGCTTGGTACAAGCTCACGCCCGAGCAGCAGCAGTGGGTGCTCAAGGGTTCACCCAACTGGAACGGCAAGTGGAACCAGCATTGGTTTGGGGTGGACCGGTTCTTTGAGTATCTTGAGAGCAAGGCCTACAAGATGCATATCCGTGTGCTCTTGTCCAAGTACCGCAGCTATACGCCTTGTGGTGCGTGTGGTGGGGCGCGGTTGAAGACGGAGAGTTTGTTGTGGCGCATTGGCAGCAAGGAGCAGGCGGATGCGGTGTTGCCGCCATCCAAGCGGTTTATGCCGCAGGGCGTTTCTTGGACGCGTGCGCAGTTAGAGGGGCTACCGGGGCTGTGTTTGCACGACATGATGTTGTTGCCTCTGGATAGGCTGCGACGTTTTTTTGATTCGTTGCAGTCGGAACTTTCGTTGTCTCCGGGGGGGGCGGAGGATGGGGTATCGGGGGGCTCCTCATACGGCAAGCCCAAATCGTCACCCCCCGATACCCCATCCTCCGCTTTGCGTTCGGATGGCTTCGCGCCGGGCTCTGCTGCGCATTCGCGAGAGCTAAGGCCTGCAGTGGCTCTGAGTGGGATACCGTTTGCGGCTAGCAACCTTTGTCGCGGAGATGCGGTGGCGGAGGGTATGGCGGGCAACGATTTGGGCTCGCCGTATGAGGCGCCCGCCATACCCTCTGACTCCGCCCAGCCGGAGAAAAAACAAACCACCTCAGAGGCCGAAGCCAAAACCCTCAAGCTGCTCTTCGAAGAAGTCGGCACACGCCTCAAATACCTGTGCGACGTAGGCATTGGCTACCTCACGTTAGACAGACAAAGCCGCACACTCAGCGGCGGTGAAGTGCAGCGCATCAACCTCACCACCGCACTGGGCACCAGCCTCGTCAACACCCTCTTTGTGCTGGACGAACCCAGCATCGGTCTGCACCCGCGCGACATGAATCGCATCATCGTCGCCATGCAGCGCCTGCGTGATGCGGGCAACACGCTGGTGGTGGTGGAACACGACCCCGCTGTCATGCTCGCTGCAGACCGCATGATCGACATGGGCCCCGGCCCAGGCGAAAAGGGCGGGCAGATTGTGTTTGATGGCTCTACCTCCGCGCTGCGCAGTGCCGACACACTTACCGGCGCCTACCTGGGCGGCCGCAAACAAGTGGGCATGGGCTTCAAGCGCATGGTCGCGCCCAACACGCCGCGCCTCATTCTGGAAGGCGTGACCGAGCACAACCTCAAGAACATTGATGTGGAAATTCCGCTGCAGCGCCTGGTGTGCATCACTGGCGTAAGCGGCTCGGGCAAGTCCACGCTCATTCAAGACGTGCTAGCACCCGCTTTGTTGCGCCACTTTGGCAAGGCCACCGAAACGCCGGGCGCGCACACGCGTTTGCTGGGCGCAGAAATGCTCAGCGAAGTGGTGTTTGTGGACCAGTCGCCCATCGGCAAAACCGCGCGCTCCAACCCGGTGAGCTATGTGGGTGCGTGGGACGCGATCCGCGAGATATTTGCTACTGCGCCGCTGTCGCGCGAGCGCAGCTACACCGGCTCCAAGTTCAGCTTCAACAGCGGCGATGGCCGCTGCCCCACGTGCGGTGGCTCGGGCTTTGAGCACATCGAGATGCAGTTTTTGAGCGATGTGTATTTGCGTTGCCCCGACTGCGATGGCAAGCGCTACCGGCCTGAGATTTTGGAAGTGACGATTGAACGCAAAGGCCGTGCGGTGAATGTGGCCAATGTGCTGGACCTCACCGTGAGCGAGGCCGCCGACCTGTTCAGCGCAGACCGCGACGTGATCCGCGTGCTGCAGCCCATTGTGGATGTGGGCCTGGAATACGTGAAGCTGGGCCAGCCCGTGCCCACGCTCTCCGGCGGCGAGGCGCAGCGCCTGAAGCTCGCTGGCTTTTTGGCCGAAGCCGCCAAGGGCAGCACCGCCAGCCGCCAGGCCACGGCGTGGCGTGGGTCGTTGTTCATGCTGGATGAGCCGACTACGGGCCTGCACTTTGACGACATTGCCAAGCTGATGCGCGCTTTGCGCAAGTTGTTGGATGCTGGCCATTCGCTGTTGGTGATTGAGCACAACCTGGATGTGATTCGTGCGTCCGATTGGTTGATTGACCTGGGGCCCGAAGGGGGCGAGGGTGGTGGTTTGGTGGTGGGCGTTGGTACGCCGGAAGACATGTTGTTGCACGCCACATCGCACACGGGCAAGGCGCTGCGCGAGTACGCGGCGGCCATGGGTGTGGTGCATGAAGTACGGGAGTTTTCTGCGGCGGATGCTTATGTGTTGGCTGCGGAAGACACGTTGCGCGCTGCGGAGGCAGGGGATGCGCCGGGTGCCTCATACGGCGCGCCCAAATCGGCTCCCGGCGCATCCCCTGTCTCCGCCGGGTCGTTGGAAGCGAAACATGGGACGCCTGCTGCTATTGGTATACCTGTGACATCCGCGCGTGAGGGGCAGTTGCCTGTTGGTGAGCGCAGCAACACCTCAGGCGTGGCAGGGAGCGGGGCGGGGGACGATTTGGGCTTGCCGTATGAGGAGCCCGCCCCGCTTTCTGCCTCGCCCACCCACCAAGCAGGCAAACAACCAGCAGCCACACAACAGAACAACATAAGCAACCCAACAAACAACATCCGCATAGTCAACGCCAAAGAACACAACCTCAAATCCCTGAGCGTTGACATTCCGCGCGGCAAGTTCAGCGTGGTCACCGGCGTGTCCGGCTCTGGCAAATCCACCCTCGCGTTTGACATCCTCTTCAACGAAGGCCAACGGCGCTACCTGGAGTCGCTCAACGCCTACGCCCGCTCCATCGTGCAGCCTGCAGGTCGCCCCGAAGTGGACGCGGTGTATGGCATTCCACCCACCGTCGCTATCGAACAGCGCCTGAGCCGTGGTGGGCGCAAATCTACCGTGGGGACGACTACCGAGGTCTGGCACTACCTGCGCCTGCTCTACGTCAAGCTGGGCACACAGCACTGCTTCAAAGACGGCGCAGCGGTGCAGCCGCAGTCGGCCGACAGCATTGCTGCGCAACTGCTTAAAACCTACCGTGGTCAGCACATCGGCCTGCTCGCGCCATTGGTGTCAGGCCGCAAAGGCGTGTACACGGAGCTGGCCGATTGGGCGCGTCCGCGTGGTTACACGCACTTGCGTGTGGATGGCAATTTCTTGCCCACCAACGGCTTCCCGCGCATAGACCGCTTCAAGGAACACAACATCGAATTGCCTGTGGCTAGCCTGGATGTGAGCCCCGCCAATGAAGGGGCATTGCGGGCCGCCTTGGCCGATGCGCTCACGCACGGCAAAGGCGTGGTGCAGGTACTCAGTGGCCTGGACGGCTTGCATGAAGCCATGCAGGCAGGCACGCCCACGGCGGGCATAGGCACGCTGCATGCGTTCTCCACCAAGCGAGCATGCCCGGTGTGCTCCACGTCGTACGCGGAACTGGACCCACGCCTCTTTAGCTACAACAGCAAACACGGCTGGTGCCCCGATTGCGTGGGTACCGGTGTGGCGCTCACCAAAGAGCAGCGCAAGGTGTTTGATGATTCGGTGAAGGCCGACGACAACCAAGGCCGCGAGCAGACCTTTGCCGAGGCTGATGTGGAAGACCTGCACGACGCAACCTGCCCTACCTGCCAAGGCACGCGCCTGAACGCGATGGCGCGGGCGGTGAAGTTTGCGGGCATTGGCATTGCCGATGTGGCGCGTCTGTCGGTGACCGATGTGCGCAAGTGGGTGGAGACATTGCAGTTGATCGGCGGTCTCACGCAGCGCGAGGCCGATATTGCGCGCGACCTGATTCCCGAAATCAAGAGCCGTCTGGAGTTCATGGAAGAGGTGGGTCTGGGCTACCTCACGCTGGACCGTGGCGCCCCTACGCTCAGTGGTGGTGAGGCGCAGCGCATCCGGTTGGCGGCGCAGTTGGGCAGCAATTTGCAGGGTGTGTGTTACGTGCTGGACGAGCCCACCATTGGTCTGCATGCGCGTGACAACAAGATTCTGTTGGGTGCCTTGCAGCAGCTCAGTGACAAGGGCAACACGCTGGTGGTGGTGGAGCACGACGAGGACACCATTCGCCATGCGGATCACATCATCGACATTGGGCCGAGTGCGGGCAAGCGCGGCGGGCGTCTTGTGGCGCAGGGGTCTGTTTCAGAAGTGCAGGCTGTGGCGGAGTCGCAGACGGGGCGGTATTTGTTGCATGCGATTCGGCATCCTTTGGTGGAGCGGCGCTATGTTGTTTCTTATGCGGAGTCGTTGGCGTTGGATTTGGTTGCGCTCGCTGCGGAGGAAGCCGGTGTGCCGGGCGCCTCATACGGCGAGCCCAAATCGTTGCCCGGCACACCGGCTTCCTCCGCGGTGTATTTGGATGCGAACGGCAAGAAATTGCGGGGGAAGGCTGCTAAGGCGGCTGCTGTGGCTGCTATGCAGGCAGCGGCTAGTGTGGCGGTGAATGCGGAGTTTGCTGCGCGTGAGAAAGACGCGGCGGATTACGTGGCAAGCAGTGCCGCTGCGCAAGACGCAGCCACCGCCGCCCAACAACATGCTGCAAACCAAAGCGAGCAAGCCAACGCCAACAAGGTCCACAACCACCCCGCAGCCGAAGGCGTACCAACACAACCCACCGCTGCAGCCGCAGGCGTACCAGCAAGCACCGACGCAGCAGCGGTGAGGGTTGGGGCGGGTGACGATTTGGGCTTGCCGTATGAGGAACCCGCCCCAACCCTCGCCGCTGCGGGTACAGCCCCACAGCCAACAAAACAGCAGCACCAAAAACTAAACTGGCTAACAGTAAGCAACGCCACCCTGCACAACCTGCAAAGCGTCACCGCCCACATTCCGCTCAAGCGCCTAGTCGCCATCACCGGCGTCAGCGGCTCGGGCAAATCAACACTGGCGCGCGACGTACTCCTGGCCAACGTCCAAACGGCAGTGCAAAAACGCAGCACCAAAGCCGGCCGCGACGCCATGGATGCCGGTGAAAAAATTGACTGGACCGGCTGCGAATCCGTTACCGGTTTCGAGACCGTGGACCGCGTGCTCGAAGTGGACCAAACGCCCATCGGTAAAACCCCGCGCTCGTGCCCCGCCACCTACATCGGCTTCTGGGACACGATCCGCAAACTCTTTGCCGATACGCTTGAAGCCAAGGCGCGCGGATACGCCTCCAACCGCTTCAGCTTCAACACCGGCGAAGGCCGCTGCCCCGGCTGCGAAGGGCAGGGCATACGCACCATTGGCATGAGCTTCCTGCCCGATGTGAAAGTGTTGTGCGAAACCTGCAAAGGCGCGCGCTTCAACCCCGAGACCTTGGCCGTCACCTGGCGCGGAAAAAACATTGGCGATGTGCTGCAGATGGAAGTGGATGAGGCCGTGGACTTCTTCGCCGCCATGCCTAGCATCAGCCACCCGCTGCAACTCCTCAAAGACGTGGGCCTGGGCTACCTCACCTTGGGCCAGCCCTCACCCACGCTCAGCGGCGGCGAGGCGCAGCGCATCAAGCTTGTGACTGAGCTGAGCAAAGTGCGTGACGACATTGGCAAGCGTGGCAACAAGGTGCCGCACACGCTGTATGTGCTGGACGAGCCCACTGTGGGCCTGCACATGGCCGATGTGGAAAAACTCATTCACGTGCTGCACCGACTGGTGCGCTCGGGCCACAGCGTGGTGGTGATTGAGCACGACCTGGACGTGATTGCCGAAGCCGACTGGGTGATGGACCTGGGGCCTGAAGGCGGCAGTGGTGGTGGGCGTGTGGTGGCGGCTGCTACCCCAGAGGAAGTTGTGCGTTTGGGCACGCACACGGGAGTAGCTTTGCGGGCCTTACTAAGCCGATAAAGCAACTTCGGTTTGGTTGGTATGGCGTTCTGCGTAGGTAAAGGAGGAGGCCGCGCAGCGGCCGGGGGACACGGAGCAGAACGCTATGCCAACCAAACTCGCCGAGAGCAGAGGCTTAGTGCTGGCTCTCCATCAGCGGGCGGTAGCGCATGTCGGACACCAGGATGTGGTTCTTCCACCAGTCAGCCAGAAAGGCGTGGGCCTTTTGCATGTCGAGCGTGCCCACAGTGGCGTCAAAAGCCCATTCGGCAATCTTCTCGCTGTAGGCCAGGTGCTCCGTTTCCTGGTCGAAGAGGCCTGCGTAGCCCATTTCCAGAAGCAATGTTTCTTCCACATGAAAGTGCTGACGGGAGTAAACGGTGAGTTCGTTCAGGATCTCGTGAAAGCGTGCGCGGGAAACGGGTTGTGAGCCGCCCACGTGTTTGGCCATCTCGTTGCAAATCGCCAGAAGTTGTTGGTGCTGTTTGTCCAGCGCCCCGTGGCCCACGCTGAAGCTGCTGTCCCATTCCACGATGTTCGGCATGAAAGGCGGTCCCCCGCAGTTGTATGTATGTTGCGCAGATTCTATTGGCATGCCTGAAGCGGCAGGCGCTGAAATAAACCGAAACAAAGCGATACCGTGCCGACACCCGCGCGCAGCATGGCACCGGCACCATGGCGGTCATGTTCAACCACTCGCTACGAGTACAGAAAGACCGCCATGCATCCCTTCTTCCAACACAAACTGCGTCGCACCCTGTTTGGCATCTTTGGTGCCACCTTGCTCATAGGCGGCTTGTCTGCCTGCGGCCACCACGGCGAGCAGCGCTGGGGCGCCAGCATGACGCAAGAGCAATACGCCCAAAAGCGCGACAAGATGGTGGACCGCGCTGCCAGCAAGCTGGACCTGAACGCGGAGCAAAAACAACTCCTGGCCAACTTGGGTGACAAGGTGTTCGAGCAGCGCAAGGCACTCATAGGCCCCACCACCGATCCGCGTGCCGAGGTGAAGTCGCTCATCGCGGGCCCCAAGTTTGACGCTACCAAGGCCCAGACGCTGATCACCGAAAAAACTGCAGCGCTGCAAACCAAGAGCCCTGAAGTGATTGCCGCGTTGGCCGCGTTTTACGACAGCCTCAACCCCACGCAGCAGCAGAAGGTGCGCGACTTCATGGAAGGCCGCCACGGCTGGTTCAACCGGGGTTAAGCGCATGACAATAGGCCCATGCCCCGCATTCTGTTGATCGACGACGACGCGCAATTAGGCCCGCCCCTGGCAGCCTACTTTGCGCGTTTTGACTTCCAGCTCGACTGCGTGCTCAAGCCCAGCGATGGCTTGGCGCGCTTGCAACGCGAGCGGTACGACGCGGCCATCCTGGATGTGATGCTGCCCGAGATGGACGGCTTCGCGCTGTGCCGCACCATCCGTAAAAGCAGCGACCTGCCCATCATCATGCTCACCGCGCGTGGCGAGGTGATGGACCGCGTGGTGGGCCTGGAGCTGGGGGCGGACGACTACGTGCCCAAACCCTTTGAGCCGCGCGAACTGGTGGCCCGCTTGCAAACTGTGTTGCGCAGGCACGTGGCCTCGCCGCAGGCTTCCGCAGCCAGCGGTGCCGCGCTGGTGTTTGAGGGTTTGCGCGTGGATGTGCCCACCCGCACCGTGACGCGCCAGGGTGAAGTGCTCAACCTCACCAGCACCGAATTTGATTTGCTGCACCTGCTGGCCCAGGAGCCGGGCAAGGTGTTCAGCCGCGACGACATCCTCAACCACCTGCGCGGCCACGAGGTGGACATGCTCACCCGCGCGGTGGACATCGTGGTCAGCCGCTTGCGCAAAAAGCTGGAACCGCTGGACTGCATCAAGACCCTGCGCAACGCGGGTTACACCTTGGCGGTGAACAAGGCTGGCGTATGAACCACACGCCCAGCGCCCCCTTGCAGGCACGCCGCATCAAGGCGCAGCCATGACCTGGCACCGCCGCGCCCGCCATGCCTTGTCGCACTCTTTGCGGCTGCGCCTCATGGCCTTGTTTGTGATGCTGGCGCTGGCCATGGCAGCCACCTTTATTGGTGGCATGCAATACGCCCTCAGCATCGGCTGGCGCGACGCCGCACGGCCCTTGGTGTCGGACTACGTGGACAAGCTCGCTGCCGACTTGGGCTCACCGCCCAGCGTGGAGCGCGCCCAGGCGTTGACGGATCGGTTGCCGCTGCGCATCACCATCAGCGGCACCACCGTCAACTGGAACAGCCACCCGCAGCTGCCCGACCACGCGGCGCGCTGGCGCGAAAGCGAGCGCTGGCAGCAGCAAGACCATTTGCTGGAACGCAAAACGGCAGACGGCCACCGCATCGTCTTCGCATTGAGCGTGCCTGCGTGGGAAGACCGCCCGCGCCTGGTGGGCTGGGTGACGCTGGCCGTGTTGCTGCTGCTCACCGGCATGGCCTACCGCCGCGTGCGCCGCCTATTGCGCCCCTTGGACGACATACGTGCCGGTGCGCTGCGTTTCGGCGCGGGCGACTTTGCGCACACTATTCCCGTGCGCCATGCCCACAAGCCCGACGAACTGGGCGAACTGGCTGCCACCATCAACACCATGGCCGCCGACATCCAGCAGATGCTGGACGCCAAGCGCAGCCTGCTGCTGGCCATCAGCCACGAATTGCGCAGCCCGCTCACCCGCGCGCGGCTCAACACCGAACTGCTGCCGGAAACCAACGAACTGCAAGCCAGCCGCGATGCCCTGATGCGCGACCTGGCGCTGATGCGCGACCTAGTGACCGACCTGCTGGAAAGCGAACGCCTCTCCACCCGCCACGCCGCCTTGCATCTGGAGCTGGTGGACTTGCCCGCCTTGGCAACGGAGGTGGCAGCCAGCCTGGGCAGCCCGGTGCAGCAATACCTGCAAGCCGACTTGCCCGATTTGCAACTGGACCCCACGCGCATGCGCCTCTTGCTGCGCAACCTGCTCGACAACGCCTTGCGCCACACGCCCCTGAACGCACCGCCTCCGCTGCTGCAGATCGCGCCAACCGCAACCGGTGGTGTGACCATCAGCGTGCGCGACTTTGGCGCGGGCGTGCCGCCCGAACAACTGCCTCAACTCGCCCAAGCCTTTTACCGCCCCGACGCTGCACGCTCGCGTGAAGACGGTGGCGTGGGGCTGGGCCTGTATTTGTGCAAACTGGTGGCCCTGGCCCACGGCGGCACTTTTGATATTGCCAACGCGCAGCCCGGCCTTGTCATTACCGTTACATTGCCGTCTTCAAGCGCCCCGCAAACCCCATGAAACCCACCCTCATCCTCCTGCCTGGCCTAGTGTGCGATGCCGCCGTCTGGGCGCCCCAGGTGCAAGCCTTGTCCAGCCGCGTGCACTGCCATGTGCCGGACTACGGTCTGCGCGACTCGCTCACCGCCATGGCGCAGCATGTGCTGGACACCGCCCCTGCTGACCGCTTTGCATTGGCCGGCCACTCCATGGGCGGCCGCGTGGCGCTGGAGGTGGTGCGCCTGGCGCCGCAGCGCGTCCACCACCTGGCCCTGCTGGACACCGGCACCCATCCGCTGGCAGACGGTGACGCGGGCGCCAGAGAGCGCGCGGGCCGCATGGGCTTGCTACAAATCGCGGAGCGCCAAGGCATGCGCGCCATGGCCGAGCAATGGGCCAAGCCCATGGTCCACCCCAGCTGCCACGGCACGCCGTTGTTTGAAGACGTGCTGGCCATGCTGGAGCGCAGCAGTGCCGAGCAATACGCTGCACAAATCAACGCGCTGCTCAACCGCCCGCATGCCGCACCAGTGCTGCCCACCATCGCCTGCCCCACACTGGTCCTCACGGGCCGCGAAGACCTGTGGAGCCCACCCGAGCAACACGAACGCATGGCCGCTCAAATCCAAGGAGCGCAGCTTTGCATCGTGGAGCAGTGCGGCCACATGTCTACGCTGGAGCGGCCTGCGGAAGTGAATGCTGCGTTTGCGCGCTGGCTTGGCAACGTTTAGCCGAGTACTTGCACGGCCCACTGCGGCAGTGGTGTAAGCAGCTCTTGTGTCCAACTGCCTTTGCACAATGCCACTGCGGTTTGGGCGTTGGGTGTGTGGTCACCCGAGTCGTACAGCACGGCGGCATCTGCTTTGCGTACGGCTTGTGCCAGGTTGGCCAGGGTGCGCGGGTAGCGTTCCAGAATGCGGGTAGCGGGCACGGGATGACCGCCTTCGCGCACACGCTGTGCGACACGCTTGAGCAGGCGATCTGGATCGTCCAGTGCCACGACCAGCAGCATCACAAAAAAACCGTGGGCTTGCGCATCTTCAATCAAGGTCAGTTTGGACGGATGCGAAAACACGGTTTCGCTCACAAAGGTCTGCCCGGTTTGCAGCAGTTGCGCTCGTCGCGCGTCTGCCCATACGCGGGCCGCTTCGGAGCGCGCTTGCAGATCCTTGATGTGCTGCAAGTGCGCCGCCTCGTAGAGATCGGCGTTTACAAACTCGGCATCGGCGGGAATCGTGCCGGCCAGCACCTGCGCCTTGAATAGTGTGGATTTGCCAGCGCCATTGGGGCCCGCAAGCAGATAGAAAACGGGTTGGGGTGGGGTACGGGGCTGGATGGGGGCGGCTTGGCCCATATCAGGCGTTGGGAGCGGCTGTCTTGCTGCGGTTGAGCGCTACCACTTCACGTACCCGCTGAGCCAGCGTGCCATCGGCCTCCACCGCCATGAATTGCGCCAGCAAAGCATCGGCCTGAGGTGTGACAGGGGTGTTGTCGGTGGCGCGGGTGAGGGCGGCGGCAGCCTCATAGCGGGCGATGGCCGTTTGCGCCTCTTGGGCGGTCAGTCCGCTGTGTTCCACGATGCGGCCCAAGGTGGCCCAGTACTCCACCTGACCGGCCACCGAGCGGCGCATGGGCTGCGCCGCCTCGCGTGCTTGTGCCACCAAAGCGGCTGGGAGTTTGACGGATGCAAAAGCGGGGCTGGCTTGGGACATGAGGGATCTCCTGATTGGCGCATTTTGCGCCAATCAGCATTGGTTTCCAAATAATTCAGAAAAGTGGCCCCAAAAAGTGGGCGGCCAACACGTACCGTGTGCGCACCCAGCCCACAGGCAGAATCATTCCATCAACGGAAATTTCCCATGAAAACCTTTTACAACCACCTCCACGCCCAACACCAGGGCCAGTTTGAAATGTTCCGTGGCGCCTTGGTGCCCTGCCACGAAGTGCCCGCCCGCGCCGACCATGTGCTGGCCGAGCTGCAGCGCCGCAAGTTGGGCGAAGTGTGTGCCCCCGCGGCATTTGGCGCGGACGCCATCACCCGCGTGCACAGCCCGCGCTACCTGCAGTTTCTGGAAGGTGCCTGGGCCGAGTGGGTGGCGCTGGACCCGGCCAATGCCAGCAAAGACGCCTTGCCTTCGGTGTGGCCCACACGCACCTTCCGCTCCGATGTGCTGCCCGCCAACTTTGCCGCGCGCATGGGGCTGTTCTCGTATGACGCGGGCACACCGCTCATGTCCGGCACCTGGGCTGCTGCGCGTGCGGGGGCCGACTGTGCGCTCAGCGCTGCGCAGGCGCTCATCGACGGCGACCAAGCAGCCTTCGCCCTGAGCCGCCCGCCCGGCCACCATGCGGGGGCCGACTTCTTTGGCGGCTACTGCTTCCTGAACAACGCCGCACTGGCTGCCGAACACCTGCGCGCCAACGGCCTGCAACGCGTGGCCATACTTGATGTGGACTACCACCACGGCAATGGCACACAGGCTATTTTTTATGAGCGCCCCGATGTGTTCTTTGCCAGCATCCACGGCGACCCGCGCACCGAATACCCCTTCTTCCTGGGCTATGCCGATGAGACCGGCGCGGGTGCTGGGCAGGGCACCAACCTCAACCTGCCGTTGCCGCGTGGCACCGACTTTGCCGAGTGGAGCGCGGCGCTGGAAACCGCCTTGTCTGCCATCCAGAAGTTCGGCGCGCAGGTGCTCGTCATCTCGCTGGGCGTGGACACGTTTGCGGGCGACCCCATCTCCGGCTTCACGCTGCAAAGCGACGACTACCTGCGTGTGGGTGAACGTTTGCGCAAGGCCGGTCTGCCCACCGTGCTGGTGTTTGAAGGCGGCTATGCCGTGGCCGAGGTGGGCGTGAATGCGGTCAACGTCGTGCAGGCCTTTGCGAGTTAACCCGAGGAAACCCACATGCTCCAGCTCCACTACCACCCCAGCGATGCCAGCCTCATGCCCCACATCTTTCTGGAGGAGTTGGGCGTGCCCTTTCAGCTCTGTCTGGTGGACCGTTCGCGCAATGCCCAGAAGTCGCCCGAGTACCTGCGCCTCAACCCCAACGGCCTGATCCCCGTGCTGGTGGACGGCGATGTGGTGCTTTACGAAACCCCGGCCATCCTGCTGCACCTGGCCGACACCCACGCCGCTGCAGGCCTGATGCCCGCGCTGGGCACGCCTCAGCGGGCGCAGGCCTACAAATGGCTGGTGTGGCTGTCCAACACCATGCAGACCACGCTGGTGCACTACTTTTACGCCGAGCGCTATGTGCCCGCCGAGGGCGTGGCCGACTTCCGCGCCCGCACCGAGGCACGGCTGGCACCGCTGCTGGACCAACTGGAAGCGCAGCTTCTGAACAGCGGTGGCCCTTGGTTGCTGGGGGAAACCTACACCGCAGCCGACTGCATGGCCTTTGTGCTGTGCTGCTGGACGCGCAACCTGCAACGCCCCGCCAACAGCCTGCCGCAATTGGCCGCGTACATGGCCCGCATGCGCCAGCGCCCGGCCGTGCAGCGCGCTTGCGCCACCGAGCAATTGCCAGAAACTTTCTTCCAACGCGCAGCCTGAGCGGCACGCGGGCGGGCTAAAACAAGCTGGCCTGTGAGGAGTCGGCCTTGGGTTGCGCGTGCGGTGCCTGAAACTGCGACACATCCCAGGTGCCCGGTACCTTCTGCAAACCGCAGCGCTTGAGCGCCACCGCAAAGCGCTGCTTTAGCAAATCCGCAAACAGACCGCTGCCCTTCATGCGCGTGGCGAAGTTGGGGTCATAGTCCTTGCCGCCACGCATCTCCTGCACGCGGTGCATCACATGCTCCGCGCGCAGCGGGTAGTGCTGCTGAAGCCACTGCACAAACAAATCGCGCACCTCCAGCGGCAGTCGCAGCAGCACATAGCTGGCATAGCGCGCACCGGCGTTGGCTGCGGCTTCCAGAATCTTTTCCAGCTCCACATCGTTGATGGCCGGAATCATGGGCGATGCAAACACCGCGGTCGGAATGCCCGCCTGCGCCAAGGCCACCATCGCCTGCACACGGCTGGTGGGCGAACTGGCGCGCGGGTCCAGCTTGCGCGCCAAGCTGTGGTCCAAGGTGGTGACCGACACATTTACCTGCACCAAGCCACTGCGCGCCATCTCGCCCAGGATGTCCAGGTCGCGCGTGACCAGCGCGTTCTTGGTGATGATTCCTACCGGCAGCTTGCACTCCCGCAGCACCTCCAGCACCGCACGCGTGATGCCCAGCTTGCGCTCGGCGGGTTGGTACGGATCGGTATTGGCGCCCAGCACTATCAGGCTGGGCTTGTAACCCGGCTTGGCCAGCTCGGCGCGCAGCAGTTCTGCCGCGTTGGCTTTGGCAAAAACCTGCGTCTCAAAGTCCAGGCCCGGGCTCAGGCCCAAGTAGGCATGCGTGGGCCGCGCATAGCAATAGACGCAGCCATGCTCGCAGCCTTGGTAGGGGTTGATGCTCTGCTCAAAGCCAATGTCGGGCGACTGGTTGCGGCTGATGATGGAGCGGGCGTGTCGCAAGGTGACTGTGGTCTTGGGGCGGGGCAGGTCGTCAGGGTTTTGTTCGTCATCCCCTGGCCAATCCATGTCTTCGGGTTGCAAGGCTTCACGCTGGTGCGCATCAAAGCGCGAGCCGGGGTTGGTGAGCGCGCCACGGCCTTTGAGGAATTGAATGGGGACGGCTGGCATGGACGCGATGAAAAGGTGTTGGCATTCAATGCATGGGGCACTTGCAGGGGCCACTACGCAACCCCACGCTTTTGGGGCGCCGGGGCTATAGTGCAACTGCCCAATTTGCTCACCCAACCGGGGCTGGTAAATCTGAAGCTGGTAGTGCAGGTATGCCGGGTTTCGTGGGAAAGTAAAAACTGTTTATTCGTACAGTATATTTGCGGAGAGAAAAGACTACAAGCCACTTTCAGGAGACTTTGATGTTTCGTTTGCTGCGACACCATCAGACCGTTGAACCCCAACCCAGTGCCCCATGAACGTTCAAACCGCCATTGAAAAGCTGGCACTTGCCGGGCCGTCATCGTTCCATGTTCTTGATGCTGCGAAGGCCGCAAGACTGAACGGGAAGACGATGTTCATCCCGTCCCCTGACGATGTCGCGCATGCCATTCGGGCCATTCCCAAAGGGAGTACGAGGACGGTTGCCCAACTTCGCAAAGACCTTGCTGCACTCGCCCATGCGGATACCGCCTGCCCCGCCGCAACCATCAAGTACTGGAAGTGGCTCGCTCTGGTGTCGGACTCTTTGGCGCACGCGGATGCCAACGCCTGCATTCCGTGGTGGCGGGTTCTCAAGGATGGAAAGCCCAGCCGCCATATGCCCGGTGGTATTGCAGAGCAGCTTGTGCGACTCAAGACAGAAGGTGTTGTACTCCAGTAACCAAGCCACCGTCTTTGCAACGCCAAGCCACACAGGAGCCCCCCATGCCCGCATCCATACGCCGTCCTCAAGTTTCGGTACTCGGCAGCGCAGAGCCCGGCTCCGCTGCGTATGTGCGCGCAGGCGAAGCCGGTGCCTTGCTGGCAAGCCTGGGCATTACGGTGGTTAGTGGTTGCGGGAGTCCTGCCACACGCGTTGCTGCAGAGCGTGCAATAGCCGCTTCAGGAACGGTTCTGAGCATCGTTCCCCCAGACCACATGCCTGGGCCCGATTGGCCCGCCACCGTGGTGGTGCCTTGCGGCATGGGCGATGCGCGCAATCTGCTGATGGCGCTTTCGGGCGACGCCTGCATCGTGATTGGTGGCAGGGCGGGCACCATCTCCGAAGTCTGCTTGGCCTGGCTGCACAAGCGTCCGCTGCTGCCGCTTGTCGGTTGTGGGGGCTGGTCGGATGGTCTGCTCGACAACCCGCCGGATGAGAGAAAGAATTCGCCTATTCTTCCATGGGCCACCACGGTGGAGCTGGAAGCGCAGTTGAGGCTGCTGGGCTTGGTTCAAACGCAATAACAGGAGGCACAGATGGCAGATGAACCCAAGGTGAAGGGGCCGGCGTCGTACTTCCCTTCGATCGAAAAAACATACGGGCAACCGATCGGCCACTGGCTGGACATTCTTGCAGCAGCAGGTGATCTCAAGCACATGGAGCTTGTCAGCCTCCTGAAGCAAAGCCACCAGCTTGGCCATGGACATGCCAATGCGCTGGTAGCGCACTATCTGTCCAAGCGCTAGCGTTCTTAGCCCGCAATCCGATTTCGCCAACCCCGTACACCGTCACCCGCAACTTCAGGAGCCCCCAATGTCCAAGCTACGCGTAGAAAGTTTCACCATCTCACTGGACGGCTTTGGTGCCGGACCAGACCAAGACCTCAACAACCCGCTGGGCGTAGGCGGCACTGCGCTGCATGGCTGGGCGATGGCGACGCGCACCTTCCAGCAGAAGGTGTTTGGCAACGAGGGTGGCGAGACGGGGGTGGACGATGACTTTGCCCAGCGCGGCTTCCAGAACATGGGTGCCTGGATCTTGGGGCGCAATATGTTTGGCCCGGTGCGCGGGCCGTGGCCGGACGAGAGCTGGCGCGGCTGGTGGGGCGACAACCCGGTGTACCAGGTGCCGGTGTTTGTGCTGACCCACCATGCGCGCGCGCCGCTGGTCATGGAGGGCGGCACCACCTTCCACTTTGTGACCGATGGCCCTGTTGCCGCGCTGGAGCGCGCCCGCGAAGCGGCCGGGGGCAAGGATGTGCGCGTGGGCGGTGGCGTGCAGACCATCCAGCAGTACCTGCGACTGGGGCTGCTGGACGAGCTGCACATTGCCATTTCACCGGTGCTGTTGGGCGCTGGCGAGCATCTATTCAACGGCGTGAACCTGCCCGCCTTGGGGTATGCGTGTACACAGCATGTGGCAACGCCACGGGCAACGCATATTGTGCTGACGCGGCAGTAACCCCATGGCCGAGAAAATGCCAGCCACTGCAGCTTTGCTTTTATATTGAACGACATCACCACCCGAGGACAGACCATGACCGACCACACCGTTCGCCTGCACCGCGTTTTGCGCACCACGCCCGACAAGGTGTACCGCGCCTTTACGCAAGCCGGTGCGCTGGCCAAGTGGCTGCCGCCGTATGGGTTCACCTGCACCGTGCACCACCTGGAAGCGAAGGTGGGCGGCACCTTCCAGATGTCCTTCCACAATTTTTCTAGTGGCAATGGCAACAGTTTTGGCGGTGAATACTTGGAGTTGGTACCCGGCGAACGCATCCGCTACACCGACCGGTTTGACGACCCCAACCTGCCGGGCGTGATGGAAGTCACTGTGGTCTTGAAGCCGGTGCTGTGCGGCACCGAGGTCAGCATCGCGCAGGCCGGTATTCCCGAGGTCATTCCGCTGGAGATGTGCTACCTGGGCTGGCAAGAGTCGCTGCTGCAGCTGGCCAATCTGGTGGAGCCGGATATTCCGGGTTGAGGGGCTAAATCGCCGCCTTGTTGCGGGAGCGCACCAGCGTGACCAAACCCACGGCGGCCACCAGCACCAGAACGGCGGGGAAGGCCACACCGGGCGACCAGTCGATGAGCGCACCCGAGATGCCCGAGGCCAGCAGCCCACCCAGCGTGTAGGTGAGCACAAGCACTGCGGTGCTGTTGACCAGCGTGATGCCTTTTTCGCGTGAGCCAATGTCGGTCATGGCCATGGTGTACAGCGTGCCACCGGCACCGCCCCAGACAAACACAATCGGCCAGGCCAGTGCGGGTGTGTGCGCCACCCAGGGCAGTGTGGCGGTGGCCAACAACATCACAGCGGCCGACCACACCATGATCGTGCGGCGGCCTTGGGCCTGGTTCTTGAAGCGGTCGGCCAGCAGGCCTGCGGGCATCATGATCACCACGCCCCCCAACCCGCTGATGGACACCATCACCGCGGCTGCATCTGTGCCCAGGCCCAGTGCCAACCCATAGAGCGGCAGGATGGAAGTGACGCCGGTTTCAAAAAAGCCCCCCACAAAACCTGCCAGCATGATGATGGGGTGCGCCACCACCGCATGCCACAACCCGTGCAAGCCCACGCGCGCCGTGCCGGCATCGGCAGCGGCGGGTACCTTGGGGATCAGCGCCGTCCACAGCAGGCCCAGCACATTGAGCCCATTCACCACCCACAGCGTGACCGCGCTGTGCGTGCCCAGCCACACCAGCAGCGCCGGGCCAATGATGAAGGTGGTGCTCACCAGCGTCTGGAAAATGCCCACGTAGCGCCCGCGTTGTGCAGGCGGGCAGAACTCGGCAATCAGCGCCTCGGCCAGCACCCAGCGCAGCGACATGGCAATGCCCGACACCAGGTTGAGCGCAAACCACAGCGGCAGCGCGTCGGTCAGCGTGAAGAGCAGGGCGCACAGCAGCATCACCACAGACGCCAGCCACATGCACGGCCTGCGCCCTATGCGGTTAGCCACTGTGGATGCGAACGGCGTCATCACAAAAATGCCCAGCCAATTGGTGGCCACAAACAAGCCCGCCAGCGTGCTGCTGATGTCTGCGCCCTTGAGCTTCAGCAGCAGCAAGGGTGACAGGATGAAGTAGCCCACCAGGGCGAAGAAGGTGGCGCCAAAGATGGCCGCCAGCCCTAAGCGCGCACCCTCAGGAACCGCGCCGTGTGTGCTCATGCCTGATGCGCTTGCAAAATGGCCGCGGCCACTTCGGCAAAGCCCGCGCCGCGCGCCGAGGGTGTAATAAAGCGCGGCAGATGCGAGAGCCGGTGCACAGACGGCAGCAAGTTGGCCACGCCAATGCTGTTGTCCAGGTGTTCAAACATGGCGACGTCGTTGCCCGAGTCACCGGTAAAGGCCCAGCGGGCTTTGTCGGACGGCAGGCTCATGCCCAGCAGTTCCTGCGCAATCCAGCAAGCGCCCTGCCATTTGTTGAACAGACCAAAGCAGCCGTGGATGTGGATGCTGCTCACCGTGGTGTGCATGCCCTCGGCTTCCATGATGGCCACCACCTGTGCAATCTGTTCGGGTGACAGTTGACAGAACTCGGCAGCGTCAATGGCCAGGTCGGTCTCGCGGCCCACGCTGTCGCGGGTGATCTGGGCACCGGGCACGTCGCGCAGGATGCGCTCGCCTATGTCGCGGATGCGCCGCTGGTTGTGCGTGCGGGTGGCCCCATCTTGTTGGTAAATCTTGTGGCGGTGGCGCGTGCCCACCCAGGCCACGGCGCCGTTTTCGGCCACCACGGCGTCCAGCGGCCAGGGCGCTATGTCGTTCAGCGCATCGCCTTTGGCGGGCAGTTCGCACCAGCCTATGGGGCGGCCGGTAATGGCAATCACATACAGGCCCGCTTCTTTCAAACCCATCAGCGCCTGCAGCGCATCGGGCGTGATGTCGCCGTGCGTGGTGAGCGTGTCGTCAATGTCGGTGAACACGCCCACCAAGTTGCGCCGCGCCTCCAGTGGCCAGGCGCTGAGTGGCTGCACGCCTGGGGGCAGCATGGGCGGGCTACCAGGGACTTTCTGCGACGAGATCGGTTTCACCGCCGGGCCGCCCCAAGGTGTTCTGGACCGCTTGGCGGCCAGCCCCGCGAGGGAAACGCGCCCCCTTGGGGGGCAGCGACCCGCGTAGCGGTGGAGCGTGGGGGCATCATATTTCAGCCAGCGGATTGCAGCGCCAAGCCCGCATGCTCGCGCAGCGGGTGGAAGTGGATTTTGGGGAAACGCTCTTGCGCCAGACGCACGTCGTAGGGGCTGGTGCACAGGTAGGCCAGCGTGTCGGCCGCATCGCGCGCCATGCGCTGTGGGTAGGCGTTGATGAACTCTTGCAGCTCTTTGGGCGTGTCGGCCGTGATCCAGCGCGCGCCGGTGTACTGGCTGCCTTCCAGGCGGATGTCGGCGTCGTACTCGCCTTTGAGGCGGTGCTGCACCACTTCAAACTGCAGTTGGCCCACCGCGCCCAGCAGCATGTTGCCGCCCATTTCGGGCTTGAACACCTGGATGGCGCCTTCTTCGCCCAACTGGGCCAGGCCTTGCTGCAGCTGCTTGGTGCGTAGCGGGTTTTTCAGCACCACGGTCATGAACATTTCGGGCGCGAAGAAGGGCAGGCCGGTGTACATCAGGTTCACACTGCCATCGGTAATGGTGTCGCCCAACTGCACACCGCCATGGGTGGTAAAGCCCACGATGTCGCCGGCATAGGCTTCTTCCACCGCTTCGCGGCGCTGGCTCATAAAGGTCACCACGCTGGTGGGGCGCAGTTCCTTGGCGGTGCGCATGACTTTCAGCTTCATGCCCGGCGTGTACTTGCCACTGGCCATGCGCACAAAGGCGATGCGGTCGCGGTGGTTGGCATCCATATTGGCTTGCACCTTGAACACCACGCCGCTAAAGGCTTCGTCGTCGGGTTGAATCTGTTTGATGACGGGCTGCTTGTTGACCACAAACGAGCTGGTGCGCGGGCCGGGCGAGGGGGCAAGGTCAATCAGCGCGTCCAGCACTTCCATCACACCGAAGTTGTTGACGCCGGAGCCAAAGAACACCGGGGTCTGCTTGCCCGCCAGGAAGGCTTCGCGGTCAAACGCGGGGGAGGCGCCTGTGGCCAGTTCCATGCTCTCAAAGGCGGCGTCGATCTCGAAGCCAAAGCGCTTGGTCAGCTCTGCCGTGTCGGTAACGGGGATGGATTCAAAGTCCTGCGGGCGGCGCTCGGACCCGCTCTCAAAAACGCTCATCGCGCGGGTGCGCAGGTTGATGATGCCTCCAAAGCTCTTGCCCTGGCCCACGGGCCAGGTCATGGGCACGCAGGGCATGCCCAGCTCGCGCTCCACTTCGTCCAGGATGTCGAGTGGGTCGCGCACTTCGCGGTCCATCTTGTTCACGAAGGTGATGATGGGCGTGTCGCGTTGTCGGCAGACTTCAATCAGGCGGCGGGTTTGTGCTTCCACACCGTTGGCCGCGTCAATCACCATCAGCGCCGAGTCCACGGCGGTGAGCACACGGTAGGTGTCCTCCGAGAAGTCCTTGTGGCCGGGGGTGTCGAGCAGGTTCACCACATGGTCGCGGTAGGCCATCTGCATCACGCTGGAGGCCACCGAGATGCCACGCTGCTTTTCAATTTCCATCCAGTCGGAGGTGGCGTGCCTGCTGGCTTTGCGCGCCTTGACCGAACCGGCGATCTGGATCGCACCCGAGAACAGCAGCAGCTTTTCGGTCAGCGTGGTTTTACCCGCGTCCGGGTGGGAAATGATGGCAAAGGTGCGCCGGCGGCGGGTTTCGTTGGTGAAGGACAAGATGCGGTTCCACAAGAGGCTGCGCCGGAAACGGCGAACCCGTGATTTTAGGTTGCCGCGGGTGTGACAGCCTCTTGTCATGCTGGCAAGGACAATCTGCCGTTCCAACTCGACCCAGCAAGAACCCATCCATGCGCATAGAACTCCCCGAGCAGAAGAAATTTGTCTACGAGATGTTGATCCCCATTCGCTGGGGCGACATGGATGCCATGGGGCATGTGAACAACACGATCTACTTTCGCTACCTGGAGACGGTGCGCATCGAGTGGATGCGTGCCATTGGCTGCCAACCCGACCCCGGCGGCCAGGGGCCGGTGATCGTCAATGCCTTTTGCAACTTCTACCGGCAGCTCGAGTTCCCCGACGATGTGCTGACCAAAATGTATGTGAGCGACCCGGCCCGTACCACGTTTGAGACCTGGACCACCATGGAGCGCGCCGACCAGCCCGGCACCATTTACGCCGCGGGCGGGGCCACCACCATCTGGGTGGACTTCCCGAGCCAGAAGGCCGTGAGCCTGCCCGACTGGCTGCGCGAGAAGGTGTCGGTATAATGCAGGCTTTCCGAGGAGCGTTGCAGTTCACACCCGTGAACGAGGCTCGGACCCGGTAGCTGCCATAGCTACCGTATCAACGGCGCTCACCCACTGCGTATGTCGGGTGAGTCCATTCAAATCCCCGTGTGCCAGTGGTCTTTCAAATGTACTTTTGGAGTGAACCATGAGCGTTACCAAGTCTGCCAAGCCCGTCAAAGCTGCTAAAGCCGCACCTGCAGCCAAGCCCGAAGATTTCAAAATTGCCGATATCAGCCTTGCCGCCTGGGGCCGCAAAGAGCTGACCATTGCCGAGACCGAAATGCCCGGCCTGATGGCCATCCGCGAAGAGTTCGCCAAGAGCCAGCCCCTGAAGGGCGCGCGCATTACCGGTTCGTTGCACATGACCATCCAGACCGGCGTGCTGGTCGAAACCCTGCAAGCCCTGGGCGCTGAAGTGCGTTGGGCTTCTTGCAACATCTTCTCCACCCAAGACCACGCCGCTGCTGCGCTGGTGGCCAAGGGCACGCCCGTGTTTGCTTACAAGGGTGAGTCGCTGGAAGACTACTGGGATTACACCCACCGCATTTTTGAATTCGGCCCCAAGGGCAGCAAGACCGAAGG
>Ga0228698_1000698_pt1 | contig 21479 bp, 19 predicted proteins | sample McNCre117_Aug_MG_FD_178015 | JGI IMG/M metagenome (GOLD analysis project Ga0228698, IMG submission 178015) | Freshwater microbial communities from McNutts Creek, Athens, Georgia, United States - 1-17_Aug_MG | ecosystem: Environmental > Aquatic > Freshwater > Creek | place: USA: Georgia...
TAAATAGGCGCGGGGAAGCTGGCACCGGCACCGGTGATCTCTTGGGCGCTCACAGCGCCAGCAAAACTGAAAGAAGCCACAGCGGCCACAGCCAGCAAGGAATGGTTGAACGACGTTTTCATGGGAGAACCCTCGGGTTGGTGTTTATGGAACACCGCACACTCTAAGAAAGTTTTATGACAAGTGCGTGACTGCGGATTTGTCACAAAACCAACCGTACTTCGTCACATCTTTGTCACATGACGTTCCTACGCTTGCGGGTTTTGAACTGGAGTACCTTCAATGTCGATCTCTACACGCCTGTCTTCGCACCCCCTCACCCGCCGTCTGGCTGTGCTCTCCGCCTCCGCCGCTTTGGTGGCTTTGGTCTCCGGTTGCGCCAGTGTCTCGGCCCCCGCCACCGTGGCTGACACGATTGCCAAGACGCCTGCCCTGAGCACGCTCAATGGTTTGATTGCTACGGCTGGTTTGACCGATGCGCTCAAGGCTGCGGGTCCCTTTACCGTGTATGCGCCTAGCAATGAGGCGTTCAAGGCCGTGCCTGCCAAGACGATGGAAGACTTGGCCAAGCATCCCGAGAAGCTCAAGGATGTGCTGACATACCACGTGGTGGCCGGCAAAGCCAACGCTGCGAGCATCAAGAATTCCAAGGTCAAGTCTTTGCAGGGCGCTGAGCTGGAGCTCTCCAAGGCTGGGGATTTTGTGACGGTGGAAAGTGCGGCTGTCACTACCGCTGACATCGAGGCTTCCAACGGCGTTGTGCATGTCATCGATACCGTTCTGATTCCGCCGGCTAAGAAGTAAAGCGCTGCACATGCAACGCAAGTACCTGCGTGCCCTGTGCCTCTCGGTAGCCTGTGCTGCGGGGGCCTTGCTGGCCTCCACGGCGCAGGCCCAGCAAGTGCCCGCCGCCAGCGAAGCACCATTGCTGCGTTTTGCGGACTTCTTCAAATTGCCCATGGGCAGCAAAGGCGTGGAGATGACTCCGGCCCTGCTGCAGCTTGATGGCCAGACCGTGCGCCTGAGCGGCTACATGGTGCAGCAGGAAAAGCCCTCCATGGGCCGCTTCATGCTCACCCCGCGCCCGGTGCGCATGAGCGAACACTCCGACGGCGATGCCGATGACCTGCCTGCCGCCTGGGCCATGGTGTACCTGGACGCCAGCCAACAGGGCTTCGCCGTGCCGTACCAGCGCGGCATGCTGCAAGTCAGCGGCGTGCTCAGCGTCGGGCGTCTGGAAGAGCAAGACGGCCGCGTCTCCTGGGTCCGGCTGAAGCTGGCCCCTGAAGCAACTCGGGGCATGAATGCCTTTGAAGTCGCCAACTACCTGCACTCCTTGCAACACGCCCATTGATTCCCCTTCTTGAGCACCACACCATGACACACACCCTCTTGAAAAAGCCGCCTCGACTGTCCAGCACCATGGCCGCCGCTTTGCTGGCCCTGGCATCGGCCAGCGCCCTCGCCGCGCCCACCGTGAGCCGCCTGACGCCACCCAGCGAACTGTTCAGCAGCGGCAACGCAGGCCCCGTGGTTGCGCGCTTTTTGCCCGGCCAACGCTTTGACCTGCAAGCCACCGTGCGTCCGGATGAGGCAGGCAAAACCATTACCGCCGCCCGCTTCACCATCGACGGAAAAGCCGTGGATGCCAATGTGGCGCTGCGGTCTTGTGCCACTGGCTGCTTAGGACCTGTGCCCACCAACTCCACGGTTGCCACCGTGCGCGCGGTGTCGGTCAGCACACCCGGCATTCACGCCCTGAGCGTGACCGCGACCCAGAGCGATGGCCAGACCGTAACGGCCAATGGCAACTTTGAAGTTATCCCGTTGATGACTGGTGGCCAGAAGGTCAAGAACATCATCATCATGCTGGGTGACGGCATGGGTGCCGCGCAGCGCACCGGCGCACGCATCGTGGCCGGTGGCTATGCCCAGGGCAAGACCATCAAGCCGCTGGCGATGGACACCTTCCCCGTGACCGGTATGGTGAAAACCGCCTCGCTCAATTCGGTGGTGACCGACTCGTCCCCCGGCATGACGGCCTATGTGTCGGGCAACAAGAACAACAACAATGAAGAAGGCGTGTTCCCTGACGACACCACCGATCCGTTTGACAACCCGCGCATCGAGTACCTGAGCGAATACCTGCACCGCACCCAGGGCAAGGCGCTGGGCCTGGTGACCACCGCCGACGTGTTTGACGCCACCCCTGCGGGCAACGCCGTGCACAGCAGCAACCGCGGTGCGGGCACCGGCATCGTGGACCAGTTCTTGGACGACCGCAAACTCACCGGCCTCACCGTGTTAATGGGCGGCGGCCGCAAGTGGTTTGTGCCTTCCACCACCCCGGGCTCGGCCCGTGGCGACAAGACCGACTACGCGTTTTCTGCCACCGATGCGCACACCGCCGACATCGTCAAACGCTGGGGCGCAGCCCCCGGCCAGATGGACAAGGACCGCGACGTGCTGGCCGAATTTCAGGCTGCAGGCTTTGGCTACGCACCCGACAAGACCACGCTGGACGGCATCAACCCCGCCAAAACCGACAAGCTGTTGGGCCTGTTTGCGCACTCCAACATGAATGTGGCGCTGGACAAAATTGACGGCCGCCGCAGCAAGGCGCGTGGCGTGACCGGTCGCGTGGTGGACGACTACGGCCTGCCCGACCAGCCCATGCTCGACGAGATGACCGACAAGGCCCTGGCCGTGCTGGAGCGCCAGAAGAACGGCTTTGTGCTGATGGTGGAAGGCGCGTCCATCGACAAGCAAGCCCACAACATGGACACCGAGCGCTGGCTGCTCGACACTATCGAGTTCGACCGCGCCATCCAGCGCGTGCAGGACTTTGCTGCCAAGCATGGCGACACACTGGTGATCGTGACCGCCGACCATGAATGCTCTGGCGCTGCGCTGATTGGCGGCTCCCGCGTCACCGATGCCCGCTTGCAAGAGCTGGTGCGCGAAGGCGGCACGGCCAACATCCGCGACAAGGTGGTGGGCATTTATGAGCAGGCCGGTTTCCCCAAGTACAGGATCGCAGCGGACGGCTACCCTGAGACCACCGACATCGACTACCGCCTGCTGGTGGGTTACGGCGCCAACGCCGACCGCTATGAAGACTTCCGCACCAACGACCGCCCGCTGCAAGACAGCCAGCAGCCGTTTGTGAAGAAAGAGCCACTGTCGGTTTACCCCGCCAACCCCTTGGCGCGTGATGCGGACGGCAAGTACCTGGTCACCGGCCAAGTGCCTGGCGACAGCGCGGTGCACACGGCCACCGACATACCCTTGTCGGCCTACGGCCCCGGCGCCTGGAGCTTTACCGGCGTGCAGGACAACACCGATGTGTTCTTCAAACTGGCGCAAGCAGCCAACGGCGTGGTGCTGCCCGCCAACCTGTTCCCAGTCAAGGCCAAAGCCAAGAAGTAAGACGGTGGGCCTTAGGGCCCCTGTGTCTCAGGAGCCGACGGTGCGCAAGCCCCGTCGGCTTTTTTTATGCGCGCTGAGACAAGGCGGCGTGCTGCGCCACTTGTTGCAACACCCACGGTCCGGCGTCCAGCGTGAGGTCGTGGCCCGCGCTGGCGTGCACCTGCAAAGGGACTTGCCATGCGTGTGCCAAGGCCTGTGAGCACTGGGGCGACACCAACTGGTCGCCCGCACCGGACAGCACCAAGGTAGGCACGGCAGGCGCTTGCAGCGACGCACGGTAGCGCGCTGCGGCCAACAGTTGACGCATGGCATTGGCGACTGACACCGGCCGCTGCAGGCGCTCATCACACCAGCTTGCCAGCACGTCATGGCGCGGGTGCTGGGCTGTGAGCCGCAGAAGTTCACGCTCCCACGCAGACGCGCTGGCGTGGCGCACGGCCAGCATCAGCAAGCGCAACAACGCGCTCGGGCGTAAGCGCTGCCAGACCGTGCTGAAGGGCCGCATGCTGGTGTTGATGAGCACCAACTCGCATAACTCGCCCGGGTAGCGCGCCGCCCACTCCGCTGCCACCATGCCGCCCAGCGACATGGCCAACACGCACACGGGTTGGGTGATGCCCAGCTGCTGCAACTGCGCCCTGCAATGCGCCACCATGCCCACCACGTTGGCCGGGCTACGCTGCTGCCACAAAGTGCCGTTGCCCGGCAGGTCCAGCGCAATCACGCGCACTGGCAACGCGGCTTCAAACTCCTCCACAAAACCGCTCCAATGCGCGCTCGCCCGCGTGAGGCCGCGCAGCAGCACCCAGGTGGGCAAGGCCGATGCGCTGTGCGCGCCCGCAACCGGGCGGCTTGCGTCTGCTGGCATGGGCGGCGTATGCGATGCCATCAGTACCAATCCTGCAAAGCCTGCGCATGGCGGCTGGCGCGGTCGGCGTGTGTGGGCAGCCAGCGCGTGTGGCCGCAAGCTGCGCGCAGCAAAAAGTCCAGCAGCATCTGGTGCTGGCGCAGCACGCGCTGCTGCCGGTGCTCGATCAACGGGTTGAAGATGCCATGGCGCGAGAACAGTTGCCGTGGGTTCTTTTTGACCCACAGCCAGGAGCCCATCTCCAGCGTGAGCGGCAAGAAAATGCGCTGCTGCTGGCAGGCCTGCTGGTACAGGTGGTCCCACACATCGCCATGCGTGAGGTACTGCGTACTCTGCGGCTCGAAGGTGTAGCGGTGGTAGCTGTGCGACTGCCCGAAGATGCTCTTGAGCGCATGCATCTCGGCCAAGTGCGTGATCGGGTCACGGGTGTGCGCATACGGAAACCAGATGCGGTCGCTCACCCCGAAGCCGGAATGGCAATCCAGCGCCACGCTGAACGGGCGGTTGAGCAATTCGGTTTGCACGGCCTCGCACAAGGCCTGGCTCTCGGCTTCCATGGGCCCCAATGCCGGGCCACGGTACCAGGGCAGCAGCGAACTCAGCCGCTGCCCGCCCACCAGAAAAGGCACGGGCTCCAGCGCTGTCACCGGCGAGTTGCGCATCAGGTCCACGCCGCGCGGGTTGGCGCGCGTGCCCAGCTGCATGCCGCCGGGGTTGACGATGGGCATGAACACCAGCCGCACCGACTCCAGCTGCTGGTGCAAGCTGCTGTCCCATTGCAGACGCATCACCAGGCTTTGCAAATAGGCAATGACCACTTCTGCCCCAATGCGCTCCAGGCCATGCACACCGCCAAAGTAGCCCACTGCGGGCACCGCCGGGTCGGGGTTGCCCAGCGTGATGAGGTGCACCGGGTAGCTGCCGCCGGGCACTGCCACGTCGCACAGCACGCGGCTTTGCAGGTGGTCGGCACCGAGCTCCATGATGCGCTGGAGCGCGGCGAGTTCAGGCAGGGGTGAGGCGGGCACGGGCCGAGCATATCCGCGGCATGTGACAAGCGGCATGACAAAACCGTGGCAGTGTGTTTGGGGGAATCGCGGTGCAGGTGCAGAGCGTTTTCACCGACCTGTCACACGGTGAAGCTAAGGTCACAGCTCCCCTTTTTGACGGCATTGGCAACCATGTTCTTTCGCTTCAATTTCATTCGCGTACTGGCCATTCCGGCATGCCTGGCCTGGGGCCTGACGGAATTCATCGCCTTGCAACGTGCCCACGGGCCGCACCGCAGGCTGCGCGCGCCCAAAAACTGAGCCACTGAAAGCGCGCGGCAGCGCGTGAATTTGCTGGGGCCGTAATTTCTATGTAAACTATATACATCGTTATTACCCACAGGAGTTATCCATGCAAGTCACCCAGCCCACAACCGAAGCCACTCCCGTTGTTGCAAGCGCACCCGCTGCAGCTCCGGCCAAGCCTGTTGCGGCCCCGACTCCTAGCAAGCCCGCTGTAAAAGCTGCGGCAAAGGCTCCCGCCAAAACTCCTGCAAAAGCGCCCGTGAAGAAAGCTGCCAAAGCTGCCGCTCCCAAGGCCGCTGCACCTGCCAAGAAGGCCGCCACGACCAAGGCTGCTCCCGCCAAGCCTGCCAGCAAACCAGCTGCCAAGCCCGCTACAAAGGCTGCAGCAAAGCCTGCTGGCACCGCTGCCAAGCCCACAGCCAAAGCCGCACCTAAAGCCGCTCCCAAGGCAGTGAAGCCTGCGGTCGAAAAAGCCCCCAAGGAAAAGAAAATCAAGATGGTGCGTGACAGCATCGCCATGCCCAAGACCGAATACGCCGTGCTCGACGAGCTGAAGCTGCGCGCTGGCAAGCTGGGCCTTCCCACCAAGAAGACTGAGCTGATCCGCGCTGGCATCAAGGCGCTCGCCGCGATGTCTGACACCGCGTTTGTAGCTTCCGTGCGTGCGGTGCCCAACCTGAAGACTGGCCGCCCGGCCAAAGCTGCGTAAAGCTGCGAAAAGCTGCCTTAGGGGTATGTGACGTAGCTGCCTCGGCAGCCTCGTCTTGCTGGCGCAAGTGGCTCACGCTGCTTGCGCCAGTTGCTTTTGGGAGAAGCTTTTTTGGAGGCCGCGCTAGGCGTGGGCCAACGCCAATTCCTGCTGCATCGTCTTGAGCAGCTCGTCCCAGTACACAATTTCCAGCGTACCGTTCATGTGTTCCACCAAAGCACTGCGGCTCTCCACCCAGTCGCCATCGTTGCAATACAGCGTGCCGTTGATGTCACGCATTTCGGCACGGTGGATGTGGCCACACACCACGCCCTTGTGACCTCGGCGCTTGGCCTCCGAGGCCACGGCCACTTCAAAGTCGGTCACGTAATTCAGTGCGGTTTTGACCTTGCCCTTGAGGTACTGCGAGAGCGACCAATACGGCAGCCCCATGCGTGCGCGCAGGCTGTTGAGGTTGCGGTTCAGGCGCAGTGTTAGCTCGTATGCGTTGTCACCCAAATAGGCCAGCCACTTGGCGCATTGGATGACGCCATCAAAGTGGTCCCCGTGCGTGACCCAGAGCGATTCACCTTTGGCCGTGGTGTGCACCGTGTCGCGCTGCACCGTGATGTCACCAAAGCGGTGGCCCACAAATCCGCGTGCAAATTCGTCGTGGTTGCCGGGCACAAACACCACGTGGCAACCCTTGCGGGCGCGGCGCAGCAGCTTTTGCACTACGTCGTTGTGGGCCTGCGGCCAGAACCAGCGGCGGCGCAGCTGCCAGCCGTCCACGATGTCACCGACCAAATACAGGTAGTCGCTGGAGTGGTGCTTCAAAAAGTCGAGCAGCGCATCGGCCTGGCAACCGGCGGTTCCCAAGTGGATGTCGGAGATGAACACCGCACGGTAGTGCTGCTTGGGTGCATCTTCCTCGTGGCCGTCCACGCCGGCAAACGCGGCAACGCCTTGCCAGCCGTTTGCCATGGAGTCCACCATCGCCCGCATTTATGCACCCAGAAAGTGTTTGCGGTAGCGCGAGGGCAAGTCGGCAATGCGCATCATCATGGGCAGGTCGGCAGTATTGAAGTCTGGGTCCCAGGCCGGAGCGCCCAGCACCTTGGCCCCCAGGCGCAGATAGCCTTTGATCAGTGCGGGCGCCTCCACGTTGAGCGAGGAGTCCAGGCGCTCCACCGGCAGCGGCAGGCGCGGGCGCACATGGTATTCAATGGGGGCCAGGTGCGTGGCTTGCAACTGGCGCCAGATGCTGGAGGCCACATCGCCACTCACCACACCGTTGTGCAGCATGGGGATGCTGGCGCAGCCGATCATGGTGTCGAGCTGGTTGCGTGTCATGAACTCGGCCAATGCGCCCCACAAAGCCATGATGACGCCGCCATGGCGATGGTCGGGGTGCACGCAGCTGCGGCCCAGTTCCACCATGCGCTCGCGCAGCATGCGCAGGCGGGTCAGATCGAACTCGGTGTCGCTGTAGGTGCTGCCCACACGCTTGGCCTGCGCAGGGGTGAGCACGCGGTAGGTACCAATGACCTGCTGTGTGGCCTGGTCGCGCACCAGCAGGTGTTCGCAGTAGTTGTCAAACAAGTCCACATCGTGGTTGGGGATAGAGGTGGAGAGGCGTGCGCCCATTTCACCGGCAAACACTTCAAAGCGCAGGCGCTGTGCGGCTCGCACTTCATCCTGGTGCTTGGCCCAGGACACTTCGATGCCACCGGCTTGCGGCTTGGCGAATGTGGTGCTGGCGCCCACGGTTGTTGGCGCAACAACACTGTCACGCACCACGATGTTTTGTTCATGTTGATTGTTCATGCCGGAAATTGTCCCGAGCAGCCATGAAGCATTCGTGGCGATGACATGAAGATTTGATGACGCACAAAAGCCTGTCCGTCACAAAACTGAAATGTTGGTGTTACATGCTTGGATAATTTCCCTTCATTACGAGGACCCCTGCACCATGAGCATGACCGCTGCCCAACAAGAAGAAATGATGCGCCGCCTGCGCGAAGACCTGCTCGACAGCTACGACGAAGAGCTGGAGATGGAACTTGAAGAGCGCAACATGGAAGAGTTGGAAGCCAGCGGCAGACCCCGCACGGATTCCGAGCGCGTGGCGCGCCGCACCTATTTCCAGGAGCTGTTCCGTTTGCAGGGCGAATTGGTGAAGTTGCAAGACTGGGTGGTTGCCAGCCGCCACAAGGTGGTGATTCTTTTTGAAGGCCGCGATGCCGCGGGCAAAGGAGGCGTTATCAAGCGCATCACCCAGCGCCTGAACCCGCGCGTAGCCCGCGTGGCCGCCCTGCCCGCACCCAATGACCGCGAACGCACCCAGTGGTACTTCCAGCGCTATGTGTCGCACCTGCCGGCGGCCGGTGAGATGGTGCTGTTTGACCGCAGCTGGTACAACCGCGCAGGCGTGGAGCGTGTGATGGGCTTTTGCTCGGATGACGAATACGAAGAGTTCTTCCGCACCGTGCCCGAGTTCGAGAAGATGCTTGCGCGCAGCGGCATCCAGCTCATCAAGTACTGGTTCTCCATCACCGACGAAGAGCAGCACTCCCGCTTCCTGGGCCGCATCCACGACCCGCTCAAGCAATGGAAGCTCAGCCCCATGGACCTGGAGAGTCGCGTGCGCTGGGAGGAATACACCAAGGCCAAAGAGACCATGCTGGAACGCACCCACATCCCCGAAGCCCCGTGGTGGATCGTGCAAGCGGTGGACAAGAAGAAAGCGCGCCTGAACTGCATAGACCACCTGTTGAATCAGATTCCTTACACCGAGATCGAGCACGACACGGTGGTGCTGCCCAAGCGCGTGCGCAATGCAGACTACATTCGCCAGCCCGTGCCTGCTGAGATGTACGTGCCCGAGCGCTATTGAATTTGCAGCAGCGCAAGTCATTCAAACGTCACAGTAAATGTCACGCGCTTGCAATGATGTGTGCTTAGCATGAGGCGTCCTAACCGGAGGCCTTTTGGATGAACGAATTTTTTAGACAACTCAAGATTCAGCGCTGGGACGACCACCGCTATTACCACCACAGCCGCATCAACCAGACGCTGCACCTCATCAGCGCCATCAGCTTTCTGGTGGCCTATGCCTTGTTGTTCAAAGACCCCGCCGTGGCCGCTCTGGTGGCATGGCTGGTGTCCATGACGACGCGCCAGTCGGGCCACTTTTTCTTTGAGCCTCTGGGCTACGACGAAGTGAACCAGGCCTCGCAAGAGCACAAGGAAGAGATCAAGGTGGGCTACAACCTGCGGCGCAAGATCGTGCTACTTAGCATCTGGGCAGCTGCCCCGGTGGCCTTGTGGATTGACCCTGGGTTTATGGGCCTGCTGGAACCAGCCTCTTCGCTGGAAGGCTTTGCACGCAACACGGGCATGCTGTGGCTGTTTATCGGCATTGGCGGCTTGCTGTTCCGCACGGTTCACCTGTTTTTCATCAAGGGCGTGATGGACGGCTTGGTATGGATGACCAAGATCCTGACCGACCCGTTCCATGACATTTACCTGTATCACAAGGCTCCCTTGGCGCTGATGCGCGGTGAGTTGATTGAGCAACGTGGGCACTTGGGGCCTGTGGCCTGAGTTGCCTTGTTTGCTGAGGTGAAGGGCGCTGGGGCTTTTGCTCTGGCGCTTTTTGTTTCAGGGCTTGGTTCGTTGTTTAGGGCTGCGTTACTTCAGGACACAGGCCGACATGGCACTCCGCTGCGTCCGTGTCCCCCGCCCACTGCGTGGGCTCCTCCTTGACCTACCGCAGCGGAGTGCCATGCCGTCCTGTGTCCGCCAACACGGTTGGTGCGCAAAGGATTGAATGCAGAAGGCACGCGCGCCAACAGTTGCTCTGGTCACTGAGTCTGGGGTGAATGCTGCAGCGAAATAAAGGGGGAGCCCGCTTGAGCGGGCGGAGGACATTCGCGGAAGCATTTACCCCGGGATCAGTGACCCGAACAAACGTATCGAGAAAAATGCCTTCTAAAAACGCTCATACAAAAAAGGGCTGCAACCAGCAGCCCTTCTTTTAACAAGCCAAGCAAACGCTCAACCGAACTTCACCTTCAACATCTCCCGCAACAACCGCCGCTTGATCGTCTTGTTGGTCGCCACACCATCACTCCACCACCAACCATCGGCCTTCATCGCCAAACCTGCCCGCACAAAACGCTGCACCACCTCTTCAAAGTCCTCGTCCGTGAAATTCAGACTCCAGATGATTCGCCCCGTGCCAACCCAGCTCAGTGCCAAACCTTCAAAGCGCAAATAGTGTTGAAACAACCAGTTGAAACTTGCAGGCTGCGTGTAGAGCACCGTCCACACCGAGGACATGGCAGCCACCTGCACCGGCACACCGGCTTGCTGCAAGCGCGTGTTGAGCAGGGTAGCGCGCTGGTTCCAGCGGGCGTCCAGGTCTTGGTACATGGCGCGCACGTCTGCGTCTTCCAGGCGGCGCAAGAACACGTTCATCGCGCCCATTACATAGGGGTGCGAATTGAAGGTGCCGCGTGCAAAGCAGATGTCGGCGGGAGAGTCTTCGCGGAAGCGGCGCATCCAGGCGCGCTTGCCGCACACCACGCCAATCGGCAGGCCGCCGCCCAAGGTTTTACCGTAGGTCACCAGGTCGGCACGCACACCAAAGTATTCCTGCGCGCCACCCTTGGCCAAGCGGAAGCCCATGAACACTTCGTCGAATATCAGCGCAATACCGCGTGCGTCGCAAATGCTGCGCAGCTCTTGCAGCCAAGCGGTGTAGGCGGCTTTGTCAAAGTGCGCTTTGCGCGAACTGTCCAGCATGGCGCCGTCGCTGGGTGCGGCCACGTTGGGGTGCAGGGCTTGCAGGGGATTGATCAAGATACAGGCGATGTCCTTGCGGCTGCGCAGCACGCGCAGGGTGCCCTCGCCCATCTCCGTCAGTGTGAAGGTATCGCGCGCGGGCACGGGGTTGCCAATGCCGGGCTGCACATCGCCCCACCAGCCGTGGTACGAGCCGCAGAAGCGCACCAGCTTGTTGCGGCCGGTGTGGTAGCGCGCCAGGCGCACGGCTTGCATCACGGCCTCGGTGCCGGACATGTGAAAGCTCACCTCGTCCATGCCGCTGATTTGCTTGATGCGCGCCACGTTGTCCAGCATGACCGGGTGGTAGGCGCCCAGCACCGGGCCCAGGTCACGCACCATGGCAATGCCTTCATCCATGCACTGCTTGTAGAAGTCGTTGCCAAACAGGTTGACGCCATAAGAGCCGGTCAGGTCGTAGAAGACATTGCCATCCAGATCGGTCACGGTCACGCCCGCGCTGCTTTGCACAAAGCTGCCCACCTTGAGGCCCTGTGCGGCCAGGGTGCGGAACTGGAAGGGCACGCGGTAGGCGCTCACAAACTGCAGGTCCGACAGGCTCTCTGCGGCCTGCGCGCTGGCCGCCAGGCTTTGGGGGTAGCGCGCTTGGCATTGCGCCACCAGCGATGCAAATGCGGCCTTGCGGCGCGCCACCACATCAGGGGGGGCACCGTCCACCGCAAAGGCCTGGTCTTCTTCGTAGCGGTAGCTGGGCAGCAAGGCGGCCACGCGGCGCGCGGTGCGCGGATGACCGGCCAGCGAGCGGTGCTTGGCGATCGACAGCTCCAAGCGCGCTTTGGCCTTGGCCAAAGCCAGCACCAGCGCTGCGCTGCCCACGGTGTAGAGGGCCAGGGTATTCACACCAAATGATTCATTCACAGAAATTTGCTCACTTAAAACGGATTACGGAAAACTGAAAACATGACTTTGAGAAAACACATTCACAACCTGCTGGCCAATGAAGACCTGAACTTTTTGCTGACCAACCGCCTGCCCCGGCGCTGGCTCACGCAGATGGTGGGACGCTTCAGCCAAATCGAAAACCCGCTGGTGGCGCGCGCGTCCATTGCGATCTGGAAGTTCTTTAGCGACTTGGACCTTTCTGAGGCCAAGAAGCAGCACTTCAAAAGCATGCACGACTGCTTTACCCGCGAGCTCAAAGACGGCGCGCGCAGCATCGACCAAGCAGCTGACGTGATGAGCAGCCCGGTGGACGCCATCGTGGGCGCGCACGGCCCCATTACGGGCACACAGGTGTTTCAGGCCAAGGGCTTCCCCTACACACTGGAAGACCTGCTGGGCACCGAGGAAGACCTGAGCGACTGGCGCAACGGAACCTTTGTCACGCTGCGGCTCACCTCCAGCATGTACCACCGCTTCCATGCGCCCTACGACTGCACGGTGGACAAGGTGCGCTACTTTTCGGGCGACACCTGGAACGTGAACCCGATTGCCTTGAAGCGCGTGGAAAAACTGTTTTGCAAAAACGAGCGCGCATTTATCAGCACCCGCCTGATTGGCAATAGCCCCCTGCACGGCCAGCACATTGCGCTGGTGCCCGTGGCGGCCATTCTGGTGGCGAGCATTCGGCTGCACTTTCTGAACGTGCTCTTGCATATGGGTTACCGCGGTGCCAAGACCATTGCCTGCGATGCCAGCTTCGGCAAGGGTCAGGAAATGGGCTGGTTCCAGCATGGCTCTACCGTGATCGTGTTGGCACCCGCCGGCTTTGCGCTGTGCGAGGGGCTAGCGCAAGGTACTCAGGTGCGAATGGGACAAGCGCTCTTGCGCTGGCAGGGCTAAGACACCGCGTTCGGCGTCATCCGTGGCGCCGAACTGCTGGCCGTGGCGGCCGTGCACATCGCGCAGCACGGCCTCAAAGCTGTCGCACACCGCGCTCCACGCTAGGAAGGCCACGCTGCGCGGGCTCACCTCACGCAGTTGCTGCTGCTTGGGCACATCCATGGCCAGCGCCACGGCGGCATTTACAAAGGCCATCTCGTCGCCATTGGGCACCAGCACGCCGTTGTAGTTGGGCGTGATCAGCTCTTGCGCAGCGGCATTGGCATACGACACCACCGCCAGGCCGCTGGCCAGTGCCTCAGGCACCACATTGCCAAAGGTCTCGGTCATGCTGGGGAACAAAAACAGATCACCCGATGCGTAGTGCGTTGCCAACTCTTCGTGTTTACGAATGCCGGCAAAGTGCGCCTCGGGGCACATCTCTTCCAGCGTCTTGCGCAAGGGGCCATCGCCCACCAGCACCAGCTTGGCACGTGGCTGCTTGGCCTGGATGGCGCGGAAGGCCGACACCACCAAGGCCACGTTTTTCTCTTTGGCCAGCCGGCCCACCAAAATCACCACCGGGTCATCCGGCAAGGCGCCCCAGCTCTCGCGCAGGGCTTGCGAGCGGCGCTCGGGTTTGAACAGTTCGATGGCCACACCGCGTGACACCAGCGTGACATTGTTGTAGCCCCGGCCCTTGAGCTCTTGCACCATGGCGCGCGTGGGCACCATGGTGGTTTGTGTGCGGTTGTGCAGCTTGCGCAGATAGCTCTCGATAGGCGACTTCAAAAGACCTATGCCGTAGTGCTGCGTGTAGCTGTGAAAGTTGGTGTGAAACGAACTGGTAATGGGCAGGTGCAGCTTGCGCGCCGCAGCCACGGCCGACCAGCCCAAGGGGCCTTCGGTGACCACGTGCACGATGTCCGGGCGACGCTCGCTCCACAGCTTGGTCAGGCGGCTCTTGGAGGGCAGGCCAAAGCGTAGCTCACCATAGGTGGGCAGCGGTATGCCATGTGAGAGCACTTGGTCCAGGCCCTCACGGGGTGTGGAGTTCTCGCGCACCTGGCGGGGGCGCACCACCTGGATCGCATGACCCCTGTGCAACAGCCCCTCCACAATGCGCCCCAGCGTCATCGCGACGCCGTTGACTTCGGGTGGAAAGGTTTCCGTCACGATGGCAATGCGCATGCTGGCATTGCGGGCAGCGAAGGATTCGATGAGGAGGTCGTCTGAGGTTTTCACCCCCCTGAGGCTAAGGATGTATCAATGCAATTTGGTGATGCTTTTTTGACGGTTTGAAGTCATTGCGCAAATGGGCTGCGCAGCAGCAAGCCCAATGCCAGGTGAGGACCAAGTTGCCCAAACATTGCGTGTGATCAAAGGTGTTTCAACTGCAGCACTACCAAGCCACCTCGCGAACTACCATGGCATGTCAGGAGAGTGAAACTATGAAAAAGCATTTGCAAAACCTGGAGCGGCTGTGCGTCAAACTGCAAGCGCTCTATGGAGAAGATGACCCGTTGGTGCATGCGCTTCGCAACGAATGGAACACACGCAAAACAACAGAGGGCACCGGGCCACAACTGCGCTGGAAACTTGCGCACCAGCGCTACCACATCACCCACCATATAGAGCCCCAATACCGCTCTTTGTAAGCGCTGCATTGTTGTCAATTAACTGACGGGATACGCGCAAAAGGGCGCGCGTCATCCAATCTTCATGCTGCTTGCACCGCAACGTCATGTTGCGAAATTAACGTGCCCCCCGTGACTTCAGCAAGACCTGAGTTTTGCTGGATTCCGATGCATGTTTATTTAACTTTCTAAAGCAGACTCTCATGAAAAAAAGCCTCATTGCCGCAGCGGTTCTCTCGACCCTGTCCATGTCTTCCGCATTCGCTGATGTCGAACTCGGACCCGTCACGTTCTACGGCACGCTGCAGACTGCAGTCGAAGCAATCAACGTCAGCAACAACGGTGGTGCAGCCGCCAGCCTGAACAAGATGACCGAGAGCCAAACCCGCCTGATGGACCAGTCTTCCACACTGGGCTTCAAGGGCAAGTACGCCATGGACGGTGGCGTATTCGCACTGGCACAAGTGGAAAGCCGCCTGTACCTGGGCAACAACGGCAACAACTCCGATGACAAGGCAGAGCTGGGCTCTCGCAACACATTCGTTGGTGTGGGCAGCGCCTCTCTGGGCACCGTGCGCATGGGCCGCTATGACAACGCCTACAAGCTCTCGCTCAAGCAAGCTTCCAACTTCATCAAGGACAACGTCAACGACGCGTCCGGCGATGCTGGCGACAAGCAAATCATCAACCGCCTGGGCGCACGCCAGGGTGACATGGTGGCCTATGAGTCCCCCTCCTTTGCAGGCCTGACCATCAACGCCAGCTACAACCTGGGCAAGGACTCCACCAACTCCATCAGCGGTGGCACCACCAACAACACCGCCAAGAACACCGTGGCCACGGACATGATGCCCCAGTTCGCACTGGGTGCTGGCTACACAGCCGGCTCTCTGAAAGTGGGCGTGGGCTACACCACCATCGCCAATGCCAACTGGAAGCTGGACGGCAGCAGCGCAGCCAAGGCAGTCAACACCACCACCGGCAGTCAGAAGCTTGAGGCTTACCAAGTCGGCGCGCAGTACACCGTGGGTAACTACAGCCTGGGCGCCTTGATGGAGCAAACCAACTCGTCTCTGGACGGCGCTGGTGCTTACTCTCAATCGCAAAAGACCTACAGCGTGGTGGGTGCATACAAAGTGACCGGCATGGAAGTGCAAGTGCGCTACGCATTGGCTGACGACGTGTCCGGCACCACAGTGACCGACACCGGTGCCAACCAAGTGGCCGTGATGCTGGCGTATGACCTGAACAAGAACCTGAAGTTCGTCAGCTCCATCACCCAGTTGACCAACAAGAAGAACGCTGGCTTCACATCCGCTTCTGGCTTCGCCCTCCCCACTGGCTACAACATGACGCAAGTCGCTGTCGGCCTGGCCGCCACGTTCTAAGCGCGTTTCTTTTTTTCCAAGGTCTTGATACGGCGGCTCGCAAGGGCCGCCGTTTTTTTGCTTGTGGGGGCAAGGTATGCTCCGCCGGGCAAAAACAACAAGCAACGCAAAACAACACATGTCATCTGGAAACCGCCTCGCCGCTGTGGACTTGGGCTCCAACAGCTTCCGTGTCGAAATTGGTCGTCTGGACCACGGCGAATTCATCCGCTCTGAATACATCAAGGAAACCGTGCGCCAAGGCGCTGGCCTGGATGAAAGCCGCAACCTCACGCCACAAGCCATGCAAGCAGGCTGGGACTGCCTGGCCCGCTTTGGCGAACGCCTGGCTGGGTTCCAGCCCCATGAAGTGCGTGCCGTGGCCACGCAAACCCTGCGCGAGGCGCGCAACCGCGAAGACTTCTTGGCACGCGCCAACCAGATTTTGGGTTTCCCGATTGAAGTGATCTCTGGCCGCGAAGAAGCGCGCCTGATTTACGGAGGCGTGTCGCAGATGCTGCCCGCCACCACCGAGCGCCGTTTGGTGATTGACATTGGCGGGCGCTCTACCGAACTCATCCTGGGCCAGGGCCGCACCCCCAACGTGATGGAATCATTCCGCGTGGGCAGCACCGCATGGTCCAAGCGCTACTTCACGGATGGGCAGTTCACGCCCAAAGCGTTTGAGTTGGCCACCGTGGCCTCCACGGCGGTGATGGACGAAGCCTTTGACGCCTACAACCCCGCGCAGTGGGACACGGCCTATGGCTCCGCAGGCACCGTAGGGGCCATTGGTGACGCGCTGGCGGCCGGTGGCTGGCCCAGTGGTCACATCACCAAGGAAGGGCTGGACTGGCTGCAGGACCGCCTGATTGCGGCGCAGTCAGCCGACCGTTTGCGCATGCCCGGCATTCGGGAAGACCGCAAGGCCATTATTGGTGGCGGCTTGAGCGTGCTGCAGGCCCTGTTCCATTTGCTCAGCATCGAAACCATGGAGATGGCCACCGGCGGCCTGCGCCATGGCCTGATTGCCGACCTGATTGGCAACACCGGCTACACCGGCGACCTGCGCGTGAACAGCGTGAACCGCCTGGCCAGCAAGTTTGGCGTGGACACCGTGCATGGGCAGCGCGTGGGCGACGTGGCCACCACGCTGCACGCGCAACTCACCGGCTCTGACCAGGCCGCGCCCGACACCGACGAAGCCCGCGCCGTGCGCAAGCTGCACTGGGCGGCCGAGCTGCACGAAATCGGCAGCCGCATATCGCACAGCGATTACCACAAGCACGGCGCCTACATCCTGGACAACGCCGACGCAATGGGCTTCTCGCTTCCCGAGATGCACCGGCTCAGCCTGTTGGTGCTGGGGCACCGCGGCAAGCTGCGCAAGCTCGATGCGGCGCTGGAAGATGGCGAGCTGGTCTGCCAGCTTCTCTGCCTGCGCCTGGCGGTCATCCTCTGCCACGCACGCCGCGAGCCCAACCTGGATGGCGTGGCGCTCTCCCCGCTGGAACCCGACAGCTCTACCCTGCAGCTCACGGTGCGCCCGGAATGGGCCGTGGCCTATCCGCAGTCGGCCCACCTGCTGCGCGAAGAGGTGCTGGCCTGGGATAAAACGCCCTGGAAGCTCGAAGTCCTGGGCGTGTAGCCCGGATTTGTAGCGCTGCCTGCGCTGGGGTGCGGCAACGCCCTCAGTGCACGGCCACTGCGGGCTGCATGCGCAGCTTGGCCAGCCAGATGGCAGCCATGCCAGCGCACACCATGGCTGAGAAGCCCCACACCAGCAGGTGCATGGGCACCTCCAGCGCAATGGCCCCGGCATAGAGGCCCAGCATCAGCAACATGCCCGCATTTTCGTTAAAGCCCTGCACCGCAATGCTGCGGCCGGCAGTCAGCAAGGTGCAGCCGCGGTGCTGCAGCAAGGCATTCATGGGAACCACAAAAAAGCCCGCCAGGCCGCCCACCACCATCAGCAGCAACCCGGCGGTCCACGGACTGTCTATGCACAGCAGCAAGGGCACCAGCAGCCCCATGAGCACGCCCACCGGCATCAGCTTCTGCGCATCGTGCAAGCCCACCCAGCGGCTGGCCAGCACTGCGCCTGCAATCACGCCAACGGCTGTAACGCCCTGCAAATAGGCGGCCTGCGCCAAGGGCAGGCCCAGCGCCTCGTGCGCCCAGCGCAACACCATGAGCTGCAAGGTAGCCCCCACACCCCACAGCAGCGTGGTGACCGACATGGAGAGGCCACCCAAAGCGTCTTTCCACAGCAGGCGGTTTTCTTGCGCAAAGCGTTTGATGATCGCTATCGGGTGGATGGTGTGCGGCGCATAGCGCGCGCCGCTGTCCATCACCGCAAAGCTCAGCAGCATGGCAACGAAGTTCATGCACAGCAGCACTAACATGCCGGCCACCAAGGCGGTGGGGTGCAGAGACCCCATCGCGGTGGAAAAAGGTGAGTCGAGTTGCGGCATCAGCGGGCTCACCAGCAAGCCGCCCAGCACCGTGCCAAAGATCACCGCACACACCGTGGCGCTTTCAAAAAAGCCGTTGGCACGCACCAGGTCGCGGGCAGGCAGCAGCTCGGTAATGAGGCCGTATTTGGCCGGTGCGTACATGGCAGAGCCCAGCCCCGCCAGGCCAATGGCCAGCACCGGGTTGCCACCGCTGAGCAACACCACCATGGCCACCACCTTGAGGGCATTGGCCATGAGCATCACACGGCCCTTGGGGAAGGCATCGGCCAGCGGCCCCACAAATGGCGCCAGCACCACATAGAACAGCGTGAAGCTGATTTTGAGCAGCGGTATCAACCAGCCCGGCCCCGACAGCTCCAGCACGCGGGCGATGGCCACAATCAGAAAGGCGTTGTCGGCCAGGGTGGAGATGAACTGCACCCCCAACAAAAGAAAAAAAGCACGGGGCATGGGCGCGTGTCACCACCATGAAAAAACGAAGTCAGCATGGTGACGTGGCCATGTGAAACCGCCGTGACACGCCGCGCCGTGCGCGCCCCCGCAACAGCTAGTCGCGCGGGCGGCGGAAGGAGAACCAAGCCGCCACGCAGGTAAAGGTGACGATGATGGCCACCACAATCCAGAAGCCATGCGGGTGCTCGGCCAGCGGGATTCCACCCACGTTCATGCCAAACAAGCCGGCCATGATGTTGATGGGCAATGCCAGCACAGTCACCACGGTCAGCACAAACAGCGTGCGGTTGCTGCCTTCGGCCACACGGCTGGCAATTTCTTCCTGCAGCAACTTGATGCGCTCCTGCAGCGAGGCCATGTCGCTGAGTGCCACGTTGAACTCTTCGGTGGACTGGCGCAGCTCCTGCAAGTCGTCTTCCACAATCCAGGCCGGCGGCTTGTTGAGCAAGCGGAACAGCGCGGCAGGCTCTGGTGCCAACAGGCGCTGCAAGCGCACCAGCAGCCGGCGCAGGGAGCCCAGGTTGGCGCGCTTTTTTTCCAGGCGGCCTGCGAGCAGGTCATCTTCAATATCGTTCACACGCTGGGTGGTGCCGCGCACGATGCTGACCAGCACATCGCCCTGGTCACGCATCAGGTGCACCAGCAGTTCCACCGACGAGCGCAGCAAGGCACCACGCTTGACAGCATCGCGCAGGCGGTCAATCGAACGCAAGGGCTGCAGGCGGGCAGTGACCACCAGGCGCGGGCCTACCGACAGCCACAGTGTGGAGATGTCAGACGGCTCGAAGGCAAAGTCGTAGTGCACATCGTTCACCACGGCCACCAGCATGTCGTCGTCCCGTTCCACACGCGTGGAACGCGAGCCATCGCGCAGCGACTCGTAAAACTGGTCGGACAAGGTCACGTTCTCGCGCATCCACTTTTCAGCGGCGGAGTGCGCCAGATTGAAGTGCAGCCACACAAAACCGTTGGAAGGGTTCTGGTTCAGCCAGCGCAGCGCTTGCACGGCGTCCACAGACGCGCCCTGCCCGTCGGCTTCAAACAAGAATCCACAAATCAATCCCGAGGTGTCTGCACCGTAGGTGGGAGAAGCTGCCGTTGTCACGTATGGGGTCCTGACTGCAAAACGCTGGAGACCCGCTGCATCAGCGCTTCCAGCTCAGCCAGGGCAACGGCGTGGCTGGGGGCAAACCAAGCTTCGCGCTTGCCGGTGTCGTCCCAGCTGCGCAGGCGCTGCGCGTCCAGCGCATACGGGTTGGCCAGGAACTGCAGGCATTCCTCTACCGTCATGGGCCCGCCTTGCAAGGCCAGGCTGCGGCGCGAGTCTTCCGAGAGCTGCGCCAGGTATTCCGGATGGGCCGCCACCAGGTAGCGCTTGGCCTCCACATGCAGGCGCACCGGCTCGGCCACCGCATCACCCCACACAGAGGCGATCAGGTGGGCGGCAATGGTTTCGTGCCGGTCGTCAATGCCTTGCAACGTGGGGGTGCCCTGCAGGTCCGTCATCAGGTGGCCCACGTCGTGCAGCCAACTGGCCAATTGCAACGCGGGCGACGCCTGCGCCTGCAGCGCCAACTGACCGCACTGCCAGGCGTGGGCTATTTGCGAAATGCCCTCGCCCTCGTAGGCCAGGTCGCCTTTTTGCGCAAACAAATCCAGGAGCAAGCGTGCAGTCGTCATGGTCCGATGATCCCGCCCGACCGTGACCGTTCGATGACATGCTGACGTCAATTCTTCATCGACACGTCATCAAGTTTTCATTTGAGGCAAGCAGCATTGGTCGCATGAGTTCGTCCGCCGTTCCCGCCATCCGCATCACCAACGCCAGCAAGTCGTTCAACCGCCGCACCAAGGCCTTGAACAGCGTGAATGCCAGCATCCTGCCGGGCGAGTGCATCGGCCTGCTGGGAGCCTCGGGCTCTGGCAAATCCACCCTGCTGCGCAGCATCTGCGGCCTGGAGCGGCTGGATGGCAAGACCAGCGCAGTAGAGCTGTTTGGCAAGCCCCTGCAAGCAGGCGGCGCACTCAGCCACGACATCCGCAACCTGCGCCGCCAGACCGGCATCATCTTTCAGCAATTCAACCTGGTGGGCCGCATGGACGTGATGAGCAATGTGCTCACCGGCTTGCTGCCCCGCATGCCCTTGTGGCGTGCCCTCACCGCACGCTTTACCCGCGAAGAACAGCTGCAGGCCTTGCAGGCCCTGGAGTCTGTGGGCCTGGCCGATTACGCGTTCCAACGCGCATCCACCTTGTCGGGCGGCCAGCAGCAGCGCGCCGCCGTGGCCCGCGCCCTGTTGCAAGGTGCCAGCATCTTGCTGGCCGACGAGCCCGTGTCGGCGCTGGACCCCGAATCCGCACGCCGCGTGATGGACTTGCTGCACCACCTCAACCGCACGCGGGGCGTGACCCTGGTGGTGAGCCTGCACAACGTGGCCATGGCGCGACGCTACTGCGACCGCATCATTGCGCTGCGCGATGGCGCGCTGGTGTTTGATGGCCCGCCGTTGGAGCTGGACGACAGCAAGCTGCGCCACCTGTATGGCGCCAGCACCGAAGAGCTGCTGATGGACCACAACCCCCTCGAAGCACCGCCCCTGCCCTTGCCCGACCACGCTGCTGCGCTGGCCGCCTG
>Ga0228698_1000700_pt1 | contig 21432 bp, 20 predicted proteins | sample McNCre117_Aug_MG_FD_178015 | JGI IMG/M metagenome (GOLD analysis project Ga0228698, IMG submission 178015) | Freshwater microbial communities from McNutts Creek, Athens, Georgia, United States - 1-17_Aug_MG | ecosystem: Environmental > Aquatic > Freshwater > Creek | place: USA: Georgia...
GGATCGGCGTCGCTGCGCAGCCAGCGCTGCGCGCCGCCCCATTCGAGCGCGACCACGCCGGCCAGCGGCAGCACCGGCGTGGTCGCCGGCAGCGACAGCCGCCACAGATCCGCGCCGGGCCCGAAACAGCCATGGTCCTGGTCGCGCACGCCGCGCCACAGATCGGCCGCCACGGCGTCGGGCACCGGCTCGCCGCCGAGCTGGCGCGTGGCCGATTCGACCGCGGCGCGCGCGCCCGACAGCCGCAGCCAGAGCCGGCCGTCGTGCCAGAAGCTGGCGTTGATCGGCAGCGGCTGGCGGGTCCAGCCCGACAGGCGGCGCAGGGCCTCGGCCTGGTCGCCGTCGAACGCCAGCGTGGCGCTCGACGGCGGCAGCGGCAGCACCTTGAGCGAGACCTCCAGGATCACGCCCAGTACACCCAGCGAACCCGCCAGCGCGCGCGAGACGTCGTAGCCGGCCACGTTCTTCATCACCTGGCCGCCGAAGGTCAGCACCCGGCCCTGGCCGTCGAGCATGGTCGCGCCGAGCAGGTAGTCGCGCACGCAGCCGACGGCGGCGCGCGCCGGACCCGACAGGCCGGCCGCGACCATGCCGCCGACGGTGCCGCCCGGCGCGAAGCGCGGCGGCTCGAACGGCAGGCACTGGCCCTGCTCGGCCAGCGCAGCCTCCAGCTCAGCCAGCGGCGTGCCGGCGCGCACGGTGGCGACCAGCTCGGACGGCTCGTAGCTCGAAATGCCGGCCAGCGCGCGCAGGTCCATGACCTCGCCGCGCGGCGCGTTGCCGTAGAAGCGCTTGGTCGCGCCGCCCCGGATTTCCAGCGCGGTGCCGGCGTCGCGCGCAGCGTGGAGCTGGTCGCGCAGGCGCCGCAGCGCGGGATCGTTGATTGCGGTATCGGCCATCAGAACCTCGGCAAGTCGGGAAAGGGCAGCATGCCGCGCAGCACGGTCATCTTGCCGTATTCGGCGCAGCGGTGCAGCGTCGGGATCACCTTGCCGGGGTTCAGCAGCCCGGCCGGGTCGAAGGCGCGCTTGAGCGCGAACATCGCGTCGCGCTCCTCGGCCGAGAACTGCACACACATCGAGTTGAGCTTCTCGACGCCGACGCCGTGCTCGCCGGTCACGGTGCCACCCAGGCGCACGCTGGTCTCCAGGATGTCGGCGCCGAACTCCTCGCAGCGGCGCAGCTGGTCGGGGTCGTTGGCATCGAACAGGATCAGCGGATGCAGGTTGCCGTCGCCGGCGTGGAACACGTTGGCGCAGCGCAGGCCGTACTTCTGTTCCATCTGCTGGATCGCGCGCAGGATATCGGCCAGGCGCTTGCGCGGAATGGTCGAGTCCATGCACATGTAGTCGGGGCTGATGCGGCCGCTGGCCGGAAACGCGTTCTTGCGCCCGCTCCAGAAGCGCAGCCGCTCGGCCTCGTCGCGGCTGACCGCGATCGCGGTCGCGCCGGCGCCACGCAGCACCGCGCTCATGCGCTCGATCTCCTCGGCCACTTCCTCGGGCGTGCCGTCGCTCTCGCACAGCAGGATCGCCTCGGCGTCGAGGTCGTAACCGGCGTGGACGAAATCCTCGACCGCTGCCGTCATCGGCTTGTCCATCATCTCCAGGCCGGCCGGGATGATGCCGGCCGCGATGATGGCCGCGACCGCGTCGCCCGCGTTCTGGATGTCGTCGAAGCTGGCCATGATGCAGCGCGCCAGCTGCGGCTTCGGCACCAGCTTGACCGTGACCTCGATCACCACCGCCAGCATGCCCTCGCTGCCGACGACCAGCGGCAGCAGGTCCAGGCCCGGCGTGTCGAGCGCGCCGGAGCCGAACTCGACCGGCTCGCCCTCGGCGCTGTAGCCGCGCACGCGCAGCACGTTGTGCAGCGTCAGGCCGTACTTGAGGCAATGCACGCCGCCCGAGTTCTCGGCCACGTTGCCGCCGATGGTGCAGGCGATCTGGCTGCTCGGGTCGGGTGCGTAGTAGAGGCCGTGCGGCGCGGCCGCCTCGCTGATCGCGAGGTTGCGCACGCCGCACTGCACCACGGCCGTGCACGAGACCGGATCGAGCGACACGATGCGGTTGAACTTGGCCAGCGACAGCGTGACGCCATCGGGATTCGGCATCGCGCCGCCCGACAGCCCGGTGCCGGCGCCGCGCGCGACCACCGGCACGCCCAGCGCGTGGCAGGCCTGCAGCACGGCGGCGACCTGGGCCTCGGTCTCGGGCAGAGCGACCACCAGCGGGCGGCTGCGGTAGGCGCTCAGGCCGTCGCATTCATACGGAATGGTGTCCTCGCTGCGCGCCAGGATGGCGTGGGCGGGCAGCACCCGCCCGAGGGCGCTGACGACCTGGCGCTGGCGCGCGCTGCGGTCCGGCCCGCTGGAAGCGATATCGGCGACGTTCATGGCATTCGATTCAATTTTCAAGCGATGAATTGGACCAGCAAACCGGCGCCCGGGTTGCGGCCCGAACCCCAAACCCAGGGATAACCCGCGCTGAAACTTGCTTGTCCCCGGGGTGAAAAACATTTGATTGTCCACGCCGCCGGAAGCCGCCACCATCGCCCCATGCCGGGGCCAGGCCAGCCCCTGTCCGGCAGAGCAACCGCAACAAATATTAGGAGACAAGAATGACTTGGCAACAGGTTTACGACCCCTTCGGCAACATGTTCATATCCACGCTGCTGGGCGCCATTCCGGTGGTCGTGATGCTGGCGGCGCTGGGCTTCTTCCATATCAAGGCCCATATCGCCGCCGGCATGGGCCTGGTCGCGGCCTTTGTCATCGCGGTCTTCGCCTATGGCATGCCGGCCGACATGGCGGGCCGCGCCGCCATGCTCGGCGGCTTCGTCGGCCTGCTGCCGATCGGCTGGATCGTGCTCAACATCATCTTCCTGCACCAGCTGACCGAGCAGAACGGCAGCTTCAAGGTGCTGCAGGATTCGCTGTCGGGCATCACCGAGGACCGGCGCCTGCAGCTGCTGCTGATCGCGTTCTGCTTCGGCGCCTTCTTCGAGGGCGCGGCCGGCTTCGGCACGCCGGTGGCCGTGACCGCCGCGATCCTGATCGGCCTGGGCTTCTCGCCGCTGGCCGCCTCGGGCCTGTCGCTGATCGCCAACACCGCGCCGGTCGCCTTCGGCGCGCTTGGCACGCCGGTCATCACGCTGGCCAACGTGCACGGCTACGACCTGATGGCGGTCACAGCCATGATCGGCCGCCAGCTGCCGTTCTTCTCGCTGCTGGTGCCGTTCTGGCTGATCTGGGCCTTCGCCGGCCGCAAGGGCATGCTGGAGATTTGGCCTGCGGTCCTGGTGACCGGCGTGTCGTTCGCGATCCCGCAGTACCTGGTGTCCAACTTCATGGGCCCGGAGTTGGTGGACATCATCGCCGCGATCGTCTCGATGCTCTCGCTCGTGCTGTTCCTGCGCGTCTGGCAGCCCAAGAAGATCTGGACCTCGCCGGCCATGCGCGGCCACGACCCCAGCGCCTCGGAGAGCAAGCCGCCCCAGCCCGTCGTGCGCCACAGCCGCCAGGCCCTGGTCGCCGCCTGGACGCCCTGGGTCATCCTGTCGGTGTTCGTGTTCATCTGGGGCCTGCCGTCGGTCAAGGCCTGGCTCAACGGCCTGTTCGCGCCGAAATTCCCGATCGAGGGCCTGCACAACCTGGTCCTGAAGATGCCGCCCGTGGTGCCCAAGCCCCACCCCGAAGCCGCCGTCTATGTGCTGAACCTGCTGTCGGCGACCGGCACCGGCATCCTGTTCGCGGCCATCATCAGCGCGCTGGTCATGAAGTACAAGCCGCTGGCCATCGTGCGCAGCTTCTTCACCACGATGTGGCTGGTCAGGTACTCGCTGCTGACCATCGTGCTGATGCTGGCGCTGGGCACCCTGACGCGCTTCTCGGGCACCGACACCACGCTCGGCCTGGCGTTCGCCAACACCGGCATGCTGTACCCCTTCTTCGGCACGCTGATGGGCTGGATGGGCGTGGCGCTGACCGGCTCCGACACCGCCTCCAACGTGCTGTTCGGCGGCATGCAGAAGGTCGCGGCCGAGCACCTGGGCCTGTCGCCCAACCTGATGGGTGCGGCCAACAGCTCGGGCGGCGTGATGGGCAAGATGATCGATGCCCAGTCGATCGTCGTGGCCTCGACCGCCACGCGCTGGTTCAACAAGGAAGGCGAGATCCTGCGCTTCGTGTTCTTCCACTCGATCGCGCTGGCCTGCCTGGTCGGCGTGCTGGTGACGCTGCAGGCCTACGTGCCGCCGTTCACCCTGCTGGTGCGCTGAGCCCGGGCGGCGCGGGTCACGACCTGCACACGCGCCGCTCAGACAAAGGCCGTGCGCAGCCAGTCGCTGAAGGCCATGACCTCGGGCCGCTGGGCCTTGTCCTGGTCGAGCAGCGCGTAATAGGTGTTGACGGCCTGGGCCTGGACTCCGAACAGGGGCACCAGCTGGCCGCTCCTGATCCAGTGCTGGGCCAGGCAGGCCACCGACAGGCCGACCCCCATGCCGCTGGCCGCCGCCTCCAGCAGCATGCCGAGGTCGCTGAAGGCGGTGCCGCGCCGGGGCTCGGGCCAGTCGAGGCCGGCGGCGCCGAACCAGTCCTTCCACGGCGCCAGCTGGCAGCGCAGCAGCTCGGCCCGGGCCAGATCGGCCGGCTGGCGCAGCGGATGGCGCTCCAGATAGGACGGCGCGGCCAGCACCAGCAGCTGGTCGTCGAACAGCTTGGTGCAGCGCCGCTCGTCGAACGGCGGCTGGCCGATGCGGATATCGACGTCATGGCGCTCGGGCTTGTCCTGCAGCGGCGCGACCACGAACACCTCGATCTCGATCTCGGGCCACTGCCGGTAGAAATCGGGCAGACGCGGAATCAGGATGTTGCGCGCGAAGGTCGGCGGCGAACCCACGGTCAGGCGCGTGACCCGCGACGCGTCGGGCACCAGCTGGGCCAGCTTGTCGAAGGCCTCGCGCACGCCGACCAGCATGCGCTGGCCGGCCTCGTTCAGGCGCACGCCGGTCGGCAGGCGCTCGAACAGCGGCTCGCCGAGCAGCGCTTCGAGCTGGCGGATGCGATGGCTGACGGCACTGGGCGTGATGCACAGCTCGGCCGCCGCCGGCGCGAAGCCCCCCAGGCGCGCGGCGCTCTCGAAAGCCGTTAGGGCATGAAGGGGGGGAAGACGGTGCAGGCGTGCCATCGGTAGGAGCAGAGAAAGCGGACTGGACCCGCAGCCCGGGCCGGCGCAGGGCAATGCGAGACACTACCATGAGCCCGAAAGCCCCATCCAGTCCCTGGCAGGAGATCGATAGGCGTGCGCCACGCGACCGGATGCCAATTCGCTGGTGCGGGCGTACAGTAGGCATGCGGGACGCGCATGCGGCATGGCGCCCCGACCCATCCGCCATGAAACCCGTCCACCGCCCGCTGTGGCAGCGCTTCCTCGACATCGCGGCGCCCTACTGGCGTTCCGAGGAGCGCTGGCCGGCGCTCGGTCTGCTCGGCGTGCTGGTGCTGCTGCTGGGCACGCAGACCACGTTCGCGGTGCTGCTCAACGAGCAGACCGGCGAGTTCACCTCGGCGCTGGCGGCGCGCGACGCCGCGCGTTTCTGGCACGCGATCCAGCGCGCGCTGCTGCTGCTGCTCGGCGCCGTGCCGGCCTACGCGACCTATTTCTGGGTCCGTGACACCCTGGGCAACCACTGGCGGCGCTGGCTGACGCAGCGCTTCCTGCAGCGCTATTTCGGCGATCGCCACTACTACGCGCTCAATGCCCAGGCCAGCCTGGACAACCCCGACCAGCGCATCGCCGAGGACATCAACACCTTCACGCAGCGCTCGCTGTTCTTTTTGCTGATCCTGATCGGCTCGGCGCTGCAGCTCGCCGCGTTCAGCAGCGTGCTGTGGTCGATCTCGCATCCGCTGGTCTATTTCCTGGTGGTCTATGCCCTGGGCGGCACGTGGGTCACGCTGCGCGTCTTCGGCAAGCCGCTGACCGCGCTGAACTTCCGCCAGCTTCGGCGCGAGGCCGATTTCCGCTACAGCCTGATGCGCGTGCGCGAGAAGGCCGAGGCCATCGCGCTCTACCGTGGCGAGCCGCAGGAGCTGCAACGGGTCAAGCACCGTTTCGGCTGGGCCTACGGCAACTACCGGCGCCTGATCCGGCGCCAGTTCGCGCTGAATTTGTTCCAGTACGGCTACAGCCTGCTGACCATCGTGCTGCCGAGCGTGATCATCTCGGCGCGCGTGCTTTCGGGCGAACTCGAAGTCGGCACGGCCGTGCGCGCCGCCGGCGCCTTCAGCGCCGTGCTGGCGGCGATCTCGGTCATCGTCGATAACTTCGAGAGCCTGAGCCGCTTCGCCGCCGGCATCGAGCGCCTCGACAGCTTCTCGCGCCAGCTCGACGGCGCCGACGCGGGCCACGACCACGAGCGGATCGAAGCGCTCGAAGGCCATCCGGGCCTGGTGCTGGAAGACGTGACGCTGCAGACACCCGACCGCGAGCGCGTGCTGGTCAGCGGCCTGTCGCTGACGGTCGAGCCGGGCCAGGGCCTGCTGGTCGTCGGCGCCAGCGGCTGCGGCAAGAGTTCGCTGCTGCGCGCCATCGTGGGACTCTGGCACAGCGGCACGGGCCGCATCCTGCGCCCACCGGCCGACGACATCCTGTTCCTGCCGCAGCAGCCCTACATGTTCCTCGGCACGCTGCGCAGCCAGCTGCTCTACCCGCGCCAGGCCACGCATCCGGTGTCGAGGCCGGAGCTGCTGGAGCTGCTCGATCGCGTCAACCTCGGCGATCTGGCCGCCCGCTGCGGCGGCCTTGACATCGAGCTGGACTGGGAGAAAATGCTCTCGATCGGCGAGCAGCAGCGCCTGGCCTTCGCGCGCCTGCTGCTGACGCGGCCGCGCTACGCCATCCTCGACGAAGCCACCAGCGCGCTCGACCTCGCCAACGAGCGCCTGCTCTACCAGCAGGTCGCGGCCAGCGGCATCACGCTGATCAGCGTCGGGCACCGCCCCACGCTGCTGCGGCACCACCGCCAGGTGCTGGAGTTTCAAGAGGATGGCCGCTGGCGGCTGGTCGCGGCGGCCGACTACCGTTTCGAATCCTGAACCACCGCAAGCCCCGGCGCTGCGGTCAGCCTTTTTGCCACCCCTCGCCATGCCTGCCTCCATGCCCCTGCGCCTCGCCCTGCTCGACCTCGACCACACGCTGCTCGCGGCCGACAGCAACCAGCTCTGGATGAGCCATCTGCTCGGCCACGGGCTGATTTCGAATGCCGAGGTCGCGGCCCATGAAGCCTATGTCGATGACTACGCTCGCGGCCGGCTGGACTTCGCCGCGCTGCAGGCGTTTCGCCACCGCATCGACGACTCGATCGCGCCCGAGCCGCTGCGCGCGCACCGGGAACGCTTCGCCGGAGCCGAACTGCTGCCGGCGATCGCCGCCGACGCGCCCGCGCTGGTGGCGGACCTGCAGGCGCAAGGCTTCGAAACCCTGATCGTCAGCGCCACCCGTGAAACCTTGGTGTGGCCGGTCGCGCGTGCGCTCGGCATCGCGCAGGTGATCGGCGCCGACTCGAATCCCGGCCTGGCCTGGCCGTGCTTCGGCGCCGGCAAGGTGCGCCATGTCGAGGACTGGCTCGCGCGGCGCGGCCAGTCGCTCGCCGGCCTGGCCGAGAGCCGCTTCTACAGCGACTCGCACAATGACCTGCCGCTGCTCGAAGCGGTCGATCGGCCCTGCGCGGTCGATCCCGATCCGGTGCTGGCGCAGGTCGCCGCCGCGCGCGGCTGGCCGGTGATCTCGCTGCGCGGCGCACTCGTCACGAGCGCCTGAGTTCACCCTCGCACGCGACCACGGGCAAGCGGTGCCGGTGGTGCTCGACCTCCAGGCAGCTTTGCAACAGCTTGTCCATGGCGTCGGCCTGGGCCGGCGCGAAACCCGTCATCTGGTACTGCTGGAAATAGGCGTTGCTGGAGAACACCAGCGGCGAGCCCGGAAAGCGGCGCTGGCGCAGGGGGTGGCGCGCGAGCAGCTCGGTCTCGTAATGGCGCGGATCGCGCTGCAGTATCCGCCACAACGCCTCGACGGCCGGCGCCGGCCCTTCGAGGTAATGCATGAAGGTGTGATCGAGGTAGATCAGCTGGCCCGTGATGTCGATGGCGCGATTGGCACGCCGCGCCCGGTCCACCAGCAGGAACATGTGCAGCGGCCCGATCCGGTTCGCGATCTTGGAGCGATACAGCAGGCCTTCGAGCGGAGCACCCATGATGATCTCCAGAAAAAAAGCCCCGCGGCCATCGGCACGACGGGGCTTTTCCTGTTCCTTCCTGTCAGCGCGTCAGGCGATCAGGCAGCCTTCTTGACCTTGGCGGTCTCGACGGCGTTCAGCGCGCTGGCGGTCAGGTTGTTGAAGTTGGCGGTGGCCTGCTCGGTCGCCTGCTTGAACACTTTCTGCATCGATTCGAAAGCGTTGCCAGCACCCGGAACGACGTTCGGGAAGCCGGGCGCGGTCTTGGCGGCGTCCATGAGGGAGGTGAACTGCTTCTGGGCTTCGGCGCTGCGGACTTCGGCGGCCTTGGCGAATTCGCTGCCGACGCCCTGGGCGATTTCATACAGCTCGCGGCCGTAGGCGTTGGCCTTCTCGGCCACGCCCTTCAGGTCGCCGCTGCCCAGGGCCACCAGGCCTTGGACATCCTTGACATTCAGCAGGGCCTCGGCCTGGGCTGCGCCCTCGGCGACAGCGGACTTGAGCACCTTCAGGTTGAGTTCGGCCACTTGCTCGACACCGGCGACGGCCTTGTTGGCCAGCTCGTAGAAGGCTGCGGCTTGATCTTTTTGGGCGGTGACGATTTGTTCGACGTTCAGCATGGTATTCCTCCTGAAAAAATGAAAAGTGGGCAACGCTGCGGTGCGGATTCCGGAGCACCTGGCTCGCGGGCGTCATATTGCACTGCAGCATGGAGTTGATTCTATGTGCCGCGCAGTTTTGGCGCAAGATGTTTTTGCTGCAATGCAGCAAAAACATCTTCCCACCCGCACGTCCCGCATCCATCAGGCCACTGACGCCAGGATTTCGGCCTGTTCCAGCCCCTCGTCCACCAGCCGGGCCGGACGGAAGACCTTGATGCCGCCATGGCCGTCAGCCTTGGCCAGTCGCAACGCGCGTTCGGCCTGCCAGCTCAATTCGGCGCCTTCCAGGCCATGGTCGGGACAGAGCGCGACACCGATGCAGGCGCTGAGCGTGATCCGGTGCGCGCACGCCACGACAGGCTGGTCGAGTGCCCGCCGTATCCTGTCGGCCACCTGCAGCACCCCCGGCTCCGCGCCGGCCGCGTTCAGCAGCACGACGAAATCATCGCTGCCGAGACGGCCCACGCTGTCGGAGGCCCGCAGGCTGGACTGGATGCGGCTGGCGACCTCGCGCAGCACGAGATCACCCACCACCGGCCCCCAGCGCGCATTGATATCCCGGAACTGGTCGAGATCGACATGCAGCAGCGCGATCCGACCGCCGTGGCGCTCGGCCAGTCGCAGTGCCTGGCTCAGACGGTCGTCGAACAGGCGGCGGCCCGGCAGATCGGTCAGGGCGTCGAAGTGCGCCAGGTGGAACAGGCGCGCGTCGCCCTGCTCGCGCTCGCTGATGTCATGCCCGACCCCGATCAGTCCGCTCAGGCGCCCGGCCGTGTCGAGCACTGGCACCAGGTCCGAGCGGTACCAGCGCCATCCGCCGTCGGCATGGCGGATGCGGTACTCGACGCCGCATTGGCGGGAGCGGCTGAGCAGGGCGCGCTCGACAAAAGCCTGACAGACCGGCTGGTCGTCCGGATGGATCAGCCAGGCATGGCTCTGGCCCAGCAGGGCGGCCGGATCGCGACCCAGCATCTCCTGCCAGCGCGGCGAGATGTAGCGCAGGCGCCCGTCCAGGTCCAGCGTATAGACCACATCGCGGGCACTTTCGACCACGCAGCGAAAACGCTGCTCGCTTGCATGCAGCTCGCGCTCAAGTCGATGCAGTTCCCCGATCAGGCACAGCCGTTCCTCGTCGGCCCGCCGCGCGGCGGCGAGCTGCTGGTACGCCTCGTCGAGCCTCACCCTGGTCTGACGACAGGCTGCATCGGCCTGCTGCCGGGCACCGGCCTCGGCACGCAGCGACCGGCCCCGGTGCCAGCACAGTGCGCAGGCCGCGAGCGCAAGCAGCCATGCCGGCGCCGCCACCAGCCCGATGCCAGCCCCATCCAGTGGCGCCGCCTGCGCGGCGCCGACACAGGCCGGCAGCCCCCAGGCCATGGCCTGGAGAACCCGTGCCATGCGGCTGCGATCTGCTGGCATTCTATCATCCATATCAATTGATGGTAAGGATGAAGCCCTTGGACCTGAATCGGGGCTAACCATTAGTTCCGGCTGACCGGCGGCAGACACGGCCCCATGCCCGGTCACGCGGCGTAGACTCCGCTTCCATATGCAGATCGTCCCATCCCACCCACTGAGCCGGATTGCAACGCGCCGCACCAGGAGCATGCAGCGATGAGCCAGATCGCCGTCATCGACTTCGAGACCAGTGGCATGACGCCCGAGGCCGGCGCGCGCGCGACCGAGATCGCGATCGTGCTGACCGAAGGCGGCCGCGTGCTCGACCGCTTCCAGAGCCTGATGAACACCGGGGTCTGGATTTCGCCCTTCATCACCGACCTGACCGGCATCAGCAACGCCATGCTGCAGGCCGCGCCGCCGGCCGCCGAGGTGATGGCCGAGGCGGCGCGCTTCGTCGGCGCGCGGCCGATGGTCGCGCACAACGCCAGCTTCGACCGCAAGTTCTGGCAGGCCGAGCTGGGCCGGCTCGGCCTGGGCGCGGACCAGCCTTACGCCTGCACCGTGCTGCTGTCGCGCCGGCTCTACCCGCAGGCGCCAAACCACAAGCTCGGCACGCTGGCCGACTTCCACGGCCTGGCGCGCAACGGCCGCGCCCACCGCGCGCTGTCCGACGCCGAGGTCACGGCCGCGCTGCTCGACCGCATCCAGCATGATCTGCGCCAGCGGCACGGCATCGCACGGCCCGATCACGCCTTCCTGCAGGCGCTGCAGCAGTGCGGCAGGACCGCTGTGCCGGACTTCCTGCAACACCACGCGACCACCCACCCCGCCTGAATCCCTGTCCTCATGCATACCCCGACCCATACCCACACCCAGGACCAGACCCGCACCGACGACCTGCGCATCCGCGCCGTGCGCCCGTTGCTGACCCCCGCGCTGCTGCAGGAATGGTTGCCCACGCCCGAGCCGGCGCAGGCGCTGGTCGAGGCCAGCCGGGCCGAGATCGCGCGCGTGCTGCACGGCCAGGACGACCGCCTGCTGGTGGTGGTCGGCCCGTGCTCGATCCATGATCACGAGCAGGCGCTCGACTACGCGCGCCAGCTCAAGGAGCAGGCCGACACACTGAGCCAGGACCTGCTGGTCGTGATGCGGGTCTATTTCGAGAAGCCGCGCACCACGGTCGGCTGGAAGGGCTACATCAACGACCCGCACCTCGACGGCAGCTTCGCGATCAACGAGGGGCTGGAACGCGCGCGCCGGCTGCTGCTCGACGTGCTCGCCGTGGGGCTGCCGGTCGGCACCGAGTTCCTGGATCTGCTGTCGCCGCAGTTCATCAGCGACCTGGTCAGCTGGGGCGCGATCGGCGCGCGCACGACCGAGAGCCAGAGCCACCGCCAGCTCGCCAGCGGCCTGAGCTGCCCGATCGGCTTCAAGAATGGCACCGACGGCGGCGTCAAGGTCGCGGCCGACGCGATCGTCGCGGCCGAGTCCGAGCACGCCTTCATGGGCATGACCAAGATGGGTCTGGCCGCGATCTTCGAAACCCGTGGCAACCAGGACTGCCACCTGATCCTGCGCGGCGGCAGGCAGCCCAACTACTCGGCCGCCGACGTCGATGCCGCCTGCGCGGCGCTGCGCGCCTCGGGCCTGCGCGAGCAGGTGATGATCGACTTCTCGCACGCCAACAGCAGCAAGCAGCACCGGCGCCAGCTCGACGTCGGCGCCGACGTGGCGGCGCAGCTCGCGGGCGGCGAGCACCGCATCAGCGGCGTCATGATCGAGAGCCACCTGCACGAGGGCCGCCAGGACATCGTGCCGGGCCAGCCGCTGCGACCCGGCGTCTCGGTCACCGACGCCTGCATCAGCCTGGAGCAGACCGTCCCGCTGCTGCACCAGCTCGCGCAGGCGGTACGCGACCGGCGCAGCCATAAGGTGGATGAACTCGACGCGAACTGAGCCCTAGAATACCCCCACCCCTTTATCACAGGAGCATCCCGCTTGAAGACCGCCCATGATCTGGTCGCCGCCGCCAAGGCCGCCATCACCGAGATTGCCGTGACCGAAGCCGAGGCCGCGATCCGCGACGCCGACGTGCTGCTCGACGTGCGCGAGTCCGAGGAATACGCCGCCGGCCACCTGCCCGGCGCGGTCCACGTCTCGCGCGGGATGCTGGAATTCCGGCTCAGCGGCTCGCCGCAGCTCAGTGCGCGCGAGCTGAAGTTCGTGCTCTACTGCAAGACCAGCGGCCGCGCCGCGCTGGCTGCCGCCGTCATGCACGAAATGGGCTACCTGAACGTCAAGTCGATCGCGGGCGGCTTCGACGCCTGGGCCGCGGCCGGCAAGCCGGTGGTCAAGCCCGAGCTGCCGGCCTTCGAGTGAGGCCGGCGCGGCCTCAGATGTCGATGCCGCACTTGCCTGGCGCCAGGATGCCGTTGGGGTCGAGCGCGCGCTTGATCTTGCGCTCGACATCGCGCTTGACCGGACCGTAGCTGCGCGCCACGCGCTCCTGGAATGCGGTGTTGACGCGGTAGACGGCATAGCCTTCCTTCTCGAACTCGTCGAGCAGCTCGGCGAAGCAGGCGTTGGCGCGCAGGGTTTCCTCCGGGTTGCTGCGGTCGTACAGCACGTCGATCACGTGGTGCATGTCGCGCCAGCCGACGATGAACTCGCCCACATAGTCGAGGCCGTGCTTGTTCAGTATCCTCTTGGCCAGCGTCTTCTGCTTGTCGCATTCGCTGCCACGCGCCTGGCTGACCGGGGCGAACCACATCGAGCCGCCGCCGCCGCGCCAGTTGTAGAGGCCGAACTCCTGCAGGTTCGGCACGCCCGACATCAGCTGGGCGCGGTACTTGAACGGCTGCTTGTCGCCGGCTTCCTCCTGGGTGATCAGGCGGCCCTTGCCGAGCTGCTTGAGCGCGCCCTGCACGATCTTCCAGTTGACCTCGACCTGTTCCGGTGTGCCGTACAGCGCGGCGTAGACGTTCCAGGCCCCGAGGTGCTTGTCCTTCTGGATCTGCTTGAGGATGGCGTCCGGCGTCGCGCCCGGCTCCTTGAGGTAGTCGGAGCGGCGGGTGTTGCAGGTCGCGGCCTCCCACAGCACGCCGGCGATCACGACCGCGTTCGGGATCACCTGCGCGATGCGCAGCGGGCGGATGAACTCGACGATCTCGGCGATGTCGCTGTCGTCGTCGAACTGGATCTCGAACGGCTTGAACACCGGCGGTTTCGGCATCAGCCAGAAGCCCATCTTGGTGCAGATGCCGTAGTTGGACTGGGTGAACATGCCGTCGAGCGTCGGGCCGTAGCCCCACTTGAACACCTGCCAGGCCTTGTCGCCCTTGACGCCGCCCATGCCGGTGCGCAGCACGTCGCCATTGGCCAGCACGACTTCCATGCCGCACTGCATCAGGAAATGCTCGCCGTAGGGCGTGTAGCCCACGCCCCGGTCCATGGTGTTGCCGAGCGGGCCCGCGATCGCCGACGGCGCCGAGAACGACAGCATCAGCGGGATCTTGTTCTGCTCCAGGTAGTCGTAGAGCATCTGGTAGGTCACGCCGGGCTCGACCAGCGCCGTGCACAGCTCGGGATCGACGTGCAGGATCCTGTTCATCTTCTTCAGGTCGAGCACGATCTGCCCGCGCGCGACCGGTGCGGCCGAGCCGTAGCCGAAGTTGCGCCCGGTCGAGATGGTCCAGACCGGGATCTTGTATTCGTTGCAGATCTTGACCACCGCCTGCACCTGCTCGACGCTGGTCGCCGTCACGACCGCCGACGGGGTGTGCCGGTCGCTATCGACCGCCATCATGACCTTGGTGTAGGGTCCGAGGTGCTCGGCCGAGGTCAGCACCTGGTCGGCGCCGAGCGCATCCTGGAACTTCCTGATCGCCGCGTCGAAGCGGGCTTCGCTGACACCCTTGGGCAGCGCGAGGTATTTGCTCTTGCTCATGTGGATTCCGATTCAGATCACGCAACGGAGGGAGACGTAGGCCACACCCTGGGGCTGCGCCGACGGCTGGAACGGCTGCCCCGCGACCAGCGCCTGCCCCAGGGCCTGCACGCGCACGCCGGCAGCGGCATCGTGGTCGATGCGGTGGTGCTGCACTGACAGCACCTGGCCGCCGGCCGAGCGCACCAGGTCGAGCACCAGCACGGCCGAGGCATCGTCGAGCCAGCCCAGCAGCAGGCTGGCTTCGCGGTCGCGCAGCAGCGCATCGAGCTGCTGGAAGGTCGCGGCCTCCAGGCCGCGCAGCGGATGCGCCAGCGGCGCGGACTGACCGGCGGCATCGACCGCCTGCCGCACGCCGGCCAGGAAGGCGGCATCGAGCGCCGAACCACCGACGAGGGTCGTGACAGCCCGTGGCGGCTGCTCCAGCCCGGCGGGCGACGACCAGACGGCGCGGGCCCAGGAAGTGGTCGAGACGGCCAGGCCGGCGGCGGCCAGCCCCTTGAGAACGAAACGGCGATCACTGCTCATGCTGGGTCTTTCATGGCCTGTCGGGGGCGGCGGACTTGGACAAATAGGCTGCCAGCTCCCGCAGCGTGGCGTCGTCGATGTCGGTCAGGCGGAAGGCCGGCATCGGGCCGTTGCCGTGACGCGCGAAATGGATGAAGGTGGTCTCGGGCAGGCCGCGACCGAGCAGGACCGGGCCGATGCCGGCTTCATGGCACTTGGCGCAGACCTTCTGGTAGAACTGCTGGCCCTGGCTGACCTGGACCTGGGCCGCAGCCGGCTGGGCCAGCGTGAGCGCCAGCGCCGCCAGCCCCAGGGTGGATGCGATCTTGAGCTTCAATGCGATCTCCTCTGTCATCAATCGGGCGGTCGATCCGCACCTCAGAACGGGTAGTGGCGCGGCGCGTTCTGCACCGTGATCCAGCGCAGGTCGGTGAAGGCGTCGATGCCGGCCTTGCCGCCGAAGTGGCCGTAGCCCGAAGCCTTGACGCCGCCGAACGGCATCTGCGCCTCGTCATGCACGGTCGGGCCGTTGACATGGCAGATGCCCGATTCGATCCGGCCTGCCACCTGCCAGGCGCGCGAGACATCGCGGCCGAACACGGCGGCGGCCAGGCCGAACTCGTTGTCGTTGGCGCAGGCCACGGCCTCCTCGACGCCGCTGACGCGCACGATGGCCTTGACCGGCGCAAACGACTCCTCGCGGTAGATCCGCATCGCGGGCGTCACGTGGTCGAGCAGCGTGGCCGGCATCAGCGTGCTGTCGGCCTTGCCGCCACACAGCAGCTGGGCGCCCTGGGCCAGCGCGTCGTCGATCAGGGCGTTGCAGCGCTCGACCGTGGCCTGATCGACCACCGAACCCAGCACCACCGGCCCGAGGCGCGGATCGCCCAGCGGCAGGCTGCGCGCGCGCGCGGTCAGCTTGGCGACGAACTCGTCGGCCACCTGGCGATCAACCACGATGCGCTCGGTGGACATGCAGATCTGGCCCGAGTTGGCGAAGGCACCGAAGGTCGCGGCGGCCACCGCCGCGTCGATGTCGGCATCGTCGAGCACCACGAACGGCGCCTTGCCACCGAGTTCGAGCACGACCGGCTTGAGGTACTTGGCGCAGGTCTGCGCGATCAGCCTCCCGACCTGGGTCGAGCCGGTGAAGTTGACGCGACGCAGCGCCGGATGCGCGACCATGGCCTCGACCACGGCGCCGGCGTCGGCCGGGGCGTTGGTCACGAAGTTGACCACGCCTGCGGGCAGACCGGCTTCCTGCAGCGCATCGATGATCAGGCCATGGGTGGCCGGACACAGCTCCGAGCCCTTGAGCACCACCGTGTTGCCGCAGGCCAGCGGCGTGGCAATCGCGCGCACACCCAGGATCACCGGCGCGTTCCACGGCGCGATGCCGAGCACCACGCCGGCCGGCTGGCGCACCGCCATCGCCACGCTGCCGGGCACGTTGGACGGGATCAGCTCGCCGCCGATCTGGGTCGTGATGGATGCGGCCTCCAGCAGCATGTCGGCCGCCAGATGCACGTTGAAGCCGGCCCAGATGCCGGACGAGCCGGTTTCGGCGACCATCGCAGCGGCGAAGGCCTCGCCCTTGGCTTCAAGCGCCTGCGCGGCCTTCATCAGCAGCGCACGGCGCTGGCCCGGGCCGAGCGCGGCCCAGGCCGGGAAGGCCTGGGCGGCCGCCTCGACGGCGGCGACGGCATCGGCGGGCGTGGCAGCCGGCGCGCGGGTCGCCACGCTCTGGTCGAGCGGGTTGTGGCGCTCGAAGCTCGCGCCATGGGCGGCGCTGCGGCGTTCGCCGCCGATCAGCATCTGGATATCCTGCATCGGATTCACCTTCGGGTGGGTCTGGAAATCGGTCGATGGTAGAAAACCGCCTCGCTTCCGACTGTTCCGACAGCGCACAAATCGCTTGACTGGCAGCGCACCGGCGCTAGGGAAATCCCAGTCTTGCCAGGCCATGCGGGCGGCCCGATAATCGCCCGCATGGCCAGCAACCTCGTGCTTTCGACCGACGAGCTAGCGCCCGGCGACCGGGCCGCTGCCTGGGGCGACTGGATGGCCAGGCTGTTCCACGGGCTCGAATCCGACCTCTACGGCGACCGCGAGTTCGACGGCCATCTGTGCAGCTCGCAGGCCGGCGACGTGGTGATGACCAAGCTGGAGGCCAACCGCCACCGCGTCATCCGCCCCGCGCGCCCGGCGCGCGCGAGCGATGCCGACTACGTGAAGATCGTGGCGCCCTGGCAGGGCAACGCGGCGGTCGAGCAATACGGCCGCCAGGTCTGGGTCAGGCCCGGTGGCTGGGCCATCTACGACACCACCGGCAGCTACGAGGTCGCCAATCCCGAACGCACCCAGCACCTGATCGTGATGCTGCCCAGGCAGCAGCTGGCCGAGCGCGGCCTGCAGCTCGCGCCGCTGATGGGCCGCCATGTCGGCGGCGCCAGCGGCATCGCGCGCGTGGCGCTCGAAGCCATGCGCAGCACCTACCAGGAACTGCCCAGCATGACGCCCGAGGCCGCGCGCGGCGCCGGCGACCTGATCCTCGAAATGGTGCGCCTGTCACTGCGCGAACTCGCCGGTCGCGGCAACGGCACGACCCAGCTCGAAGCCTTCAAGGACCGCATCCGCGACTACATCGGCCAGCACCTGCGCGATCCCGGCCTGTCGATCGACCGCATCGGCCTGGCGCTCAAGTGCAGCAAGCGCCATCTGCACAAGGCCTTCGCCGACGAGGAAGACAGCCTGGCCCACTACATCCTGCGCCGACGCCTGCAGGCCTGCATGCGCGACCTCAAGCACCCCGAACATCGCCGGCGCACCATCACCGACATCGCATTCTCGTGGGGTTTCAACAACGGCGCGCATTTCAGCCGCGTGTTCCGCGAGCACGCCGGCCTGTCGCCGAGCGATTTCCGCGCCGCCGCGCTGGCGGCACAGGCGCTGCCGGGCTGAGCCGGTCCGCCGGATAGCTCAGCGCGCCGCGCAGGCGCGGCAGACCGCCAGCGCCAGCCGGTGCAGCGCCTGCCACGGATCGGCCGGCCAGTCCGGGTGCTTCAGGCCCTTGACGATGCCGTCCACGGTGTGCGCGTCCTGCAGCCAGTGCGTGAGCTGCGCCATGTCCAGGCGCGGCAGCACGCGCTCGAAGCGTTTCTCGCGCGTGCCCCAGACGCGCTGCTCGCGCAGGACCATGGCCAGCGGCCGGCCCTCGGCCTGCGCGCGCTTGACGCGGCAGAGAGCGCGGATGTCCTCGGCCAGCGCCCAATGGACCAGCACCGGCGCCTCACCCTCGGCCCGCAGGCCGTCGAGCATGCGCTGGACGCGCGCCAGCTGGCCGTCGAGCACGGCCTCGGCAAGCTTGAACGGGTCGTAGCGCGCGACGTTCAGCACTGCGCCTTCGACCTGCTCGAAGCTCAGCTCGCCCGGTGGATGGAGCAGGCCGAGCTTCTGGATTTCCTGGTGCGCGGCCAGCAGGTTGCCCTCGACCCGATCCGCCATGAAGGCCAGCGCGCGCTGGCCTTCCTCGCCCTGAACCACGCGCTGGCCCTGCTGCTGCAGGCGCTGCGCGATCCAGCCCGGCAGCTGGGCGCGCTCGACCGGATCGATGCGCACGCTCACGCCATGGGCATCGAGTGCGGCGAACCAGGCGCTTTTCTGCGTCGCGGCGTCGAGGCGCGGCAGCAGCACCAGCGTCAGCGTGTCGTCGTTGCCGGTGGCATGGGCGGCGATCTGCTGCAACACAACCGAACCCTCCTTGCCGGGCTTGCCGGAGGGAAGGCGGATCTCGACCAGCTGCTTGTCGGCAAACAGGCTCAGGCTACCGCCGGCGGCCAGCACCGCGCTCCAGTCGAAATGCGCGCCCGCGACCGTGAACACGCTGCGCTCGGTGTGGCCCCGGGCGCGCGCCGCAGCCCGGATGGCGTCGGCCGCCTCCTGCTGCAGCAGCGGATCGTCGCCGTGCAGCGTGTAGAGGGACTTGAGGCCGCGCTGCAGATGGGCAGCGAGTTGATTCGCGGGGACTTGCATGATTGGAGTTCGATTGTAGAGTTTGAGCAGATTCCGACCGGAGCTCGCCATGACCCGCATCCAGACCGTCAGCCTGATCGGCGCCCCGACCGACATCGGGGCCGGCGCGCGCGGCGCCTCGATGGGGCCAGAGGCCCTGCGCGTCGCCGGCTTGGCCGCAGCGCTCGAACAGCGCGGCCTGCGAGTCGAGGACCGGGGCAACCTGGCCGGGCCACTGAACCCCTGGCTGGCGCCGGTGGCGGGCTACCGCCATCTCGACCAGGTGACAGCCTGGTGTCGGCTGGTCCATGATGCGGTCGCCGCCGAGCTGGCACAGGAGCGGCTGCCGGTGGTGCTCGGCGGCGACCACAGTCTGGCAATCGGCTCGATCAGCGCGGTCGCGCGCCACTGCCGCGAGCACCAGCGTCCGCTGCGCGTGCTGTGGCTCGACGCCCATGCCGACGCCAACACCAGCGCGCTGACGCCCAGCGGCAACCTGCACGGCATGCCGGTGGCCTGCCTGTGCGGCCTCGGACCGCCGGCGCTGACCGGGCTTGGCGGCCATGTCCCGGCCCTGCAGCCGGACTGGCTGCGCCAGGTCGGCGTGCGCAGCGTCGATCCGGGCGAACGACAGCTGGTGCACCAACTCGGACTGGAGGTGTTCGACATGCGCCACATCGACGAGCACGGCATGCGCGCGACGATGGCGCGCGCGCTGGACGGACTCGACCGGCACACCCACCTGCACCTGAGCCTGGACGTCGATTTCCTCGATCCGGCGATCGCGCCCGGCGTCGGCACGCCGGTGCCGGGCGGCCCGACCTACCGCGAGGCCCAGCTCTGCATGGAGATGATCGCCGACAGCGGCCGGCTCGCGAGCCTGGACCTGATGGAACTCAATCCGGCACTCGACGAACGCAACCGCAGCGCACAACTGGTGCTGGAGCTGGTCGAAAGCCTGTTCGGCAAGAGCACGCTGATGCGCTGACCGGCGAGCAAACCGGCCTCAGGCGCCGTCCTGCAGCTGGCGCGCCAGCTCGCCGATGCGCGCCAGGGCCTGGCGCTCGCGGTCGGTCCAGGTGCCGGCGAAGCTCAGCCGCAGGCAGTGGCCGAAGCGGTCGGTCGCGGTGAACAGGCCGCCGGGACCGAAGGTGATGCCCTCGGCCATGCAGCGCTGGAACAGGACCATCGAATCGAGCTGCCCGGGCAACTCGACCCACAGCGTGTAGCCGACCGACGGATCGCTGACCCACGTGCCACGCGGAAAATGGTCACGGATCAGCCGACGCGCCTCCTGCAGACGGCTCTTCATCAAGGTGCTGAGCCGGCGCATCCGCGACTCGTAGCCACTCTGCGACAGCAGATCCGCCAATGCCTGCTCCAGCACCACATTGGTCGTGCCGCCCTGGACGCGCTTGAGCGTGCCGATGCGGTCCTTCCAGCGCCCGGCCTCGACCCAGCCCAGCCGCAGGCCCGGCGCCACGGTCTTGGAGAACGAGCCGCACACCATCACGCCGCCCTCGGTATCGAAAGCCTTGGCCGCCTTGCGCCGTTGGTCCGAGGCTAGCAGGTCGTTGAACACCACATCCTCGATCAGCGGAATCTGGCGCGCGGCCAGCATCTGCACCAGCGCGCGCTTGTCCGCGTGCTTCATGACCGCGCCGAGTGGGTTCGACAGCGTTGGCACCGACAACACCACCTTGACCGGCTGCGTGTCGAGCGCGAGCTGCAGCGCCGGCAGCGACATGCCATGCCTCGGATGCGTCGGCACCTCCAGCACCCGCAGGTTCAGCGATTCGAGCAGGTCGAGAAAGCCGAAATGGGTCGGCGACTCCAGCGCCACCACGTCGCCGGGCCTGGTCACGGCGCGCAGGCACAGGCTCACGGCATGGATGCAGCTCGAAGTGATCACGATGTCATCGGCCCGCAGCTGACAGCCCAGATGCAGCGCGCGCCGCGCGACCGCCTCGCGCAGGGCGCGGCGTGCCGGGCAAATCGCTGTATTCGATCAGGCTCTGGCGGTGGATGCGCGTGGCCCGCGCCAGCGCGACGCGCACGCGATCGTCATCGAAGAAGCTCGGCTCCTTCGGACAGGCGCCGCCGAAGCTGACCACGGGATAGGCCGCGCCGAAAGTCGCTTCCTGGCCCTCGGGCTGGAACACCGCGATGGTCTCGGTGCGGCTCTTGCGCTGTACCACCAGGCTGTGACGGGGTGGCTGGCTGATGGCGGGCAAGGCCGGCCGGCGGCTCGGGGGCGCGACGAAATGGCCGGCCTTGGGTTTGGCCACCACCAGATGACGTTCTTCAAGCCAGTGAAAGGCCTGGACGGCGGTCGAGACCGAGACCCCGTTCTGTGCCGCGACGTCGCGCACCGACGGCAGGCGCTGCCCGACCCGGAACACCTGACCATCGATCAACTGTCCGATGCGCTGGCCGATCTGGGCATAGAGGGGGGACGAAGCACTGCTCATGCGAACCATTGTGCCGAATCCCGGCGCCGCGTCGCGGCATGTGGGCAGTACAGATCGATGCCGGTTCGACCCGCACAGATCGCCTGCCCAAGCCGGTTGACGGGCCCCCAATCGCCACCGTCTGTGACTGTCGGCCGACACGGAAAAACCCGACAGTCGAGTCATACCGGAGAACCTTATGACTCTTACACCCTCGCTG
>Ga0228698_1000701_pt1 | contig 21413 bp, 23 predicted proteins | sample McNCre117_Aug_MG_FD_178015 | JGI IMG/M metagenome (GOLD analysis project Ga0228698, IMG submission 178015) | Freshwater microbial communities from McNutts Creek, Athens, Georgia, United States - 1-17_Aug_MG | ecosystem: Environmental > Aquatic > Freshwater > Creek | place: USA: Georgia...
CCCGACTGGCAGGACGCGGTGCGCGCCGGGCAGCTGAAATACGTGCTGAAGGTCGATGCCGGCTTTGCCGCGGCGATCGACATGGAGCCCGAAGGGGAACACCCGGAGCGCGTCCACTTTCTGGCGGAGCCGGGGCTGGATCAGGGGCTTTTTGAGAGCACGCAGGCCAGCTTGATGATGCATGTGGCGCGACTGCGCACCGAGAGCATGCTGACCCAACTCAAGGTGGAGGGTGACATTGCCGAGGCCAGCCAGGCGTTGTTTACCAACAAGCTCGTGTTGGCCCAGCGCGCCGGCAAACAGGTGCGGCCCAGCTCGGTGCAGCAAAGTGTGCCGGGCTGGCTGGTGTTCGGCATGTTCTTTGTGGTCGCCGCTATTTCGGGCCTTTTTGTCGATGAGCGCAGCTGTGGCGCACTGGCGCGGCTGCGCAGTCTGGGGGCTACGTCCTCCACGCTGCTGGCGGCCAAGGTGGCGCCCTACATGCTGGTCAATGGCGTACAGGCGGCGCTCATGCTGTCGGTAGGCGTCTGGCTGATGCCCTTGCTGGGGGGCGAGGGCATGTCACTTTTGGGCATCCACTGGGGCGCGCTGGTGCTGGCCTTGTTGTCGATCAGCGCGGCCGCCGTGAGTCTGGCGCTGGCGATCGCCTGCCTGGTGCGCACGCATGCCCAAGCCTCCACGCTGGGCCCCATCCTGAATGTCCTGATGGCTGCGTTGGGCGGCATCATGGTGCCCTTGTTTGTCATGCCGCCGGTGATGCAGCACATTGCTGCGTTTTCGCCCATGAACTGGGGGCTGGAGGCGCTGCTTGATGTGCTCTTGCGGGGTGCCGATGTGGGTGCTGTCCTGCCACGCGTGGGTCGCCTGACGGGTTTCTCGGCCTTGATGCTGACCAGCGCCTATCTGCTGTTCAAACGCTAAAACGCCGGCGCCCGCAAACCGGCTCTACGGACTGGCGGTGCGCGCAAGCTCCCCTGCCGGTCGAGGGCAATGGTTCAGGTGGCGAGGCCCGGCAGCGCTGAAAACTGCGAACGGTTGGCATAGACCATCAGTGTCTCCAGTTGCGCCACTTCGCATGCGTCCACCGTGGCCACCGCAGTGACTTGAACCGCCTCGGTACCCATTTGGCGACAGTTGATTTCAAAGTGCACATCCTGCTCTGGCAACACCGGTTGCTTGAACGCACAGCGCCGCACCGATGCGAGCACACCGACCCGGTCGCCCGTCAAGGTTTGCGCATAGGGGTCGGCCGCCAGCAAGCCGGCACCCGCCAACTGCGTCACGGCTTCAATGAGCATGACTCCGGGGACCATGGGAAACCCCGGAAAGTGCCCTTGAATGACCGCGTTATCCAGCGGCCAATGGGCAATGCCCCGGAACGCGCGCGGACCCGTAGCCGTCAATTGTTTGCAGGCAAAGATCGGGCCGCGGTGGGGCAGCAGTTGTTCGATGGCCTGCCGGTCCAGCGTGAAAGGAAACGCGGGAATGGGACTTGTCACTGCGGGCGGTACCGGCGGGCAAGCAGCGAGACATTGCTGCCGCCAAACGCAAAGGAGTTGGACATGACGGCCTCGACCGCGCAACCGTGGCGGGCCTGCAAGGCAACGTAGTCGAGGTCGCAGCGCGGATCGGGTTGGTCCAGGTGCGCGGTAGGCGGGAGCGAGCCGCTGTTGAGGGCCTCGATGCTCAACACCAGCTCCAACGCCCCTGCGGCGCCTATCAGGTGTCCGTGCATGGACTTGGTAGAGCTCACAGCCAGATTGCGCACGGCGCTTCCAAACACCTGGTGGATGGACTGCGTCTCGGTTACGTCGCCGGCATCGGTAGCGGTGCCGTGGGCGTTCAGGTAGCTGACCTGCTCGGGCGCCAGACCGGATTCCGCAAGGGCCTGGCGCATGGCGGCTGCCTGACCTTCCACGCTGGGTGCGGTCAGGTGCTGCGCGTCGCTGCTGCAGCCATAGCCGGCCAGTTCGGCCAGCACCCGGCCGCTGCGGCGGGCACTCCGGGCAGCACTTTCCAGCACCAGTGCCGCAGCCCCCTCGCCGATGACGAATCCGCTGCGGTCCTTGGAGAAAGGACGGCAACTGCGGGAGGGGTCCTGCGGGTCGGCTTTGGCCATCACGCGCAAGGCGTTCCAGCCCAGCATGGCGCCGGGGTTGAGCATGGCTTCGGTACCCACCACAACGGCGGCATCCAGATAACCATGGCGGATGGCCCGGCAGGCCTCGCCAACGGCAATGGCCGACGATGCACATGCCACCGAGTAGGTGTTGCTGGCACCCTGCAGCCCGTAGCGCATCGTGATGGCGGCCGCTGCGGAATTGGCCATGATGCGCGGCACCGTGAGCGGGTGCATTACGGTGGGGTCTTTGTGGCGCTGCGCCGGGTCCGATAGCGTGGTGTAAAAGCGGTGGTACAGGCTGTCGCTGGTCTGCGAGCCACCGAACCCGATGCCGACAAACACGCCGACACGGGACGCGTCCGCCAGCGGTGTGACCAGCCCGGCCTCGGCAATGGCTTGCTCGACCGCGATTAGCGCGAACTGGGTGGCACGGTCCAGACCGTGGTAGACCCGGTCCAGCACGGTGTGGGGTTCGACGCAGGACTGCGCGACAACGATGTGCGGTAGCCAGGCTGCCACGTCCGCAGGGCTTGCGCCTATGCCGCTGCGGGCAGCCAGAGCCGCTGCGAAGGTGCTGGCCTTGTCGGCCCCCAAGGGGCTGATAACGCCGGCGCCGGAAACAACGACTGGGGTCACAGGCCGCGCCTAGTGTTTGGCAGCTTGAGCCTTGGTGTGCTCCTGCACCATCACATCAATGGCCGCCACCATTTCGGCAAAAGTCATGGGCAGAAAAACCATGGGATCCGGAATCTGGAACCCGTATTTGTCTTCCACTTCAAACAGCATTTCGATGAGGCCGAGCGAGTCGAGTTCCAGGTCCGCAACTTTCAAATCCGGATTGTCAAACTTCCGTGCGTCAACACCTGCTGTCTCAATTAAATAGTTCTTGATTTGTTCAAAAAGCATGCTGGCGTACTGGAGTAGTTTGTGGGTTTGATTGTATCGGATGTGGGTTTTGGAGCCGCCGTTTTGCGGGTCGCGTGGCTGGGATTTCAAGGCTTCTGGCAAGAGGGCGCGGCGATGCATCTGTGCCCTGGCAGAGCGCCGGTGGTTCGCCCCATGTGCAGTAAAATTGAGCGCTTGGCAGTTTGGGCCTGGACCGTTTGCGTTTCGAGCAAACCAACGCGCCAGCCCACACCTATTCTTCGAACAACCCACCTAGCGACAAATGAGTAAGACGCCCGATCGGAGAGTCGCTGTGACAGGCGTCGGACTGGTGAGCCCCTTTGGCGGGGATTTAGACGATTTTTTTGCACGCATCATGCGCGGCGAGTCAGCCGTGCACATGTACCAGCATCCGGTATCCCCCTCGCCGTTGCAGCAGCCGGTCGTCACCTGCGCCGGCTTTGATTCGGAACAGGCCATTGGCAAGTCCTTGACCCATGCCACCGACCGTTACAGCCAGTTGGGGCTGGCGGCTGCGTTCTCTGCCTGGGGCGATGCCGGGCTGGCGCGTGAGGGCGCCGGCTCTGATGAATATGGCGTTTCCTGGGGCACGGGCACGGGCGGCATGCTGACCTACGAAAAAGGCTATGGCGACATGCTGCTGCGCGACAAGCGGCGTGTTTCGCCCATGTCGGTGCCCATGGCGATGAACAACGCTGCCGCATCGCATATCGCCATGGCGCTCGGATTGGGCAGCGCATGCCTTACCTATTCGGTGGCTTGCGCATCGTCCACGGTCTCGATTGGCGAAGCCTTTCGCCGCATTCAACGGGGTGAGTCCCGCCTGATCGTGGCCGGTGGCTCGGAGTCGCCGCTGGCGTTTTCCATCATGCGTGCATGGGAAGCCATGCGGGTGGTCGCCGGCGCCGATGAAACCACCGCCCACCGTGCATGCCAGCCTTTCCAGCACGGCCGCAAAGGCTTGGTGCTGGCCGAAGGTGCGGCGGCTTTGATACTGGAAGATTGGGAGCACGCGCAAGCGCGTGGTGCGCGCATTTATTGCGAGCTGGCCGGATTCGGGCAAAGCTGCGATCACGCGCACCTGGTGCGCCCCGACCCGCAAGGGCAGGCCCGTGCCATTCACGCGGCCTTGCGCGAAGCCGGATTGGCACCCGAGGCGGTTGGCTATGTCAACGCCCACGGCACCGCCACGGTCGAGGGTGACCCCATTGAAATCAGTGCGCTGCGGCAGGTCTTCGGTGACCACGCGCCGCAATTATTGGTCAGCGCCACCAAGTCCATGCACGGCCATTCGCTGGGCGCAGTGGGTGCCATGGAGGCGCTAATCACCGTGCTGGCCATTGCCAGGCAAGCCATTCCACCGACCGCCCATCTGGAGCAGGTGGCAGAAGACTGCGTGGGCGTGCGGCATGTCCCTTGCACCGGCTTGCACGACCAGCCTTTGCAGGCGGCGCTCAGCAATTCCTTTGCCTTTGGCGGCAGCAATGCGGTCCTGGCATTCCGTGCCAATGCTGGTTGACAGCGGGTGGCGAGCGTGTTGTCGGCAGGTGCCAAATCAATGCAGGTGGTGACTGACTGATGCGCTGTATGCAGCCCTGAGCCTGCGGTTTTTGTTGGCCGTGCTGGGGGCTGGTTGCCTGATGTGGACGGTGCTGGCCCTTCCGCTGGGGCTGGTGTTGTCGCGCGACAGGGGCAAGGTGGTGGGGCGCACCATGGCCACCTGGGGCTTTCGCGCGTATCTGTGGTTGCTGCAAGCAGTTGGTTTTGCGCGGTTTGACATTCGGGCCCTGGACAGTTTGCGCGACGCAGGCCCCTTGATCCTGGCCGCCAACCACCCCGGGTTGCTCGATGCGTTGATGGTGGTTTCGCGCCTGCCCAACGTGACCTGCATCTTCAAAGCGTCGCTGATGCGCAATCCGCTGTGGGGCGCCGGTGCGCGGCTGGCGGGCTACATCCGCAACGATCTGTTTTTGGGCTCTGTGAATCTGGCTGTGGAGGAATTGCACCAAGGCAGCCAACTGTTGCTATTCCCCGAAGGAACGCGCAGCGACCCGCTGCCACTGGGTGAAGTTCAGATCGGTGCAGCCTATGTTTCCTATCGCTCCGGTGTTCCGATTCAGACTCTTTTGATTGAGCAGGACTGCCGTTTCCTCGGCAAGGGCTGGCCCTGGTTGCGCCGCCCGCCTATTCCGATGCACTTTCGCATCCGGCTGGGGCAGCGGTTTGAGGCACCGCGCAATCCGAAGGCGTTCACCATCACCCTGCGGGAGTATTTCTTGAGTGAACTGGGCCCCCATCCAGCGGGAAGCGAGCCATGACTGACGCACTGAAGCTGCCATCCACAACCCACCTGGTCCTGATCCCGAGCTACAACTCCGGGCTCAAAGTGCTGGAGACGGTCGAACAGGCCCGACTGCATTGGAACCCGGTGTGGGTCGTGGTCGATGGCAGCACCGACGGCAGTGCCCTGGGTTTGCAGCAGATGGCAGCCCAGGACGCTGGCTTGCAGGTCTTTGTGCTGCCGCAAAACCAGGGCAAAGGCGCGGCGGTTCTGCACGGCCTCGACCTGGCGGCACAGAATGGATTCACCCACGCCTTGTGCATGGACTCGGATGGGCAACATCCGGCCGATTTGATTCCGCGTTTCATGCAGTGTTCGCAGCAATCTCCGCAAGCCATGGTGCTGGGTGTGCCGGTATTTGATGCCAGCGCGCCGGCACTGCGGGTCAAGGGGCGCAAGATTTCCAACTGGTGGGCGAATCTGGAAACCCTGTGGGCCGGAATCGGCGACTCGCTGTACGGCTTTCGGGTCTACCCGGTAGAGCCCTTGCGCCGCGTGATGCAGGGCCAGCGCTGGATGCGGCGTTTTGACTTCGACCCGGAGGCTGCCGTGCGCCTGTGCTGGGGCGGTGTGCCGCCGCTCAATATTCCCGCCCCGGTGAAATACCTGCAGGCCCACGAGGGCGGCGTATCGCACTTCAACTACCGCCGCGACAACCTGCTGTTGACCTGGATGCATATCCGCCTGATGGTGGGTTTTGTCTTGCGGTTGCCGCGCCTGTTGGCGGGCAAGCTGTTTCGCTGATTCGGTATTCAGGCAGGCGCGCGATGTCGATACCGGTCATGTGGCATCTATTGCGGGAGCGGCTCGCGTGGCGCCTGCAGCCCCGCGTGCCCGAGCCCGACATGTTGATGAAGTCGGAGCAGCAAACCGACGCCTTTTTTGAGGCCGGACATGGAAGCGGCGTGCTGGCTTTTGTCTACTTCTACAACGCCCTGCAAATCTCGCCGCTGCTACGCCCCGGTGATCGGGTGCTGGACCTGGCCTGCGGTCCGGCCAATCAACTGGAAGTTTTGGCACGCATCCACCCGCAAACCCAATTTGTCGGAATGGACGCCTCGACGGCCATGTTGTCGCGCGCGCGCCGCACGCTCGATGCCGCCGCGGTGCACAACGTGAAGCTGATGCACGGAGACATGTGCCGCCTGATTCCGCTGGCCGATGCCAGCGTGGATTGCGTCATGTGCACCCTGTCACTGCACCATTTGCCGGACACGGATGCCTTGCGCGCCACTCTGCGCGAGTTGCGCCGCGTGCTCAAGCCGCAGGGCGGTATCTACCTGATGGATTTTGGACGTTTGAAGTGCCACAGTACCCAGCACTTTTTTGCCCGCGATTTGCAGCAATCCCCGCAGTTCACGCAGGACTATTTCAACTCGCTGCGCGCCGCGTTCAGTGTGGATGAGCTGTCTGCTGCGGCGGCTGAACTGGCGCCTGCTTTGTCACGGCATGTGACCCTGCTTGCGCCCTTCTTGGTGGCGTTTCGGAGTGCGGCGCGCCAGCCGCTGGATGCGCCGACGATGCAACGCATCCAGACACTGTTTGCGTCTTTGTCGCCACAGCAGCAAGCCAATTTCCGCGGGCTGGCAAGCTGGTTTGGCGCCAGCGGTTGGGCATTGCCCTGCGCGCTCACTTAACCCGGTTTCAGACAACGCTGTGCTGGCGCATGGCGTTGGTTACCGGCTGGGCGTAAAGCGCCAACAGGCCGGTGCGGACCTCTGCCGGATCGAGCCCCATGGCGGCCAGTTCGGCGGTCTGCTGTGTGATCTGCTGAAGAAACGCGCGGGCGTAGTCGGTGTCCAGTGGGTAGTCGCCAAGGCCCAGCGCAGCGTGCGCGACACGGTGGCTGTCCCATAAGCGGTACAGGCGCCACATCTGTGCATCAATGCGGTCAACGACTTGCTGCACCACGTCGTCACTGTCCTGCGCCGTGAGGCGGATTTCTTCGCCAAAGGCGAGGTGGATGCGCCCTTTGTTCCCGATCAGGCTGGCGTGTATTTGCGCCACATCTTCGCCACGCGCCTTGGTGTAGCTGCCCTGCTGGCGGCGCAGCACGGTTTCACGCACCTTGTGGGTGGCGCAGGGCTCGAATTCGTAGGAAATCGCAACCGGCACGATATGCAGCTTTTCAAAGTCTGCCGCTGTGCGGTTGCTTGCCAGGCCCAGCATTTTGATGATGGCCGGGTCGGTATGGTCGTTGCCGTCTTTGGTGCGGCCGGGGCTTTGCGACAGCCAGATGGAATAGCGCTGCTGTGCGATCTGGTGCGCCAGATAAGCGGCCGCCTTGCGGGCATTGGCATACACATCGCGGTAACTTCCGCTGCGCTTGATCACCACCCCGTTGAGCAGCAGCATCAACTCGGAGACGCCGGGCGTGCCCATCAGGTTGTCGCCCACACAGACCTTGCAGGTGCCGCGCCCGCTGGAGAGCAGGTTGAGCGAAACCAGCGCCGCATCGGTAACGATGCAGCGGTGGTTGCTGATGAAAAGGTATTTGCGGTCCGGCGCCAGCGCGTCCAGTCCGGAGATGCTCAGGCCTTGTGAGGTATCGCGCAGGATGCGCTGAAGCATCGGGTTGACGTAGGCGTATTGAAAGTCTTCGGTGCCCCGCAAGGCCAGCGTGCGCGCCATGACCTCGGCCCGTGACAGATCGGGAAAGCACCACGGCAGAATCGCATCGGACAGCGGACTTTCAAAGAACTGGTTGCGGCATGCTGCGAATTGCTCCGGGTCATCGACGGTGCGCTGCGCGGTCGCATTCAAATCAAGCATGGTGTGCCTGGCTCAGGCCATGCCCCCATTGACAGAAATCACTTGCCCCGTGATGTAGGCGGCGCTGTCGGAGGCCAGAAAACCCACCAGCGCCGCCACTTCTGCGGGCGTACCGGCGCGCTGCATGGGCACCAGCTTGGAGATCGTGCTGGCGTCAAAAACATCACGCGTCATGTCCGAGCTGATGATGCCTGGCGCCACCGCATTGACGGTGATGCCACGGGTTGCCAGTTCCAGCGAAAGCGACTTGCTGGCGGCATGCAGTGCGCCTTTGGCGGCTGCGTAGTTGGTTTGCCCGCGGTTGCCAGTGATGCCGGCAATCGAAGAAATGCTGATGATGCGTCCCCAGCGGGTGCGGATCATGGGCATGCACAGCGGCTGTGTGACGTTAAAAAATCCGTGCAGGGACACGTCAATCACGCTGTGCCACTGCGCGGGCTGCATGCCCGGAAACACCGCGTCGTCATGGATGCCCGCATTGTTGACCAGCACCTGAATCGGGCCCACTTCCAGCAGCGCTTGCAGTGCGGCCAGACTGGCCGGTGCGTCGGCCACATCAAACTGGACCGCTTCGGCCGATCCGCCGTTGGCTTGCAACTCGGCACACAGCGTTTGCGCCGCCGCCAGGTTGCGGTTGGCGTGCACGATGACATGCAAGCCGTCGGCACTGAGGCGTTGGCAAATGGCCGCGCCAATGGCCCCACTGCCGCCCGTAACCAGCGCGCGCTTCATGGTTGAGCGCCCTGGGTGAAGGGCGAACTGGCGCTGGCGACGGTAATGGCGAGCTGCATGTCTTGTAGGTACTCCAGCACCACGGTGCCGCTCTGGCCCTGCGCCAACAGGCTTAGCAAAGGCAGGCTGCGGGCCACAGGGATTTGCCGGCGCAAGGTTTCGAGTTCGGGGATGGCCATCGGCGTGGGGGCCTCCTGCGTGATGGCGATGCTGAGCTGCGCCATCGAAGCAGGGGTGCGCGTAGGGCTGAGAACCATGGCCACGCCCATGGCGTGCGCTATCGGGCGCAGCGAATGCAAGGGCTCTGGAAACACCGTGTCGTAGGCCATGAGCAGACAGGACTTGCCGTTGCTGCAGGCTTGGGTGGTGGTTTCCAGCAGGCCCGCACCGAATGTCGCGTCATAGGCCGTCAGACTGGTGCTGGGCAACATGCAGCCGGTGGCAATGCCCCAGTAACCTGAAGGCGCGTTGTGCACCGAGTTGTGAAAGCGTGTGGGCGACAGGGCACGGTCGCTGGAGGCCAGGGTTTCCAGAATGGCGTGTGTGTTGTCGCCATCGCCTTCGGTCGATGAGAACACCGTTGCCAGGTCGGCCGGGTCCAGCGCCGCGTGTTGCGCGGCCTGCAGGCCGGTGGCCATCGACAGCTTGACGGGGATGCCCACCCGTCGCCGCTCGGCGGCAGGCAGTTTGTCGACGGGCGGTATCGCAGTGGGGGCCAGCGCAAATGGCTCTTGGCCGCTCAATACCTTTCGCGCCTGCTCCCAACCGCAGAGGCCCGGACCGAATAGCCCAACACCATCAAGGTAAATGTGGAGTGTCTGCATGCCGTCTTTTGTTCATTCTTGAAGTTTTATTGTAGGTGCAGCCAGTGGCCCGCTGGCCAGCCAGTGGTCCCACAAGGTGCGCCAGGTGGGCCAGTCGTGGCGGCCTTCCACGAGGCTTACGCGCTCGGGCGGTAACAGCGCGGACAGCACGTTCTGCCCGCGCAGGAAACGGTCGCCCCGGCCGGTGCCGAAATACACCGGCGTCGCGGATGCGCCACGCGCGGCCTGCTGGCTAAGCCAGTGCCACCAGACCCGTTCGTCCTGCTGCGTGCTTTCAGGGTTTTGGGCCCATGCGGCGACGCCGCCGGCCGCGCGAATTTCAGCCAGCACATCGCCCGTTCCCGGATAGGGGGCCAGCAGACACAGGCCCGCCACATGGCTGGCATGGTGCGCGGCGTAGTGCAGCGCGCAGAAGGCGCCCATTGAAATACCGGCCAACCAGATCGACCGGTAGCCCTTGGCAATGGCGGGTTGGATGACGTGTTCGTGCAAGACCGCAACCACGGTCCGGTCCAGCACATGCTGGGCATTGATGTCGGCCAGCAGTACGTCGGCCTGTACCCGGTGCTGGCGCACTGCGTCCACAAAGCCGTGTGTATAAAAGTCTTCCAGAGTCGACAGCGAGGGAGGCAATAACACCAGCAGCGTCTGGCTGCGCGCGCCTTCGGTGTGCAACTCAGTCAGCAGGCGCATCGGTGCGTTCCCGTGTCAATATGGCCGCGAACAGCAGGGCCAGCATGGCGCCCGGTGCAACCGTGCTGCCAATGGCTGCCAGCACCGGCACCTTGGACAAGCCGAGCAAGCCAAAGCTGCCCACCGAAGTCAGTGTGGCCACCAACAGCGATATCTGCGTTTGCTGGCGGTAGTGGCTGCTACCGGTCTGGGCGCCGCGGTCAAAAAACAGCGCGTAGTTGGAGCCCACGGCGACGACCAGCAACAGGCCCACCATGTGCAGTATCGTGATCTGGACGCCACCGAGCAGCAAAGCGGCCGTGACACACATCACGGCACACGCCAGCGGCGCGGCTACGCGCAGCATGCGCACCCACGAGCGCAGCGCCAGCAGCAACAGCGCCAGAATGAACAGGCAACCCAGACCCGACAAGACCAGCACCTCGTGGCGATACCCGTCAAACAAACTGCCGGTTTCCTCCAGCATGTCGATCACCACCGCATCGCCCAGCCCGGCCTCTTGCAAGGCCGCGTGTACGGTTGCCAGGGGGATGCGGTCGGGTTCGGGGCCCTGCTGCGTTGGGCGCAGTGGCATCAGCACCAGATAGCTGTTGTCGCGGTGCACCAGCATCGCGTCCAGCATGAGCGCAGCCGAAGTGCCATCGAGGTCTTTGCGTTGCAGCGGTACACGCTGGCGGGCGGCCTGCACGTCGTTCAAGAACAGGTTCAGCCGTTCAGCGCGTATCGGCAAGCCCTGCAGCGCCTGCTGCAGGCGCTGCTGCGCAACCTTCTCCGCGGGCAATGCGCCCTGGCGCGCCCGCTGTGTGGCCACACTGGGGAGCACATTGGCCGGCGAGCTGAACCCGCCCACCACCTGGCGATCCACCAATGCCCGCAGGACCGTGCCGGCTTGTTCTGCTTTTTGCAGGGCACTTTCCTGATCGGGCGCCGACAGGGCCATTACAAAGCGGGTGTCGGTGCCGCCCAGGTCGCCGCGCAGTTCTTCGTCCACCTGCTGCTCGGACTTCGGAATGGGGTTGAGGCCGCCGAGCGTGCGGTTCCAGATGTGGCTGCTCTGGAATGCCACGTTGCTGCAAGCCAGCAACGCCAGCAGCAAGACCGGCGCACGCAGCACCACGGCGCGTTCAATGCGGCGGTCCAGCCACCGGGCAATCGGGCTCAGGTCGCGCAGTGCCAGCCGCTGGGGCGTCACGACCGGCAGCACATAGCGCGTCACCAGCACCGCAGCGCCCAGTCCGCTGATCGAATACAGGCCCAACTGCGCCAACCCTGGAAAGCTGGAGCACAGCAGCGCCGCGAACCCGACAACGGAGGTCAGCACGCCCAGCCAGATCGTGCGCCAGAAGTTGCCATGCGCCTCGGTCGTGGCGCGTTGAATGAAAAAGTAGATCGAGTAGTCCACCGCTTCGCCGATCAGCGTGGTGCCAAAGCCCAGCGTCAGCCCGTGGACCTGGCCAAACACCAGGCTGACCGCGGCGATGCCTGCCGCCACACCGGTTAACACCGGCAGCAGGCCCAACACCAGCAGTGTGGGCGACCGGTACACCAGCAACAACAGCCCCACCACCAGCACCATGCTGGCGCCGGCCAGACGGCCGACTTCGTCCTGAATGGTGCTGCGTGCGGCAACCGACGAGACACCGGCGCCGCTCATGATCAGGCGGGTCTCGGGCGCGCGCTGGGGCAGGGCCTTGAACTGCGACTGCACCGCGCGCACCGCCTGTGCCTGACCGTCGGTGTCGGAGCCTGCGGCGGCGGTGAAAAGCAGGAGCAATGCACGTTTGCCGTCGCGCGAGGCCCAGGCACCCTCGACGCTTGGTGGTTGGTCAAGGCCCGAAAATTGGTCCAGCAGTTGCAGCGTCTCTCCGGTTGGGTCGCGTGTGAAAACGGACTTGAGCGCCATTCCCGCATTGCCCGACAGTGCCGCAATGGAGTCGCTGATGGCGTTGCGCATGCCATCGGTCTCAAAGCGCGCCGGGGTCACTGCCGGGCTGAGCACATAGCGGTTGCCAAAAAAGTAGGCCTGGTCCCGTTGCTGGGTTTCGGCCTGGCCGTTTTGAATGCCGGCAAAGAGGCCGGTCTCCTGCAGCTTGCCCGCCAGTTCACGCGATAGTCTGGCGCGTTCGCTGGCATCGCCGCCTTCGATGCCCACCATGATCAGGCGTGCCACCGGGCCATTGCGCAACTGGTCAATCAGGAGTTGCTGGCGCGCGTTGGGTGCGCTGGGCATGAAGGCCGATAGGTCGGACACAAAAGGCGTCTGCAAAATCACCAGCACACAGCCCAGCAGAGCGGCAATCCATGCGGCAATTGGCAGGAAGCGGTGCAGGCGGCTCATGCTGCGGATTCCCAGAAGTCAAAAAAGTTGAACCAGTTGTACGGCGCTGCCTTGCAGCGTTGCTCCAGCGCGGCCACATACTTTTGCATGGTCTCCCGCACCACCGCGTCGCGCTGGCTGCGCGGTACCGCTTGGAAGCTCGCCAGCAGCTCGAATTGAACGTCGTAGCGATTGCCGCCCTGGTACAGGCCGGTCATGAAATACACCGGCTTGCCCAGCAGGGCTGCCATGCGGAAAGGGCCGGTGGGAAAGCGCGCCGGCGCCCCCAGAAATGGCAGCGTGAGGTACAGGTCCGGGCCGGACGCACGGTCTGCCAGCACGCCCACCAAACCACCGTTTTCCAAGCGGTCGTGGATGTTCAACATGGAGTTGATCTGGCCCAGCGCAATGACGTTGGCGGTGGCTTGCGGATTGATGGCTTCCAGAATGCGATTGAGCTGGCGCGCGTTGTCGGGGTACATGGCCACGCAGGCATTGAGCCGGTTGGTCCGGCCATGGGTCAGCAATGCTTCGAAGCTTCCCATGTGTGCGCCAAACAGAAAGATGCCCTGGTCCTCGTTATGGCAATCAAAGATCGCCTCCGCACCGCTCACCCGGATGTCAAACAAATCCACCTGACCATTGAGCAGAAAGAACCGGTCGTGGATCGTCGTGGCAAAAGTCAGGATGTGGCGGTACAGGTCGGCCCAGCCAACCGGGCGCTGCAACACCCGCGCCAGGTAATTGCGCGAGGCTTTGCGCGCAGCCGGCGCTGCCAGCAAAAAGTAAAACGCAATCCCGTACACCACGTAGCGCGACAGCGGGCGGCCGAACCCAATGGATATGCGGGTCATCAGGCGCAGCAGGAACATGCTGCCGCGTTCCTTGCGGCGCATCCATTCCGGTGTCTCGATTTCCGCTATTTGGGGATCGCTCATGCAGTGGCACTGGACGGCAGGGGGAAGCGGCCACTGGCAATCTTTGCGCCGGCACTGAGCACTTCGAAGCGCACGGAGGTAGCACCCATCTCAAAGCTGACCTGCAACGCATCATCGGGTGTCGCCGTGTGGTGGAACTTGGCTTCGGTCAGGGCCTGCAGGCGCAGCCCGGTGTGCGCTTCGATGATGCCCTGCACGCCATCAAGCAGCATGACACCCGGCACGATGGGGCGACCCGGAAAATGCCCCAGGAACACCGGATGGTCCGGGGCGATGGTGAGTGCAGCAACGGGCATATCAGCCTTTGGGTGTCAGGTGCGCGGCGCGCAGTTGTGCCATGGCGGAGGCAGAAATCTTCCCGTTGGCGTCCCGCGGCAGCGAGGACACGAACACCAACGGCCGGGGCAAAAACACCGCATCTACGTGTTGGCGCAGCGCCGCCAGCAGCTCTGCACTGGTGCTTTCGGGCGCCACCACAAAGGCCGCCAGGCGCATGGCCTGTTCCACATCGGTTGATTCGAGGACGCAAAAAACGCCATCCACCACGCCCGGCAAGCTCTGCAGCAGCTGGTTGAGAAAGGCCAGCGAACTGCGCTTGCCGACGATGTTGATCATGTCTGCGCTGCGCCCCAGCAGGCGAAAGCGGCTGGGGCTGTGCAGCTCCAGCACATCGTTGAGCGGCTGCGGGTGCTCGTAGTGGTCGGCACAGGCCAGTGTCTGCCCGTCGCGGGTCTGCACGGTGATGCCGGAATAGGTTTCCCAGTCGGTGCTGTGCGTGGGGCGGCGGGTCGCCACTGCGCCGGTTTCGGTGGATCCGTAAATTTCGACCATCGGCGCGCCCAGACGTTCTTCGACTTCCCGCGCCAGCGCAACCGACAAGGGCGCAGTAGCCGACAGCACGGCGCTGACGCGTGGCAATTCAAGCTGCGCGTCCATCAGCTTGCGCAAGTGAAACGGCGTGGTCACCAGCAGGCGCGGCTCCGGCAATTCGGCCAGCGCGCTGACCACATCGGCCGGAAAAAAGGGGTGCCGTGCGCTGAATTGCCCGCCCCCGAAAATCGGCAGAAGCACCGAGGCCTCCAGCCCGAACATGTGCTGGGGCGATACCGTGCCCAGCACTGCGCAGGGGGCACCTGCGACTTCCCACATGCGCTTGGCCTCGGCCAGCGCGCAGGTGTGCATGCGCCAGAAGGTCATGGTGTGGGCTTGTGGCTGGCCGGTGGAGCCGGACGTGAAAATGCGCGCGATGCATTGGTTGCGCGGAATTTGTGGCATCGGTTGCATCGCATGGGCTGCCACCCCCGCAGGGGCGTGCGCTGCGGTCACCAGCAACTGCGGCAAGCCGGCCACCGCAGGCATTGCGCGGTCATGGAGGCACACGGCATCGGGGTAGTCCGCTGCCAGCCGGGCCATGTGTTCCGGTGCGGTGGAGCTTTGCAGCAGGCTCACAACGCCACGGCTGATGGCCGCAAACAAAGACACCGAAAACCAGTACCGGTCGGTGCACAGGTTAAATACATGCCCAGTGGACGGCAGGCGTTGCGCCAGTGCCAGCACGTCGCTCAGGAACGCAGCCTGGCTGACCGGGTGGTGCTGGCGATAGGCGAGCGTTTGCGTGGGCGCAAAGCCGGGCAGGAGGGGAAGCGTGTTCATGGTCGCTGCGCGGTGTCGGATGGAGCTGGCGGGCGAACCAGCACGCTGGCACGCCCGCGCAGCAGCACTTGCCCATCGCTGTGGATTTGAAAGTCGTACAGCAGGCTGGATTCGTTGCCCGAGATGCGACTGGCGTGGACGTGCAATTCAGCGCCCGCGTCATCCAGCCGCGGGGTGGTCCACTCCACATTGCGCACACTGGTCAAAAAACCGACCTCGGGCGTGTGGCCCTCGCCGGCCAGCAAAGCGCCGTGCACGGCCATGGCCTGTGCTGCGTATTCGATGCCGGCGCTGCTGCGAAGTCCCTGCGCATTGCGCAGCGGGTTGTCGGTGGCGCGGTGGCTGCGGGCGCTGCACCAGATTTCGGTGTCGCTCCACTGCTCTACGGCATGCAGCAGGCACATGCTGCCGTGGTGGGGAATGTGGGCCTGAATCCAGTCCCGGTCTTTTTTCATGGTGCCAGTTCAATCGCAAGGTTGGGTCCGGCCAGGTAGTCCAGCACCAGGCGCTGCGTCCGGGCTTGTGCCAGTGCGCACAGCAGAGGCAATGCGCGTGCCGCTGGCACCTGCTGACGCATCGACTCCAGCTCCGGCGTGGGCAAGGTGTCGGCAGCGTCCGGGGTGAGTGCCAGTGTCAGGCTGGCCAGGGAGTTGGCGCTGCGCCGGGGTGACAGCAACAGCGCGACGCCGAAGGCGCAGGCCAGCTTGCGCAGCGCATGCAGCGGCTCGGGGTACGGGATGTCGTACACCACCAGTAAATTGGGCTGCCCGCTGCAAGCCACCTGGCTGGCGGCTTCCAGCAGGGCGGCCGCAAAGCCGGCGTCAAACGCGCCCAGACTGATGGAAGGCTGGCGGCAGGCGGTGGCAATGCTCCAGTACCCGGCCGCGGCGTTGTGTACCGCGTTGTGAAAGCGCGTGGGTGACAGGCTGGGCTCGGGTGCTGCCAGTGCATCCAGCAGGTGGTGGCAGTTTTCACTGTCGCCGGCGCTCGACGCAAACACGCTGGGCAACTGCGCCAGCGCATCCGCAGTCAGGTGCTGCGCTGCGTCGTAGCAGCAGGCCATCGCCAGCTTGACGGTGGTGCCCAGCCGGCGCCGCTCCGCGGCGGGCAAGGAATCGATGGGCGCAATGGCAATGGGCGTGCAGACATAGTGCGCGGGTTCGGCCAGGATGGGGCGGGACTGCTGCCAGCCATTCAGGCCAGGTGCATACAAACCGACGCCCTCTACGAAGACATGCAAATCACTCATGTCCCGTGCTTGGAGAACAGCAGGCTGCAATTGCTGCCACCGAAGCCAAACGAGTTGCTCAGCACATGGCTCAGTGTCTGTTCCCGGTTGGCAAGCAGGTAATGGCATTGCAGGCGGGGGTCCTGGGTTTCCGTGCCCACGCCGCCGGGCAAAAAGCCATGGCGCAGCGCCAGGGCGCTGATGACCGCCTCGACGCCGCCAGCGGCGCCCAGCGTGTGGCCGGTGTGGCCCTTGGTGGAGCTGCACGGCGTATCGGTGCCAAACACCGCTGTCACGCCGAGGTCTTCGGCGGCGTCGTTGCTGGGCGTCGCGGTGCCGTGCAGGTTGATGTATCCAACGTCTTGTGGCAAGACACCGGCGGCGTCCAGCGCGGCCTGCATGGCCATGCGGGCGCCCAGTCCTTGCGGGTGGGGCGCAGACATGTGGTGGGCGTCGCTGGATTCACCCACGCCACTGAGCACGATGTCGCCCGGCTTGGCCTGCTCCAGGCGCTCCAGCAGCACGAAGGCCGCGCCTTCGCCGATGGATATGCCATTGCGCTGGGCATCAAAAGGTTTGCAGGGCTGTGCCGAGACGAGTTGCAGGGAATTGAATCCGTACAGGGTGGTCAGGCACAGCGAGTCCACACCGCCCACCACAGCGGCGTCGATCAGGCCGCAGTGAATCATGCGTTGTGCAATGCCAAACACCTTGGCGCTGGACGAGCAGGCGGTGGACACCACATAGGCCGGCCCCATCAGACCCGCGCGGCGGCGCACAAAATCGGCAACCGAAAACATGCTGTGGGTGTGCTGGTAGCTGTGGCTGGCAGGCAGTGCACCCGTGACCGGGTCACGGTGGCGGAAGGCCTGCTCGGAACTCAGAATGCCGGAGGTGCTGCTGCCCAGAAAAACGCCGATGCGTCCGGCGCCGTAGCGCTGCACCGCCGCCTGAACGGCCGGCAAAAAGTGGTCTTGCTCCAAGGCCAGGTGCGCCAGACGGTTGTTGCGGCAGTCATAGGCGCGCAAATCTTGCGGCAGTTCGACCGCGTCCAGCCCGTCCACTTCGCCCAGGCATGTGGGGATGTCCACGGTCTCCCACGAGCGCCCTTTCAGGCCACTGCGTTGTGCCCGCAAGGCGGCCAGCGTAGCCGCGACTCCCAGCCCCAAAGCGGTGGTGGTGGTGTAGGTGTTGACTAGTAGGGACTGCACAGATAGTTCACATCATGAAATGATGAAATTCTACTTTACGAGGGTCGCCGCGCCGACAGCAAAACATTGGCAAAAGGGGTGCCGTCATGCATGGGTTGCGTCTCTACCGCAAAGCCCCGGTCCTGCAGCGCCCGGCACCATTGCAAAGGGCCGCGGCAGGTCAGCGAATGGGCGCGCAGCCCCTGTGCCAGCGCAACGACTTGGTCCACCCATTGGCTGAAACGAAAGCGCCAGCCGCCCTCTGCATTGCCGACCCGCAAGAGCAACAAGCCGCCGGGCGGCAAGGCGGCACCCAGGCGATCGAGCAGCCGCTCTTGCTGCTCATGTGGCAGGTAGTGCAGCGCGTCGAATATGGTGATGGTGTCAAAGCCTTGCAGATCGGCGGTGCACATGTCCTGCGCATGCAGTTGCACCCGCGCGCCATACTGTGTCTGAAGCGCCAGATTGCCGGCGGCGCATGCCGCGCCTTGCAGGTCTACGCCCTCAAAAATCAGATCGGCCGGGACCGCAAAGCCCGGTTTCCAGTCAGAAGTGGCAGTCAAGTTTTCGGCCGCTAAAAACCAGGCGGCAAGCAGCCCGCGTCCGCAGCCCAAGTCCAATATCCGGTGGCGCCCGACCAGCAGCTCTTGCTCCAGCAACGCACCAAACAAGGGGTCGCCGCCGAGCTTGCCGCGTGCCCAGTGGTAGTTGAAATGGCCAGTGGCGCGGTAGGCTTGGCAAGCCGCCTGCAGCAGTTGCTGTTTCAGTCCGGCTTGCATGCCTGTTCCAGCGTGACCGGGGTGAGGCCTTGCTTGTGCAGTTGTTCCAGCAGCTTCGGCAGCACCTGCACGATCACCGCGTCGCCATCGGGGGTGCGCGCTGCGTGGCCATCGTGCAGCAGCAAAATGTCGCCGCCCTTCAGCCCTTGGGTGAGGCGTTGCAACACGGTGTCCGGGTTGGCTTCGCGGGTATCGAAGCCGCGGCGTGTCCAGCTGGCCAGCCGGACCCCGCAGCGGTGCAGTACCGGGTCCAGAAAGGGATTGCGCAGGCCGGCCACGGCGCGATAAAAGCGCGGAGCCCTCCCGGTAATGCGGTGCAGGATGTCTTGGCCTTCGGCAATTTCACGGTGCCAGCCAGCGGGCCCGGATAGGGCGCACAAGGTGGGATGCCGCGCTCCGTGGTTCTCGATGTGGTGCCCGGCGGCCTGCATGCTGCGGCACAACTCCGGGTGTTTTTGGGCCCGGCTGCCGATGCAGAAAAAGGTGGCGACAGCGCCATAGCGGGCAAGAATGGCCAGCACCTGCGGTGTCACTTCGGGGTCGGGGCCGTCATCGATGGTGATGGCGACTTCGCCGCGCCGTGCGGCGGTATCGGGCAGGCGCACCACGTTGGCCCCCAGCCATGTGTTGCGCGGCAGCAGGCTGGCCGCCATCAATGCCAGTTGGCTGCACAGAACGATTGCCACGGCCCAGGCCCACGCTGCGGGCATAAGCAGCAAAAGGAGCAGTGCGGCAGCGTGTACGGCCCATTGCGAGGCCTGAAAAAGTGAAGGGCGCCAGGGGCGCTTGGGTGCGGCGCGCGGCGCACCTTCAGCCGGCTGTGTCACGGCACGCTGACTTTGGAAATAGCCATTTCGTAGCGGTCACCGTCCGCCTGTTCCATGGTGATGTTTTTGATCGTCGCCTCGGCGCCCGCAATGCGGATTTGCCGCATGATTTTGGCGACTGCGGCGGGTATCGGCGTGAGCGTCAATTGCCACTTGGCGGGCGTGCCGGAGAGTTCAATGCGGTAGTTTTTTTCGAGTGCAGTCTGGTCGCCACTGAGGGTGCCCCGGATGCTTTCCACCACGGTGGCAATTTCCGGGTGGTCCTGCAGGCGCAAGTCCATCGGCTTTTTGTCGGGCAGTGCCACTGTCAGCTTGTTGCCCACGAGCAGCAGCGATTCGGCGCGTGGTTTCAGGGTGCGCTTTTCAAGGCGGTCGGGGGCTTCGAAAGACAACTCGCCGGACGACTCCAGTGGCTTGTCCAGAATACCGATGAACTTTTTTTCAACGAAGCTGGCCTTGCCTGACTTCTGCAACGCCAACTGGCCCATGAGCTCAGGCAGGGCCCAGTCGGCGGCGTGCGCGGTGGCGCAACAGGCCATGGCGATGCCGGCAATGCGGTGGGGAAGTCGTGAGCAAAAAGACAGGGAAAGACGCACGGGAGGAGTGCTTTCAATTCTTGTTAATGGAGCGGTAGGCTTGGATCGTCTGGGAAATACTGAAGTGGGCCCGTTCAGGCAACACGCGCACGCGCACCAGATATTCCACGACGAACAGCGCGCCCACCAGCACAGGTGTCAGCAGGTTGGCAAAGTACGACCAGATTTCAATGGGCCCAAAGAAAAACAGAAGGACCGACAACACGGCGCTGGTGCAGAAATACAGCGTCCACACCAGCGTGACTTTCCATGTGTAGCGCATATAGGCCGGATCGACCGGCGAGGGCAGCATCAACCGGGAAACGCGCGAGCAAAACGCGTCCTCATCGGCGCGGCCCAGGGTGCTGCCAAAGGTAATGGCCAGCAGGCTCATGGCCCCGGCGTGCTGAAAGAAGTAGAGCCAGTTCAGGTGGTTACGCAATTCGTCCAGATACACCAGCACCGCCAGAAACAGCAGCGCCAGCAACCCCAGGGAGAGCCAGCGCATGCGGGAATGCCAGGCGGCAATGACCGCCATGAGGACGAAAGGGGTTACGCCAAGCCCCAGCATCACCAGGCTGGGGTTTTCGGCAATGGTTACCAGATGGCTGAAGGTCAGGTAAGCGACTGCCGCCACCGCTGCGACGGCCAACGCAAGCCATCGCGTCAGGCGGTTCACTTGGTGCGCTTTTCGGCGATGTAGGCGCTCAGACTGCGCAGTGACGCGAATATTTTGAAGTTCTCGTCACTCTCGGTCTTCATCTGAATGCCGTATTGCTTGGACACGACCAGCGCAATTTCCAGAATGTCGATCGAATCCAGTCCCAATCCATCGCCATACAAATCGGAATCGGGACCAATGCTTTCCGGTGCCACTTCGAGATTGAGTGCCGAAACAATCAGGGACGCCACTTCGCGTTCGAGTTCAGCATGGCTCTCATTGACAGGGGAAGGGTTCGTCATTTTGTAAAAGAGTCGTGGAATAATGGGTTGACGGTTCGCTCTGGAACTGCAACCAGAGCCAACTTATTTTAGTGCAATCGAGTTCTCGATTCTGTACCGCCCCTAAAACATGAGCCGTCCCTCCCGCCGTGCGAACCCCGTGAATTGGCGTGCCGTTGTCGCCCATGACTTCTGGTTCAAGTTCTTCGGAACCAGTGTGTTCGTGACGCTGTTTTTCTGGGCTTACCTGTATTTGCTGAAAAACCCGGCCTATGCGGTGACCACCATGCCCTTGACGGCGTTGGACCACTGGATTGATTTTCAGCCGCTGGCGCTGATTCCCTATTTGTCGCTGTGGCTGTACACCTCGCTGCCAGTGACGCTGATGCCCGTGCGCGCAAGGCTGGTGGGGTTTGGCTTCTGGATCGGGGCCATGTGTTTACTTGCACTGGCGATTTTTTACTTCCTCCCCAACGCTGTGCCGCCCGCGAACATTGACTGGGCCCAGTACCCTGGCGTGGCCTTTTTGAAGGGTGTGGATGCGGCTGGCAATGCCTGTCCTTCCTTGCATGTG
>Ga0228698_1000702_pt1 | contig 21390 bp, 18 predicted proteins | sample McNCre117_Aug_MG_FD_178015 | JGI IMG/M metagenome (GOLD analysis project Ga0228698, IMG submission 178015) | Freshwater microbial communities from McNutts Creek, Athens, Georgia, United States - 1-17_Aug_MG | ecosystem: Environmental > Aquatic > Freshwater > Creek | place: USA: Georgia...
TGCCGGGGCGGCAGCGGGCTTGGCGGCGGCGGCCAGGGCGTCGCCCTTGGTCACGCGGCCATCCTTGCCGGAGCCGGCCACGTCGGTGGCCTGCAGGCCCTTCTCGGCCAGGATCTTGGCGGCCGCGGGCATCGCGACGTCGGCCTTGGCGGTGCTGGCAGCGGCCGGGGCGGCAGCCGGAGCGGCGGCGGCAGGCGCAGCGGCAGCGGCCGGGGCGGCCGCGCTGGCCTGGCCTTCGGTGTCGATCTTGGCGATCAGCTGGTCGCTGACGACGGTGCCACCGTCGCCCACCACCAGCTCGGCCAGCACGCCAGCGGACGGCGCGGGCACTTCGAGCACGACCTTGTCGGTCTCGATCTCAATCAGGATTTCGTCGGCGGCGACGGCCTCACCGGGCTTCTTCTTCCACTGCAGCAGGGTCGCTTCGGCGACCGATTCGGACAGCTGGGGGACCTTGACTTCTACGATGGCCATGTTGCTTCTCTTATCTCTCTTGTGCGTCGATGGAACGACACGCCGCGCGTAGCGGCCCACCCCGGCGAGATGCCGGGCGGCCGCACGGGGATCGGGCCGACAGCGCGCAGCATGCGCCGGCCCGACCCGGGACGGGTCACTTGCTCAGGATGAAGCCCTTGAGCTTGCCGTAGGCCTGATCCAGCAGCGCCTTCTGCTGCTCCTGGTGCAGGTGCGCATAACCCACCGCCGGCGACGCGGAGGCCGGACGGCCGGCGTAACCCAGCTTCTGGCCTTCGGTCATGTTCTCGTGGATGTAGTGCTGGACGAAGAACCAAGCGCCCTGGTTCTGCGGCTCGTCCTGGCACCACACGAGTTCGGTGGCGTTGGGGTACTTCTTCAGCTCATTGGCGAAGGCCTTGTGCGGGAAGGGATAGAGCTGCTCGACGCGGATCACCGCCACGTCGTTGGCCTTCTTCTCTTCGCGCTTCTTGACCAGGTCGTAGTAAACCTTGCCCGAGCAGGCGATCACGCGCTTGACCTTGGACGCATCGATCTCGGCCTTGAGCTCGCCGATCACGGTGCGGAAGTCGTTCTTGGTGAACTCGGACAGCGGCGAGGTCGCGTCCTTGTTGCGCAGCAGCGACTTGGGCGTGAAGATGATCAGCGGCTTGCGCAGGTTGCGCACCATCTGACGACGCAGCACGTGGAAGATCTGGCTGGCCGTGGTCGGCTGCACGATCTGCATGTTCGTGTCGGCGGCCAGCTGCATGAAGCGCTCCAGGCGGGCCGAGCTGTGCTCGGGGCCCTGGCCTTCGTAGCCGTGCGGCAGCATCAGCGTCAGGCCGTTGACGCGGCCCCACTTCACTTCACCAGAGGCGATGAACTGGTCGATCACGACCTGCGCGCCGTTGGCGAAGTCACCGAACTGGGCTTCCCAGATGGTCAGCGTGTTCGGCTCGGCCGAGGCGTAGCCGTACTCGAAGCCCAGCACCGCCTCTTCGGACAGGATGGAGTCGATGACGGTGAACTGCGCCTGGTTGTCCGCGACGTGCTGCAGCGGGATGTAGGTGCCTTCGTCCCACTTCTCGCGCTTCTGGTCATGGATCACCGCGTGGCGGTGCGTGAACGTGCCGCGACCGCAGTCCTCACCGGACAGCCGCACCGGGTAGCCGGCCGACACGAGCGTGGCGAAGGCCATGTGCTCGCCCATGCCCCAATCGACATTGACTTCGCCACGACCCATCGCGGCGCGGTCGTCGTAGACCTTCTTGACCAGCGGGTGCGGGTTGACGCTGGCGGGGATGGTGGTCAGGCGCTCGGCCAGACGCTTCCATTCCGTCATCGGCACAGCGGTGTCGGCCGAGTCGGTCCACTTCTTGCCCAGGAAGGGCAGCCAGTCCACCGCATACTTGTTCTTGAAGTTCGACAGCACCGGGTCGACCGTGTGGCGGCCGGCGTCCATCGCGGCGCGGTAGGCCTTGACCATGTCGTCGCCCAGCGTCTCGCCCAGGCCCTGGGCCGACAGCCGGTCGGCGTACAGGCGGCGGGTACCCGGGTGCGCGGCGATCTTCTTGTACATCAGCGGCTGGGTCAGCGCCGGGGTGTCCTGCTCGTTGTGGCCCAGCTTGCGGAAGCAGATGATGTCGACGACCACGTCCTTGCGGAAGGTCATGCGGAACTCGAGCGCCAGCTGGGTGGCCAGCACGACGGCTTCCGGATCGTCGCCATTGACGTGCAGCACCGGCGACTCGACCATCTTGACGATGTCGGTGCAGTACAGCGTCGAGCGAAGGTCGCGCGGGTCGCTGGTGGTGAAGCCGATCTGGTTGTTGATGATCAGGTGCACCGTGCCGCCCGTGGAGTACCCGCGGGTCTCCGACAGCATCAGCGTTTCCTGGTTGACGCCCTGGCCGCCGAAGGCCGAGTCGCCGTGCACCAGCACCGGCAGCACCTGGGCGCCGACGGCGTCGCCTCGGCGGTCCATCCGCGCGCGCACCGAGCCCTCGACCACCGGGTTCACGATTTCCAGGTGGGAAGGGTTGAACGCCAGGCTCAGGTGAACCGGGCCGCCGGCGGTGGAGATGTCGGAGCTGAAGCCCTGGTGGTACTTCACGTCACCGGCGGGCAGGTCTTCCGGCGCGGTGTGATCGAACTCGGCGAACAGGTCCTTGGGCATCTTGCCCAGGGTGTTCACCAGCACGTTCAGGCGGCCGCGGTGGGCCATGCCGATCACGATTTCCTGCACGCCCTGCTCACCAGCGCGCTGAACGACCTCGTCCATCGCAGCGATGAAGCTCTCGCCGCCTTCGAGCGAGAAACGCTTCTGGCCGACGTACTTGGTGTGCAGGAAGCGCTCCAGACCCTCAGCGGCCGTCAGGCGCTCGAGGATCTGCTTCTTCTTCTCGACCGAGAAGGTGGGCTTGGAACGGATGCTTTCGAGCTTTTGCTGCCACCAGCGCTTCTGCGTCTGGTCGGTGATGTGCATGAACTCCGCACCGATCGAATGGCAGTAGGTCTCGCGCAGCGCCTGCAGGATCTCCCGCAGGGTCATGTTCTCGGCCTTGCTGAAATAGCTGTTGGCCGCGGAGAACGTGATGTCCATGTCCGACTCGGACAGGTCGTAGAACGCCGGCTCGAGTTCGGGGATGCGGGGACGCTCGGTGCGCTTGAGCGGGTCGAGATCGGCCCAGCGGGCACCGACGTTGCGGTACGCGGCGATCAGCGACTGGACGTGCACCTGCTTACGCGCCACCGCCAGATCGGCCGAGCTGGCCTTGGCGGCGAAGGCGTTGGCCTTGGCACGTTGCGCGAAGGACTCGACGACCGGCGCGTGCGCGACGTCGCGGGAGTCGGTGCCATCCGCGGCGGGCACGTTTTGAAGCGCGTCGAAGTAATCGCGCCAGTTGTCGGGCACGGAGCCCGGATTGTCGAGGTACGCCTCGTACATTTCCTCGACATAGGGCGCATTGCCCCCGAAGAGGTACGAGTTCGACCTAGAGTGCTGCATCATCTTTCGCTCACCTTGCGCCCCGGTATCCAGGACTGAGATGGGTTGAACAACCTTCCGCGACACGGCTGGACCGGCTAGCGGATTGCGACCCGGCTTGACTGTTGCCAGAGAAGGGGACGGGAAGGACCTACAGAAAGCAAGCCCGCGAATTTAGCATCCCCAGTCTTTCACAGGACTGTCGTGGGAGATTGGCACCCTGGTCTTCAGCATCAGGGATTACCCGCTCACCCCAAGCGATCGCCGATCGCGCTCGACAAACGTCGCTCAGGGGCGAGCAAAGGGCGCGGCCAAGGGCTCACCGATGAACAGGCCCTGCTGCGGCCACCGCACACTCTTCCAGTAGGCCTCCAACGCACTGGCGCCCTGCAAGTAGTGCAGCAGCACGGTCTGGGGGCGCGGAAACTTCTGGATGTGGTTGCAGGGCTCGCTGACGGTGCCGTAGCTGGCGGTGGCGCCCGCGTCGATCCAGGCCAGCGCGGAGGTCTGGCCACTGTGGCCGCTGAGTTGACCCCCATAAGAGGTCAGATGGTCGGCCAGCGCGCCCGGCACCCAATGCAGCCGATCCAGTCCCGTCAGCACCGGCTGGCCGGTTTGCAGCAGCAGCAGCGGATCCTCGCCCGTCGGCAGGTCGCCCGGCTCGACGTGGGTGGTCACCGCCACGCCACGCAGCACACCCGGCGGAGGAAACAGCGGCGCACGCACGCTGCGCCGGGCGTCGTTCGTCACCATGTAGTACGCGTGCACCGGCAGCGCTCCGCGCAGCCCGAGGCTGCCATCGGCAGCCAGGCCCCGATCGACCAGCGCCTTGCCGGCTTCGGCGCTGGTCGCAGCCAACAGCATTGAAGGCCGAAGGCTGTGGTCGCGCCAAGGCGCCCCGCTGGGCGAATTGAAGTAGCGCGATGGCGCGCCCTTCCCGCAGGTGCGCGCGCAGAGCTGAGCGTCAAGACCCAGACTGACCGCCGCCGTGATCGACTGGCACTCGGCCGCCCAGGGCTGGACCCAAACCAGCGCCATACCCTGCACCTCGGCACCGAAATGGCGCTCAATCGACGCGCGCAGTTCCACCGCCTCGGCAGCCGACAGGCGAGGATGGCGAGGCAGGCGCAGGCGCAGCACGTGTTCGGCTGGGATCTGCCGACGCGCCACGTAGTACTCGCCCACTTCGACCGAGTAGGGATCGTCTTCGTTGATGACCACGCCGAGCGAATGCGCGTCGACGCGGCCGATCACCCGCGGCACGCGCTCCCAGCGCAGGCGCAGCACCCGCATCGACGCCTCGGAGGGCGCCATCGCCGAGGCAACGGGCTGCGATGCGGCAGAACCTCTCTCAAGGGCCTTGACGGACCCCGCCAGCGTCATCGTCAAAGCGAGACCGACAGTGAGCCAACCCCCTCTCCCCCTGGTCGGCCCCTGTAGCTTGATGGCAGCGAATGTGATACCCGACCCACCCGAACGACTTTTCGCCATGCGAAAATTAACCATCGACTCTGTTGGCATGCCATGACAAAAAAGGAAGGCAACACCCCGACCATCCAGGTCCTCGAGCGCATGTTCATGCTGCTCGATGTTCTGGCGTCCCACCACGACCCGGTGTCGCTCAAGCAGATCAGCGAGCATACCGGTCTGCACCCCTCCACCGCCCACCGGATCCTGAACGACCTCGCCGCCGGGCGCTTCGTCGACCGCCCCGAGGCCGGCAGCTATCGGCTGGGCATGCGGCTGCTGGAACTGGGCAACCTGGTGAAGGCACGACTGGACGTGCGCGACGCCGCGCTGGGCCCCATGCGCGAGCTCCACAAGCTGACCCACCAGCCGGTCAACCTCTCGGTGCGCCAGGGCGACGAGATCGTCTACATCGAGCGGACGTACTCCGAGCGCTCCGGCATGCAGGTGGTGCGCGCTGTCGGTGGACGTGCCCCGCTGCATCTGACTTCAGTGGGCAAGCTCTTCCTTGCCCACGACGACCCGCAGCGCGTGCGCGCCTACGCCACCCGAACCGGGCTGTCCGGTCACACCCGCAACAGCATCACCGACCTGACTCTGCTGGAACGCGAACTATCCCGCGTGCGTCAAACCGACATCGCGCGGGACAACGAAGAGCTGGAACTGGGCGTGCGCTGCATGGCGGCCGCCATTTACGACGACCAGTCTCGCCTGGTGGCCGGTCTGTCGATCTCAGCGCCCACCGACCGACTCGAAGAGGGTTGGATCGATCGATTGCGCGAGACCGCGCGTCAAATCTCGACCGCCCTGGGGCATCACGTCGCCTGAGTCTTTCGATCCTCTTCAGAAAGCACAACGCCCGGAGGGACACTCCGGGCGTCTGTGAGATGAGCGGCCGCCGGGACCGGTCAGCAACCCTCGACAGGGACCGTTACAGCGTCGGGGGATTTGCCTTGCCCGCCGATTTGGCGCTGGACTCGACCCAGCTGCGCACCCGCTCGGCATCGCCAATGCGAGAGTACTTGCCCGCCGAATCCAGGAACACCATGATCAGCTTGCGGCCCGCCATCTGCGCCTGCATCACGAGACAGCGGCCAGCCTCGGCGATGTAGCCAGTCTTTTGTAGGCCGATGTCCCAGTGCGGGCTGCGCACCAATCCGTTGGTGTTGCGGAACTGCACCGTGCGCCGCCCCAGCTCGACCGCGTGTTCCGGCGAGGTCGAGAGCTCCCGGATCAATGAAAAGTTGTACGCCGCCTTGACCAGCCGGGCCAAGTCCGGCGCGCTGGAGCGGTTGTGGCTGTTCAGGCCGGTGGGCTCGACGTAATGGGTATCGGCCATGCCCAACGCAGCGGCCTTGCGGTTCATCGCCGCAACAAAGGCCTCCAGCCCCCCAGGATAGTGGCGGCCCAGCGCGTTGGCAGCACGGTTCTCCGACGACATCAGCGCCAAGTGCAGCATCTCGTGGCGGGTCAGTCGGGTACCCACCGACAGGCGCGAACGGCTGCCCTTTTCGGTGTCGATGTCGGCCTCGGTGACTTCCAGCACCTCATCGAGCGGCTGGTTGGCCTCAACGACGACAACGGAAGTCATCAACTTGGTCAGAGAGGCGATCGGCAGGACGGCCTCGGCGTTCTTTTCGAACAACACCTCTGCGGTGTCCTGATCGACCACGTACGCCACGCTGGACTTCAGCGCCAGAGCGTCGCGCGTGTGGTGCAGCCCAGCGATCTGGCCACTCGATGCCTGACCCGGCAGCAGCACCTTGGAGGAGACGCGTCGCAGGGGTGCATCGGCAGACGCCGAGCGAGCGGCTTTGACGGCCTTAGCGGACGCTGACGCTCGCTTCTTGGTCGCCGCATGGGCCGGCACAACGGAGAGGCTCAGCAACACGGCCGCCAGCACGAGGCCGGCGCTGCGGCGCAGCCGGGGAACGGGGCGCGGGAAACGAGTCATCACACAAGATTCATCAAGAGGGTTCGCTGCAGTCTAGGTGAAACAACCTTCACGCGCAACGTCTTGATTTCACGAGGATTTTCAGATTTACCCGCCATTTCCCGAGACCCCGATCCGTCAATCGGAACTTGACGCCCGCATCACCCCTGAGCCGCCACGCGCTCTGACTTCGTGTGCAGCTTGTTGAGCGCGGCAAGGTAGGCCTTGGCGGAGGCGACCACGATGTCAGGATCGGCCCCAACGCCATTGACCACGCGCCCGCCAAGCTGCAAGCGCACCGTCACCTCGCCCTGCGACTCGGTACTGCCCGAGGTGATCGCATTGACCGAGTACAGGACCAGCTCAGCGCCAGTCTGCAGCTGCGTCTCGATGGCCTTGAGGCTGGCGTCGACCGGGCCATTGCCGTCGGCCTCGGTGCGGAACTCCTCGCTGCCGGCCGAGAAGGTCACCTTGGCGTGCGGACGCTCACCCATTTCGCTGTGCTGAGACAGCGCAAGCAGACGGTAGTGCTCCTGCTCCTGGGTGACGCTCTCATCGGCAACCAGAGCGATGATGTCCTCGTCGAAGATCTCGCTCTTGCGGTCGGCCAGGTCCTTGAAGCGAACGAAGGCAGCATTGACCTCCGCCTCGGAATCCAACTCAATGCCCAGGTCCTGCAGGCGCTGCTTGAACGCGTTGCGGCCAGACAACTTGCCCAGCACGATCTTGTTGGCGCTCCAGCCCACGTCCTCGGCGCGCATGATCTCGTAGGTGTCGCGGGCCTTGAGCACGCCGTCCTGATGGATGCCCGACGCGTGTGCGAAGGCATTCGCCCCCACCACCGCCTTGTTGGGCTGCACCACGAAACCAGTGGTCTGGCTGACCATGCGCGAGGCCGGCACGATCTGCGAGGTGTCGATGCCCAGGTCCAGGCCGAAGTAGTCGCGCCGCGTCCTGACCGCCATCACCACCTCCTCGAGCGAGGTGTTGCCAGCGCGCTCGCCCAGACCATTGATGGTGCACTCGATCTGGCGGGCCCCGCCGATCTTCACGCCGGCCAGCGAATTCGCCACCGCCATGCCCAGGTCGTTGTGGCAATGCACCGACCAGATGGCCTGGTCGGAATTGGGCACGCGCTCGCGCAGCGTGCGGATGAAGTTGCCGTAGAGCTCAGGCACCGCGTAACCAACGGTATCGGGCACATTGATCGTGGTGGCGCCCTCGGCGATCACGGCTTCGAGCACGCGACAGAGGAAATCCGGGTCGGAGCGGTAGCCATCCTCGGGCGAGAACTCGATATCGCTGCAGAGGTTGCGCGCAAACCGCACCGCCAGCTTGGCCTGCTCGAGAACCTGCTCGCGCGTCATGCGCAGCTTTTTCTCCATGTGCAGTTCGCTGGTGGCGATGAAGGTGTGAATGCGCGCACGCCGCGCGCCCTTCAGGGCCTCGGCCGCCCGCGCGATGTCCCGGTCGTTGGCACGCGCCAGCGAGCAGACGGTGGAGTCCTTGATGACGTCGGCAATCGCCTTGACCGCCTCGAAATCTCCGTTGGACGACGCCGCAAAACCGGCCTCGATCACATCGACCTTCAGTCGCTCGAGCTGGCGAGCGATGCGCAGCTTCTCCTCGCGGGTCATGGATGCGCCAGGCGATTGCTCGCCGTCACGCAAGGTGGTGTCGAAAATGATCAGCTTGTCGCTCATGGCGGCTCTTTCGTGGGAAGGTGAGGCAACGCCGCATCAGAAATACAAACGGCCCGCTGCGTTGCACGTCGGCGGGCCGTGATCCTGAAAGAAATGGACGAATCAGATCAGCGTACCCGCGGCACTCCTAGGAGGGATAGCAGTAGGGAGCTGAAAAGCGTCAACATTGTCTGAAAACTATAGCACGCCCTCACGGCCTGCGACGCCCGGGGAATCCACGGGGACTCAGCGGGGACTCAGCGGTGGAGCCCAGCCTCATCCGGCTCATCGGTGGACGTGGCGATCACGCTGACCGGACGCCCCCGGGATTTGCGCAGCGCGTAGACCACGTACCCCGACAGGCCATAGACCATGAACAGGCCAAACAGAACGATTGGCGGATGCACGTTGATCAGCGCAATGCCAAGCGCAATCGCCACGATCACCACGAAGGGCACGCTGCGCTTGAAGCTGACGTCCTTGAAGCTGTAGAAGGGCACGTTGGTGACCATGGTCAGCCCCGCGAACAGCGTCATGCCAAAGGCCACCCAGGCCAGCCAAGTCAGCCGATCGACGCCCTTGAAGCCGGCGTCGTCCATCACCCAGATGAAGCCAATGACCACAGCAGCCGCGGCCGGACTGGGCAACCCCTGGAAGTAGCGCTTGTCGACGATGCCGATGTTGGTGTTGAAGCGCGCCAGGCGCAGCGCGGCGCAAGCGCAGTAGACGAAGGAGGCAATCCAGCCCGCCTTGCCCAGGCCCTTGAGCGCCCACTCATAAGCGATCAGACCCGGCGCCGCACCAAAGCTGACCATGTCGGCCAGACTGTCCATCTGCTCGCCAAAGGCACTCTGGGTATTGGTCATGCGCGCGACGCGGCCGTCCAAGCTGTCGAGCACCGCAGCGCAGAAGATGCCGATGCAGGCGTTCTCGAAGCGGCCGTTCATCGCCATCACGATGGCGTAGAAGCCGCCGAACAGCGCGCCCAGCGTGAAGAGGTTCGGCAGGATGTAGATGCCCTTGCGGCGCGGGCGGGGCAGCTCGGCCACGTCGTCGTCGAGGTCGTCGGTCACGGGTTCAGCAGACATGGCAGGAGGATAACTCAGCACCTGGAACGAAAAAGGGCTGCCCGCAGGACAGCCCCCTTGTGCAACGACACCCGGCGGGTGTCGCCGCCGCGATCAGTTGCGGCTCTTGTCGACCAGCTTGTTGGCCTTGATCCAGGGCATCATGGCGCGCAGCTTTTCGCCCACGACTTCGATCTGGTGATCGGCGGTCAGGCGGCGGCGGCTGATCAGCGTCGGGGCCCCGGCCTTGTTTTCCAGGATGAAGGACTTGGCGTATTCGCCGGTCTGGATGTCCTTCAGGCACTGGCGCATCGCGTCCTTGGTGGCCTCGGTCACCACGCGCGGGCCGGTGACGTACTCACCGTACTCGGCGTTGTTGGAGATCGAGTAGTTCATGTTGCCGATGCCGCCTTCGTAGATCAGGTCCACGATCAGCTTGAGCTCGTGCAGGCACTCGAAGTAGGCCATTTCGGGCGCGTAGCCGGCTTCCACCAGCGTCTCGAAGCCCGCCTTGATCAGCTCGACGGTACCGCCGCACAGCACAGCCTGCTCGCCGAACAGGTCGGTTTCGGTCTCTTCGCGGAAGTTGGTCTCGATGATGCCGGCCTTGCCGCCGCCGTTGGCGGTGGCGTAGCTCAGGGCCAGGTCACGGGCCTTGCCGGACTTGTCCTGGTGCACGGCGATCAGGTGCGGCACGCCGCCACCCTGGGTGTAGGTGTTGCGCACGGTGTGGCCGGGAGCCTTCGGGGCCACCATCCACACGTCGATGTCTTCGCGCGGCACGACCTGGCCGTAGTGCACGTTGAAACCGTGGGCGAAGGCCAGCGAAGCGCCTTCCTTCATGTTCGGGGCCACGTCGGCGTTGTACACGCCGGCGATCTGCTCGTCGGGCAGCAGGATCATGACCACGTCGGCGGTCTTCACCGCGTCGGCGATCTCGGCGACCTTCAGGCCGGCCTTCTCAGCCTTGGCCCAGGAGGCGCCACCCTTGCGCAGACCGACGGTGACCTTCACGCCCGAGTCATTCAGGTTCTGGGCGTGGGCGTGGCCCTGCGAGCCGTAGCCGATGATGGTGACGTTCTTGCCCTTGATCAGGCTCAGATCGGCGTCCTTGTCGTAATAGACCTTCATGGGGTGTCTCTTTTCAGAAAGTGTCAGGCGGGAGATGGATGGAGAAGCGATCCTGAGAGGATCTTCAGACGCGCAGGATGCGCTCGCCGCGACCGATCCCGCTGGTGCCGGTGCGCACGGTTTCCAGAATGGCGGTGCGGTCCACCGCCTCGATGAAGGCATCGAGCTTCGAGGAGTCGCCCGTCAGCTCGATCGTGTAGGTCTTGTCGGTCGCGTCGATGATGTGGCCGCGGAAGATCTGCGCCATGCGCATGAGCTCCTCGCGCTCCTTGCCCACCGCGCGCAGCTTGATCAGCATGAGCTCGCGGGCCGTGAAGTTGCCCTCGGTCAGATCGACGACCTTGACAACTTCGATCAGCCGATTCAGGTGCTTGGTGATCTGCTCGATCACCTCGTCCGAGCCGGTGGTCACGATGGTCATGCGCGACAGCGACGGGTCTTCCGTCGGTGCCACGGTCAGGCTCTCGATGTTGTAGCCGCGCGCCGAGAACAGCGCGACCACGCGCGACAGCGCACCCGCTTCGTTTTCGAGCAGCAGCGCAATGATGTGTTTCATGGGACGTCTCCCGGCGCAGGCCTCGGCCCCGGGCGGTAACCCCGAGCTTCGCGCAACGCCGTCAATTCAGTCAATGAAGGGTTCGGTGCGGAAAATTGGTCCAGGCTCGTGAGCCGGTCGCGGCAGCGCCTGCGCGACGGGCGGTGACCCGCCGCGCCTTGCCGCCACAGACCGGATCAGAGGTCCTCGGAGCCCAGCAGCATCTCGGTGATGCCCTTGCCGGCCTGCACCATCGGCCAGACGTTCTCGGTCGGATCGGTGCGCACGTCCAAGAAGACGGTGCGGTCCTTCAGGCGGATGAGCTCTTTCAGGGCCGGCTCCACCTCGGAGGGCTTCTCGATCTTGATGCCGACGTGGCCATAGGCCTCGGCCAGCTTCACGAAGTCCGGCAGCGCGTCCATGTAGCTGTGCGCGTAGCGGCCTTCATAGATCAGCTCCTGCCACTGCCGCACCATGCCGAGGTAGCGGTTGTTCAGGCTGATGATCTTGACCGGCGTGTTGTACTGCTGGCAGGTCGAGAGCTCCTGGATGCACATCTGGATGGAGCCTTCGCCGGTGATGCAGAACACGTCCGACTCCGGCTTGGCCAGCTTGATGCCCATCGCGTAGGGCAGGCCCACGCCCATCGTGCCCAGGCCACCGGAGTTGATCCAGCGGCGCGGCTCGTTGAAGCGGTAGAACTGCGCAGCCCACATCTGGTGCTGACCGACGTCGGAAGTCACATAGGTGTCGCTGCCGCGGGTGAGTTCCCACAGCGTCTCAACCACGTGCTGCGGCTTGATCACATCGTCCGAACGCTTGTAGTTCAGACAGTCGCGCTTGCGCCACTCGTTGATCTGGCCCCACCAGGCGTTGATCGCGGCGCCGTCGGCACGCTGCTGCGCCTCGCGGATCTGGGCGATCAGCTCGTGCAGCACCTCTTTGACGTCGCCAACGATCGGGATGTCGACCTTGACGCGCTTGGAGATCGACGAGGGGTCGATGTCGATATGGATGATCTTGCGCTCGACCGAGGCGAAGTGCTTCGGGTTGCCGATCACGCGGTCATCGAAGCGGGCCCCCACCGCCAGCAGGACGTCGCAGGCCTGCATCGTCATGTTGGCTTCGTAGGTGCCGTGCATGCCCAGCATGCCCAGGAACTTGGGATCGGTAGCCGGCACCGCGCCCAGGCCCATCAGCGTGTGGGTGACCGGATAGCCCAGCAGGTCGCAGAGTTCACGCAGCTCGGCCGACGCATTGCCCAGCACCACACCGCCACCGGTGTAGATGTAGGGACGCTTGGCCGACAGCAGCAGCTGCACCGCCTTGCGAATCTGGCCGCCGTGGCCCTTGCGCACCGGGTTGTACGAGCGCATCTCGATCGACTCGGGATACGAGAACGCGGTGGTGTTGAGCGAGACGTCCTTCGGGATGTCCACCACCACCGGACCGGGACGGCCGGTGCGGGCGATGTGGAAGGCCTTCTTGATCGTCACGGCCAGGTCGCGCACATCCTTGACCAGGAAGTTGTGCTTGACCACCGGGCGGGTGATGCCGACGGTGTCGCACTCCTGGAAGGCGTCCAGGCCGATCGCGGCCGTGGGCACCTGACCCGTGATCACCACCATCGGGATCGAATCCATGTACGCGGTGGCAATGCCCGTGACCGCGTTGGTCACGCCAGGACCGGAGGTCACCAGAGCGACGCCGACGTTGCCAGTGGCGCGCGCGTAACCGTCGGCCGCGTGCACGGCCGCCTGCTCGTGGCGCACCAGCACGTGCTGGATCGAGGTCTGCTTGTACAGCGCGTCGTAGATGTACAGCACCGAGCCGCCGGGGTAACCCCAGACGAACTCGACGTTCTCCGACTGCAAGCAGCGGATAAGAATCTCCGAGCCATTGAGCTCAGGAGTGGAAGAAGCTTCGCGGGAGGCTTGTGCCGATGCGGCACGGTTGTGTTCCGCGGCAGACATGTCCATGTTGAACCTTTCGGGTTTTCTCTGACGAAAATCGAACGGTGCTCCTCCTCACGCCTGCTTATCAGCTGGCAGACTCGCCCTTGTGGGGCGGAATCGGAGCCTGCGCGGTCAAAAACGGCGGCGCCCGGGGTCGGGCGACCGATAGTGACCCAAACTCGCACGGTGTGCGAAGCTGGGATTATTGCACCGATCCGGCGCCTTCTTGCGCACCGCAGCAGCACGTCGGAGCAACTTCACCCCGATGACATAATCGCCGCGCCTTCGTGAAGCAGCTTGTGCTGCCCTTGAAACTTGGTCGCAGAACACGATCTTTCCGACTTCTTGCAAGCCGTCGAGAAGCGCGCATTCAAGCGCACCGTCTACGCGGTACGCGATGAGGACGCCGCCCTGGACATCGTGCAGGACGCCATGATCCGCCTCGCCGAACGCTACGCGGATCGGCCCGCGGCCGAATGGCCCATGCTCTTCCAGCGCATCCTGTCGAACGCGACGATGGACTGGTTCCGCCACCAGAAGGTGCGCAAGGGCGTGATGAACCTTTTTTCCGAGATGGAGTCTGGCGATGGTGAGTCCGACTTCGATCTGCTGGAGACCCTGGAGGACCAGAGCGGTTCGCTCGGCTTCGAAAGCGCCGACGAGACCTTTTCACGCCAACAGACCCTTTTGTCGATCGAAGAAGAGGTCGCCAAGCTGCCAGCACGTCAACGGGAAGCCTTCCTGATGCGTTACTGGGAGGAGATGGATGTGGCCGAGACGGCCGCCGCGATGGGTTGCTCGGAGGGCAGCGTCAAGACGCATTGCTCCCGAGCCGTCCATGCACTGGCCCAGGCTTTGAAACTCAAGGGAATTTCGCTGTGAACACCATGTCGCCGACTCGTCGTTGGCCGCCAGCCGAGGCGGAAGCCCAGGCTTTGGAGGCGCGCTTTGGTCTGCGCGTGGCGGCGCGTCTTCACGCAGGGGCCGAAGAAGTGCCGCACGACGTCAGTGAGCGTCTGCGCGTCGCACGATTGCAGGCCGTGGCCCGCGCCCGTCAAGCACGCCAGCCCGTGGCGGCTCCGGTGCGCCAGACGGCGCCAAGCATCCAGCTGGTGCATGTGGACCCCTACAGCGGCACGCTGCAGGGCACGGTGGCGATGCTCGACGGCGACGACGAGCGCGACGAAGCTTGGTGGCGCCGCCTGGGCATCTTGGCGCTGGTGGTGATGATGGGCATGGGCCTGTTCGGCATCGACTGGTGGCACACCCAGGAACAGATCCGCACGACCGCCGAGATCGACGCCGCCCTGCTGGGCGACGCGCTGCCCCCGGCGGCGTACACCGACCCTGGTTTCACCGAATTCGTGGCCTCGCATCCCCTGGCCACACCCGCTGCCGCCGAGGCTGGGCCTGCGCAATGACGGTTCGATCGACGCCTTCTTCGCAGAGTTCGGGCGCCGCCTGCGCTCGGCGTTTGGTGGGCGCCGCTTCGGTGCTGGCGGCGCTGTGCCTATCTCCGCTGGCGGTGATGCAGGCCCACGGCGCCCCGGCGGCTGTGGCGGCATCCGGGCCGAGCTGGGCCGAATTGACGCCTGCTGAGCGTCTGGCGCTGCAACCCCTGCAATCGCAGTGGAACCAGATCGATCTGACGCGCAAGCAAAAGTGGCGTGAGATCGCCGACAAGCTGCCCTCAATGCCGCGTGACCAGCAAATCCGCATGCAGGCCCGCATGGCCGAGTGGGTGGCCATGACACCGGCACAGCGCAGCACCGCGCGGCTGCACTACGAGACCACCCGCCAGCTTCCGACGGCCGAGCGCCAAGCCCTTTGGGAGTCCTACCAGGCACTGCCGGAGAAAGACCGCAAGGACCTGGCCGACCAGGCCGCGCGCCGCAAGGCCGAGGCCAAAGCCACTGCCAACGCAGGCTCTGCGGTCACGCCGGGCGGATTCGACCGCACGCAGCCCAAGTCCAACCTCGTTCAGGCTGCCCCTCGATCGAGCGACTTGGGCGTGCGCCAGAGCGGGCTTGGCACGGTGCAGGCCAGCGTCGGCGCCAGCACGCGGCCGATGAACCAGCACCCCACCCCGCCCCGTCACCAGCAGGCAGGCATGCCGAAAATTGCGGCCACGCCCGGTTTCGTCAACGACGCCACCCTGCTGCCACAGCGCGGGCCTCAGGGCGCAGTCGCAGAAGTCACGTCCAAGCCGTGATGGTGCCTGTTGCCGACACGCGCAGCGCGACGCGCCCGGATGAACTGGTTCCGCTGGGGATCGTGCGTCGCTTGGTTGCCATGCTCTACGAGGGCGTGGTGCTCTTCGGCTTGGTTGCAGTCGCAGGGTTTCTGTATTCGACGCTGACGCAGCAGCGCCACGCCCTGCAGGGTCGTGCAGGGCTGCAAGCCACGCTGTTCGTGCTGATTGGCCTGTACTTTGTCTGGTTCTGGACCCGAGGCGGCCAGACCGTGGCAATGAAAACCTGGCATGTGTTTCTGGTTGACGCCGCAGGCCAGCCGGTGCGTGCACGGCGGGCGCTGGCGCGCTACCTGGCCAGCTGGCTGTGGTTCCTGCCAGCGCTGGCGCTGGCCCATACCGCCGGCTGGGCCAGCAGCAGCGCGATCTTCGCGGCCGTGGCAGCGGGCGCGTTGGCCTACGCCCTGCTGACCCAACTGCTGCCTGGTCACCAAACGCCACACGACCTGCTCTGCGGTACGCGGCTGCTGCACCGCCCGCCCCAGCCCAAGGCCGGCTGAGACGGACTCATCGGTATCGGAAGGCGCGGCAAAAGCCCCATCGCACGCCTCCGGTGGACCCAGTGGGGACTGGCAGAATCGCCGCCGTGATTCGCGCCAACGACCCTTCCTCCGCCGCTTCAAACCCCTCGGCCCCCCTTGCGGCCCGAGACTGCGCAGGCAATCCGCACAAAGGCCGCACCGGCCTGAACCGGATCATTCACGCGGCGGGCTATTCGGCCCAAGGCCTCTGGGCTGCGTACCGAACCGAAAGCGCATTCCGCCAGGAGGTGTGGCTGGCCGTTGTCACGATTCCGCTGGCGTTCTGGCTGGGTCGCAACTGGATCGAAACCGCCTTGCTCGTCGGCAGCGTCCTGCTGCTGCTGATCGTGGAGTTGCTGAACTCCGCGGTGGAAGCCACGGTGGACCGCATTTCCTTCGACCTTCATGAACTCGCCAAGCGCGCCAAGGACTTCGGCAGTGCGGCGGTGCTCATCGCCTTGCTGCTGTGCGCTGGCATCTGGGCCACGGTGGCCTGGCAGCGCTGGCAAGGAGCCTGATTCATGTTCGCGCAACGACCCGCCCTGTGCGTTTACTGCGGCTCGCGCTTCGGCGCGCGTTCGGCCTACGTGGATGCGGCCATCCAACTCGGGCAACGCATTGGCCAGAGGGGCTGGAGCTTGGTGTATGGCGGCGGCAACGTCGGCCTGATGGGTGAGGTGGCCGACGCGGCGCTCGCCGCCGGTGCGCCGGTGCTGGGCGTGATTCCGGACTCGTTGATGCGCCGCGAAGTTGGGCACCCCGGCCTGACCGAAATCCGCGTCGTGCAGACGATGCACCAGCGCAAGCTGGCCATGGCCGAGGCGGCCGACGCCTTCGTCGCCCTGCCCGGCGGCATCGGCACCTTCGAGGAGCTGTTCGAGGTCTGGTCCTGGCAGCACCTGGGCTACCACCGCAAGCCGGTGGCGCTGCTCGACGTCGAGGACTACTACGCGCCGCTGCTGGCCTTCCTGCGCCAGACCGAGGCCGAGGGCTTCGTCAGTGCCGAGCAGGCCGCAGGGCTGCAGGTGCATCGCAGCGTCGATGCCCTGGTCGCCGCACTGGGGGGCCCCGGAGGCCTGGACGGGCTCAGCGGATCGGCGGGCGGGGACTTCAGCCGAATTTGAGTCAAAAAGCAGAAGGGCCGGTGCGAACCGGCCCTTCGTGCGTTCCAGGCAGAGGCGCTCGGGGCGCCTTGGCGATCAGACCGCCTGGTCGTTGGTCTCGCCGGTGCGGATGCGGATGACCTGCTCAACCGAGGTCACGAAGATCTTGCCGTCACCGATCTTGCCGGTCTTGGCCGCCTTGACGATGGCCTCCAGGCAGCGGTCCACGTCCTCGGACTTGACCACGACCTCCAGCTTCACCTTCGGCAGGAAGTCGACGACGTACTCCGCGCCCCGGTACAGCTCGGTGTGGCCCTTCTGGCGGCCAAAGCCCTTGACCTCGGTGACGGTCAGGCCGGTGACGCCCACTTCGGCCAGTGCCTCGCGCACTTCCTCAAGCTTGAACGGTTTGATGATGGCGGTGATCTGTTTCATGCGGTGCTCCAAGCGGTCTCTGGGATCAATTTAACCGAATTCCGGCCGGCGGGCTTGAGCCGACACAGGGGGTCACTTCAGGGCCTTGTAGCGCACGCGCTTGGGCCGCGCGCCTTCTTCACCCAGGCGCTTCTTCTTGTCTTCCTCGTACTCGTGGAAGTTGCCGTTGTAGAAGAACCATTGCGAGTCGCCCTCGCAGGCCAGGATGTGGGTGCAGATGCGGTCCAGAAACCAGCGGTCGTGGCTGATGACCATGGCCGAGCCGGCAAACTCCAGCAGCGCCTCTTCCAGCGCACGCAGGGTTTCGACGTCCAGGTCGTTGGACGGTTCGTCGAGCATCAGCACGTTGCCGCCCAGCGCCAGCGTCTTGGCCAGGTGGAGCCGTCCGCGCTCACCGCCGGAGAGGTTGCCCACCAGCTTCTGCTGGTCGTTGCCCTTGAAGTTGAAGCGGCCCAGGTAGGCGCGCGAGGGCATCACGAAGGGGCCGACGACGATGTTGTCCAGCCCGCCCGAGACGTCTTCCCACACCGTCTTCTCGGCGGCCAGCGACTCACGGCTCTGGTCGACGAAGGTCGGCTTGGCGGTCTTGCCGATCACCACCTCGCCCGCATCGGGCTGCTCCATGCCCTGGATCATGCGGAACAGCGTCGACTTGCCCGCGCCGTTCGGGCCGATGATGCCCACGATGGCACCCGGTGGCACCTTGAAGCTCAGGTTGTCGATCAGCACGCGGTCGCCGAAGCTCTTGGAGACGCCCTTGAACTCGATCACCTCATTGCCCAGGCGCTCGGCCACGGGAATGAAGATTTCGTTGGTCTCGTTGCGGCGCTGGTAGTCGACGTCGCTCAGCTCCTCGAAGCGGGCCAGACGCGCCTTGCTCTTGGCCTGGCGGCCCTTGGCGTTGGAGCGCACCCACTTGAGTTCCTCCTTCATCGCCTTGACGCGGGCGTCTTCCTTCTTCTGCTCGACTTCCAGGCGGCGCTCCTTCTGGTCCAGCCAGTCGGAGTAGTTGCCCTTGTACGGGAAGCCCATGCCGCGGTCGAGTTCCAGGATCCACTCGGCGGCGTTGTCCAGAAAATAGCGATCGTGGGTGATGGCCACCACGGTGCCCGAGAAGCGCTGCAGGAACTGCTCCAGCCACTCCACGGACTCGGCGTCCAAGTGGTTGGTCGGCTCATCGAGCAGCAGCATGTCCGGCTTGGACAGCAGCAGGCGGCACAGCGCGACGCGGCGCTTCTCACCGCCCGACAGGTTCTTGATCACCGCTTCCCAGGGCGGCAGGCGCAGCGCGTCGGCGGCGAGCTCGAGCTGCAGGTCGGTGTTCTCGGAGCCCGCCGCGGCGATGATCGCCTCCAGCTCGGCCTGCTCGGCGGCCAGCTTGTCGAAGTCGGCGTTCTCGTCGGCGTACTCGGCGTAGACCTGCTCCAGGCGCTGCTTGGCCTGCAGCACGCCGCCGATGCCCTTCTCGACGGCTTCGCGCACCGTCTCGTCGGGCGCCAGCTGCGGCTCCTGCGGCAGGTAGCCGATCTTCAGGCCAGGCATCGGGTAGGCCTCGCCCTCGATGTCCTTGTCCAGGCCGGCCATGATCTTGAGCAGCGTGGACTTGCCCGAGCCGTTCAGGCCCAGCACGCCGATCTTGGCGCCGGGGAAGAAGGACAGCGAGACATCCTTCAGGATCTGCCGCTTCGGCGGCACGATCTTGCCGACGCGGTTCATGGTGAAGACGTATTGAGCCATGCGAGGCCCTCCGTGGGTGAGGTGGCGTGGGGCTGCCGGAGGCAGGTCGTCGTTCTGATGTGACTGGCGTGCCGCAGGGGCGGGACCGCGGGAAGTCCGATCTAACCCGCTATTTTCACCGCTGCCGGCGCCCCCGGCCCCACGGCGTGGAGAAATCACAGGCCGGCGGCGGCCCAAAGGATGGCCGCGGATCGATCCGCATCGCCGCCTCCACCCTCGATTTGAGACAACAAGCAACCCGCCAAGCCCCCCTCTATTTCGGGGGTGGGCGGCTGAGATCGTCCCTACGATTTCATAGAGCAGGCGACATCAGACGAGCACAGGCGTGACCAGGTGCGCGGCCCCGGCCCATCGGAGTGCCCCCGCCCCGCAAGGAACCCCAGGCGGATCGGACGTGGCCTGCCCCTCCCACACCGAATCCATGGGCAAGGGCTGACGGCCCTACCCCATTTCACTGCCGACGGAGTCGCACGATGGCGAACGAATTGTCCCGAACCCTGCTCACTCTGGCCTGTGCCGCCGCTCTGGCGGGCTGCAGCGAGTTGCCCATCCAGCCGATCCCCGACGCCGAACACGCCCAGCGCGTCCAAACCGACCGCGGCGCGGTCAAGCACGAGGTGCCCCCGCTGGGCCAGGAGCTGCGGCTTGACGAGGCCATCGCCCGGGCGCTGAAATTCAACCTCGACCGCCGCGCCCGCCAGCTCGAAGAAGCGCTGGCCCTGCAGCAGTGGGACGCCTCCAGCTACGACTCGCTGCCCAAGCTGGTGGCCGCCGCCGGCTACAACGCCCGCGACCGCGACCGCATCTCGCGAAGCACCGACTCGGTGACCGGGGCCCCCTCGCTGGCCAACCCCTCGATCTCCCAGTCGCGCGACCACACCCTCGCCTCGCTCGACCTCAGTTGGAGCCTGCTCGACTTTGGCCTGGCGCACTACAGCCAGCAGCAGGCCGCCGACCGCGTGCTGGCCGCCGCCGAGCGCCGCCGCAAGGCCACCCACCTGCTCGTGCAGGACGTGCGCGTCGCCTACTGGCGCGCCGCCTCCGCCCAGCGCCTGCGCGACGACGTCCAGCAGGCCATCGCCCTGGCCAACGAGGCGATGGACGACGCGCGCAAGGCCGAAGAAGAAAAGCTGCGCTCGCCGCTGGACTCGCTGCGCTACCAGCGCCAGCTGACCGAGAACATGCGCCTGCTCGAGTCCATCGAGAGCGAGCTGGCCACCGCCCGCTTCGAACTGGCCGCGCTGATCAATGCGCCCGTCATCCAGCAGATCAAGTACAGCACCGACCCCAGCCTCGGCACCATGGACCTGCTGAGCACCTCCGCCGAAGCGATGGAGGAACAGGCCCTGGCGCAGAACGCCGACCTGCGCGAACACGCCTACCAGCGCCGCATCGCCGCCGTCGAGGCCCGCAAGGTGCTGGTGCGCCAATTCCCGAACCTCACCCTGAACCTCGGGGCGCGCTACGACACGGACCGCTATCTGGTCGAGAAGAACTGGGCCGAAGCCGGCGTGCAGACCTCGTTCAACCTCCTCAACCTGCTGGCCCTGCCCGCGCAGCAGCGCGCCGCCGAAGCTGGCATCGCCCTGGCCGACCAGCGGCGCCTGGCCGCCCACATCGCCGTGGTCACCCAGGTCCACGTCGCGCGCGAGCAGTTGAGCGCAGCGCGCAAGCAGCTCACGCGCGCCAACGCCCTGTGGGAACTCGACGACAAGATCATGCAGCAGATGCTCAAGCGCGAGCAGGCCCAGGCGGGCTCCAAGCTCGAGCGCGTCGCCGCCCAGACCACCATGATCATCAGCCTGCTGCGTCGCTACCAGGCCCTGGCCCAGGTCCACGCCGCCGCCAGCCGCCTGCAGGCCACGCTGGGCGTCGATCCCCTGCCCGTCAGCAGCGACGACCTGACTCTGGAGCAGCTGAGCAGCCACATCGCCAGCCGCCTGCTCGGATCTTGAGGAGCCCCGCATGAGCCACCCCGCCCCGCCCCTCAGCCCGACGTCCCCGAGCGCTCAGGCCGCCGCGTGCGCCGCCCTGGCCCCCTGGGCGGTGGCGCTGCTCCTGCTCAGCGGCCCCGGCGCACTCGGCGTCGCGCTCGCCCAGACCGCAGCCGGGCCCGCCGCGGCCCCCGCGG
>Ga0228698_1000703_pt1 | contig 21383 bp, 22 predicted proteins | sample McNCre117_Aug_MG_FD_178015 | JGI IMG/M metagenome (GOLD analysis project Ga0228698, IMG submission 178015) | Freshwater microbial communities from McNutts Creek, Athens, Georgia, United States - 1-17_Aug_MG | ecosystem: Environmental > Aquatic > Freshwater > Creek | place: USA: Georgia...
TGGAAGCCCTGCGTATGGCGGGCGAGCTGGATGTTGATTTGGTTGAAATCGCCGCTACGGCGAATCCGCCTGTTTGTCGTTTGATGGACTACGGAAAATTCAAATACCAAGAGCAAAAGAAGGCCCAGGAAGCGAAGTCCAAGCAAAAAGTTATCGAGGTCAAGGAAATTAAGTTCCGTCCCGGTACCGATGATGGCGACTACAACATCAAGCTGCGCAATATTCGGCGCTTTTTGGATGATGGTGACAAGTGCAAGATTACCTTGCGCTTCCGTGGTCGGGAGATCACGCACCAAGAAATTGGTCTGGCTTTGTTGCAGCGCATGCGAGACGAGCTGGGTGACGCAATTGTTGTGGAGCAGTTCCCTAAGTTGGAAGGGCGCCAAATGATTATGATGATTGCTCCGGGGCGCAAGAAGCCTGGTGCAGTGCAAAAGCCCGTAGCAGAAACTACGGCATAAATTGTTTCAGTCAGTTTGGTCACTGGCTGAAATGAAGGAGTGGTTATCGGAGGCGCAAGTCTTTGGTGCCATTTCCGCCGTACCCGGCCTTGTGCCTGGTACACAAGTCGCTCGGGGCCAACAAGGACGAAAGTAGTTTTCGTACGCCTCACGAGCACAAAATAGAAGGAGCATCCAAATGCCCAAAATGAAGACCAAGAGCGCGGCGAAAAAACGCTTTCGCGTTCGTCCCGGTGGCACCGTGAAACGCGGTCAAGCCTTCAAACGTCACATTCTGACCAAGAAGTCCACCAAAAATAAACGCCATCTGCGCGGAGCCGTTGGAGTGCATGAGACCAATATGGGTCACATGGCTCAAATGTTGCCCGGCCGTGGCATTTAATCAACGACGAACAAGGAGTAACACATGCCTCGCGTAAAACGTGGTGTAACGGCTCGCGCCCGCCACAAAAAAGTTCTCGCCCTTGCCAAGGGTTTCCGCGGTCGCCGCGGTAATGTCTTCCGCGTCGCCAAACAGGCGGTAATGAAGGCCGGTCAGTATGCTTACCGTGACCGCCGTACCAAGAAACGCGTATTCCGTCAGTTGTGGATCGCCCGTATCAATGCTGCTGCACGTCAGTGCGGCATGACCTACAGCCAATTCGCCAACGGTCTGAAGAAGGCAAATATCGAAATTGACCGCAAGGTTTTGTCCGATATCGCCGTACACGATATGGCCGCTTTTGCTGGCATCGTGGAGCAAGTCAAGGCCAAGCTGGCTGCTTGATTCTCCAGCGGGGCTGTCGTCTGCCGATTGCAATCCCGCGCACTGGAACAAAGGGCTAGCGCTTGTATAGAGCACTAGCCCTTTCTCATTTGAACTGCACTCCCAATACACCATGACCGAGTTGAACGCCATCGTTGAAGCAGCCCATGCTGCGTTTGCCAGTGCCGCAACCCCCGCCGAACTGGAAAATGCGAAAGCCCAGTTTTTGGGCAAATCGGGCCGTATTACCGAGCTCATGAAGGGCATGGCGGCACTCAGCGTCGAGGAAAAGAAAGCGCGTGGCGCTGCCATTAACGTGGCCAAACAGGCCATTGAAGCGGCTTTGAATGCGCGTCGTCAGGCCATGGCCGATGCGGAAATGCAATTGCAATTGCGCGCCGAAGCATTGGATGTGTCTTTGCCGGGACGCCAACGTGGGCAGGGTGGTCTGCATCCCGTGAGTTTGACATTGGAGCGCATTGAGTCCATTTTTGGTTCTATGGGATTTGCGGTGGCGCAAGGTCCCGAGATTGAATCCGACTGGTTTAACTTCACGGCTTTGAATACGCCGCAGGACCATCCCGCGCGTTCCATGCACGACACGTTTTACGTCGAAGGTGGCAGTGCCGAAGCGCCCAATTTATTGCGCACGCATACCAGCCCAATGCAAATTCGCCATGCCGTTCAGCATGTGAAGAAATACCGTGCGGAAGCCGGTGCATCCAGCGATGCCCCGTTTGCCGGCGATATGCCCGAGATCCGGGTGATTGCCCCGGGGCGTACCTACCGCGTAGACAGCGACGCAACGCACTCGCCGATGTTTCATCAGTGTGAGGGCTTGTGGGTTGGAGAGAACGTTAATTTCAAAGACCTGAAGTACGTCTTCACTGATTTTTGCCGTACATTTTTTGAGTCGGATGATCTGGTTCTGCGTTTCCGCCCAAGCTTCTTCCCCTTTACCGAGCCCAGTGCCGAGATTGATATTCAGTTTCAAACCGGCCCACTTGCTGGCCGTTGGCTGGAGGTCGCCGGATCAGGGCAAGTACACCCGAACGTGATCCGGAATATGGGGCTGGAGCCTGAAAAATATATTGGTTTCGCGTTTGGAATGGGACCGGATCGGCTCACGATGTTGCGCTATGGTGTAAACGATTTGCGCCTTTTCTTTGACGGTGATATCCGCTTCCTGTCGCAATTCCAGTAATTAACCCGTCATCTGCAGCGCGAGTGAAATATGCAATTTTCTGAATCCTGGTTACGCCAATTTTGTAATCCCGCCCTCGACTCGGCAGCGCTTGCCGAGACCCTGACCATGGCGGGTCTCGAAGTCGAGGACCGCCAAGCCGCTGCGCCGGCGTTTTCTCAGATTGTCGTTGCCGAAATCCTGACGGCAGAGCAGCATCCGAATGCCGACCGTCTGCGCGTGTGTACCGTGAATGCCGGTGGTGACGTCGCCTTGCAAATTGTTTGTGGTGCGCCCAACGCGCGCGCTGGCATCCGTATTCCATGTGCCCTGGTGGGCGCGCAGTTGCCACCCGATGCGGAAGGAAAAAGCCTGCAAATCAAGCTCGGCAAGCTGCGCGGCGTCGAAAGCCAGGGCATGTTGTGCTCGGCCAAAGAGCTGGGGTTGCCGGATGCCCAGGATGGTTTATTGGAGTTGCCGCTGGACGCCCCGATCGGCCAGGATCTGCGCACCTATCTTGATCTGGATGACGCGTTATTGACGCTGAAGCTCACCCCCAATTTGGCCCATTGTCTGAGTATTTACGGTGTCGCGCGTGAGCTCTCAGCGCTTACGGCTGCGCCTTTGACGGCCCCTGTTTTTACGCCTGTTCCGGTCGCTTGTGATGACCGTTTACCGGTAACCATCGGTGCCACGGATTTGTGCGGTCGGTTTTCTGGTCGCGTGATTCGCAATGTGAATATGCAAGCCAAAACGCCTGCCTGGATGGTGAGCCGCCTGGCACGCAGCGGCCAGCGCAGCGTCAATGCATTGGTCGACATCTCTAACTACGTGATGTATGAGCTCGGTCGCCCATCGCATATTTTTGATCTCGATAAAATTCAAGGTGGACTCGAAGTGCGTTGGGGCCGTCCGGGTGAGCAACTGAAATTGCTGAACGGCAACACCATTGCGCTGGACGCCCAGGTAGGCGTGATTGCCGATGCAACCCAGGTCGAATCTTTGGCCGGCATTATGGGGGGCGATGCCTCGGCGGTGTCCGACAGCACCCGCAACATCTATGTGGAAGCCGCTTTTTGGTGGCCCCGTGCGATTGCCGGACGGTCGCGCCGCTTTAATTTTTCAACCGATGCCGGGCATCGCTTCGAGCGCGGCGTAGACCCCCAATATACGGTTGAACATATCGAGCGCATCAGCCAGCTGATTCTTGAAATTTGCGGCACGCCCGAGACCGTCTGTGGTCCGATTGACGATCAGCAACCGCATATGCCGCCCGCCCAAGCGGTGGCATTGCGCGTGGCGCGTGCTGCCAAGGTGATTGGCATGCCCCTGACCCAGGCACAGTGTGTTGACGCTTTGCAACGGCTTGGATTGCCGCTGACACAAGGTGATGGTGTGGTCACCGTGACGCCACCGAGCTACCGCTTTGACTTGCAAATTGAAGAAGATCTGATTGAGGAAGTTGCGCGCATGATTGGCTATGACAATCTGCCCGCAACACCCCCGTTGGCCCCCATTACTGCCAAGGTGCGTCCGGAAGCTGAGCGCAATGCGTATGCGCTTCGCCGTGCCATCGCCGGTTTGGGCTACCAGGAAACGATTAATTTCAGTTTCGTTGAGGCACGCTGGGAAAGTGATCTGGCGGGCAATCCAAATCCGGTGCGGCTATTGAATCCGATCGCCAGTCAGATGAGCGTCATGCGCTCGACTCTGCTCGGCTCATTGTTGCAAGTCTTGAAGTTCAACTTGGCGCGCAAGGCATCCCGGGTGCGGGTGTTCGAGATCGGTCGCGTCTTTTTGCGCGACGACAGCGTGGTCGATTCGGATACCACGGTCAGAGGCTTTAATCAGCCCATGCGGATTGCCGGCCTGGCCTTTGGGGGGGCCGATGCGCCACATTGGGGGCGCAAAGATGCCCCTCTGGATTTCTTTGACGTCAAGGGTGACTTGGAGCAACTTTTGTCGCCTCTGGTGCCCGAGTTTGTGCCTGGAAACCACCCGGCCCTGCATCCCGGACGGTGTGCCCAGGTGCGAATTAACGGCCAGGCTGTGGGTTATATCGGCGAGTTGCATCCACAATGGCGCCAGGCCTACGAAGTGACGGGGGCGCCGGTTTTGTTTGAACTCGACCTGGAATCGGTGCTGCGCCGTACCGTTGCTGTTTACCAGGGCGTAGCCAAGTTCCAGTCGGTACAGCGTGACATCGCAGTGGTTGTGCCAGATAACGTAACCCACGCAGCGCTGATGGCCGCTATCGCTTCTGCGCCAACCCAGGGTCTGTTGCGCGATGCCGAGTTGTTTGATGTTTATCGTCCGAAAGTGGCCGCCGACGCCAATGCGGCAGCGGGCGCAAGCGATCGCAGTCTGGCGGTTCGCCTGACCCTGAACAGCGATGACGCAACCCTCACCGAGGCGCAAATTGAGGCGTCGGTGAAGGCCGTGGTAGACCAGCTGAGCGTCAATTTGGGTGCGCGCCAGCGCGTTTAAGCCAATTCCGGTGGAGCGCCGTGGGTCACCGCGGCGTTAGTTTGGGCAGAACAAGGAGAGCAACACATGGATTTTTCGGTAGAGAGCTTGGAAACTCCTGCGCTGACCAAAGCGCAGTTGGCAGACTTGTTATTTGAACAAATTGGCCTGAACAAGCGCGAGTCGAAAGACATGATTGATGCGTTTTTCGATTTGATTGCTGCCAGCCTGGTGGAAGGAACCGATGTCAAAATATCGGGTTTTGGGAACTTCCAGATTCGCACCAAAGCACCCAGGCCCGGGCGCAATCCCCGCACGGGTGAAGCGATCCCGATACAGGCCCGCCGCGTTGTAACTTTCCATGCCAGTCACAAATTAAAAGAGCAGATTCAGGAAGAGGGCAAGCCGCCAGTGACCGAATAACGGGGCATGCCAAATTATTTTCGAAGTGCTGCTATTTCTGCTTTGCATCCGGACGAAAGTTAGAGTAACCTCTGTAATTTCGACCGTACAGCATTGATTTAGATGGAGAAAATGCTCCCAGCCATTCCCGCCAAACGTTATTTCACTATTGGTGAAGTAGCCGATTTATGTGGCGTAAAACCGCATGTGCTTCGTTATTGGGAGCAGGAATTTACGCAGCTGCGGCCTATGAAGCGCCGTGGTAACCGGCGTTATTATCAGCACCACGAAGTCCTGATGATCCGCCGCATTCGGGATCTGCTCTACGATCAAGGTTTTACCATCAGTGGGGCCCGCAACAAGATGCAGGAGCTCTTGCAGCTTGAGCGTGATCAACGCCGCAACGGCGAAGTCATGTTGGACGGTGTTGATGTGTTGGATGCCGACGATATGGAGGGCAGCATCGATGCAGAAGACTTTCAGGACAGCGAGTTGCTCGATTTTGCAGATGCGGCTACCGATGCATCGTCCTCCATTGGGCATTTGCGACGCGAACTCTGTGAAATTCGCGAACTGTTACTGGTCGATGACTAAATTCACGATGGCATGAAATGATGCCATCTTGGGGTGGCTTCCCTTCCCGCAAGCAACGGTTTTCAGCGCTTCCAAACGAAAACGCCCCCTGTCTTTCGACAGGGGGCGTTTTCTATTTTGCGGACTACCGATTAGTGTTTAGCCTATCAGTTGGTTCAGCGTCGCACTGGGGCGCATTGCTGCGTTGCATTTGGCTTCATCGGGAAGGTAGTAACCACCGATGTCCACTGGCTTGCCTTGCACCGATTTCAATTCGTCAATGATCTTGCTTTCATTGGCCGCCATATTGGCTGCCAAAGGTGCAAAGTAGGCTTGCAACTCTGCGTCGTCGGTCTGGGCTGCCAGCGCCTGAGCCCAATACAGGGCCAAATAGAACTGGCTGCCGCGGTTGTCCAGTTCGCCGGTACGGGGCGAAGGCGACTTGTTGTTTTCCAACAGTGTGCCGGTGGCTTCGTCTAGCGTTTTTGCCAGAATTTTGGCCTTGGCGTTGTTGTTTTTGATTCCCATGTCTTCCAGGGAAACAGCCAGCGCCATGAATTCGCCCAATGAGTCCCAGCGCAAATGATTTTCTTCTACCAATTGCTTCACGTGTTTGGGAGCAGAACCACCGGCGCCGGTCTCATACATGCCACCACCGGCCATCAGTGGCACGATCGAGAGCATTTTGGCACTGGTGCCGAGTTCCATGATCGGGAACAGGTCGGTCAGGTAGTCACGCAGAATGTTTCCGGTTGCGGAAATAGTGTCCAGGCCGCGGACCACGCGTTCCAGCGTGAAACGCATGGCGCGCACTTGCGACATGATTTGAATATCGAGGCCGCTGGTGTCATGGTCTTTCAGGTAGGTCTCCACCTTTTTAATGAGCTCAGCTTCGTGGGGGCGGTACGGGTCCAGCCAAAACACCGTTGTCATGCCCGAGTTGCGGGCACGATTGACAGCCAGTTTGACCCAGTCACGGATGGCTGCATCCTTCACCTGGCACATGCGCCAAATATCACCTGCCTCGACGTTTTGTACCAGCAAGACTTCGCCTGTCGCGTTGTCCACGATGCGGGCCTCGCCGGCTTCGGGAACTTCAAAGGTCTTGTCGTGCGAGCCATATTCTTCGGCTTGTTGCGCCATCAGACCGACGTTCGGTACGGTTCCCATGGTGACCGGGTCGAAGTTGCCGTTGGTCTTGCAGAAATTGATCATTTCCTGATAGATGCGGGCAAACGTGCTTTCCGGTATGACGGCCTTGGTGTCTTTGGGTTTGCCATCGGCGCCCCACATTTTGCCGCCCAAGCGGATCATGGCCGGCATGGAGGCATCCACGATCACGTCGTTCGGCGCATGCAGGTTGGAGATTCCTTTGGCCGAGTCGACCATGGCCAATTCGGGGCGGTGCTCGTGGCAGGCGTGCAAGTCGCGAATAATTTCGTCACGCTTGGAGCTCGGCAGCGTTTCGATTTTTTCGTACAAATTGGAAAGGCCGTTGTTTACGTTCACACCCAGTTCGTCAAAGAGTTTGCCGTGTTTGGCAAATGCGTCTTTGTAGTACACGCGCACTGCGTGGCCGAACACAATCGGGTGGGACACCTTCATCATGGTTGCCTTGACGTGCAGAGACAACATGACGCCGGTGGCGCGTGCGTCTTCCATTTCGTCTTCGTAGAACTTGCACAGCGCGTTCTTGCTCATGAACATGCTGTCGATGATTTCACCCGCGAGCAGGGAGGTTTTGGGTTTCAAAACCACAGTCTTGCCAGAAGCGCCTACCAATTCCATGCGAACTTCGCGTGCTTTGTCCAGGGTCATGGATTTTTCGCCATGATAAAAGTCGCCGCTGCGCATGGTGGCTACGTGGGTGCGGGACGCCTGGCTCCAAACGCCCATGGAGTGGGGGTTTTTGCGTGCGTAGCGCTTGACGGCCAGTGGGGCGCGTCGGTCGGAGTTGCCTTCACGCAAAACCGGGTTGACCGCGCTGCCCAGGCAGGTTGAGTAACGGGCGCGGATGGCTTTTTCTGCGTCGGTTTGGGCGTTTTCGGGGAAATCAGGAACCTGGAATCCACGCGATTGCAGTTCCTTGATGGCGGCCTGCAACTGGGGAACCGATGCACTGATATTGGGCAACTTGATGATGTTGGTGTCCGGCTGCAGTGTCAGGCGACCCAGCTCGGCCAAGGTCTTGGGGACCTTTTGCATGTCGCTGAGGTATTCCGGGAATTCTGCCAGGATGCGGCCGGCAACCGAGATGTCGGCAGATTCAAAATCGATGCCGGCAGGTTCCGCAAATTTGCGGATGATGGGCAAGAACGCGCGGGTCGCGAGGGCCGGCGCTTCGTCCGTAATGGTGTAATAAATTTTTGACTTTGCTGCATCCATACAGGTGTTCCTTCAGTTGACAGGCTTGCGCTGACCAGCGCCGTGCGCCGAAACCGCAATGTTACCAACCCACGCGTTGCTTTTTGCTTACGAACACCCTATATGAATGCGCCGGAGTAATAAATTTTGCAATCGTCCGGCGTTTTTGCCATTTGTTACAGCAATTGGCAGTTCTCAGCGGTCTTCACGCCAGTCGCGCCCTTCGTGTCGGCCATTGTCGTGGCGGTATTCACGGTTGTCCCGTCCTTCATCGCGTCCGCGCCGATCATCGTGGCGCTCGTCGCGGTGTTCATCGCGAGGGCCGTCGTGCGGCTCCCACCAGCGATTACCGTCCTCCACCTGCACAAAGTGAACCGGTCGACCGCATGCGCCGTAGCGTCGGCAGGCATGGCGCCAGTCGCGTTGCTCAGGTTCCGGTACGTGCATGTAAACCACCGGAGCGCCTACTACGGGGCGGCCAACAATAATAGGTTGGGGATTGATGACCGGTGGTGGCGGTGCCGAGCCGATCGAGACTTGACCAAATACGCCAGGCGCAAATTGACCCCCAACAGTCATATTCATATAGGTTTGCGCTTGTGCGGCAGTGCCGCACAATGCGGCCAACAGAGCGGCAGCAGTTAGCGTGTGGCGAAGCAATGCGGGTTTGGCCATGAACAGGGCTCCTCTTTCCAATGTTTGTGGTTGCGGCAAATTATTTGCACACATGGGATTACAACGTACGAGGCCGCTGGGTGGTTGGCATCGGCTTGTAAGCATTTGTCAACGCCAGACAGACATATCGCTAGAAATTCATCCGGGTGGCCCCGCGCTTGCACGTAAAATAATGCCGGTCACAGCCCGTAGCTCATCAGGATAGAGCACGAACCTTCTAAGTTCGGGGTAACTGGTTCGAGTCCAGTCGGGCTGGCCAATACCAACAATCGCTCCTGAGGAAGGGCTTCCCATGGACAAGCAAGCGATCCTGGATCATCTGCGCAAGACATTCGGGGCAGGTCAACACCGACTTCGCCTTTATCGTGTTTTCCACGGCGGTCAGTTCGGTTTGAGGCAATGGCAGTAGACGAAATGCTGGAGTGATCCCCATGGCGTCTGGTGCTCTTCGCTGGCGTGGTCAAGTAGCTCAAAGGCTGGCCCAAATTCGCCATGCAATTGGGCGTGGTTATAACGCGCGACAGGAAGCCCGCTGCATTGCTCCGGGCCGTCGGGCGCGAATGTCGCGACAATCACATGCCCGCCAGGCTTTACGACTTTCATGACTTGTTGGACGTAGGCCCAGCGATCCGCGGGGTCGGTCAGAAAGTGGAATACTGCACGGTCATGCCAAATATCGTAGGATTGCTCGGGCAGCTCGACATGGCGGATGTCTCCCGCGATCCATTGGACCTTTTCGCCGTTGGTACCAGTCCGCTTGCGCGCAACCTCGAGCGCGCTGGCCGACAGGTCAAGAACCGCGACGTGCGCAAAGCCATCGGAGAGCAGATCGTCCACCAGAGTGGATGCGCCACCGCCCACATCGATGATTTTTGCGTCAGGATTTGGATGGATCGAGTGGATGATTTCAAGCGAGCGCATGGCATGCTCTTGAAACCAACTGACGTTGTCAGCCGACTTGGTTGAGTAGACTTTTTCCCAATGTTCTTGTTCTTTCATCGCACAGCTCCGTTTGCCATTGATGGCTATATTACCGATCAATGCGCTTCGTTGTCGACTTGGGCGGAGCGATCGGCCCGATCATGTATTCGCGCACAAGTTCGCGGGCTCTGTGCAGGCGGCTTTTTATGGCGCCGTCCTGTTCGCCGAGTCGTTCGGCGATTTCGGCAATGGTGAGTTCTTCGAAGTCGCGCAGCAAAACCACCTCGAGGTAGTGCGCGGGCAGGGATTCCAGAGCGGCGGCCAGATCGATGCGCAGGTCGTGGTCGGTCTTGCAAAGAAGCTGATGCTCGGCCTTGTCCTCGTCGAGCGCATCGGTCTGCCGATGGCGGCCGGGTCGCCCGTCTGCGCGGCGAGGATCAAGCAGTCCCTCTCGACGATTCCACTGGCCGCCATCGTCAGGCCCCCTTGTCGAGTTTTCGGCCGACCATCGCGCACATCGGACAAAAGCCGAAGAGGCCCGTCATCGACAGCACTGCGCCCATGATGCCCGCGCCCATGGCCAATGGCGAACCCCAGCGCATGGCGGCAAAGCCCAGTGCCATCAGACCCATGACGATGCGCAGGATGCGCTCCCAGTTGGGGACATTTTTAACGTAGAACATGGTGATCTCCTGTGATTCGTTGTCGTTGAGTTGGGGCTTGCCATCCTTGCCCGGCAGGAAGATCGCCCGCACCGTCGAGCAGGCCGGTTCCTGCGGCATTGCCTTCGCGGCGCACCATCCGCACACAGTGGCCCGAGCCGTCTTTGAAGTCCAGCTTGATTTGCTCCTTGGGACCATGGCGGCCTGCACGTTCAAAGGGGTGGCTACGGCGGAACCTGTGGACAGGGTGGTGGCCACTGCGGCAAGGGCAATGAATTTGCCCAAGAGGGCTTTCGTTGCGCTCATGAGCGTCCTTTCGATTGATGCCCAGGTAACAGCATTAGTAGCGCGTCGTCAATTTCGTGAGCCAAGCGGGCGAGTGGTCCACCAGCCAGGCCTCGACCGGCTTGTCCGCGCCGGACAGGATCATCGCCGCCAAGGCGATCATGATGGCGCCCAGGATCAACTTTCCGAACTTGCCCGCTTGCATCAGCTCACCGCGCATCTTTGTCATGGCGCTGCGGCTGGCATAGGCGAGGGCGACGATGGGCATCGCCGCCCCGATGCCAAAGACCCCCATCAGCAGGGCGACTTGCGGAAGGTGGGCGCCTTGGCTGGCCAAAACCACGGCCGCGCCCAAAGTCGGTCCCACGCAGGGGCTCCAGACGATGCCCAGCACCAAGCCAATGGCGAACTGGCCCGATAGCCCATCGAGGTTCATGCGGGAGAGCAGGTTGTTGCCAGCGTCTCCAAGGCCGGAGGTGGCCGAGGCGAAGCGTTGTTGCAAGCTGCCCGACATCAGCACGAGGCCCAGAAGGCCAAGGATGGCGGCGCCGAAGTTTCGGAATTGGGATGCGTCAATATCCAATGCTGAACCAGCCCAGGCCAAGGCTGTGCCGATCAGGGCATAGGAGATGGCAAGCCCGCCAGCCAAGGCCAAGGGTGCGCGTGGATGGGCATTGGTCGCCGACCCCAACAGGATGGGAATGATCGGCAGCACGCACGGCGAGAGCGTTGAAAGCAGGCCTGCCAGAAACCCGAAACCGTAGGAGCCTAAACCGAACTCCATCAGTTGACGGTCTTCTTGACGAGTCCCTCAAGGCCTTCGGGCGTCGTGTCGCCCACGGAGCGCCCCACTTCCTTTTCGCCCTTGAACGCGACCAACGTGCTTTGCATGGTCACCTTGAACTTTTTGAGCGTGGGCTTGGCTGTGTCGAAGTCGATGGTCATGAGCGTCACGTCCTTGTAGGCGGGCTGCTTGATAAGTCCGTCGATGATGGGCTTTTGCGCCTTGCAGGTCGGGCACCATGTCGCGCTGATGTCGAGCACCACCGGCTTGCCCTCATGGGTCAGCTTGTCGAACTCCGTCTGGTTGAACGGCTTGATGTCTCCGGCCATGGCCAGCGACATAAGCGAGGACAGGACAAGCAAGGTAGTGGTTTGGATGCGTTTCATGGGAAGTCTCCTGGAAGGTTGGTGGGATGGTTTGAAAGTCTTTTGAACGGTCAGCAGGTAGGCGGTCAGGCCAGCCAACTCTTTGGAGTCCCAAAGCAATGGCTTGGCCGCCATCGGCTTGTAACCTGAGCGCATGGTGATCCTTGGTGCTTGCCCTGCTAAGAGGCGGTCCGGTGCCAAAACGGTTCGCGGTGGCGGAAATATTGATAGGTTTGTCGGCCGAGGGGCCTTTTCCTTACAGATTTGAGCTGCGCCAGCCCATTCCATCCGACGTTGTACCGTGTTCCGCACGGGCTCAAACTTTTTTTGTATGGCCGCGAACCCGATGGCGTGGATGCCGCCTCTTGGCTTCCGAGGGTCACAACCTCGCAACCCCAACCAACGAACCCAAGGAATCGATATGAATACACGTTTCAAGATGGCATCCCTGGCGGCCCTGACCGCAGCAACCCTCGCTTTGCCCGCAGCCGCCCAGGACATGAAGAACGGCGCCAAGTGCGCGCCCAAAGGCAGTATGTCAAAGTGCTGCGCGAAGTGCTCGGGCAAGTGCTGCGCCCAGGACATGAAGAAATCCAAGTGCGCCCCGAAATGTGCTCCCAAGTGCATGCCGAAGTGTGCGCCGAAGAACTAATGGCTGCGGCCAGTCGTCTAACCCTGCCGTCAAAGGACGCGGGAGAACGCGCGGCTGACCTGCGCCTGCTTGCAACCTACGCGGGATTGGCCAAGCGGGGTGCGCACCTGTTCGGGGATTTGCTGGGCGGGCAGATGCCAAAGCAGTTGCGCCATTACCCGGAGGACGACGCGATTGATCGGGCAAGCGGCTTTCATTGGTTCTACCACGCGCATTCCCCGGAAGATCGGCCGGGGGCATTCGAGCATGGACACATCCATTTGTTCGCGCGAAATACGCTGTGGGGGCGAAGGCTCAGGTCGGCCCGCGAGATCGCTTTTGCGAAGTTGCTTGGCGAACCAGCGGCAACCGAAAACACCCACCATCTTTTGAGCATCGGCTTTGATGCCAAGGGCGTCCCAACCACGCTTTTCACGGTTAATAGCTGGGTAACGGGAGACCGGATGCTGAGCGCGTGTCTGACTGCCGAACTGTTGGACGCCATGAAGCTCGACACAGGCAACGGGGCCGTCGATGCGGTGATCGAATCGTTGGTCCGCTTGTATCGGGACGAGATTGGCGACTTGCTGGCGCGACGCGACAAGGCGCTGTTAGGGTGGCAGGCGGAAAACGTGCTGTCCGACCAGAGGCTTGAATTGCTGTCGGAGATCGCGATCAACGTTGACGAAAAGTTGTCCAATCAACCCGCGTTGGGCCGCGCTTGACAAAAGAGCAGGCCAAACAACGCGATGGCGGCAAAGGCCACGCCGCTTTGCTGCGCTGTGAGCACCCAGACTCCGGATGGGATTTGTCGCAAGATGGATTTGGGTTGGTCCATGTTCAGCTAGCGCTTGATCCAGCCAGCCGAAATGGGCCAGGCGAACGACCGCCGATACGCGCTCTCCGCCAAACGGGTCGCCCATGTTCCGGCCTTTGACCAAACCGGCGCGATCAATGCCCAGGACGCAAGCGACACCAAAGCGGCGCCCGCCATGTCCATTGGGAAGTGGACGCCCAAGAAAACGCGCGCCCAAGCGACAGCCAAGGCGCAGGCCAGAACCGCGAGGGACAATCTGCGCGCGCCTCCCATGAACGGGCGCGGATGCTGCCAAACAAGCCCGATGATTTGATTGAGCCCAACGCCAAGCATGGCGACAGCGAACGCGCGCAGGGCAAGTCCGCGCCTATCCGATCCGCCTTGCAACCAAAGGCCGACCAGCAGGGCCGGAATGACGTAGATCAGATTGTCGCCTGCGATCTTGGCGCATTCCACAAGCCACGCGGAGGAACCGGCAGGCCCGTTGATGGCCAGGAAAAGTTGATTGTTGAGCGCTTCGAGATAGTCCAAAATGGTTTCCAAGAAAGAGTTACGACCGGTCCGATTACCTTAGATCAGTTGATAAATCAGATTCCTTTTGGAACGCTGATTCGCGTTTGCCTTGGCGTAAACGAAGTATAGGGAGCTTGGACAATTGATCTGATGTCAGAGCATTGGAGAAAATCATGGTGTGCGGAGTGGTCAAAGACGAGCGCATGGTGCGGGTCAGGCCGGAAATGCGGGTTAAGGGTATTCAGGGCGGTTTCGGAGAGAGGAGCCTGGCGAAAGACGATCGTCTTCACGTTGGTCTCGGGGATGATGTCCCAGGCCTCTCGACGTTAGCGCACATCGTTCCATTCGGGATAGTGGCGATGGCTTGCGGTTCGTGGTCCGCGACATTCGACTCCTTGCCGTCTTCATCGGAGCCATGCCCGTCGCCCGTTTATTTCTCCGCCAGCGTCTGGGAGTCGGCCGCCCTCGACACATTCCCCCGGTTATTGATGGTGCGCGCGGTCTCGTTCATCCAAGCCTTGGCGTCGGCCTCCTTCTTAAATGCGCGGGTCATGGCGCGCACCGACTTAATCCTTGGTGAGAAAGTGGTGCGATAAACGCGGCTATGACGCCATAAGAAAAACGCAAGTTGTTGATCTCATTGGTTTATTTTTACTTGTGCCATTGATCTTCTACGTTCGGGGTAACTGGTTGGAGTCCAGTCGGGCTGGCCAATCAGCTGGAAAAGTGCCCAGGGTTGGCGTGATCCTTGGCGCTGTCGTTGGCGCTGGCGCATACCGGGCAGGCCATATCACGTTGGGTTTGCAGTGTGGTCCACTCCATATGCCTTGCGTCGAGCATCATCAAACGTCCTTTGAGGGACGTGCCCACATCCGCAATGATTTTCAAGGTTTCAGTGGCTTGCATGGTGCCAATAATGCCAACCAATGGTCCGAGCACGCCCATGGTGGCACATTGCACCTCGGCAAAATCGGCTTGTGGTGGAAACAAGCAGGCGTAGCAAGGGCCTGGCGCCGGCGCACGGGTGTCGTAGACACTGATTTGCCCATCCAGCCGGATGGCCGCACCCGAAACCAGGGGCTTGCGCGCTTTGACACAGGCCGCATTCACGGCGTGGCGTGTTTGGAAATTGTCGCAGCAGTCGAGCACCACATCGACTTCGGTAACGACTTGCTCCAGCCAACTGGCAGTGGCTTTGTGGGCGTATGTATGTACGCGCACACCTGGGTTGATTGCCGCCATGGCCTGGGCCGCGGATGCCACTTTGGTCTGCCCCAGCCGATCGGTGTTGTGCGCAATTTGCCGCTGCAAATTGCCCAGATCGACCACATCGTGATCGACGATGTGAATCGTACCGATGCCAGCGGCTGCCAGATACAGTGCCGCAGGTGACCCCAGGCCGCCGGCCCCGACGATCAGCACCCGGGCCGATTGAATGCGTTGTTGTCCCTCGATGCCAAGGGCATCCAGCAAGATGTGGCGTGCATAGCGCAGGAGGTCGGCGTCATGCATCTTTTCTAACGTCCAGCGTTGGGGAAAAACAGCGCTTCACCGCCAATTTTGTAGCTGGCAATCACCGCCTGCCCGGCCGCGGAAGTGACCCAGTCGATGAACTTCTGGCCCTCAACCGCTTTCACTTGGGGGTGCCGGGCAGGATTGACCAACATGGTGCCATATTGGTTAAAAAGCCGTTTGTCGCCTTCAACCAAAATTTTCAAGTCGTTGCGGTTTTTAAAGCTCAGCCACGTGCCGCGGTCGGTCAGCGTATAGGCGCCGGTGCTGGACGCCATATTCAGTGCCTGGCCCATGCCGCAGCCGCAGGCTTTGTAACCGCTTCCCCATGGCAGGGTTTGCTCGGCTTGTTTCCAATAGCGCAACTCGGCGGCATGGGTACCGCTTTTGTCGCCGCGCGAGATGAAGTCGGCATTGTTCCCGGAAAGGAGTTTGAAAGCCTGCACAATGTTGTTGCCCGCCAGTTTGGCGGGGTCCGTGGCGGGACCGACCAACACGAAGTCGTTGTACATAACCGGGTAACGGCGCACGGCAAAACCGTCTGCCACCAGTTTTTCCTCGGCCTCCTGGTCGTGCACAAACAGCACGTCCGCGTCGCCGCGCCGGCCCATGTCAATCGCCTGGCCAGTCCCTACGGCCACTACTTTGACAGCAATGCCCGTGGCCTGGGTGAACGCTGGCAGCAAATGCGAAAACAAACCGGACTGTTCGGTCGAGGTAGTGGACGCAATCAGAATGCTGGGAGTTTCTGCATGGGTGTTTGGGGTCAGCAGCCCGAGCGCCATACCGAACATAGCCAGGCACGCGGTCAGAGTCCAGGAGCGAAGGGGGGTGCGCAATGAAAACATCGGGGGAGCCCTTAATTAAACGAAGTGAAAAACAGAAGATACGCGAAACCATGCGCACAGCGCAGCCATTTGACCTTAAACCGTTAGCGCCACCACCGTCGGCTGCCAGCCCATCCAGCGGTCGACTGCTTTTGCCAATTCGTCCGCTACACCGGTGGTGTAGAACGCCACACGGTCCGGCTGCGACGCGCAAGGCGCGGGGGTGAGCAAACTGGCCTCGGTTAGCAGATGGCGGGTGCGCCGGGCAACCGGCAGGCCACCGTCGAAGTAACGCACGTCCGGGCCACTGATGGCACGCAAACGCGGTAAAACAAAAGGGTAGTGCGTACAGCCCAAAACCAAGCTGTCAATGTGACCCGGTCCGCAGCCCAAGGGCCCAAGTTGCCCCAAATAGATTGAAATTAATGTGTCAATGCGTGGGCCGTCATTGCATTCAATTGCGTTGGCCAGCCCGTCACAAGGCTGCAGAATCAGGCGCGCGCTGGGCCGTAGCTGGTTTTGTAAGGCTTTGAACTTTTCACTGTTCAGCGTGCCACGTGTGGCCAACACCGCAATCAGACCGGTTTGCGTCGTTGCAATAGCGGGTTTCAATGCAGGCTCTATCCCCACCAGTGGCAACCCCTGATGCCGGTCGCGCAAAGTCTGAATGGCTGCAGCGGTGGCGGTATTGCAAGCCACCACCAGGGACTTGATGTGGTGCTGCGCAATCAGGAAGGCCGCGATGCGGTGGGAGCGCTGCAGTACATGCGTGTCATCGCGTTCGCCGTAGGGCGCATGTCCGCTGTCGGCCACGTAGACAAAACGCTCCGCCGGCATTTCAGCCTGCAGCGCCTGCAGCACACTGAGGCCACCGACACCGCTGTCAAAAACCCCGATGGGCGCGTTGCTGCGTTCAGGCACCGGTCACCGCAATGTTCTTGAACATGCCGGTGGCGATCTTTTCTTTCCATTCAGCTGGGCCGGTAATGTGGGCACTGGTGCCACCGGCGTCCACCGCCACGGTCACTGGCATGTCCACCACATCGAACTCGTAAATCGCTTCCATGCCGAGGTCTTCAAAACCCACAACACGTGCGTTTTTTATCGCCTTGCTGACCAGGTAGGCTGCACCACCCACGGCCATCAAATAGGCACTTTGGTGCTTTTTGATGGCTTCGATCGCTACCGGGCCACGCTCTGCCTTGCCAACCATGGAAATCAGGCCGGTTTCGGCAAGCATCATTTCGGTAAAACCGTCCATACGGGTGGCCGTGGTCGGGCCTGCCGGACCGACCGCTTCACCCGCCACCGGATCGACTGGCCCGACGTAATAAATGACGCGGTTGGTGAAGTCCACAGGCAGCTTTTCACCGCGCGCGAGCATGCCCTGAATGCGCTTGTGGGCCGCATCGCGGCCGGTTAGCATCTTGCCGTTTAGCAACAGGGTCTGACCGGGTTTCCAGCTGGCCACCTCGGTCTTGGTCAGGGTGTTCAGATCGACTTTTTTGCTTTGTTCGTAGTTGGGCGTCCAGGCCACGTTCGGCCACAAGTCCAGGCTCGGCGGGTCCAGGTAAACCGGGCCACTGCCGTCCATGACAAAGTGGGCGTGGCGCGTGGCCGCGCAGTTCGGGATCATGGCCACGGGCTTGCTGGCGGCATGCGTTGGGTACATCTTGATTTTGATGTCCAACACCGTGGTCAGGCCACCCAGACCCTGGGCGCCAATTCCCAGCGCATTAACTTTTTCAAACAGTTCGAGGCGCAATTCTTCCACTTTTGAAAGGGCGGCGCCGGACGCCGACTTCGCTTGCAATTCGTACATGTCCAGGTCATCCATCAGGCTTTCTTTGGCCATCAGGACGGCTTTTTCTGCGGTGCCGCCAATGCCAATGCCCAGCATGCCGGGCGGACACCAGCCGGCGCCCATGGTTGGCACTGTTTTCAGGACCCAGTCCACCACCGAATCGCCGGGATTGAGCATGATCATCTTGCTCTTGTTTTCGCTGCCGCCGCCCTTCGCGGCGACGGTGACTTCCACGGTATTGCCCGGCACGATTTCCGTAAAAATCACGGCTGGTGTGTTGTCTTTGGTGTTTTTGCGCAGAAACTCAGGGTCGGCCACAACGCTGGCACGCAAGGTATTGTCGGGGTGGTTGTAACCCCGGCGCACGCCTTCATTGATGGCATCGTCGAGGCTGCCGGTAAAACCTTCCCAGCGCACGTCCATCCCCACCTTCAGGAAGACATTGACGATGCCGGTGTCTTGGCAAATCGGGCGATGGCCGGTTGCACTCATTTTGCTATTGGTCAAAATCTGGGCAATCGCGTCGCGGGCTGCCGGGCTTTGTTCGCGCTCATAAGCGCGGGCCAAGTGGGCAATATAGTCGGCTGGATGGTAATACGAAATATATTGCAGAGCGGCGGAAACAGATTCAATCAGATCTGCCTGGCGAATCGAAGTGGTCATGTGCGCGGTCCGTTGGGATGAAAACAGCCTGCGAGTTTAGCGAATCTGGCGACGGTGCGGCTGACACCAATCTGACCCAAGTCATGTATAAGACTGATTCGCCAGTCAGTGAGTTGTAAGTGCAGCGCACGACTATGCGCAGCAGTTTGTATTTGATTAAAAAAAGGAGACCGTCCATGAGCACTACCACCGTCGGCGAAACCAATGCAGGCGACACCACCATCTATTTGCCCAGCGCAGAATTCGCAAAGAATGCAGCGATTCCGAGCATGGCTGCCTACGACGCCCTTTGCGCCGAGGCGGACCGCGATTACGCCGGCTACTGGGGGCGCCTGGCCACCGAGTTTTTGAGCTGGAAAGTGCCTTTCACCCAGGTATTGGATGAAACCGAAGCGCCATTTTTCAAATGGTTTGCCGACGGCCGCCTGAATGCGTCCTATAACTGCCTGGACCGCAATATTGAAAAAGGGCTGGGCGATAAAACTGCGATTATTTTCGAAGCCGATGGCGGCGAAGTAACGCGCATTAACTACCGCGACTTGCTGGCCAAAACCAGCCAGATTGCCAACGGTTTGAAGTCGCTTGGGATTGGCAAGGGCGACCGCGTGGTCATTTACATCGCCATGTCGATTGACGGTGTGGCGGCCATGCAGGCTTGCGCCCGCATTGGAGCCACCCATTCGGTGGTTTTTGGTGGCTTTTCTGCCCAATCCCTGCGCGACCGCATTAACGACACCGGAGCCAAGGCGGTTATCACCGCCGACCACCAAGTGCGGGGTGGCAAGCAATTGCCCCTGAAGGCGATTGTGGACGAGGCCCTGGCATTGGGAGGCTGCGAAAGCATCCGCAATGTACTGGTGGTCAAGCGCAGCGGCGCTGATATTTCTATGACCAGTGGCCGCGACATCTGGATGTCCGACCTGGTAGCCCAGCAGTCGACTGAATGTGAACCCGAGTGGGTGGAAGCGGAGCACCCGCTATTTTTGCTTTATACATCGGGTTCTACGGGCAAACCCAAGGGCGTTCAGCATGCCACCGGCGGCTATTTGCTGCACGCGGCCCTGACCACCAAGTGGACGTTTGATTTGAAGGCAGATGACGTTTTCTGGTGCACCGCCGACATCGGCTGGGTTACCGGCCACACTTATATTGCTTACGGTCCCTTGGCTCTGGGGGGGACGGAAATTGTGTTCGAAGGCGTTCCGACCTATCCAGATGCCGGCCGTTTCTGGAAAATGATTCAGGATCACAAATGCACTGTTTTCTACACGGCGCCTACCGCGATTCGCTCTCTGATTAAAGCCGCCGAAGCCAACGATGCAGTGCATCCCAAGAGTTACGATCTGGGCAGTCTGCGCTTGCTTGGCTCGGTCGGTGAGCCAATCAATCCGGCCGCGTGGGAGTGGTACTACAAACACGTGGGCGGCAGCCGCTGCCCGATTGTGGACACCTTCTGGCAAACCGAAACCGGTGGCCACATGATTACCCCACTGCCAGGTGCAACACCCATGGTGCCTGGCTCCTGCACGTTGCCGTTCCCGGGTATTCAGGCTGCCATCGTGGACGAAACCGGGAAAGACGTACCGAATGGGCAGGGCGGCATTTTGGTTGTGAAGCGGCCCTGGCCTTCCATGATTCGCAATATCTGGGGGGACCCCGAGCGTTTCAAGAAGAGTTACTACCCGGAAGACTTCAAAGGTAAATATTACCTGGCAGGCGATGGCGCCATTCGCGATGCCAAAACTGGTTATTTCACCATCACCGGCCGCATTGACGATGTGCTGAATGTGTCGGGACATCGCATGGGTACCATGGAAATCGAATCGGCGCTGGTGAGTTGCACCGATTTGGTTGCCGAGGCCGCCGTGGTTGGGCGTCCAGATGACACCACTGGCGAGGCAGTGTGTGCTTTTGTGGTACTCAAGCGCGCCTTGCCGGCCGGTGACGAGGCCAAGGCGATTGCCAAGCAGCTGCGAGACCATGTGGGCAAAGAAATTGGGCCGATTGCCAAGCCCAAAGACATTCGTTTCGGTGAAAACCTGCCCAAAACCCGCTCTGGAAAAATCATGCGCCGCTTGTTGCGCAGTTTGGCCAAGGGCGAGGCGATTACACAGGATACGTCCACCCTCGAAAATCCGGCAATCCTGGACCAGCTAGGCCAGGCATACTGACATTGCGGCTTGGTCGCCGCAGATTGAAAGGTCCGTTACGGCGCCTGCCGTGCGGATCTTTTTTTATGGTTCGGGTGCACGTATCTCAGGGTGCAGGGGGGGCTGGCGGTTGCGCCAGAATCCATAAAACCAATTGGCGCGCTTCGGCTTCGCTGACTTGGCGGTTGGCGGGCATTTTGAGCACACCCCAGACGCCGCCACCGCCGTTGATCACCTTTTTCCCCAGTTTTTCCGCTGCCGTCGGGTCATTCCGGTAGCGTGATGCAATGTCCTGAAAAGCAGGGCCGACCACTTTCCGGTTGCTTGCGTGGCAGTTTGTGCAGCTTTTTTCCTTCGCCAATGCCATGTCTGCGGGACTGGACTCGGCTTGTGCAAAGTTGAAAAAAGTGGCAAAAATTGCGCACACTGCGACGATCTGGTTAGGGCTTTTCATTGGATGCGTATTATCTTCCTTCGGGTATTCAACCAGTGTGTATCGGTGTTTGAAAATCAGGTGTCTCGTAGTCTTGTAACGCTCAATAAAGAAAGCTTGCGCTATGTATTTGGTTGTCCTCGGTGT
>Ga0228698_1000704_pt1 | contig 21371 bp, 18 predicted proteins | sample McNCre117_Aug_MG_FD_178015 | JGI IMG/M metagenome (GOLD analysis project Ga0228698, IMG submission 178015) | Freshwater microbial communities from McNutts Creek, Athens, Georgia, United States - 1-17_Aug_MG | ecosystem: Environmental > Aquatic > Freshwater > Creek | place: USA: Georgia...
CCCGGCGCCGGGGCGGTGGTCAAGACCGTCCCTCATGCCCGGGCCTCCGCCCGCCCGGCACGGGCTCCACCGGGTGCCGGCAGACCGCCCGCTTCCGCGTCAGCCCCCCGCACCTGGGCCACCACGGCCTCGGCCAGGCGAACCTCGTCCAGCAACACCGCCAGCGGCGGCAGGTCGGTGTCCCATTCGATCAGCGTGGGCACCGTGCCGAAGCGGCGCAGCGCGTGTTCGTAGGCCGCCCACACCGGCGGGATCACCCGCGAGCCGTGGTCATCGATGACGATGTCGCCCAGGTCGCGGTGACCGGCCAGGTGGATCTCGCCGACGATGCCCGCGGGCAGCGCATCGATGGTCTCGCACACGGTCTGAAGCGGCGCCGGGGCGCCGTCATTGAGCGCGTTCACGTAGAGGTTGTTGACGTCCAGCAGCAGGCCGCAGCCGCTGTGCCGGCACAGTGCGGCCAGGTACGCCGCCTCGCTCATGTCGGCCTCGGCCCAGGCCACGCAGGCCGACAGGTTCTCCACCAGGATCGGCCGGCGCAGCCGCTCCTGCACCTGCTGCACCTGGCGCACCATCAGGGCCAGCGAGCCATGGGTGAAGGCCACCGGCAACAGGTCGTTGGCATGCACGGGCATGGGCACGGGATCGCCCGCCTGGCCCGGGCCCGGGCCCGGGCCCGCGCTCACCCGCACCTGCCCGCGCGCGAAGCTGGCGTGGTCGGACACCCGCACCGGGTCGATGCGTTCGACCAGGGCCGCGAGCCGTTCCAGGTGGCCGGGGTCCAACCCGGCCGCCGACCCCAGGCCCAGGCCCACGCAGTGCAGGCTCACCGGCCAGCGCTCGCGCCCGGCCTGCAGCACCTGCAGCGCGGCGCCGCCGGCGGCGAAGAAGTTCTCGGAGTGCACCTCGATGAAGGCCAGCCGCGGCGACTGCTCGATGAGCGCCTGGTAGTGCGGCTGGCGCCAGCCGAGGCCGACCACCGGGTCGTGGGGAGTGGACAAGGTCATCGTGGTGGTTGGAACGGGGGCCGGCCGATGGGACGGGCCCGGGGCTGAGACGGGGCGGCCCGGGGCGGGGCGGGATCGGACGGGGAGGCCACGGGGCCGGGCCCCGTCGCGCTCACTTCTTCAGCTTGGCCTTGGCTTCGGCGGAGCTGAGCCCGCCCAGGTCCTTGCAGGTGCCGGCCGGCACGTACTTCCACTCATCGGCGCCCTTGTCGGCCGGGGCCTGGCCGGCACAGGAATGCGAGCCCGACAGGCTGGCACAGTCGTTGGCGCCGGCCTTGGCGATGCCGTAGCACTTCTCGCGCGCGCCCTTGCCATCGGCGGCCTTCATGTCCGAGGCCTTCATGTCGGCGGCAGCGGCCGGTGCCGGCAGGGCCAGGCCCAGGCTGAGCGCGGAGGCCAGGGCGGAAGAGATGATCAGGCGTTGGTTCATGGTGGGTCCTTGTCGATGGTGAAGGGTTGAAGGGGTGAATCAGGCTTCAGGCCCGGGGCCCGCCGCAGCAGGCTCCCGATTCAGTCGCCCGAACCGGCAAGAACCTTACACCGACAACGCCAATCTCATGCGAACCCCACTTGCCCCGCCCGGTCGCAGCGTTCAAGATCGGCTCCAGCAACCCTGGAGGCCGGCCCGTGAGCGTGACCCTGCCCCCGCGCAGCACTTCCACCGTCGAACAACTGCTGGTCGATACCCTGTCGGGCATCGGCCTCGGGCTGCTGTGGGTGGACGAACGCAGGGCCCTGCACCACGTCAACGACACCCTGCAAACCTGGCTGTCCCCCGCGGCCCCGGCGGAACTGGGCCAAGCCCTGTCCACGCTGGGCCCGCCCCTGCCCGAGGCCGAATGGCAGGCCCTGTGGCGGGGCACCACCCCGCCGGCGCCCTTCCGCTGGACCCTGTACCGGCCCGCAGCCGTTGACCCGGCGCCGCTGCCGGTCGAGGTGCGTTGCCACCGCCTGCACCACGAAGGCCAGGCCCTGATGGCCTGGGCCCTGACCCCCATCGCCGACCGGCTCGAAGCCGAGTCGGTGGAGCAATTGCAGCGCGACGTGCTCGAAGCCGTCGCCCTGGGCCGTCCGCTGGCCGTGGTGCTCGACCTGCTGTGCCGGCGCGTCGAAACCCTGGCGCCCGAGCTGATCTGCTCGGTGCTGTCCATCGAGAACGGCCGCCTGCTGCATCCGCTGGCCGGCCCCAGCCTGCCCCTCACCTACTGCGCCGCGATCGACGGTCTGGCCATCGGCCCGGCCGTCGGTTCGTGCGGCACGGCCGCCTGGCGTCGCGAGGCCGTCGAGGTCACCGACATCGCCAACGACCCGCTGTGGGCCCCGTACAAGGGCCTGGCCCTGCCCCTGGGCCTGGCCGCCTGCTGGTCCACGCCCATCATCTCGCTCGATGGCGCGGTGGTGGCCACCTTCGCGCTGTACCAGCGCGAGCCACTGCCGGCGCGCCCGCTGCACCGGCGCATGGTCGAGGCCTGCGCCCCCCTGGTGCGGGTGGCGATCCAGCACGAGGCCAACCGCGCCGAGATCGAACGCCTGGCCTTCTTCGACCCGCTCACCGGCCTGCCCAACCGGCGGCTGTTCACCGACCGCGCGCGCCAGGTGCTGCAGACGGCCGCGCGCCTGGGCCAGAGCAGCGGCGCCGTGCTGCTGCTGGACATCGACCGCTTCAAGAACACCAATGACTCCCTGGGCCACGCCGCGGGCGACCAGGTGCTGATCGAGGTGTCGCACCGCCTGGCCCTGGAACTGCGCGACACCGACAGCCTGGCGCGCCTGGGCGGCGACGAGTTCGCGGTGCTGCTGCCGGGCTGCGCGCCCATCGAGGCCCGCACCATCGCCGACAAGCTGCACCGCGCGCTGTCGCGCCCGTTGGTGATCGGCGGCATGGCGCTGAGCACCTCGGCCAGCATCGGCATCAGCATCTACCCCGAGGATGGCGAAGAGACCGGGCTGCTGCTGAAGAACGCCGAGATGGCCATGTACGAGGCCAAGCGGCACGGCCGCAACGGCTCGCGCTTCTTCACGCCGGCCCTGAACCAGGCCGCCGACCAGCGCCTGCAGCTCGAGACCGCGCTGCGCCACGCGGTGTCGCACGAGGGCCTGAGCCTGGTCTACCAGCCCAAGCTGTGCCTGGACAGCGGCGCGTGTGCCGGCGTCGAGGTGCTGGCCCGCTGGCACGACCCGGCCCTGGGCAACATCCCCCCGGACCGATTCATCCCGCTGGCCGAAGAATGCGGCCTGATCAACGCGCTGGACGCCTGGGTGCTGGAGAGCGCCTGCGCCCAGCTCGCCCGCTGGCAGGCCCAGGGCCTGGCCGTGCCCAGCGTGTCGGTCAACGTGTCGCCGCTGCGCTTCCACCACGACGACGTGCCGGCCCACGTGAGCCAGCTGCTGGCCCGCCACCGCCTGCCCGCCAGCGCGCTGACGCTCGAGATCACCGAGCGCCTGATGCTCAACGACGAGACCCGCACCCAGTCCGACCTGCGCGCGCTGCACGACATGGGCGTGCGCCTGTCGGTGGACGACTTCGGCACCGGGTATTCCAGCCTGGGCTACCTCAAGCGCCTGCCGGTCAGCGAGCTCAAGCTCGACCAGCGCTTCGTGCGCGACCTGGAAACCGATGCCGGGGACCGGGCCCTGGCCAGTGCCGTGATCGGCATCGGCCAGGCCCTGGGCCTGCAGGTGGTGGCCGAGGGTGTCGAGACCCCGGCCCAGCAGCGCCTCCTGCGCGAGGCCGGCTGCCTGATCGCCCAAGGCTTCGGTCTGGCGCGGCCGATGCGGGCGGGCGATCTGGAGGCCTGGTTGGCGCGGCCGGTACACTGCGCTCGCCCATGAGCGACTTCGCCCGCCAGATCGAAACCCTGCAACCCCAGTTGCTGCGCTATGCCCGCAGCCAGCTGCGCAATGACGCCTGGGCCGAGGATGCGGTGTCCGACACCGTGCTGGCCGCGCTCGAGAAGCCCCAGGCCTTCAACGGTCTGTCCCAGCTCAAGACCTGGTTGGTGGGCATCCTCAAGCACAAGGTGATCGACCAGTTGCGGCGCCACAAGCGTGAGGCCACCGTGCTCGACCGCGACGACGCCGAAGACCTGGACGATCTGATGTTCACGGCCGACGGCCATTGGCGGGAGGCCCCCAGCGACTGGGGCGTGCCCGAGCAGGCGCTGCGTGAGCGCCAATTCATCACCGTGCTCGACGCCTGCATCGAACACCTGCCCCAGGCCCAGGCCCGGGTGTTCATGATGCGCGAGTGGCTGGAACTGCCCGCCGACGAAGTGTGCAAGGAATTGGCGATCACCTCGACCAATCTGTGGGTGCTGTTGCACCGGGCCCGGCTGCGCCTGCGCGATTGCCTGCAGGCGCACTGGTTCGATGGCCGGCCGCCGGCCGCCGGCCGCCCCACCCCGTCGACACCATGAGCCTGCTGAAGCTGACCTGCCGCGAGGCCGCCCGATTGCTGGTGGAGCGCCGATCGCGCGCGACCGGGCTGGGCGAACGCCTGAGCCTGCGCCTGCATCTGGGCATCTGCAGCATGTGCCGGCGCTACGACCAGCAACTGGGCCTGATGGACCAGGCCCTGGGGCGCTGGCGCGCCTACCGGGACGAGGATCCCACCGAGGGCGAGGACCCGCCCGCGCGCTGAACGCCGGGGTGAATGGCCCTCGGCGCCCTCAACGGCGCACGCCCCCGTCACCGGTCAGCATGGTCAGCTCGACGAAGTGCGAGCCCACGTGGTCCTTGTTGCTGAAGTTGAGGTTGAAGCCCCCGAAGTCCACCCGCTGCAGGCTTTCCAGCCCGTTGATCAGGCCTTCGCGCGAGATCGTGCGCCCGCGCTTGAAGCCTTCGACCAGCACGCGGGCGTTGATGTAGCCCTCCAGGCCCGAGTAGTTGGGCTGCAGGTCGCCGCCCACGGCCTTGACCGCGTCCAGGTAATCGCGCACCACGGGCACGGTGGTCGAGAACGGGAAGGGCACGACCTGGCTGACCACCACGCCCAGCGCGTCACGACCCAGCTCGTCGGCCAGGGCCTTGGTGCCCACGAAGGACACGTTGTAGAACGTGCCGCCGTAGCCCGCCTTGCGGGCTTCCCGCACGAAGGCCGCGCAGCTCTTGTACGCGCTGATCTGCACCACCGCATCCGGGCGGGCCGCGACGATGGCCTTCACGGCCGCGGCCACATCCACCGAATTGCGCTCGACCGTGGCCACGGCCGCCGGCTCCAGCCCATGGGTGCGCAGCGCCTTGGCGACGCCGTCCAGCCCGGCCTGGCCGTAGCTGTCGTTCTGGCGGAACACCGCGATCTTGCGCAGGTCCAGCCGGGTGAGCTGGCGCACGATGGCCGCGGTTTCGTCGTCGTAGGACGCGCGCACATGGAAGATGTTGCGCGCCATCGGGTCGCGCAGCGCCGGCGCGCCGGTGAAGGGCGCGAAGAAGGGCTGCTTGCTCTCGCGCACCAGGGGCAGCGCCGCCAGGGAGGTGGGCGTGCCCACGTAGCCGAACAGGCCGAACACGTCGTCGGCCAGGAAGCGCTCGGTGTTGGCCTTGCAGCGCGCGGGCTCGTAGCCGTCGTCGAGCGTGCGCAGCTCGATGGGCTGGCCGTTGAGGCCGCCGCGGGCGTTGACCTGGTCGAACACCAGACGGGCCCCGCGGTTGAGCTGGATGCCCAGCTGGGCGGCCGGGCCGCTGAACGGCGCGGATTGCCCCAGGACCAGGGCGTTGTCACGGGCGGCGGGCGCGATCTGGGCCAGGGCGGAGCCCAGCGGCAGCGCGCCGGCCAACCCCAGGAGGTGGCGACGGTTCATGTTCTTGCCCGGGCCGATGCGTGCCGACCCGGTTCCAACGAGTTCGTATCCGCCGGAATTGTGCCCACAACCTGTGGTGAGAATGGTTAGCGTTGGTATCCTGGATCCGGCATGAACTGACCCGGCGCCTGCCCGCATTTCAGCCGTTCACCCGGTCGGCCCGGGCCTAGGATGCAAGGTGTCGGATACCGCCAACTGCCACGTTGCGGTCGCCCACCACGCCCAACCCACGCAACGGCTGCCCCCCCCGCCATGCCCGAACTGTCCCTGCTGCCGATGACGACGCTGACGCTGTCCCCGCCGGAGACCGCGCCGTCCCCGCTTGCGGCAGCACCAGCCACCGATTTCGCCACCACGGCCGTGCATTCGTTCTGGGCCACGCCGCCGGGCGTGCCCGCCACCGAGGGCTGGCCCCTGGGCCACGAGGAGCCCTGCACGATCGAAGGGCTCAACGACCGCGTCTTCAGCGGCCGCCTGGTGCTGTTCGACACCCGGGCCGGCGTGCTCCAGGTGCAGGTGCCCCCGGCGCGCAGCCCCATGCGCCTGCGCTTCTCGCAATTCCGCCGCCTGACCCTGACCCAGCCCGTGGTGCCCCCCGCGTCCGCCACCGAGGGCCTGGGGCCGATGCCGCTGGACGGTGACGTCGATTACCACGTGCGCCTGGACACCGGGCGCCTGCTGACCGGTCGCACCCTGGGCCATGTCGAGAACGAACTGGGCCTGTTCCTGTTCCTGCCCACCGACGAGGCCGGCAAGGTGCTGCGCTGCTTCTGCCCGCGCGCCGGCTACAAACGGGTGGACTTCGGCCCGCGCCTGGGCGAGATCCTGGTCAGCAACCAGCGCGCCACGCCCGGCCAGATCAATGCCGCGCTGCAGGAGCAGATCCGGCTGCGCCAGCAGTTCATCGGCGAAATGCTGGTCGACGCCCAGCTGGTGACGCAGGAACAGGTCGACCTGGCCCTGCAGGCCCAGCGCCGCACGCCCAACCTGCGACTGGGCGAGATCCTGGTGGCCAGCCAGGGCCTGGCCCCGGACGACCTGAACCGGGTGCTGGTGCAGCAGATGAAGAACCGGGCCATGCCCATGGGCGAACTGCTGGTGCGCAACGGCCTGATCAGCCGCGACGAGCTGGAGCAGGCGCTGACCCAGAAGCGCGCGTCCTACCGCTACGCGCAGAACTCGCCCGCGCTGGGCGACGTGCTGGTGCGCCACAACACCGCCACCCCCGCCCAGATCACCGCCGCGCTGGCCCAGCAGGAGCAGCTGCGCTCCCAGCGCCTGGGCGACGTGCTGCTGGCCCAGCAGGTGCTGACCCCCGACCAGTTGGTGGCCGCACTCGAGGCCCAGTCCCGCATGCCCATGGTGCGCATCGGCGAGGCCCTGATCTCGCTGGGCTACATCAGCGAGCAGCAGCTCGAGAGCGCCCTCAACAGCCAGGGCAAGGAACGCAAGCTGCCGCTGGGCGAGCTGCTGGTGCGCCAGGGCCTGATCACCCGCGACGACCTGGGCACGGCCCTGGTGCGCAAGATGGGCTACCCGCGCGTGGACCTGGGCAGCTTTCCCATCGACAGCGAGGCCCTGCGCAAGCTCAAGCACAGCGCAGCCAAGCGGCTCGAGATGCTGCCGCTGTCCCTGCTGCCCGGCCGCCTGGTGGTGGCCATGGAGGACCCGTCCCAGCGCGACCGCATCGACGAGGCCGAGTTCCTCACCCAGTGCAAGGTGGTGCCGGTGCTGCCCGACAAGGGCAACCTGGCCGAGATCATCCAGACGCTCTACACCCGCCACGGCCTGGACGAAGGGGCCACGGGCCCGATGCACCTGGACCTGAACTTCCCCGCCCAGGAAGGCACCGAGACCCTGCTGGCCGCGCTGGAGCACCCGGCCGAGGCCGCCGGGATCGAAGACGAAATGACGGTGGAGCAGTCCGACAGCTCCCTGGTGCGCCTGCTCAATTCGATGATCGTCGACGCCCACCAGCAGGGCGTGTCCGACATCCACATCGAGACCCTGCCCGGGCGCGAGAAGGTGCGCGTGCGCTTCCGCGTGGACGGCGCGCTGCAGCCCTACCTCGAGCTGCCTCACACCTACCGCCAGGCCCTGATCGCGCGGCTGAAGATCATGTGCGACCTGGACATTTCAGAGCGCCGCCGCCCGCAGGACGGCAAGATCAATTTCGCCCGCTTCGTGCCCAGCTGCCCCATCGAGCTGCGCGTGGCCATGATCCCGACCAACAACGGCCTGGAAGACGCGGTGCTGCGGATCCTGGCCTCGGCCAAACCCATCCCGCTCGAAAAGCTGGGCATGTCGGACTACAACCGCAAGGCCCTGCAGGCCGCGGTGCAGCGGCCCTACGGCCTGGTGCTGTGCGTGGGGCCCACCGGCTCGGGCAAGACGACCACGCTGCATTCGGCGCTGAATTTCATCAATACGCCCGACCGCAAGATCTGGACGGCCGAAGACCCGGTGGAAATCACCCAGGCCGGGCTGCGCCAGGTGCAGGTCAACCCCAAGATCGACTGGACCTTTGCCAAGGCCCTGCGCTCGTTCCTGCGCGCCGACCCGGACGTGATCATGGTGGGTGAGATCCGCGACAGCGAAACCGCCCAGATCGCCGTGGAATCCTCGCTGACGGGCCACCTGGTGTTGTCGACCCTGCACACCAACAGCGCGGCCGAAACCGTCACCCGCCTGCTGGACATGGGCATGGACCCGTTCAACTTCGCCGATTCGCTGCTGGCCGTGCTGGCCCAGCGCCTGGTGCGCCGGGTCTGCAGCGGCTGCCGCACCGAACGGGCGGCCACGGCCGAGGAGCAGGAAGAACTGCTGCGCGACTACCTGCACGTGTGGCACGACCACCCGCACAAGCCCACGCGCGAAGGCGTGCTCAACGACTGGATGCAGCGCTTCGGCAGCACGGACGGGCGCCTGCGCCTGTACCGCGGCACCGGCTGCGAGTTGTGCAAGAAGACCGGGCTGAAAGGCCGCGCCGGCGTGCACGAACTGCTGACCGTGAGCAAGACGATCCGCCGCCTGATCCAGACCGGCTCGCGGGCCGAAGAAATCCAGATCCAGGCCATGGGCGAAGGCCTGCGCACGCTGCGCCAGGACGGCATCGAGAAGGTGCTGGCCGGCGTCACCACCATCGAGGAAGTGCGCGCGACCAGCAACGCCTGAGGCCGACCGGCCTCAGGGCGAGGATGTGCCGGCAGGCTTACTTGCTGGCCGAGGCCGCGGCAGCCGGCGCGGCCGCATTCATCGCGGCGGTGGCCGCCTTCTGTTCGGCCTGCATGCACAGGTCGACCATGCGCTTGCCGGCGCGCTCGTTGAGCAGCATGGACTTGATCGGGATCTGCAGCCACACCACGCCGGCCTTCTTGTCGACCAGGCGGATCGCGCCGGTGGAGGTCTCTTCCGGGACCATGGCGTAGGTCACCTTGTTGAAGCTGACCTTGAACTGGCCGTCCTGGGCGCCACGCTCGACCGTGACCTTCTGGTTGAACTCGCAATCGGCCACGCCGTCGAGCACGCGGTGGGCGGCGTCGAGCTGGCCGGCGGTCATCTGTTCGACCGTTTCGGTGGCCACGGCCTTGGCCTTGGCTTCGCTCTTGAGCGCCTGGTGCGAGGCGTTGCGCTTCTTCTTGGCCACGGCCGACGCGGCCGTGTCGGCCGGGGTGGCGGCGTCGGCGGCATGGGCCACCGGCAGGGCCAGGGCGCTGAGGGACAGGGCAGCGGCCAGGGCCAGCAGGGTACGGGTCATCTCGGGATCTCCAAGGGCAGGAACGGGTCGGGCGGGCCAGGCGGCGGTGCATGCCGCACGCCCATGCGCCGCAGGGGCAGGCCGGGGTCGCAGGCGCCGCAACAACGCGGGCCGCAACCGGGGTCGCGGGGCATTGTCGACCATCGCCCACCGGTGCCCGTCGGGTTTGTGCAACGAGCTGAATCCGGTCATCGGCCCCGGATGACCGGCTGGTCGACTGCCCGGCGGATCAGACACTGGAGGCGTCAGCGCCCAGCGAACCAGCGCTGGCGGATCTCGGCCGGCAATTGCGCCTGGCCGCCCAGGGACGTGCGGTGCGCCCGCTGCAGCACCTGCCAGAAGTAGCGGAAGCTGGCGCGGTCGTGCAGTTGCTCGCGTGCGCCCTGGCGGTGGCGGATCGGGCCCCAGCCCGCGGCCTCGGCGGCCAGCAGGATCTCGATGGCCTGGTCGATCTCGGCGGCCGTGGGTGCGAAGGCCTCGACGATGACGCGCACCTGGTCCGGGTGGATGCTCCACATGCGGGTGTAGCCCAGCTGGCGCTGGGCCTTCTCGGCGGCCTCCTGCAGGGCCAGGCTGTCCTTGAACTCGGTGACCACGCAGTGCGAGGGCACCTTGCCGGCGCCATGGCAGGCGGCGGCGATCTCGAGCTTGGCGCGCAGCACCAGCGGGTGCTCGAACTGCCCCTGCACGCCCATGGCCGACTGCGGGATGGCGCCGCGGTGGGCCGACACGAAGTCCATCAGACCGAAGGACAGGGATTCGACACGGGGGTGGGCGGCCAGCGCGTGCACGTCGCGCAGCGCGCCGTGGGTCTCGACCAGCGCATGGATGGGCAGGGCCCGGCCGGCCAGGCGGCGCGCAGCGGCCATGGCCGGCACGCGCGCGGCCACGGCATCGACGGCCTCGATGGCGGCGGACAGGTCGGCCGCGTGGCGCGGCTTGGGGATCATCAGGTAGGCGAGCTTGACGCCGGCGGCCGGCAGCAGGGCCTCGAGCATGGGCACGAAGGCCGGGTGGTCGAAGGGCACGATGCGGGCGCCGACGCGGCCGAAGCGGTTGGCGGGCGAATTGACCAGCTCGGCGATCAGGTGGGCATGCTCGACCTCGCCACCCACCGGGGCCCCGTCCTCGCCATCGAGCGTGATGTCGAACACCGGGCCCAACTCGCCCTGCAACTCCAGGCTCTTGCGCATGCGCGCCTCGACGCCGCAGTAGTGGTCACAAACCGGCAGGTCGGGCACGGCATCGCCATCGTCGAACAGCACGGCAGCAGGGTGGAGGGAAGCAGTCATGGCAAACAACGTGATCAGCGGAATCGGCAGGGGCGACGGCGCGCGCGGGCTCGCGCCAGGGAAGTATCGGCCAGATCGGCGCGGGTTCTTCTTGAAATGGAAGGGGTCGCTTGATTCGGTGGGAGCGAGGCTGGCCGCTTCAACGGTGCGGGGAGCCATTGCAGCGGGGACGGCCGCCCCCAGGAATCAACATCAAACACACGCTCAAAGCCAAAGAACAAAAGAAAAAGCCGGCGCCCCGCAAACGCAGGAAGCCGGCTTCGACCGGGCCCCGCGCCGGCGCCCGGAGGGGCGCGGGCGGGGCCGCCGCGATCAGGAAGCGATCACAGCAGGTGCTTGACGCCGTCCTTCTCGCCTTCGAGCTCGGCCAGGGTCTTGTTGATGCATTCTTGCGAGAACGCGTCGATGGGCAGGCCTTCGACGATCTTGTATTCGCCGCCTTCGCAGGTGACCGGGTAGCCGAACATCACTTCAGCCGGGATGCCGTATTCGCCCTTGGACGGGATGCCCATGGTGACCCACTTGCCGTTGGTGCCCAGGGCCCAGTCGCGCATGTGGTCGATGGCGGCGTTGGCAGCCGAGGCGGCCGAGGACAGGCCACGGGCGGCGATGATGGCCGCACCACGCTTGCCCACGGTGGGCAGGAACGTGTTGGCGTTCCAGTCGTGGTCGTTGATGGTGTCCTTCACCGACTTGCCGTCAACCGTGGCGAAACGGTAGTCGGCGTACATGGTCGGCGAGTGGTTGCCCCACACGGCCAGCTTCTCGATGTCACCCACGGCGCAGCCGATCTTGGTGGCGATCTGCGAAGCGGCACGGTTGTGGTCCAGACGCAGCATGGCGGTGAAGTTCTTGGCCGGCAGGTCCGGGGCCGACTTCATCGCGATGTAGGCATTGGTGTTGGCGGGGTTGCCCACCACCAGCACGCGCACGTTGCGCGAAGCCACGGCGTTCAGGGCCTTGCCCTGGGCCGTGAAGATCTGGGCGTTGGCGGCCAGCAGGTCGGCACGTTCCATGCCGGGGCCACGGGGACGGGCGCCGACCAGCAGGGCGTAATCGGTGTCCTTGAAGGCGGTCATCGGGTCGCTGTGGGCTTCGATGCCGGCCAGCAGCGGGAACGCGCAGTCTTCGAGTTCCATGATCACGCCCTTGAGCGCGTTCTGGGCCTTCTCGTCGGGGATCTCGAGCAGTTGCAGGATGACCGGTTGATCCTTGCCCAGCATTTCGCCAGAGGCGATGCGGAACAGCAGGGCGTAGCCGATCTGGCCAGCGGCGCCGGTGACGGCGACGCGAACGGGGGTCTTGCTCATGGAAGTCTCCGAGAAGTGAAGGAACGGAAGCGGATTCAGCAGCGCACGGGCGGGGGCGGTGGTGACACCGGCAGCGGCCCGCGGCGCCTGCGCGCGCGGGCGGACGCCCGACGCCAGGATGCGGAGTGTAGTCCGAGTCTACGGGTTCACCCGGGGCGGGTCAATCATCTTATGTCTTATAGAAGACAAGGCTTGTCGGAGTTGTCACGCCGGCTGGCGCGCGGCCCGGCGCTGTGCTGCAATCCGCCCCGACCCCTGTCTGCCCACCATTGCCCTCCCCTCACCCGACCACCCCGCCCATGACCCCGGAAAGCGCCGGCCCCGCCTACAGCCCGCTGTATCAGCAGATCAAGCTGCTGATCACGCGCAGCCTGGAAGGTGGCGAATGGAAGCCGGGCGAGGCCATCCCCAGTGAAACGGATCTGGCCGCGCGCTACCGCGTGAGCCAAGGCACGGTGCGCAAGGCCATCGACGAGCTGGCCACCGACAACCTGCTGGTGCGCCGCCAGGGCAAGGGCACCTTCGTGGCCACCCACGCCGAAGAGAAGATCCAGTACCGCTTCCTGCGCCTGCAGGCCGACGCCGAGGGCGCGCGCGGCATGGAGCGCCACTTCATCGACTGCCGCCGCATGCGTGCGCCCGCCGAGATCGCCCGCGCGCTCGAGCTCAAGGGCACCGAAGGCGCGATCCTGGTGCGCCGCACCCTGGCCCAGACCGCCCAGCCCGTGGTGCTCGACGAGATCTGGCTGCCGGCCGGCCTGTTCAAGGGCCTGACCGCCGAGCGCCTGGGCGACTACGTGGGCCCGATGTACGGGCTGTTCGAGACCGAATTCGGCGTGCGCATGATCCGCGCCGAGGAAAAGATCCGCGCCGTGGCCGCCGATGCCGCCACGGCCGCCCTGCTGGCCGTGCCCGAGGGCGCCCCGCTGCTGTCCGTCGAGCGCCTGTCCTTCACCTACGGCGACCGCCCGGTGGAGTTGCGCCGCGGCCTCTACCGCACCGATGCCCACCACTATCGCAACGAATTGAGTTGAGGCCCGAACATCCCGATCCAACTCGGCGCAGAATGCCGCCCGGGCCCGGCCCGGGGCCTTGTCAGCTTCGCGTTGCTGCCCTGCAATAAAATCTTCCGGTTACACGCCGTGAACAGCCCGGCCCTCTCCCCGTACCGCACCACAGAGCGCCCCAACAAGGAAACCCCATGACAGAACCGCTCAAGGCTCGCCCGGTCCATCGCAACATCCATGTGACGGACATCATCAGCTACCGCCTGCCCCCGGCCGGCATCGTCTCGATCCTGCACCGCATCAGCGGCCTGCTGATGTTCCTGCTGCTGCCCTTCGTGCTGTGGCTGTTCGACACCAGCCTGAGCTCCGAAGTCACCTTCGACGCCTTCCGCAGCGCCTTCATCGCCGGCCTGGGCCCGTTCCCGGCCTTCTTCGTGAAGCTGGTGACCCTGGCCCTGATCTGGGGCTACCTGCACCACCTGACCGCCGGCCTGCGCCACCTGTACATGGACGCCACCCACAGCGTCACCAAGGAATTCGGCAAGAGCTCGGCCATCGGCGTGCTGGCCATCAGCGTGACGCTGACCCTGCTGCTGGGCGCCAAGCTCTTCGGTCTGTACTGAGCGGCCCGCCGCTCCAGCAGCCCCGCTTCCTGATCGCCCCCGATCCCCACCCAAGGACCTGATCCCATGGCCATCAACTATGGTTCCAAGCGCGTCGTCGTCGGCGCGTCCTACGGCCTGCGCGACTGGCTCGCGCAGCGCGCGACCGCCGCCGTCATGGCGCTCTTCACCTTCGTGCTCCTCGCCCAAGTGCTGCTGCCGGGCGAAATGAGCTACGACAAGTGGGCCGGCATCTTCAGCCACCAATGGATGAAGCTGCTGACCTTCGTCACCGTCCTGGCCCTGATCTGGCACGTCTGGGTCGGCGTCCGTGACATCTGGATGGACTACGTCAAGCCCGTCGCCGTGCGCCTGGTGCTGCACGTCATCACCCTCGTCTGGCTCACGGGCTGCGCCGGCTGGGCCCTGCAAGTGCTCTGGAGACTGTAAGAATGGCTCAAACCTCCCTGACCAAGCGCAAGTTCGACGTCGTCATCGTCGGCGCCGGCGGCTCCGGCATGCGTGCCTCGCTGCAACTGTCCCTGGCCGGCCTGAACGTGGCCGTGCTGTCCAAGGTCTTCCCGACCCGCTCCCACACCGTGGCCGCCCAGGGCGGCATCGGCGCCTCGCTGGGCAACATGAGCGAGGACAACTGGCACTACCACTTCTTCGACACCGTCAAGGGCTCCGACTGGCTCGGCGACCAGGACGCGATCGAGTTCATGTGCCGTGAAGCCCCGAAGGTCGTGTACGAACTCGAACACTTCGGCATGCCCTTCGACCGCAACCCGGACGGCACCATCTACCAGCGCCCGTTCGGCGGCCACACCGCCAACTACGGCGAAAAGCCGGTGCAACGCGCCTGCGCCGCGGCCGACCGCACCGGCCACGCGATGCTGCACACGCTGTACCAGCAGAACGTCAAGGCGCGCACGCAGTTCTTCGTCGAATGGATGGCGCTGGACCTGATCCGTGACGCCGAAGGCGACGTCTGCGGCGTCACCGCGCTCGAGATGGAAACCGGCGAGCTGCACATCCTCGAAGCCAAGACCGTGCTGCTGGCCACCGGTGGCGCGGGCCGCATCTACGCCGCCTCCACCAACGCCTTCATCAACACCGGTGACGGCCTGGGCCTGGCCGCGCGCGCGGGCCTGCCGCTCGAAGACATGGAGTTCTGGCAGTTCCACCCCACCGGCGTGGCCGGCGCGGGCGTGCTGCTGACCGAAGGCTGCCGTGGCGAAGGCGCGATCCTGCGCAACAGCAACGGCGAGCGCTTCATGGAGCGCTATGCCCCGACGCTGAAGGATCTGGCCCCGCGCGACTTCGTGTCCCGCTCGATGGACCAGGAAATCAAGGAAGGTCGCGGCTGCGGTCCCAACAAGGACTACGTGCTGCTGGACATGACCCACCTGGGCGCCGAGACGATCATGAAGCGTCTGCCCTCGGTGTTCGAGATCGGCCACAACTTCGCCAACGTCGACATCACCAAGGAGCCGATCCCGGTGGTGCCCACCATCCACTACCAGATGGGTGGCATCCCGACGAACGTCCACGGCCAGGTCGTGATCCCCAAGAACGGCAAGCACAACGACATCGTCAACGGCCTCTACGCCGTGGGCGAATGCTCGTGCGTGAGCGTGCACGGCGCCAACCGCCTGGGCACCAACTCGCTGCTGGACCTGCTGGTGTTCGGCCGCGCGGCCGGCAACCACATCGTCGACGCGGGCCTGAAGAAGCGCTCGCACAAGCCGCTGCCGGCCGACGCCGCCGACCGCACGCTGGAGCGTCTGGCGCGCCTGGACGGCGCCAAGAATGGCGAATACTCGCAGGACGTGGCCAACGACATCCGCAAGACCATGCAGGCCCACGCCGGCGTGTTCCGCACCCAGGTGTCGATGGACGAAGGCGTCAGCAAGATCGCCGAGATCCGCGAACGCGTGAAGAACATCGGCCTGAAGGACAACTCCAAGGTCTTCAACACCGCCCGCATCGAAGCGCTGGAAGTCGAGAACCTGATCGAAGCCGCCCAGGCGACGATGGTGGCCGCCGCGGCCCGCCGCGAAAGCCGCGGTGCCCACGCGCACGACGATTGCCCGAACCGCGACGACGCCAACTGGATGAAGCACTCGCTGTGGTACTCCGAAGGCAGCCGCCTCGACTACAAGCCGGTCAACCTGACCCCGCTGACGGTCGAAAGCGTCCCGCCGAAGGTCCGCACCTTCTGATCGGCCGGCCCGGCGCCGCCGGGCCTGCCCACACGATTGCCTCCAGGCACCCCGCACCCCGAACCTAGAGAAAGTTGCGACATGTCCGACAAGCGCACCTTCCAGATCTACCGCTACGACCCCGACCGCGACGCCAAGCCCTACATGCAGACCATCGAGCTCGAACTCGACGGTCACGAGCGCATGCTGCTGGACGCCCTGGTCAAGCTCAAGGCCGTGGACCCGACCCTGTCGTTCCGCCGCTCCTGCCGTGAAGGCGTCTGCGGCTCCGACGCGATGAACATCAACGGCAAGAACGGCCTGGCCTGCCTGACCAACATGCGGACCCTGCCGCAGGTCATCGTGCTCAAGCCGCTGCCGGGCCTGCCCGTCGTGCGCGACCTGATCGTCGACATGACCCAGTTCTTCACGCAGTACAACTCGATCAAGCCGTACCTGGTCAACGACACGCCGCCGCCCGAAAAGGAACGCCTGCAGTCGCCCGAAGAGCGCGAAGAGCTCAACGGCCTCTACGAGTGCATCCTGTGCGCCAGCTGCTCGACCAGCTGCCCCAGCTTCTGGTGGAACCCCGACAAGTTCGTGGGCCCGGCCGGTCTGCTGCAGGCCTACCGCTTCCTGGCCGACAGCCGTGACCAGGACGCCGCGGCGCGCCTGGACAACCTGGAAGACCCGTACCGCCTGTTCCGTTGCCACACCATCATGAACTGCGTCGACGTCTGCCCCAAGGGTCTGAACCCGACGAAGGCCATCGGCAAGATCAAGGAACTGATGGTGCGTCGCGCCGTCTGAGGCCGCGCTCCTGCAACCCCACCCGACGGGCGGCCATCAGCCCCGAGCAAGCCAAGCCATGGACACTGTCATCGATGCGTCCGATCTGAACCGACTGCGCTGGCGCTGCCGCCGCGGTCTGCTCGAAAACGACCTGTTCATCGACCGGTTCTTCACGGACCACGGTGCGTCCATGACCTGGCACCAGGTCAAGGGCCTTCAGGCCCTGATGGATCTGGCCGACAACGATCTGCTCGATCTGCTCCTGCTGCGGCGGGAGCCCGACGAGTCGCTCGACCGGCCCGAAGTTCGTGAAGTCCTGGCGCTGCTGCGCCGCCCCGCTGCTGAAGTTTTGAAGAAAGGCACCCCTCAATGACCCCGTCCGACGTCAAGGCGACTCTGTCGTTCTCCGATGGCAGCCCCAGCATGGATCTGCCGATTTACAAGGGCACCGTGGGCCCGGATGTCATCGACATCCGCAAGCTGTACGGCCAGACCGGCAAGTTCACTTACGACCCGGGCTTCCTGTCGACCGCCTCGTGCAACTCGACCATCACCTACATCGACGGTGACAAGGGCGAACTGCTGTACCGCGGCTACCCGATCGAGCAACTCGCGGTGAACTGCGACTTCCTCGAAACCTGCCACCTGCTGCTGTACGGAGACCTGCCGAACGAAGCCCAGAAGGCCTCGTTCACCAACCGTGTGACCAACCACACGATGGTCAACGAGCAGATGCACTTCTTCCTGCGTGGCTTCCGCCGCGACGCGCACCCGATGGCCGTGCTGACCGGCCTGGTCGGCGCGCTGTCGGCCTTCTATCACGACAGCACGGACATCAACAACCCGGAGCACCGTGAAGTCGCCGCGATCCGCCTGATCGCCAAGATGCCCACCCTGGTGGCGATGGCCTACAAGTACTCGGTCGGCCAGCCGTACATCTACCCGAAGAACGACCTGTCCTACTCCGGCAACTTCATGCGCATGATGTTCGCCACGCCCTGCGAGGAGTACAAGGTCAGCCCGGTGATCGAGCGCGCGCTCGACCGCATCTTCATCCTGCACGCCGACCACGAGCAGAACGCGTCGACCTCGACCGTGCGCCTGTGCGGCTCGTCGGGCACCAACCCGTTCGCGGCCATCGCCGCCGGCGTGGCCTGCCTGTGGGGCCCGGCCCACGGTGGCGCCAACGAAGCCTGCCTGAACATGCTGGAAGACATCCAGAAGATGGGCGGCGTGGCCAAGGTCGGCGAGTTCATGAACCAGGTGAAGGACAAGAACTCGGGCGTGCGCCTGATGGGCTTCGGTCACCGCGTGTACAAGAACTACGACCCGCGCGCCAAGCTGATGCGCGAAACCTGCCACGAAGTGCTGAACGAACTGGGCCTGCACAACGACCCGATGTTCAAGCTGGCCATGGAGCTGGAAAAGATCGCGCTGGAAGACGACTACTTCGTCGCCCGCAAGCTCTACCCGAACGTGGACTTCTACTCGGGCATCGTGCAACGCGCCATCGGCATCCCCGTGTCGCTGTTCACCGCGATCTTCGCGCTGGCCCGCACCGTGGGCTGGATCGCCCAGCTCAACGAAATGATCGCCGACCCCGAGTACAAGATCGGCCGTCCGCGTCAGCTGTTCGTGGGCGCCGCGCCGCGCCAGGTGAAGCCGATCGGCGAACGCTGATCTGCTGAAGCGCTGATCCGGCCCGGGGCCGGGTCGGGCCGGGGCTGCCCCGGGTTCGATCCGCCGCCGCTGCGCTGACCAGAACCGCCCTTCGGGGCGGTTTTTTTTCGTCTGCGGGTACTTTCAGGCCTCCTGGAGCACCGGTTCGCCGGCGGCCGACGCCATGCCAGGGTCAAACCCCGCCTTCGGCGCCGAGCGCCCGCGCCACACCCGGGCAAGCTGGGGGCCTCGTCGTTCGTGCCCACGCCCTGGCGGCGTGCCACTGCCGTGCCCCAGCCAGCCGCCCCTCTGCCCCCCGCCTGCCCTGCCGGGCGTGCCCCCCTTGCGTGCCTTGTCATGCCCGCCCTGCGCCGGCGCCGGCTGCGTCGGCGTGGGCCTGGGCATGGGCTTCGGCGCCAGCGGGGCAACGGCCTGCTGTTCGCGCTGCTGGGCCTGGTGGTGTCGGCCATCGCGGCCGTGAGCCTGTTGCAGAACGCCCGCCTGCAGACCAAGCGCGAGGCCGGCCTGGCCGAGGCTTCGGTCCTCGACCACCTGCGCAACGCCACCAACAACGCCATCTTCGAGTGGATGTTGCCCATCCAGAACGGGGCCGCGTTTTCCAAGAACGGGGTCACGGTCAGCCCGGTCAGCGTCGATGGCGAACTCACCTGGCAGCCCAGCATCCCGCAGTTGGCCGCGATGGGTTACCTGCCCCCGGGCTGGACCACACAGCGCTCCCCGCTCAACGACGCCCCTTACGTGATCGCGTTCCACCGCGTGCCGGCCGGTTGTGTGGTCGCCGCCTGCAACATCGAGGGCCAGGTGCTGCTGCAGGGCGCGATCCGGGCCGCGGGGCAGGCCAGCGACGGCCCGGTGATCGGGCCCATCCTCACCCGGCTGGGTGCCGACGCCGGCGTGTCGCTGCCCAGTTCGGCCGACACCATTTCCGGCTACGGCAACACCTGGCAGTTGGCCAACCCGGTGCCCGGCCAACCCGCGGGCGTGGTCGCGGTACGGGTGGGTACGGGCTCGTCCGGCTACGGCCAGTTCGTGCGCATCGGCGACACGCGCGACCCCAACCTGGCCGGGAACCTCACCGTGGCCGGCAACACGCATTTCGGTCACCCCGGCAGCCGCAGCGATTTCGACGGTCAGGTGCAGATCAACAACCAGCCGCTGGCCCTGGCCGACGCCAGCGGCCAAGCCTGCGTGGAGCTGCAACCCGCCGGACGGGTGCTGATCCATTGCGACGGGCAACTGGACGCCACCCGCGGCGTGTTCACCGACGCCAACGGCCAGCGCAGCGAACTGGCTGGCACGGGCCTGATCACCAGCGGGGCCGTCCAGGCCGCCGACGGCTTGCGCACGGCCCTGGTCACCGCCTTCCCCGGCGCCGACCCCGGGGCCATCACGGTGCAGGCCGGCGACCTGCTGGTGCGCAATGCCGCCGGCACCGCGCTGCTGCGCATCGCGGCCAATGGCGATGTCAGCGCCGCCGGCCAGCTTGTCGCCGGGGGCACGGTGCAGGCGCGCCAGTTGCAGCTCACCGGCACGGTGCAGGAGGGCAGTGCCTGCGGCGCCGGCGCGGGCTCGGGCGGTAGCGGCAGTGGCTCGGGTGGCCAATCCGACCCGGGCGGCAATGTGGCCCTGCTGGCCAGCGGCGGCCTGGCCGTCTGCCAGGGGGGGCACTACACGGCCACCAGCCGCTTCGCCAGCCTGGGCGCCAGCTGCGGCACGGCCGGGCAGGTGGCCACCGACACACAGAGCGGCGACAGCCTGCTGTGCCGCAACGGCCGCTACCTCAGCACCAGCGGCCTGCTGTCGGCGCGGGTGCACATGAACAACTTCGAGGTGGTGCACGGCGACACCATCAGCCTCGACGCCGCCCTGCCCCAGGGCTGCCCCGCCGTCAACGGCGCCGGCGCCTCGCAGGCCTTGTTGACCCTGGTGCCCAAGAACGACGCCGCCACCCCGGGCAACCCGGTGATCAACCGCATCGCCACCTGGGTGGGCAACGGCTGGCGCATTGCACTGACCGACGGCGCCGGCCTGGCCACCGCATCCACGGCGATTGCCGAGGTGTATTGCTATTACCCCTGAGGGGCCGACAGATTGCCCCGTCTTAGGAGAGAGTCAATGGAACAAATCCTGGTCACGCTTCTTATTCGCCCAGCCCTGTCGTTCGCAATGGGGGCGCTGACGGGAGCGATCAGCCTGCCGGCCCTCGCCGGAGCCCCCGGCCACTCGGAATGCTCGGCCGGCACCATCGACAGTTCTTGCGGGGTGGGGTTGAGGGCGGTGACGGGGTGTGTGGGGAGTGGGTGTAGTGGGGGCGTAGCCGAGGATTCCCAAACAGTCTATTCCGGACCTCTGGCGGGCACGCCAATCTCAGGCTTCTCCTACTGGGGATATGATTTCAAGTCCGCGATAGCTGGTGTGGCATCCCCAATCGTTCACAGCATGTTTATCAACAGAACCAATCAAACAATCGCTGTCACGCTTAGATTTGACCTACCATATTCCGCAGGGTGCGCCGAAAGTTGCCTCCCAGCAGTCCAATTCAAAATGGGCGACTATTGGGGAAATGTATATCCACAGCTAGATATCACTGCCACGCAAGCATCTGCAACCTTGTATATCAGGCCAAACGAACCTTATGGGTGGATCATCGGTCGCGGCCTAACGAGCAACACACACCTCATTGTGACCGCAGACAAGTCGTCCCCTGTCACGCTTCAAGACGCCGGCTTGCCTCAACATCCTGAAATTGCGCTAGAAATGCCAGCGACTCCAGTAGCGTGCACGTGCTGGGACGGCAGCGACGGGCAATGCTCACAAGGCACCATTTTCTCAAATGGTTTGATTGGATACTGGCTCTCCGATTATTACTACCCGTACAAAAATGATCAATCCACAACATGCCCACCACGCGGCGGGCCGGA
>Ga0228698_1000705_pt1 | contig 21312 bp, 20 predicted proteins | sample McNCre117_Aug_MG_FD_178015 | JGI IMG/M metagenome (GOLD analysis project Ga0228698, IMG submission 178015) | Freshwater microbial communities from McNutts Creek, Athens, Georgia, United States - 1-17_Aug_MG | ecosystem: Environmental > Aquatic > Freshwater > Creek | place: USA: Georgia...
CCACTCCAGGCGCTACAAAATACCCGAGTCGGTGCTGGTGGTCATTCACAGCCCGGCGCTGGACGTCTTGCTGATACGCCGTGCCGACGTCGGCGACCATGTTTTCTGGCAGTCGGTTACCGGCAGCAAGGACCGGGTATCCGAATCCTTTGCGGCCACGGCTGTGCGTGAAGTTGCAGAGGAAACCGGCATCGATTGCCGTCCCGGCGCCGCGCCGGGCTGGCGGCCCTCTCTCTCTGATTGGCGGCTGGAAAACCACTATGCTATTTATCCGCAATGGTTGCACCGCTATCCACCCGGAACCGTTGAAAACACCGAGCGTGTGTTTGGCCTGGAAGTCCCGCGCGATATCCCGATTCGCTTGAACCCGGCTGAGCACCTGGATTGGTGCTGGTTGCCCTGGTTGGAGGCCGCCGACGCCTGTTTTGCGGCATCCAATGCCGAGGCCATATTGCAGCTGCCCCAGCGCTGTGGTGCGCGTGAAACCCACGGTGCGTGAACGCCCAGGAAGCCCCTATGCCGATATTGCGTATTGCCACCTACAACATCCACAAAGGGGTGCAAGGCGTGGGCCCGGTTCGCCGCCTTGAAATACACAATCTGGGTCATGCGGTGGAGCAATTCGATGCCGATGTGGTGTGCTTGCAGGAAGTTCGAAAAATGCACCAACGTGAAGCCCAGCGCTTCCCGCGTTGGCCCACCTTGCCCCAGGCCGACTACTTGGCGCCGCCCGGTTATGCAGCGGTTTACCGCACCAACGCGATCACCCGCCATGGCGAGCACGGCAACGCCTTGTTGTCGCGTTGGCCGGTATTGGGGCACCAGCACGAAGATATGTCGGACCATCGGTTTGAACAGCGCGGCTTATTGCATGGCGTGGTGCAATTGGCCGCTGTCCATCTGCATGTCATCGTGATCCATCTGGGCCTGATTCGGGGCAGCAGGGTGCGCCAATTGGCCCAGCTGGTGCGTTTTATTGCACGCGAAGTTCCGCCTGAAGCGCCCTTGGTGGTGGCGGGCGACTTCAATGATTGGGGCGCTATTGTGTCGCAGCCCCTGGCGCAGGCAGGCTTGCAATCGGGGACGCCGCAGTCAGTGCCCACTTTCCCCAGCCGCCTGCCGCTATTGCAGTTTGACCACGTGTATTACCGTGGCCTGGTATTGCGTGGTTCTCAGGTGCCTCGTGGCGGTATCTGGGCGCGCATGTCAGACCATTTGCCGCTGTTGGTTGAATTTGATACCCCCCATGCTGCGCCTGCGTGAGGTGGAGTGGCAGCCGGGCCACCAGATTCGTCTGCTGGAGGGGGGCTTGGCCTATCTGCCGGCACTGGTCGCGGCGATTGATGCAGCCCGCCATGAAGTGCGGCTGGAGACGTATATATTTCACCGCGATCGTTCCGGCGAGTGGGTGCTGGCGGCGCTGGAACGGGCTGCGACCCGCGGTGTTGCCGTGTTCTTGTTGATGGACGCCCATGGAACCCCGCCCTTGTCCCCGGTCTGGGTGCAACGTTTGCAGCAGGCCGGTGTGCAATGGCGGCGCTATTTGCCGCTGGGTGCATTGGGGTGGCTGCTGCCAGGGCGCTGGCGCCGTTTGCACCGCAAGCTGTGTGTTGTCGATGGCCGGGTTGGCTTTTGCGGGGGCATTAATCTGCTAGACGACTTTTTTGAGTTGGGCCATGGCTGGCAGTCGCAGCCCCGTTTCGATTTTGCGCTTCGCATAGAAGGCCCGCTGGTGCACTCCATGTGGACCACAATGGCCCAACTCTGGCGCAGGATTCATTGGGTCAGCGCCTTGGAAGAGGGCTGGGACCGCCCAGCCCCGGCCCCAGCCGAATCGCCGCAGCACGCGCGTGGGCACCGCCCTGGAGTCGCCGCCGCCTTGGTGTTGCGTGACAATCTGCGCCACCGGCGCGCGATTGAGCGTTGTTATCGCCAGGCGATTGCGCGCGCCCGGCACGAGGTGCTGATTGCCAATGCATACTTCATTCCGGGTGCCAAATTGCGCAAGGCGTTGGTGCTGGCGGCACAACGCGGCGTGCGGGTCTGCCTGCTATTGCCCGGGCGCTATGAGTTCTTCATGCAATTCCATGCCGGAAAGCCGCTGTATGCTGAATTGCTGGCGGCGGGGATTGAAATATATGAATACCGCGCAGCCTTCCTGCACGCCAAAGTGGCAGTGGTCGATGGCCATTGGTTGACCGTGGGTTCGTCCAATCTGGATCCTTTTAGCTTGCTGCTTGCACGGGAGGCCAATGTGCTGGTAGACGATCCGGTGTTGGGCGGTGTGCTGCGCCAGCGTATCTTGCACGCCATGGCATCGGCCGCGGAGCGGGTGCATCCCCACAGCATGGCGGCCCACAATCTGTGGGAGCGCCTGCAGGACCGCGTGGCGTACCAATTGATGCGACTGACCCTGGCTTTGACGCGTAAAAAGTATTGAAAAGTCTGCGCGTATGCATGGTTTGGACGGCAGATAACCACACTGACGAAACGCTGATACGATGCGCGGCATGTTAATGAAATCCAACGAGCTTATGAACTTCTCAAGCGCAGACGCAGACGAAGGAACGCCGGTTTCCGTCAAAATCCGTGAGCGTTTGGCCCAAGCCCGCAAGCGCTTCAATGCCAACGACAATATTGCAGAATTTATTGAGCCGGGCGAGCTCGAGTTACTGCTCGACGAAGTCGAAGAAAAAATGAAGGGTGTGTTGAGCAGTTTGGTCATCGATACCGTGAATGACCACAACACCGACAACACGGCCCGTCGCGTCGCCAAGATGTACCTCAACGAGGTTTTTCGTGGACGCTACGTGCCAGCGCCGGCCATTACCGAATTCCCGAACGCCGAACACCTGAATGAATTGATGATTGTCGGCCCGATCACGGTGCGCAGTGCGTGCAGCCACCATTTTTGCCCGGTGATCGGTGACATCTGGATCGGCGTATTGCCCAACGAGCACACCAATGTCATTGGTCTCTCCAAATATGCGCGCTTGGCCGAGTGGATTATGGGCCGCCCCCAAATTCAGGAAGAAGCCGTGGTGCAACTGGCCGACCTGATTCAGGAACGCACGCAACCCGATGGTTTGGCCATCGTGATGGAGGCCAGCCATTTCTGCATGTCGTGGCGTGGCGTGAAAGACACGGGCAGCAAAATGATCAATTCCGTGATGCGTGGCGCTTTTCTGAAAGATGCCAATCTGCGCCGTGAATTTTTGTCCCTGATCCCCCGGAAAGGCTGAACCATGTTGGTGAGACTGTTGTACGCGAGCCGCGCTACCGATCCGGGCTGCGCTGCCATTGAAGAAATTTTGCAGCAATCACGCACCATGAATCCCACTTTGGGCATCACGGGCATCTTGTGCTACGGCGGTGGGGTGTTCTTGCAGGCTTTGGAAGGCGGACGCAGCGCCGTCAATTCCCTGTACGGCCATATCGTTCGCGATCCACGCCACCGCGATGTGGTGCTGCTCGACTACGCCGAAATCACGGAGCGGCGCTTTGGTGGTTGGACCATGGGCCAGGTCAATGTCAGCAAAATCAACACCAGTATTTTGCTGAAATATGCCGAACGTCCTGAACTCGATCCGTACGCGGTGTCGGGCAAGGTCTCCTTGGCCTTGTTGGAAGAGCTGATGGCAACCGCTTCGATTATCGGTCGCGCTTAAATCGCCTGCCGCCTAAGTAGGCTTGCAGGCTTAGCGCGGCACCACCGTGTCTTGCACCTTTTGTGCAAGTTGACCAATCGCCATGGCAGCCGGTGAGCCGGGCATGGAGAGCGTCAGCAACTGGCGCCGCATGACGGCCTGCCGCACTGCCGGGTCGGCCGGAATGTCACCCATGTGAACCAGCTTGATCGGCCGTGTCGGATCGGTTGCCACAAAGCGGTCGAGCACCTGCTGCAATTGCACGGTAATCGCCCGTCCATCACCCAATCGGGCTGTTTGGTTGATGACCATGCGCACCACCTGGCGTTTTTGCTGACCGACCAGCACTTTGATGGTGGCATAGGCATCGGTTAATGACGTCGGCTCCGGTGTGGCCACCACAATCACCTCAGAGGCCAGCGATACGGCAAACAGCACGACATCGGAAATACCGGCGCCCGTGTCCAGCAGCACAATGTCGTAGTGCGGCACCAGTCCATTCATGATGCGCAGGAAGTCGTCACGTACTTCGGGCGTCAGGCGAGAATATTCCACCATGCCCGAGCCAGCCAATAGCACCGAGAAGCCACCGGGCGCCCGAATAATGGCCTCTTCCAGCTTGGCTTTGCCCGTGAATACATCGTGCAGGGTGATCTTGGGATAGAGGTTGAGCACCACGTCCAGATTGGCCAGCCCGAGGTCGGCGTCCAACACCAGCACTCGCATACCGCGCCGTGCCAGTGCCGCCGCCAAATTGGCCGATACAAACGTTTTACCGACACCGCCTTTGCCGCTCGTTACGGCCACCACTTTTCCCAGTGGTTTCAAGGGAACCGATGCGTTCTGCGCCAAGTCTGCCGAAGGGGTTGATACGTCAGCCATTGTCAGACTCTCTGGCCCATAGCGGCCGCTGCTGCGTCATGATTGACACCTTCAATCCAGGCCGGTTCACCCAAAGCAAGGTGGCCGAACAGCATGTTTTTTTCTTCCGCACTGACAAATATTTCCTGTTGTGTGTCCAAGCGAACCTGGTTACGGCCATTGGATTTGGCTTGGTATAGCTGCAAATCGGCCCGTTCTATCCAGAGCGCAGCGGTGGAGCGAACCCACTCGGGTGCGTAGGCTCCACCCACACTGACGGTAATCGAGATCTCGACACCAATGCCAATCGAAATGCGCAGTGCCTGTAATGTTTCCCGAATACGCTCACCAATGGTGCTACCAAAATAGGTGTGGCAATTGGGCATCACAATGGAGAATTCTTCGCCACCGAACCGGGCCACCGTGTCCATCGGACGCACGCACGTAGCGAGCGCATCGCCCACCGCTTTGAGTACCAGGTCACCGGCGTGGTGTCCATATTGGTCATTGACCTTCTTGAAGTGGTCAATGTCGATCATCAGCAGCAACGCCGGATCACCCGAGCGCGCAACACTGTCAATCGTGCGCTCCAGCACCGCATTGAACTGGCGCCGGTTGGACAGGCCAGTGAGGGGGTCTTTTTGGGATAACTCGCACAAGCCGTCAATGACGCATTGCAAGAACTCTTGCGGCGAGTCGGTCGGGGGCAGGGCCAAGTGGGCATCCCGGCTCAAGAGCGCCTGCGCATCCTCGAGTCGAAGCTGCTCTAGGTGAATGGGTGGGGCAGTGAAGGGTGAGGCCACGATGGATTGAACCTGCTTTTTTCGAGTCTAACAGTTCAAAATGAACAAAGTAGTGAACCTATCGAAGAAATAAGTTCAACTCCCACACCTATTCCTCTTTCTTCGCTTCAGGTCGTTCCACCTGCGTCTTGCTGATCAGCACCGATTCGCCCTTGAGCTGGTGAATTGCTTGCTGCAACTGGAAATCCTGATCGGAGCCAAACTCGGGTGCCTTGCGCTCTGCAACCGGTTTGCGGGACTCTTCCTCCAGCCGTTTCAACGCATCTTCGCGGGCTTTTTCACGCGCGGGGTCTTTGGCTTCTTCACCTTGACCACTGGTCAGGTGCTTGTCGTAGTCGGCTTCTCGCATGCGCAGTATTGCGTACGGGCTGCCCTCTGCGGTTTCGTCAACCAGCACGTCCGGTACGATGCCCTTGGCCTGAATTGAGCGGCCGCTGGGGGTGTAGTAGCGCGATGTGGTGATTTTCAGGCCGGTATCCGGTCCGAGGCTGCGGAAGGTCTGAACCGAACCTTTGCCGAATGACTGGCTGCCCAAAATGGTCGCCCGCTTGTGGTCTTGCAGGGCGCCCGCAACGATTTCGCTGGCAGAGGCCGAACCTTCGTTGACCAGCACCACCAAAGGAACTTTTTTCAGGGCAGCAGGCAGGGCCTGAATGGCCTCGGCGCCGGGTACACCCCGGTAGTCGGCCGGTGTGGCTTTCAAGATTTGCTTGCTTTCAGCGGTCTGTCCGTTGGTCGAGACCACCACGGCAGCGTCAGGCAGGAAGGCCGAGGAGATGGCAACCGCAACATTCAGCAAACCGCCGGGGTCGTTGCGCAAGTCCAGCACAAAACCTTTGATTTTGGGATCTTCTTTGTACAGCTCGCCAATTTTCTTGGCAAAGTCTTCTGCAGTGCGTTCCTGGAACTGGTTGATGCGAACCCATGCGTAACCCGGTGCGTATATTTTGCCGCGCACCGATTGCTGCTTGATTTCTTCGCGAACGATGGTGACCGTGAACGTTCGGTTTTCATCTTTGCGGTAAATGGTCAAGGCAACGCGGGTTGCCGGCTCACCACGCATGCGTTTGACGGCTTCGTTCAGCGACAGACCCTTCACAACGGTCTCGTCAATTTTCGTAATCAAGTCGTTCGGCTTGAGTCCGGCCCGGTAGGCGGGAGAGCCTTCGATCGGCGAAACGATTTTGACCAGGCCGTCTTCTTGCGTGATTTCAATGCCAACGCCGACAAATTTGCCAGCGGTGGACTCTTTGAATTCTTTGAACGACTTTTTGTCGAAGTACTGGGAGTGCGGGTCCAGGCTGGCGACCATGCCGGAGATGGCGTCGGTGATCAGCTTTTTATCGTCCACGGGTTCCACATAATCACTCTTGATCATGCCGAACACCGAGGCGAGTTGTTGCAACTCTTCCAGCGGCAAAGGCGAGAGACTGTTGCGGGCCACGGTCTGGAGCGAGATGGTGGTCAGCGCCCCCGCGACCACACCCAAAGCAACCCAGCCGGTGATTTTTAACTTTTGACCCATATGTGTTCCAGTGGACTCCAATGCCTAGCTCAATTCCGGCTTATGCCTTGCCCTGCGCTGCAACCGCAGCCGCCGCTTTGGCAGCCGCTTCAGCATCACCCAGATAGTAGTGGCGTATGGGGCGCAATTGTGCGTCGAGTTCGTAAACCAAGGGAATTCCGTTGGGAATATTGACGCCAACGATGTCGTCATCGGAAATATTGTCTAAATATTTCACCAGCGCACGAATCGAGTTGCCATGGGCTGCAACGATGACCCGTTGTCCGGCCACAATTCCGGGGGCGATGGTTTCATTCCAGAACGGCAGCACGCGGGCCACGGTGTCTTGCAGGCACTCGGTCAGCGGCACTTGGGCGGGGTCGAGTTGCGCATAACGCAGGTCGGCACGTTCGCAGCGTGGATCGGTGGCTTCGAGCGCAGGCGGCGGCGTGTCATAGCTGCGGCGCCACACCAGAACCTGGGCGTCGCCATATTGTTTGGCCATATCGGCTTTGTTCAGGCCTTGCAAGGCGCCGTAATGGCGTTCGTTCAGGCGCCAGCTGTGCACCACGGGCAACCAGGTGCGGTCCATTTCGTCCAGGCAGTGCCAGAGGGTGCGGGTGGCGCGTTTGAGCACGCTGGTGTAGGCCAGGTCAAACTCGTAACCGGCTTCGCGCAAAAGGCGACCGGCGGTCTTGGCCTGGTCGACACCGGTGGGCGTCAGGTCGACGTCGGTCCAGCCGGTAAAACGATTTTCAAGATTCCAGGTGGACTCACCGTGGCGAACGAGAACGAGTTTGTACATGATTAGCGATTAAATTGAAGCAAAAGACTTGCGCGCGAACTGAACGACACAACATTCTAGAATGCCGACCTGATGCTTTTGCATCCATTGCGCTTACAAACAAGGAACAAAGTGAAATTTATTGTAGATAACTGGGTATTGGTGTCGCTGGCCATCATTTCGGGTGGTTTGTTATTGCGTCCGGTATTGATGGGGGCCGCTTTGGGTGGCATTGGCCCGACCGCCGCAGTGCAACTGATCAACCGCGAAAAAGCGGTGGTGATTGATGTGCGCGAACCCGCTGAATTTGCCGATGGGCATTTGGTTGGGGCTAAAAACATTCCTTTGGCTGACTTGGAAAGCAAGCTACCCGCTGCCGTCAAGAACAAGGCATTGCCCCTGGTTTTGGTGTGCCGGTCGGGCAAACGTTCCGGCATGGCAACGGCCACGGCCAAAAAACTTGGTTATGCGCAGGCCCATTCACTGCAAGGCGGACTCGATGCCTGGAAAACCGCTAAATTCCCGGTGGAGAAGGCTTGATTCAAGCCTGATGAAACCCGATTTGAAAGTTTGTTGAGGTGCCCATGCAAGTTGTCAAAATGTATACCACGGCCGTCTGCCCTTACTGCATCCAGGCCAAGCGCCTGCTGCAATCCCGCGGGGTTGAGCAGATTGTGGAAGTGCGTGTCGATGCCAATCCCGACGAGCGCATTGCCATGATGGAGCGCACCGGTCGCCGCACCGTGCCGCAGATTTTTATTGGCGAGACGCACGTCGGTGGTTGTGACGATTTAATGGCATTGGACAGCAAGGGCGGTTTGCTGCCCTTGCTGCAAGCCGCCTGACATAATTCGACCTGACAATTCGGTCTGGTAGATGCGGGGTACGACCCCGCTTTGCTGTTTTGATTTCCAATTCAATGAGAAAGTTTTTCGTATGGCTGACCAAAGTCCCGTGTTCCAGATTCAACGCGTCTACCTGAAAGAGGCTTCGCTGGAACAGCCCAACTCCCCGGCAATTTTGTTGGAGCAGGAGCAGCCGTCCGTCGATATCCAGCTGGCGGTCGAGGCCACACCGGTGGCCGATGGTGTGTTTGAGGTTGCTGTGACGGCCACGGTGCAAACCAAAATCAAGGACAAAACGGTTTTCCTGGTAGAAGCCAAGCAAGCCGGTATTTTTGAGATTCGCAACCTGGAAGAAGAGCAAATGGGTCAGATCATGGGCATTGCGTGCCCGCAGATCGTCTACCCCTATTTGCGTGGCAACGTCGCCGATCTGGTGCAGCGTGCCGGCTTCCCGCCCGTGCATCTGTCGGAAATCAACTTCCAGGCGATGTACGAGCAACAACGCAACGGCAACGCCAATGCGGCTGCCGGCGCTGAATTGCCCCAGTAAGCCAGGCAACTATGCGCATTTTGGTTCTGGGGGCGGGCGCCTGGGGTACCGCCCTGGCGATTAACGCCTGTGGTTCCGGCAACTTGAACGGGAACGGGTCACGTCAGGTCACCTTGTGGGCGCGCGATCCGGCCCAGTCTGCGGCACTGGCCGCCCAGCGGTGCAATGCGCGTTATTTGCCCGATGCGGCATTTCCGCCCAGTTTGCAATTGGTCGGTGGCGACGTTGCTGCCCTGACACCGTTGCTGGCCAACCAGGACCTGATCGTGCTGGCGGTGCCAATGGCCGGATTGCGCGCGTTATTAGGCCAGCTCGGAGAGGTACACACCCCGATCGCCTGGTTGTGCAAGGGCTTTGAGGCATTGACATCCCAAGCCGATGGCAGTGTTTGCGCAGACGGACTGTTGGGCCATGAGGTGCAGGCGATGGTGGCCCCGAAGGTGCGCAGCGGCGTTCTGAGCGGCCCCAGTTTTGCCCAGGAAGTGGCGGCTGGCAAGCCGGCCGCACTGGTGGCTGCCAGTGCCCATCCTGCGGTCCGCGACGCCATGGTAGAAGCTTTTCATAGCCCCAATTTGCGGGTCTACGCCAATGACGACGTGGTCGGCGTCGAAGTGGGCGGCGCCGTCAAAAACGTGCTGGCGATTGCCACCGGTTTGTGCGATGGCTTGCAGCTCGGCTTGAATGCCCGGGCTGCGCTGATTACCCGTGGGCTGATGGAAATGACGCGACTCGGCGTGGCACTGGGCGCGCGCCCCGAAACGTTCATGGGTTTGAGCGGTTTGGGCGATCTGGTACTGACTGCCACCGGCGACTTGTCGCGCAACCGCCGTGTTGGCCTGGCCCTGGCCCAGGGCAAAACGCTGTCCCAGGCGGTCGCTGAATTGGGCCACGTAGCCGAAGGTGTTTACTGCGCCCGCACAGTGGTGCAGCGGGCCCGGCGCCTGGGCGTGGACATGCCGATTGCGCAGTGCGTGGTCGATTTGCTGGACGGCCGTTTGCAGGGCACGCAGGCAGTTGCCGCACTCATGGGGCGCGAGCCCGGCAGTGAACTCCCGCTACCGCGCACCGCCCGTGCGATCAACCCGCCTTGATTTTCTGATTGATGTGGGCAATGGCCTCGGCCACCTGGTCCACCAGAATCAGGCACAGCTCACCTTCTTTGAGTTGGTCCATGGCGGTGTCGATGGCCAGGAACTCACCATAAATTTCGTGCACGGTGCGGGTCCGACGGGCCTGGCGCAAACCGTCGCGCAGCAGCGCAATGACCTCGCCATCCTGGCGCCCGCGTTGGCATTGGTCTTCAAACAACACCACCTCATCGAAAGCGTCGCCCAGAATTTCGGTTTGTTCGCGAATATCCTGGTCACGCCGGTCGCCCGCACCGCTAATGACCACCGCCCGGCGACTCGCTGGAATGGCTTCCACGGCTTTCACCAAGGCAGCCATGGCATCCGGGTTGTGGCCGTAATCGGCAATCACAGTGGCACCCCGGTGCTTGAACAAATTGAAACGCCCAGCGGCATTGTCATTGTCGTTGGAAAAGCTCGCCAGACCACTTTCAATGGTGTTCCAGTCGCGTTTCAAGGCCCAGGCCGCGGCCACGCTGGCCATCACGTTTTCCACCTGGAAGCCGATCGTGCCGCCCAAGGTAATAGGTATTGCCGCCAGCGGAATACGGTGTTGGAAATCGCCCTTGGCGGCCACCAGATGGCCGTCTTCAACATAGACCACGGCGTGGCCCTGGGCCCGGTGCGTGGCCATCACCGGGTGGTGGCGGTCGAGGGCGAAGAAGGTGACCGCGCCCTGGGTCTTGGCGGCCATGCGGGCGACGTTGGGATCGGCCGCGTTCAACACCGCAACGCCATGGGGAGCGACGTTTTGCACAATGACGCGCTTCAGTACGGCCAGTTCGTCCACGGTGGTGATGTAGTTCAGCCCCAAATGGTCGCCGTTGCCGATATTCGTCACCACTGCCACGTCGCAGAGGTCGAAGGCCAGGCCTTCACGCAAAATACCACCGCGTGCGGTTTCCAGCACCGCAGCGTCGACGTCGGGGTGCAACAAAACGCTGCGGGCACTTTTGGGGCCGCTGCAGTCGCCAGTATCAATGCATTGGCCATCGACGTAGACGCCATCGGTGTTGGTCATGCCAACGCGCAGGCCATCGGTTTTGAGCAAATGCGAAATCAGCCGTACGGTGGTGGTTTTGCCATTGGTGCCGGTCACGGCAACGACCGGAATACGGCCATTCTGGCCATTCTTGAACAGCGTGGAAACAATCGCTTCGCCGACCGGCCGGCCTTTGCCGAAGGACGGCGCCAGGTGCATGCGCAGGCCAGGGGCGGCATTCACCTCCACCACGCCGCCGCCTTGTTGTTCTAAGGGGCGCAGCACACTGTCGGTCACGACGTCTACGCCACAAATATCCAGTCCCACCATGTGCGCCGCCGCGACCGCGCGGGCGGCCACATCGGGATGGACATCGTCGGTGACGTCGGTGGCCGATCCACCGGTGGACAAATTGGCGTTGTTGCGCAAGTACACGCGCTGGCCCTTGGCCGGTACGCTGTCGGCGTGCAGGCCCTGGCCGATCAGGCATTCCAGTGCAATTGCATCGAAGCGAATTTTCGTCAGTGACGTTGCGTGGCCGCTGCCCCGGCGCGGGTCTTGGTTGACTTGCTCCACCAGTTGGGCGATGGTATGGCTGCCGTCACCGACCACGGTGGGCGGTTCGCGGCGCGCGGCGGCAACCAGCTTGTCACCGACCACCAGCAAGCGGTAGTCGTTGCCCGGCATATAGCGTTCAACCAAAATATTGTCGCGGAACTGGCAAGCCACCGCATAGGCTTTGAGCAGTTGCTCGCGGCTGGTGATGTTCACCGTCACGCCCTTGCCCTGGTTGCCGTCCAGCGGCTTGACGACGACCGGCAGGCCAATTTCCTGGGCCGCCTTCCATGCGTCCTCGGCATCGCTGACGGTGCGCCCGGCGGGAACCGGTACGCCCGCTGCTGCGAGCAGTCGCTTGGTCAGTTGCTTGTCTTGGGCAATGGCTTCCGAGATGGCGCTGGTGGCGTCAATTTCGGCGGCCTGGATGCGGCGCTGTTTGCTGCCCCAGCCAAAGCGCACCATGCTGCCCGCTGTCATGCGGCTGTAGGGGATGCCCCGGCGCACGGCGGCATCCACAATCGAGCCGGTGCTGGGCCCCAGGCGCACGTCTTCATCGAGTTCGCGCAATTCGTCCAGCGCAGCCGCCAAATCGAACGGGGTGTTGTTCAATGCCGATTGGCAAATGGACTCTGCCATGTCCAGGGCTTTGCGTCCGACGTCTTCTTCGCTGTATTCCACTACCACCTGGTAAACGTCGGCCTCGAGTGTGGCCGTGGTCCGGCTGAACGTAACCGGGCAGCCGGCCTGGGCTTGCAGGCCCAACGCCAGCAATTCCAGTACGCGCGCCATTGGAATGTGGTCGTCGTGGCCCGTGGGTTGCAGCGCACTGAGTTGTGGAAAACGCTCGCGCAGGCGGACTTCGAAGCCGTCGATGGTGTCGATGGCATTCTCCTGTCCGGTGCACGTAACGATGGACTGAATGGCAGTGTGGTGGCTCCACAAATTGGGGCCACGCAATGCGCGGATGCGGGAAACTTCCATAGCGATCTCAGTAAGGCGTTTTCTTGGGGTTCGAATCGAACGTCCGGAGTCCGGCGCCGATCAGTTCCAACGGGATATTCAGGGCCCAGGCAGCGGCGACTGCAGCCATGACCATTTCGGGGCGGGCGGCTTTTTCTGGTTTGAGTGAAGCCAAGGGCAGCTGGCCGTAGATTTGCGCTCCATCGCCCAGCACAATGCCGGCATCGCGTAAAAATACCGCACGGCCACCCGCGTCGAGTTGCGTGCGCACCACCGGATTGTCTGCCTGGCTGCTGTAGAAAATCACGGAGCCATCGCACAATTCAGCCATTTCTACGGCCTGCGCATCGTCGGCGTTGAGCACCGCTGTGCCGCTGGGCAAAATGACGTCAACCTGGGTTCGCACCACTTTGTAGGTTTGCGCGTCATCGTGTATGTCAAACGCGGTCAGCGATGGGTCCCAACGGACATCGGTCACTACGCCCACATCGCATTTGTCGTAAGCCAAGCCCTCCGCCAGAATCATCGGGCTGGGGTTTTCAAATACCGCACCTTGCACACTGCGGTTAATCAGTACGCGTTGGCCGGCTTCCCAATGGGCGGCGGGCGCGGCGTCGATTTGTCGGCCGTCCAGATAGATACCGTCGCGACAGGCCAGGCCAACGTGTTTGCCACTGATGTGCATCAGCCAGGCCACCAGACGCGCAATCCGGGCGGTGTGTTCGGCCCCGCTTCCCGTTACGCCAACGATCGGGATGCGACCGTCCCTGCCGGTCTCAAACAAGTGATCGATGATGGCTTTGCCCACCGGTTGCGGCGTCCCCTGTGCGGGTTTGATGTGGGACAGCAAACCCGGGCTGGCGTTGACTTCAATCACGGCAGCTTGCTGGGCGTCCATCGGGCGGCTGATGTCTTCCAGCACCATGTCGATACCGGCAATGTCCAGCCCCACAATGCGTGCCGCGAGCGCCGCTGCGGCCGCCACGCTGGGATGCATCTGCGCCGTCACATCATGCGCCACGTTGCCGTTGCGCTGAATCAGCACTTTCTGTCCGGCCGCCGGAACCGATTCGGGGGTCAGCCCGGCGCGGGCCAGTTCCAGAATCACTTCACCGCTGTTGCTGGGCAATATGGCGTTCAGCGGCGCGTCTTCGCCTGCGCCACGGCGCGGGTCGGTGTTCACTTGCAGGTCGGTTAATTGGTCGATATTCGACGTTCCGTCGCCCACTACGTAAAGCAGTTCGCCCGAGGCCGCCGCCACCGCTTTGCGGCCCACCACCAGCACGCGGTGTTCTGTGCCAGTGATATATTTTTCAACAATGACCGGGCTGCCGCCGCCTTTGCGGTGGGCCAATTCGAAGGCCGCTTCCACATCGGCCTGGGTGCGCAAGTCGAGTGACACGCCGCGCCCGTGGTTGCCGTCGTAGGGTTTGAGTACCACGGGCACGCCAATGTCCTGGGCGGCTTCCCACGCGGCCGCTGCATTGCGCACCAGCTGGCCTTCCGGGACCGGCACGCCACAGGCCGCCAACAAGGACTTGGTGAGGTCTTTGTCAGAAGCAATTTCTTCGGCAATGGCACTGGTCTGGTCGGTTTCTGCGGTCCAGATGCGGCGCTGTGCGATGCCATAGCCGAGTTGCACCAAATTGCCATTGGTCAGACGCGTGTGGGGAATGCGGCGCGCCGTGGCGGCATCCACAATGTGCGAGGTGCTGGGGCCCAGACACAGGTCATCGACCAGTTCATGCAAATCGGCAACGGCCTGTTCTACATTGAACGGCGTGTCGTTGATGGCGGCCAGCAACAAATCGCGGGCGCGGTTCAGTGCGAATTTTCCGGCATCTTCGTGGCGCGTGCGAAATGCCACTTTGTAGACACCCCGTTGGGCGGTGCTGCGGGCTTTGCCGAAACCGGTGCGCATGCCTGCCAGATTTTGCAACTCCAGGGTTACGTGTTCCAGAATGTGGGCTGCCCAGGTGCCTTCGCGCAGGCGTTGCAAAAAGCCGCCGCGCACGCCTTCGCTGCATTCATGCTCGATCAGGCCGGGCAACATCGCGGTCAGGCGCTCATAGAAGCCGGGGATCTTGTTGGACGGGTAATCTTCCAGCGCACCAATATCAACCCATGCCTCAATCACTGGGCGGTAGGTCCAGATATTGGGGCCTCGCAAGTGGGTGACCCGGATAATTTCGATGTTTTTTGTTGTTTGCATGACACTTTGTGGCATGGGCAGTCCACCGACATGGCGCTGTCCGCGTTGTGTATTCTCGCTCACTCTCCACCACTGTAATGCGTGAGCCGGCGTTCTCGTTGACGGGGCGGGTACTATTCCAGCTTATGGCGTACGCCCTTTGGGGTGTTTGGCGCCACTTAAAAAAGAAATTTTGAAGGTAATTTGTTTGCAATGACCATGGAAGACTCCCTTAAGCGCTTGTTGCCAGGCGACCTTGCTGAGCCTGAGCAGGCAGCAGTCCGTGCCGAACTCCGGCCCAGCGAATACGCATTGGCTGTTTTGTCTCCCGACCTGGACGAGCGCTTGCATTTTGCCAAGGGCCTGCTGCTCGTCACCAACCAGCGGGTGTTAAGCCTGCGTTCACTGCACCATGCGCCAAACTGGCAATCCTGGGACTATGAAACCGGGCTCGACCTGCTGCACCATGACCATGCCGGGGTCGCGCATCTGGAGCTGGTAAATCAGCGAGGTTTGCTGGCCAGTTGGCGTTTCACTTTGGGCCAAAACCTGCAGGCAATCCGATTGCTTGACCAATTCCAGGCCCAGTTACACAGCTCCCTCAGTGGCGAGGCGCCGGTGATGCCAAGCGGCAATCAGTGCCCCAGCTGCAAAGCCTTGCTGGAGCCCGAGCAAGAAGAGTGTCCGGTGTGTACCAAGGTGATTCACACCCCGCCATCAACCTGGACCCTGTTTCGCCTGTGGCGTTTTGCCCGTCCGTACCGGGGCCAGCTGATTGCCGGCTTCGTGCTCATGTTGCTGGGCACGGCCGCCAGCCAGGTGCCGCCCTATCTGACCATTCCGTTGGTGGACAAGGTACTGATTCCTTTTCAGAATGGCCAGCACATTGAACCCGCCACGATTGGCTGGTACTTGCTGGGTTTGCTGGCTTCGGGCGTGCTGGCGTGGATTTTGAGTTGGGCCAAAACCTATATTCTGGCCCTGGTGTCGGAGCGCATCGCGGCCGACTTGCGCACCACCACATACGAACATCTGTTGCAGTTGTCGCTGGAGTATTTTGGTGGCAAACGCACCGGCGATTTGTTGTCCCGGGTCGGCAGCGAGAGCGACCGCATAGCGGTCTATTTGTCACTGCACCTGACCGATTTTGCCAGCGACGTGGTCATGATCGGCATGACGGCGGTGGTTTTGTTCTCGATGAACCCGTGGCTGGCGGCCATTACCCTGGTGCCCTTGCCATTCATCGGCTGGATGATTCACTTTGTGCGCTACCGTCTGCGCACCGGATTTGAGAAAATCGACCGGGTCTGGGGCGAGGTCACCAATGTGCTGGCCGACACCATTCCCGGCATTCGGGTGGTCAAAGCTTTTGCCCAGGAACGGCGCGAGGCCGGGCGCTTTCGGGAAGCCAATAAGCACAACCTGGTGGTGAATGACCGCATCAACCGCATCTGGTCTTTGTTTTCTCCCAGCGTTTCCCTCTTTACTGAAATGGGTCTGCTGGTAGTCTGGGGTTTTGGTATTTGGCAGGTGGCGCGCGGGCAAATTACGGTGGGCATGTTGCTGGCAGCGATTGCTTACATCAGCCGGTTTTATGGCCGCCTCGATTCCATGAGCCGGATCGTTTCGGTGACCCAGAAATCGGCCTCGGCGGCCAAGCGTATTTTTGACATTCTGGACCATGTGTCCAGCGTGCCCGAACCCGCCAAGCCGGTGCCGCTGGCGGCGGTGGAGGGGCGCATCGAGGTGCGGGAAGCCGGTTTTCGGTATGGCAATCGCGAGGTCAATCGGGGTATCAGCCTGAAGATTGCACCGGGCGAGATGATTGGCCTGGTGGGCCACAGTGGTTCGGGCAAGAGCACCCTGGTGAACCTGATTTGCCGCTTTTATGACGTCAGCGAAGGGGCTATTTTGGTCGACGGCGTGGACATCCGTTCTTACGCCATTGCCGATTACCGGCGCAATATTGGCTTGGTATTGCAAGAGCCATTCCTGTTTTTCGGCACGATTGCGGAAAACATTGCCTATGGCAAGCCCGATGCCAGCCGTGAGGACATCATGGCGGCGGCCCGTGCCGCCCATGCCCACGAGTTTATTTTGCGCCTGCCGCAAGGTTATGACTCGATGGTCGGTGAGCGTGGCCAGGGACTCTCGGGCGGCGAACGCCAGCGCATCTCGATTGCCCGGGCTTTGCTGATTGATCCGCGCATTCTGATTCTGGACGAAGCGACGTCGTCGGTCGACTCCGAAACCGAGAAAGAAATTCAGAAGGCGCTGGAAAATCTGGTGCAGGGACGCACCACCATTGCGATTGCGCACCGCTTGTCTACGCTGCACCGGGCCGATCGGTTGGTGGTGCTGGACCGCGGTCGGGTGGTCGAAGAGGGCACCCACGATGCGCTCATGGCCAGCCAGGGCGCCTATTTCAATTTGTATCAGGCCCAGGCCCGGAACCAGGAAAAGGAAAGCTAAGCCATGCCAGCGACGCACGATAACCAAGGCGCCACAGCCGTTGCAATTGATTTGCGCAGGGACACGTTTGGAAAGTTGCACCTGACCGATGGCCAGGGTCTGGTCCATAAGGGGGTGTTGCCGGTTCGGGCATTTCCGATTCAGGCGCCGGAGCGGGGTATATCGCTGGTGGATACCGACGGCCATGAAGTCGCCTGGGTGGACGATTTGAATGCCTTGGCGGAACCGGCCCGTGGTCTGATTCAGGCCGCCCTGGGAGGGCGCGAATTCATGCCGGTCATACGCGAAATTTTGGCCGTCAGCAGCTATTCAACGCCCTGTACATGGACGGTTCGAACCGACCGGGGGGACGCCGATTTTGTCCTGCGTGGGGATGAAGACCTGCGTCGCATTGGCAAGGACAATGCCCTGCTGATAGCCGATGTTCATGGCATCCAATACCTGGTGCCGGACCAGTTCGCCCTGAATGCGCACAGCAAACGCATTCTGGACCGGTTTTTGTAAATCAGACTTCCAGGTTGTCAATCAGGCGCGTGGTGCCGAGCCGGGCCGCCGCCAACAGCACCAGCGCGTCACCGGCTTGCGGCGCCTGCAAATCACTGCGGCGGCGGGCGCTAACGTAATCGGGTTTCCAGCCGGTGCTGCGCAAGCACTGCATGGCCTCGGCTTCAAAGCGGACGAGCGTTGCCGGATCGGTGTCTTTGTCGCGGATTTTTGATGCCATCGTGCGCAGCGTCTGCGACAACTCAGCGGCCTGGGCGCGTTCGGCCGCACTCAAGTAGCCATTGCGCGAAGACAGCGCCAGGCCAGAGGCGGCACGACAGGTGTCCACGCCCACGATCTCCACCGGCATGGCAAATTGTTGCACCATGTGCCGCACCACCATCAGTTGTTGGTAGTCTTTTTTGCCAAATACCGCGCTGCGCGCCTGGGTGCAGCTCAATAATTTCATGACCACGGTGGCCACGCCACCGAAAAATCCCGGACGAAAGGCGCCCTCCAGAATGTCGGCCAAAGCCGGCGGTGGCTGAACCCGGAAGGTTTGTGGCTCTGGATAGAGTTCGTGTTCACTGGGTGCGAAAACGATGTCGCAACCGGCGGCCGCCAGCCGTTCGCAATCGGCTTCCAGCGTGCGCGGATAGGTATCGAAATCTTCGTTGGGCCCAAATTGCAGGCGGTTGACGAAAATGGTGGCAACCGTCACGTCGCCCAGCGGTTTGGCGGTCTGTACCAAAGCCAAATGGCCTTCGTGCAGATTGCCCATGGTGGGCACCACGGACGGATGCCGGCAGGATGCCAATGCCGAACGGAGTTCGGACAGGGTGTGAATAATCTGCATAGTTACCAGGCGTGCAGCGCGTTGTTGGGGAAACTGCCATCTTTTACGGCGGCAACATAGGCCGCGATGGCGTCGCGCACACTGTTTTGATCTTGCATGAAATTGCGCACGAAACGCGCCATTTTGCCCAAATTGACGCCCAGCAAGTCGTGCATCACCAGCACCTGACCGGCCGTGCCATTGCCAGCACCGATACCGATAGTGGCGCAACGTGGCAGTTCGCTCGTGAGCTGACTGGCGATCACGTGGGGCACCATTTCCAGCACCACCATGGTGGCGCCGGCATCTTGCAGCGCCAATGCGTGCTGGCGCAGCTGCTGGGCCGCGACGTCACCTTTGCCCTGGACCCGATAACCACCCAAAGCGTGCACTGTTTGCGGCGTCAGGCCCAGATGGGCACAAACCGGAATGCCACGCTCCACCAGAAAGCGCACGGTGTCGGTGGTCCAGCCGCCGCCCTCGAGCTTGACCATGTGGGCGCCGGCCTGCATCAAAACGGACGCATTGCGTATGGCTTGCTCACGCGACTCCTGGTAACTGGCGAAGGGCATGTCGGCAATCAGCCAGGACGTGGCCTGGGCCCGGTGCAGGCCACGGGCCACGCATTCGGTGTGGTAGCGCATGGTTTCCAGCGAGACACCGACGGTGCTGACGCGCCCTTGGCACACCATGCCCAGTGAGTCGCCAACCAAAATGCACTCGACGCCGGCCGCATCCGCGACGGCTGCGAAGGTGGCGTCATAGGCCGTAAGCATGGCAATTTTCTCGCCCCGGTTTTGCATTTCTTGCAGACGCGGCAAGCTCACGGGTTTGCGACTGGGCAGGGGCGAAGCGGGTGGGATGGTGCCGTAAGGCGTGGCGTGTTGCGCCAGCGCATCGCTGGAGGTCTGCTTGGTTTGGGTGGTTTCGGACATGGCGTAAAAGATTGGCGGCGCACAGCGCCTCAGCTGGGGGCGTAGGCCAGGCGCACATAAATCGGTGCGAAGGCCTCGGCCTGGGTAATTTCAATCAGGGTTTCCTTGGCCAATTCGAGCAAGGCGATGAAGGTGACCACCAGCACGGGTGCGCCTTGCGCGGGATCGAACAGGTCTTCAAAACCCACAAAGCGGCGTCCTTGGAGTTTGCGCAGAACAATGCTCATGTGTTCGCGCACCGACAGCGCTTCACGGCTAATTTTGTGGTGTTGCACCAGGCGTGCGCGTTTGAGAATGTCGCGCCAGGCGTCTTGCAGCTCGACCCAATGCACGTCCGGGAAGCGCGGCTGCAGGCTTTGCTCGATATAAACGTTGGCCTTCAGGAAGTCGCGCCCATACTGCGGCAGGTGGTTCAGGCGCGCGGCTGCCAGCTTCATTTGCTCGTATTCGAGCAAGCGGCGCACCAGTTCAGCCCGGGGATCTTCGGCTTCTTCGCCTTCTGCCACCTTTTTCGGGGGTAGCAGCATGCGCGACTTGATTTCGATCAGCATTGCCGCCATGAGCAGGTACTCGGCGGCCAGCTCCAGATTGCTTTTGCGGATTTGGTCCACATAAACCAGATACTGCCGTGTAACACTGAGCATCGGAATGTCCAGAATATTGAAATTCTGCTTGCGGATCAGGTAGAGCAGCAAGTCCAGCGGGCCTTCAAAGGCCTCCAGAAAAACTTCCAGTGCATCGGGCGGGATGTACAGGTCGTGTGGCAGGTTGAACAGCGGTTCGCCGTACAGGCGCGCCACCGCAACATGGTCTACCACGTCTGGCATAGAGGAGATGGCGTCGCCTTGCGCCACGCTGCCGATGGCGGGTACGGGGGAGGGCTCAGTCATGGACAAACGCGTACCCCGGCTAACCACCCAAAGGTCGGTTAACGGTTGTTGGTTTGGTAAACGTAGGGCTGCTGGGCCACACGGCCTTCGCCAAAGCCCTTGAGTGCCTGGCGGTCGATGGTTTTGTCCCAGAGCAGGGCGCGGCCTTCTTGTTGTTCGGCTTCCAGTGTTGGCTTTTTGGCCTTCAGGTCGTCAATGAACTGGGTGGCATCGGAACGGTAGTCGGGGCGGCGAAAAATAGTCATAGGTTACCTCTGGGCGGTATTTTACGGTGCTTCTGCCATCGCCAAAGCGGCGTGGATGCCAATCGCCAGGTCAGGGCAGATGGCGTTGGGTCCCAACGCATCGAGAAAACCGGTGCGGCGGGCAATATCAAGGGGTTGGCGTTGCAAGCCGCAGACCACCAGCGCCACGCCATTTTTGCGGCAGCTGCGCAGCAAGTCCGCCAAGGCATCGGCACCGCTGGAGTCAATGTAAATGAGGTTTTTCAGATCGAGTACGAGCACTTTGCCAGGCAGGTCGTCGCGCAGGTTTTCGATTAATTTGACTGCGCCAAAAAACAAGGCGCCATACAAGCGGTGGGCGGCGATGGTTTCTGTGCCGCTGCGGGTTGCGCTGGTGTTGGTGTCTGGCATACCACGCGGTGCTTGCGACAGTGCGGGACAGTCTTCGGGCGTTACCCGCTCCGCATGGGACAGGCTGGAAATGCGGTAAATGAAGGTGATGCAGGCCGCCAGCAGGCCGACTTCAACGGCCACCGTGAGGTCGAATACAACGGTTAAAAAGAACACCGCCAACAAGGTTGCGCGGTAGGGCAGGCGGTAGTTGCGCAAATGTGCAAAGGCACGCCATTCGCCCATGTTCCAGGCAACAAATAACAAAATG
>Ga0228698_1000706_pt1 | contig 21310 bp, 18 predicted proteins | sample McNCre117_Aug_MG_FD_178015 | JGI IMG/M metagenome (GOLD analysis project Ga0228698, IMG submission 178015) | Freshwater microbial communities from McNutts Creek, Athens, Georgia, United States - 1-17_Aug_MG | ecosystem: Environmental > Aquatic > Freshwater > Creek | place: USA: Georgia...
TGGCGGCGGCGGTGTATTGCGGCTTCTGGCTTTACTGGCTGCTGCGCGAAATGGGGCTGGGCCGGCTGCTTCACTGGGCGCAAGGCGTCTGGTGCGTGGCCATCGTCTATTCCACAGTGGCGACCCGGCAGCATGTCGTGCTCGATGTGGTGGCTGGGGTGGTGCTTGGCGCCGTGTTCGCGTGTTGTGCCCGATGGTTTGATCGGCGAATGCAGGCCGCGTTGGCCAATAGCACCGGGGCTCCTTTGCAGAACCGTTAAAATTCAGCCATCTGTTGGGTGTGTTCATGAGACATTGCAGCTTGCAATGGCCTGAATGGGACACTTGTACAGAACCCCTCGTTCGTTCCCCATGTGCCCCGTATCGGGCAGTGGGTTTGACTATCCCTGAAGTTTTCAGGACACCTTCTAAGCGCATACCCCACGGTTTCCCAGACGCGAATGACCACGCGCCCCCATTTCCACAGTTCTGAGTTCGTCCGGGTGCTTGCCGACTTGACCGTCGCGCAGGCGGATCGGTCGCGCGACAGCTTTGCCGAAAGGCTGGCGCAGTGGATACCCATTGGCGATGCCATTGCCTTGCGGGCCACCCATTCCGTCGGGGCAGCGGCAAAGTCAGTTGCCCCGTCGCCTGCTGCCATCGATGCCTTGCAGGCGCAGTACCAGCGGGTACGGGCTGTCCTGGCGCAGGGGTTTGACGCCGGTTCTTCATCTGGAGCAGCGCCGGTGGCGCAGTCGCGCCACGCCATGCCGCGCATCAAGGCCGGCACCGCCCCGGAGCTGGCCGGCGCGTATGAACCTTACCGGCGTTTCTATCAGGCGCACCAGCGCGAAATGGAGTTGAAGTTAAAGCCCCTGCGCGCCAAAGCGCGCGAGGTGCTTGCTACGGCCTCTCCCGCGCTGAAGCAATTGGCGGCACTGGACGCAGCGTTTGACCACATCCTGGTGGAACGCGAAGCCATGCTGTTTGGCAAGGTCCCTGCGCTTTTGGAAAAACGTTTCAAGCTGCTGCGAACAGAACACCAGCTTCGCCTGAGCACACTGGAACAAACCGACACCACCGAACTGTGGACCAAGCCAGGCGGCTGGCTCACGCGTTTTTGCGCAGACATGCTGGCCGTTTTGCACACCGAACTCGATGTGCGAATGCAGCCCACCTTGGGCCTTTTGGAGGCATTGCGCTCTCACCACACTGAATAAATATGAACAAGCACTTTTATAACGGCGCCTTTGGATTGGGCGCAGCGGCCATTCTGTGGGTGGCCTATGGGTTTGCAGGCGGCAACGTGGTTGCGCTGCTGATGACGCTGGTCATTGCTGCCGTGTACGGCTACGGGGCGCTGGAGTTGCATCGCTTCCGGCAAGCCAGCGACTCGTTGCGCTTGGCCCTGCAAGGGCTGCCGGAGCCACTCACCAACCTGCCTGAATGGCTGGCCGGACTGCCCCCGAGCCTGCAAAACCCGGTGCGCATGCGCATTGAAGGCGAGCGCATGGCGCTGCCCGGCCCGGCCCTGACACCCTACCTGCTGGGGTTGCTGGTGATGCTGGGGATGCTGGGTACCTTTCTGGGCATGGTGGTGACCCTCAACGGAGCGGTTTTTGCGCTGGAAGGCACCAGCGATCTGGAAGCGATCCGCTCCGCGTTTGCAACGCCCATCAAGGGCCTGGGTTTGGCGTTTGGTACGTCGGTGGCTGGTGTTGCTTCGTCCGCCATGCTGGGCTTGATCTCGGCATTCAGCCGGCGCGAACGCATGCAGGCCGCGCAACTTTTGGATACCAAAATTGCCGGCGTGTTGCGCGTGTTTTCCCATGCGCACCAGCGGCAGGAAACCTACAAGGCCTTGCAGGTGCAATCGCAGGCACTGCCCGCCGTGGTGGAGCAGATGCAGGCCATGATGGCTCAGATGGAGCGCATGGGCCAGCAAATCAACGACCGCCTGATCAGCAACCAGGAAGGCTTTCACCAGGAGGTCCGGCAGGTCTATACCGGTCTGGCCACGTCGGTCGAGAAGTCCCTGCGTGACAGCTTGCAGCAAAGCGCCCACGTGGCGGCCGACAGCATCAAGCCGATTGTCGAAATGGCCATGACCGGCATTGCCGACGCTTCCACCCACGCCCATGCGCGCATGGTCACCAGCACGCAGCAGCAAGTGGAAGGGCTGGCAAACCAATTCAGTGCGACCACCACCCGCGTTGCCGACACCTGGGCGCAGGCCCTGTCGCGGCAGGAAAGTTCCAGCCTGGCGCTGGTCGAAAAACTGGCGCAGTCGCTGCAGGCTTTCAACGCCGGTTTCGAGCAGAACGCCGCCGGATTGCTGAAGGCCGTCGACGATGCCAATCAGACCCTGCACACCACGCAGGCAGCACAGGACAACGAGCGCCTTGCCGTGTGGCAGAAGTCGCTGGAGGCCATGGCCTCGTCATTGGGGCGCGAGTGGCAGCAGACCAGCGCCTCCACACTCACCCAGCAACAACTGATTTGCGACACCTTGAGCACCACGGCCCAGCAGATTGCGGAGCAGTCGCAAGCGGGTGCCAGACGCAGCCTGGAAGAAGTGGCGCGCCTGATTGCTGCTGCAGAAGAACTGGTGCGGGCGCGGATTGCGTCGGAGTCCGCATGGACGCATCAGCATGGCGCGCAGATGGCGCAGATTACTGAGCAACTGCAAGACGGGCTGCGCGCACTGCGCGACGACGAAGCCGCGCGTGGCAGCGCTGCAGTGGGCCGCCTGGGCGAATTGCAAAGCGCGCTGACCACCCACCTCAGCACACTCGGAACGGCGCTGGAACAACCCATTGCCCGCCTGATCGAAACCGCGTCGGAAGCACCGCGCGCCGCTGCTGAAGTGATCGGCAAGCTGCGCCAGGAAGTGTCCAACAGCGCTGCGCGCGATAACGAATTGCTGGACGAGCGCGCCCGCATTCTGGAGACGCTCAAGGGGCTGCTGGCATCCATCAACCACGCGTCGCTGGAGCAGCGCGGCGTCATCGACGCGCTCGTGGCTTCGTCGGGTCAGGCATTGCAGGACGCCAACAGCCAGTTCGCCGACAAGGTGGCGGCCGAGGCCGAGAAGCTGGCGGACATTGCAGCCAGCGTAACCGGTAGCGCGGTGGAAGTGTCGGCGCTGGGCGAGGCTTTTGGATTCGCGGTGAAGTCTTTCGGCGATGCCAATGAAAAACTCATAGCCAACCTGCAGCGCATCGAAGCGGCCATGGACAAGTCGATGGCACGCAGCGATGACCAACTGGCTTATTACGTGGCGCAGGCGCGCGAAGTCATTGACCTGAGCATCGCCTCCCAAAAGGGCATCGTGGACGCGTTGCACCAGTTGCCAGCCAAGCAAAACGCCTCCGTTGAAAGCGCCGCGTGATGGACGAGCACGACGCCACCATGGAGCAGACCGCGCCGGTGTGGGCGGTCTTTGGTGATTTGATGTCCGGCTTGCTGGGCGCCTTTGTTTTGCTGTTGGTCGGGGTGCTGGTGGTGCAACTGCAACTGGCCAGCAACCTGCAGGACGAAGTCAAGAAGCGCCAGGCCGAAGAGCAGCGCCGCATGAGTCTGGAGAAAGCGCTGGCGATTCCTTTGGCATCCGGGCGCATCACCTTGAACAACGGGCGCATCGGTATCAGCGGGCGCGTCTTGTTTTCGCTGAACTCTGACCAATTGCAGCCGGAGGGGCGCCAGTTGCTCACCAGCCTGGTGACGCCGCTGCGCGCCTACCTCACGGCGCGCGAAGAGCTGCTGATGGTCAGCGGCTTTACGGACGATAAGTCGGTGCGCAGCAGCAACAGCCAGTTTGAAGACAACTGGGAGCTGTCGGCCCAACGGGCGCTGACGGTGACCCGCGCGTTGATTGAAAGTGGCATGCCGCCCTCGATGGTGTTTGCCGCAGCCTTTGGCTCCGAGCAACCGGTGGTGCCCAACACCAGCGAGGCCGCGCGCGCCCAAAACCGCCGGGTAGAAATGGCGCCCGTGCCAAAGACCAGCAACGCACAGGTCTCCGCCAAATGAACGAGCCGGCACAGGCCACTTCGGATACGCCAACGGGCGCGAAGGTCGCTGTGTTCGAGCAGGCCATTGCCGACTTGCGCGCAGCTGGCGCACAGCAAGTGGATGCGGTGCACCTGCACTATCTGGAAGTTCTGGCGCTGCGTGCCGCAACCCAGCAAGGGCGTGTGCGGGACAAGCTGGAAGGCCGGTTTGCCTTGGCAGTGGAAGCCTTCAGGAGCCGCTTGAATGCGTCCGAGCCCGCGTCGCAGCCATATGTCGAGCCGGAGTCCCACGCGCGCCCAGATTTGCCGCGCTCACCGTTGGCGAACCTCACGCGCTACCTGGGTGCGCATTTGCCACAGCCGGTGCCACAGAGCAGCGCGACAGAGCGCCCCGCGCGCCACGAGCTGAAGTCGGTGCGCCAGTTCCGAAATACCTGGTCCAAGCTGAGCGCCGAGCATCAACTCAACCGCGCGCTCGATCAGGCGCCACGCAATGCCGGACCGATCAACTCGCACATGCTGGTGCTCAAGTCGCTGGCGCTGATGCGCGACATCTCGCCGGATTACCTGAACCGCTTCATGGCCTATGCCGATGCCTTGCTGTGTCTGGAGCAGCCGGTCAAAGAGGTGCCGCAGGGCAAAGCTGCGACAGATGCAGGCGGTGCAAAAAGGTCGCGTGGCACACGCGCAAAAACACCATCCCGCGCCGGCTGACGCTGGCGATGAGATGGCCTTGTGCAGATACATGGTGATGCGCAGTTGGCAGAAAGCGAAACAGGTTCCGAGCGCTTGGCAGCGCCGGGAACCTGCTGTGGGTAAACCTGCATTGCAGCTGAAAGCCAGCTGCTACGAAGCGAATCAGACGCCGCCCTTGCCGCTGGGGCGCTTGTTGGTGATGCGAACGCCTTCCAGACCGAATTGACCTGCTTTGAGGTTGGTTTGAACTTTCATGGGTTACTCCTGTTGGTGCTATTTGGAATGCTTAGTTGCCGTGAACAACGTTGGGGCGAATGGGTTTGCCGTGCTCGCCAGCCTTGATACCTGTTTGAACTTTCATGTTGAACTCCTGGGGTGATTTCTGTTGAATGCAGGCACCATGCCTCCAAACTCGGTATCCAAGGTGTGTTACCTGTCAGTCCCCGAATGCCGATGGGTGAATAGTAGAAAAATGCCTGCGTGCTGAACACGGTTGAACGTCGTTTTATGGTCCTGCTTTGGTTCCGTTGTGATCAGACTAAGGTCTGAAAGTTTGGAGAGGCGGCTACTGCGTACAGCGAGCAGCGAGCAGCGAGCAGCGAGGATGGACGGATTTGCCGGGGTTCTGGAAAATATTCGGCTGAGTCACCGAACGAATTCAAACGGGGTCACCTCCTAAAGTCTGGGCTGCACATGCACTATGAATCTGCCATTGAAAAACTGAATGCTGCTGCTCCGGCGTCGTTCCACGTCCTTGACGATGCGAAGAGCAAGCGCATGAAGGCGCAGACCATGTACATCCCATCGCCCGCAGATGTTGCGAACGCGATTCGGGCGATCCCCCATGGGAGCACAAGGACGATTGCAGAAATTCGCAAAGCGCTTGCTGTGCGTGCCAATGCCGACACGACCTGCCCGGCCGCAATCAACAAGTTTTGGAAGTTGCTGGCCTTCGTGTCAGAGCCCATGGCCTATTCAAACGCTTATCCGGCCATTCCTTGGTGGCGCGTACTCAAAGGCGGAAAGCCGAGCCGGCATATGCCTGGCGGGGTGGAAGAACAGATAGTGCGGCTAAGAGCCGAGGGTGTCGTGCTTAAGCACCACGGGTCAGGCCGGTAGTCAGCTTTGCTGCGGGAGCCGCTGGCCGTGAAAAACCGGTTGGTGGAAGTCCAATGTGGCGTCGGTCGGGGGGCGTTCTTAAGCTTCAGGTTTGCCGCGGTTGCTGTCGGTCAGCCTTGAAATGTGAACTCCCCCTGAGAGTGGCAGATTCAACCGGTCGATGCAACACACTAAATTCTGCATAAGCAGAAGGAGTGTCGTAAATGAAGTACCGGACAAGAACCTTCTACACAGATAGTCAGAAGGTATTTTTTTGAGACAGCCAGTGACAGGTGCCAGACACCATTGTTTGGAAAAGGAGAGGCTAAAGGTTGATGAGGCAAGTCGTTTCAACGTCCTAATAGACCAAGAGTCTCGTCTTCGGGCTAGTTGAGCCTGTCGGTGCTTGTAAAATTTTAGGAAAGGCACATCACGGTGCCAATATATGGGGCAGATAGGAATGGTTGCTTTGAGAAATTGTGCCTGGCTTGCCTGTGCCCTGCTGTGCGCTTGCCTGCTATTTGCAACCTTTGCCCAAGCTGCAAACTCCAAACGCCTTGCCCTCGTCATCGGCAATGACGCTTATCAAAACGTCGGCAAACTTGAGAAAGCTGGCAACGACGCCACCGCGATGGCGCGTGAGCTCAAGGCCGCAGGCTTCGATGTAACGCTGGAGCGCGACGTCAATTTCCGCAGCATGGTGCGCAAGGTTGAGCAATTCACTAGCCGGGTTTCGGGGGGCGACCAGGTGGTGGTTTTCTATGCCGGGCACGGCGTCCAATTGCGCACGGGCAGCTATTTGCTGCCCGTGGACATAGAGGCCAACAGCGAGAGCGAGGTCGAGAAAACCTCCTACGCCCTGAATGATTTGATGGACAAGCTCAGCGACGCCAAAGCCGCTTTTTCGCTGGTGATGGTGGATGCCTGCCGCGACAACCCGCTCAAGTCCAACGGGCGCTCCTTCGGGACGACGCGCGGGTTGCTGCCACCGGACCCACCGAAGGGGCAGATGGTGGTGTATTCGGCCAGCAAAGGGCAACAGGCGCTGGACAAACTCAATGGCAGGGACAGCAACCCCAACGGCGTGTTTACGCGGGAGTTCATTGCCCGCATGAAAAAACCGGGCATCCGCATTGAGGAGCTGGTGCGCGAAGTACAGGATGCGGTGGAAGACTTAGCACGCACCGTGGGCCATGACCAGCGTCCGGCTATGTACAACGAGTCGAGAGGCAACTTCTATTTCTTCGGACCTACTAGCGTAGTGGTGGGACCGTCTGACGCGTCATCGCCGGTTATGCAGATGCCAGCTAGAGCCCCAGAACTGATAGATGACGACACCTGGGAGGCGATCAAAGATACAACCGATGCCGCAATTCTGGAAGAATATATTCGGCAATATCCAAAAGGGCGGCATGTGGCGCAGGCGCGTGTGGCAATTGCCAAAGTTAAAGCAGAGGCTAAACGGGCTGCTGCTGCGCCCCTTAGCGTTGCCACGCCATCACCCGCACAAGTACAGACGATGGGGGGAGCAACTGATGCGGAGACCGCACTCTGGCAAGCCGCATCTTCCGGGAATTCGATCGATGATTACTCGGTATACATCCAGCAATATCCACGTGGCAAATACTTGCCTTTAGCAAAACAGCGTATTCAAAAGTTCAACGAAGCAGCCACAGCAAAGGCGCTGGCGGAGCAGGACGCAGCCTGGCAAGTAGCCGCTGATGCAAATAGTGTTGAAGGTTATCAAGCCTACGCTAAGCGGTTTCCGGCGGCGACCAACATCGCGGTAGCGCAGGCGCAGGTGAATTCATTGCGGGAGGCTCAGGCACGGCAAGAGGAATCACAACAGTGGCTGTCGGTGCAAAAAGGAACCTCGGCAGAAGTTGCCTTGTTCTTGCAGCGGTATCCCACTGGGGCCTACGTCACTGAAGCTGGCGCACTATTGGAAAGGCTCAGGACAGAAGAACTTGAAATGCGGCCTGGTAAAGTTTTTAAGGATTGTGCGGACTGCCCTGAAATGGTTGTGATAACAGAGGGAAGTTTTGTAATGGGTGGTGCAGGTGCGGATGATGAAATGCCTACGCATAGGGTAAATATCAAGCGATTTGCTTTGGGCAGAATGGTGGTAACCCGATCGGAGTGGCAATCAGTAATGGGGAGCGTTCCAGGCAACTCCAGACATTGTGGCGCTTCATGCCCGGTTGTTGAGGTTAACTGGAACGACGCACAGGAATTTATTCAGAAGCTAAACACAAAAAGTGGAAAAAAATACCGACTCCCCAGTGAAGCTGAATGGGAATATGCCTGCCGTGCCGGCACAAGTTACCTATTTTGTGGAACAGATAACAAAGATGAAATGGCTTGGAATCGAGGCAACAGTTTTGGGTCGATCCATCCAGTCGGCGAAAAGCAACCCAACGCATTTGGTCTATATGACATGAACGGAAACGCATGGCAGTGGGTTGAGGATTGGTACCACAACAACTACTTAGGTGCACCGACTGACGGGAGCGCATGGATTATTGATGGCGAACAAAAAACCAGGGTGCTTCGCGGAGGGGCTTGGGATGTTGACTCTGCAAGCATGCGTGCTGGAACCCGCTTTGGAACTTTCCCAGAACACCGAAATCTGAATATAGGTTTTCGTATTGCCCAGACTCTCTCCCAACCTTGAGTCTCCTGATCCCAACTAAGGTTGTTGGCACTTTATGAGTGAGCGTCAACTTTAGTCCCACCCGTCGGAACTTGGATGTAAACAGCCGCTAGTGCAAGAAGACTATGGTGTGGAAATGGCTGGCCGTTCCTACTGGGAGAATGTGTCCGCTTTGGGCATGTTGTGTGAGTCCACCCGTGAGTGGCCTGGGGCAGGCAGATCGCTAAGCGCTGGGCCCGCTTTCAGCTTGCAGCAGCCGGACAAAACCGAGTGCCAGGTACGGAGCGAGACCTCGATTCACAACGCAGCGGCTTTGGACATTGGCGCCTTAAAACGTCTTCCCAGCAGGCGTGCGTTCCTGTTAAATGGGGGCCCTGAAGGTTTCGGCAATAGATCCTTCTATAGCCGGCACTTATGCAAAACCACCCCCTTCTTTATCAACCACCTAAGTCTCACCATGACCCATCCGCCGTTTGTTATTTCCCGCCACGTTAAAGCGCCACGCCAACTGGTGTGGGACGTGTACACCCAAGCCGAACACCTGCTTCACTGGTTCAGCCCCAAAGGCGTAAACATGTCGAACAACGGCATGGATTTCCGCGTTGGCGGAAGGTTTCACTACCGTCAGGCGCTGGAGGGCGGCGGCGCCTTGTGGGGCCTGTGGCAGTTCCGCGATATTCAGGCTCCCGAAAAGATCGTGCTGATGCAGCATTTTTCGGACGAACACGGCGGGGTTTCCCGCAATCCATGGAACGCTTCCTGGCCGCTTCGCACCTTGTCTACCACCACGTTCACCCAGCAGGACGAAGGCACTTTGCTCACCATCCAGTGGGAACCGTACGAAGCCAACGAGCAGGAGCAGGACACGTTCCTCTCAGGACATTCGAGCATGAACCCCGGCTGGAGCAGCGTGCTCGACAAGTTGGAGGAGTATTTGTCCCTGCTTCAATCCAACCAAAGCGCCCGCTGACAGGGGCCACCACACAAGGCGCAGAGTGAGTCCTTAGCCCGCTGCGAGACCCTTCACGCAGGCAAGCCCAAGGTCAAGGACGGTCGTTGTCCAGCGGCACCTTGGCATGCCGCTGGTGGTTGCAATGGCTGTGGCTGATGGCCAGATTTTCCAGGTGGCTGGAGCCGCCTTCACTGAGGGGCTTGATGTGCTCCAGCGACGAGTCGGCCGGAATCACATGCTCCCCGCAGATCCAGCACGGCACCTGGCCATGCAATTGGCGCGCAACCGTTTTGTATATTTTGTCGCGTGTATGTCCGAGCTTGCTCATGGTCTGGTTCGATGGCTATTGCTAATGCGCCCCGGCGGCAGCATCGGCCGATCCCGGCGTAGCGCGTTTCATCGGGTGTGACAGCCACACCAGCGGTATCAGGAGGACAAAGATCAGCGCAGATCCATAGAACACATCGTTGGCGGCCAGCATGAACGACTGCTGGTCCACTATGCGGTTGATTTGCGCCAGCGCCTGGTCGGTGCCCATTCCCGCCGCTTCAAAATTGGACAGTGCGGAGTTGGTAGCGATGCTGCCGCGGTTCACCAGTTCGGCCAGTTGTGCGTGGTGCAGGGCGGCGCGGTCTTGCCAGACGGTGATGCTGATGGACGTGCCAAACGAGCCGCCCACGATGCGCGCAAAACTGGACAAGCCCGATGCCGAGGCAATCTTGTCGGGCGTCAGGCCACTGAAGATGATGGTGGACAAGGGAATGAAGAAGAACGCCACCGCCACGCCCTGAATGATGGTGGGCAGCATGATGGTGCCGAAGTCCGCCTGTGTGTTGAAGTGCGAGCGCATCCACAGCACCAGCGCAAACACAATGAACGCAAAACTGGTAAGCCCGCGCGGGTCCACCTTGCTGACATTTTTGCCCACCAGCGGCGACAGGAGGATGGCGAACAAGCCCACCGGTGCCATCAGCTCCCCCGCCTGTGTGGAGGTGTAGCCCATGAACTGTTGCAGCCACAGCGGCAGCAAAACGAGGTTGCCCATGAACAGGCTGTAGGCCACCGTCATGGATAGCGTGCCGGCCCAGAAGTTGCGCAACTTGAGCATGCGCAGGTCCACCACCGGGTGGTCGTCCGTCAATTCCCACGCCACCAGAAACGCAAAGCCGATTGCCGCCACCACGGCCAGCGTGATGACTTCCGGCGAGTGAAACCAGTCCAGCTCTTTGCCCTTGTCCAGCATGATTTGCAGACAGCTCACCGATACGACCAGCAGGGCCAGCCCGGTGCCGTCAATGGGCAATTTGCGGGTTGCTGTTTCGCGCTTGTGGAAGATGGTCCAGGTGATAAACGCCGCGACGATGCCGACCGGAATGTTGATGTAGAAAATCCATCCCCAGTGCGTGTGGTCGGTAATCCAACCGCCCAACACCGGTCCCATCACCGGGGCCACCAGCGTGGTCATCGCCCACATTGCCATGGCCATGCCGGCCAGTGCCGGCGGGTAGCTCGACAGCAGCAGCGTCTGGGCCAGCGGCATCATCGGGCCGGCCACAAAGCCCTGCAGCGCGCGCATCGCAATCAGCGTGTTCATGTTGGGCGCCAGGCCGCACAACCACGACGAAATGACGAACAGCATCACGCTGGCCACGAACAGGCGCACCTGCCCGAAACGTTGCGAGAGCCAGCCAGTGAGGGGCAGCGCAATGGCGTTGGCCACACCAAAGCTGGTGATGACCCAGGTGCCCTGATTGGGGCTCACGCCCAGATCACCGGCAATGGCGGGCAAAGACACGTTGGCAATCGAGGAGTCCAGCACGTTCATGAACGTGGCGGTGGACAACGCAATCGTCCCCCACAAGCGGGCGGAGCCCGTGAGTGGCGGGTATTGAATATGGGCGGGAGCGGACATGGCGTGGTGCCTTACTTGCCGCCCTTGCCTGCGTTGGCGGCGATGATTTTGCGCACCTCGTCGTCAGCGCCCTTGTCCATTGCGGCGTACACCTCGGTTTGCACTGCGGCTCCGGGGCGAGCGGCATCGGCCAGTGTTTTGCCGCTCTGGTCGGTGATGTCCACAGTGGCTTCCATGGACAGGCCTACGCGCAGCGGACTGTCTGCTATTTGCTTGGGGTCCAGCGCCACGCGAACCGGTACGCGCTGCACCACCTTAATCCAGTTGCCGGTGGCGTTTTGCGCGGGCAAGAGGGCAAACGCCGCGCCGGTGCCTGCACCGAGGCCGGCAACCGTGCCCTTGTATTCCACTTTCTTGCCATACACGTCGGCGGTCAGGGTCACGGGTTGGCCGATGCGGATGTGGCGCAGCTGCACTTCCTTGAAGTTGGCGTCCACCCACAGTTGGTTGAGCGCAATGACGGACATCAGCGGCGCACCGGCACCCACGCGCTGGCCGAGCTGCACGCTGCGTTTGGCTACATAGCCGTCCACCGGCGCGGGCAACGCGGCGCGGTGCAGGGCCAGGTAGGCCTCGCGCACTTTGGCGGCTGCGGCCAATACGCTGGGGTGTGATTCGATGCGAGTGCCTTCGGTGAGTGTCTGGTTGCTGTTGAGTTGTTCGCGTGCGGCGGTGACGCCGGCTTGTGCGGCAGCCAGCGCATTCTGGGCGGCGGCTACCTGTGATTGCGCGTGGTTCAGTTCTTCCTTGGAAACTGCACCATTGCCCACCAGCGATTGGCGGCGGTTGAAGTCATCGGTGGCACGGGCAAGGTCGATTTTGGCGCGGGCGATGTCAGACTCGCGCACCGTGACTTGCGCGTTCAGTGTGGTGTTGTTGGCGTAGAGCGTGCGCACCTGGCGCACGGTCTGGGCCAGATTGGCTTCGGCGCTGGACAAGGCCACCTTGGCATCTGCCGGGTCGAGCTGCACCAGGGGCTGGCCGGCTTTCACATAGTCGGTGTCGTCGGCAAAGATGGCGGTGACGGTGCCGCCCACTTGCGGCGTGATCTGCACCACATTGCCTTGGACGTAGGCGTTGTCGGTGGATTCTTCGTGTCGGCCGATGTACCACTCGTAGCCGCCATAGGCCAGGCCCAGCAGCACCACGATGCTGACGAACTTGAGCGCCTTGGCGCGCTTGGTGTTAGGGGTGGGTGCCGGGGCGGAAGGGGTTGCAGGAGCAGCAGTGGTAGTGGGTGCGTTCATGGTGTGGGGCTCGTAATCAAATTCGGTTGTGTGGCGGCTTAAAGGTCACCGCCGATGGCGTGCAGGACTTGCACTTGCGTATCCAGCGCGCGGGCTGCCAGATTGGCGCCCTGGCGGCGTTGCTGCAGCAAGGGGGCTTCGGCAGCCAGCACGTTGAGGTAATTGCCTAGCCCTGCCTGGTAGCGTTGCAGTGCAATGGCGTAGGCGGTTTCAGCAGACTCCAGCGCCGCTTGCTGTTGCGCTTGCTGGCGGCGCACCGCCTGGCCAGAGGCAATGCGGTCGGCCACTTCATGTATGGCCTCCAGCACCTGGTTGTTGTAACTTTCGATGGCAGCGTCCAGATCTGCGGTCTTACCGCGCAGATTGGCCCGCAGGCGGCCGCCTTCAAACAGTGGCAGGCGAATGGCCGGGCCCACGCCCCATTGCTCGCTCTTTGGGTTGAGCAAACGGTCAAAGCCAATGCTGGACATGCCGGCAAAGGCAACCAGGTTCACGTTGGGATAGAACTGTGCCTTGGATGCCTGCACGTCATTCAGAGCCGCTTCAACGCGCCAGCGGGCGGCGGCGATGTCAGAGCGGCGGCCCAGCAAATCCAGCGGCATCGACTGCGCCACAGCGGTGCCCTTGATCTGGCTGAGCGCAGGCAGGGTGAGCTGCAGTTGGGCCGCCGGCTGCGCGGTCAACGCGGCCAGGGCGTTTTGCACCAGGGCCTTTTGCTCGTTCAATACTTCGATTTGAAAGCGCGCCTCAGGCAATGCGCCCCCGGCTTGTTGCAACTCCAGCTGCGTATCCAGCCCGGCCTTCACGCGGTCCTGCACCAGGCGCTGAATGTGTTCGCGTTGCGCCAAAGTGCGTTGTGCCAATTCCAGTTGGGCCTCGATGCGTACCAGTGAGAAATAGCTGCGGGCCACGTTGGCCGCCAGCAGGCCGCGGGCCGCGCGCGTGTCGGCTTCTGCGGCCTTGATCTGGCCGAGCGTGGCTTCCAGCGCGTCATGGTTTTTGCCAAAGAAATCCATCTCCCAGCTGGCGCTGGCTTGCAGGGTGCCGCTGTCCCACACGTTGCCGCCATAGGGTGGCGGGTAGATGTTGTTGGCAGAAAAGAGCTGGCGCGTCAGGTCCAGCGCGCCGTTGACCTGTGGGCCGTCCACGGCCTTCACGCCTTCACTGCCGGCTTGGGCGCGGACCAGACGTGCCTGTGCGGCCTTCAGACTGGGGCTGTCTTGCAGGGCTTTTTGTACCAGGGTGTTGAGCTGTGCATCGCCAAAGCGCAACCACCAGTCGCTGTCGGTGGCAACGCGGTCTGCGTCTTTGCTGGCGTCCAGGTTTTTCAGCCCCAGGGTGGAGGCATCCACCGGTTTGCTGGTGGTGTCGATGCCGGAGAAGTTGGCGCAGGCGCCCAGGGACGCTAGTGCCACGGCACCGAGCGTGAGGCGCACGATGCGGCGCGGAGTTTCAGGTTGGAGTGTCAGGCGTGTCATGGGCAAGGTCGGCAATGGATTGGGCGTTGTTCAATATGCGGCGCAAGTAGTCGCGCAGGGTCTGGAATTCCTGGTCCGTGAAACCGGCCAGGTGGGCGTTTTGCACGCCACTCAATATGTGGGGAATGTCGCTGGCGGCTTTGTTGCCAGCCGGGGTGAGTTCGATGTTGACGACGCGGCGGTCGGTTTCGGAGCGCACGCGCTTGCACAAGCCTTTGGCTTCCAGCCGGTCGAGCATGCGGGTGGTGGCGCCGGCGTCCTGGTGGGCGCAACGCGCCAGTTCCGCCACGGTGGAGGCCTGCCCGCTGTAAAGCTTGAACAGCGGCACCCACTGCGCGTTGGTGAGTTCGGTGTGGGCAAGTTGCCGCTCCACCTCTTGCGCCACCATGGCCAGAATCTGGCGCATGAGGTAGCCCACGCTGTCTTCCGGTCGGTAATTGGCGGCTTGGTAAAAGGGGATGGGGGGCTCTGGTGAATCCATGCCTGAATAATATTTGCCTAAGCAATTATTGTCAAGTCAATAGATCGTGCAAGGGTGTTGCGAATCGGATAGGGCGGGTCGGAACCGGTGGGATTTAGCCCAGCGTGCGCCCGAAGAAACGCAGCGTGCGGTCCCACGCCTGCTGCGCCCAGACGGCGTCGTATTGCGTTGCGGGGATGCGCTTGGGGCCTACCGCCGTTTCGTTGGCAAACGCGTGGTGCGCCAGATAGCGGTGGAACTCGGTGGCTACACCGGCGGCTGTGAGCTTTTCTTCCAGCAGCGCGACGGTGTCGATGGTGAAGAACTGGTCTTGTGTGCCCCAGTGGCCCATGACCGGCGCCTTGATCTTGCCGGCATCGATGTATTCCAGCGGTGGGCAACCGTACCAGACCACACCGGCATCGATCTCCGGTGCCTGTGTCAGAGCCAGCAGCGTGAGCGCGCCGCCCATGCAAAAACCGGTGACGCCGACCTTGGGCGCACGGGCCTTCAGAAATTGCACCGCACCGCGAATGTCCTGACTTGCCGCGTCGCCGAAGTTCAGACCGTCCATCAGGTGGTGGGCTTCTTCGGCCTCGACCGTCGATTTGCCACGGTACAGGTCTGGCACCAGCGCCTGGTAGCCGGCTGTGGCCAGGCGCTCAGCTACGCCGCGGATCTGGTCGTTCATCCCCCACCATTCCTGAATCACCACGATGGCGGGCGCATTGGCTACTTGGGCGGGCTCGGCCAGATAGCCTTGCACGCTGCTACCGTCCGGGCGTTGAAAACTGACAGTGGTTCCCATGGTTTTCTCCTGATCTGGGTTGTGGTTGTTCTGCTTGCGGGAAATTCAATGTGACCGGCGGCATCTTGCCACCGCGCTTCACTCCAGCCGTGCAGCGCTGACCATTTCGTCGATGTGGGCACGCAGCACCTCGCAAATGGGCGCATCAATGCGGTCGCGTGTTTGCAAGTCCTGCATGAAGGTGCCAGCCTCGGAGGGTGAAAGCCCCTTGCGGTAAGGCCGGTCCTGCACCATGGCCTGAAAAATGTCGGCCACCCGCAGGATGCGCGCCTCCAGCGGCAGGCTGGCACCATCAATGCCATACGGGTAGCCCCGCCCGCCGGGTTCTTCGTGGTGGTTGGCGGCCCAGTTGCGGATGTCTTCGAAGCCCTGGACGTTGCGCAATATTTGCAGCGTCTCAAAGCTGTGCGCGTTCATCACCAGACGCTCGTTCACATCCAGCGGCGCGGGTTTCTCCAAAATGGCGTCGGGCACCCGCAGCTTGCCCAGATCGTGCAGCAGGCCGGCAATTTCCAGCTTTTCACATTGCTCGGGCGCCACGCCCATGTGCTGGGCGAGTTGCTTGGCAACGCGGGCAACTCCACGGGAGTGGGTGAAGGTGAACGGACTCTTGGCATCCACGATACGGGCAAATATCTCCGCCAACTGGCGCAGTTCGCCGATGCTGGCCTGGTAGGGCCGGCCCAACCGCACCATGTCGCCCATGTAGCCCGCCAACGCTTTGGGCTCCAGCAGCAACCAGAACGCTTCGTGCGAAGAAACCTTCATGAAGGCGTCCACCAACTGCGGGTCAAAGTAGGTGCCTTTGCGGTTGACGATCTCCTGCTGAATCATCTTGTAGTGCTGCAGCACCTGGCCGCTGGCGTAGTAGGGCGCGGTGAGCGCATCCACCCGGTCCACCAGCAAGATGAGATTGGCCTGCATCACCACATCGGCCGACACACCTTCCTTCACCATCGCGTCCCAGCGCGTATGGTGGTAGCGAACCGGCAGGGCCATGCGCGACAGCGGCGCAAAGTCTCTGAGCAATTCATAGCCCACGCGGGTGTGGCCTTGCGAGCCAGCCCAGTCAAATTCGCTGACGAGATGGTGGTGGGTGGTGGTGGAGGAAACGCCAATGTCGTGCAGCACGCCCAGATCAAACAGGAATAGCACCTCATCGTTGGGTAGTTGCAGTGCTTTGGCGCATTCGGCGGCCATGACCCCGACGCGCTTGCCATGGGCCACATCGTCGATGCCCACCAGATCGAGTGCGTCGGACAGGGCGTAAATGACTTGGCGTAGGTCGGCTTGAATCGACATGGCAATGTATTGTGGTGGTCAGCTGTCGCTACTGTAGCGTGGTCCCTGAAAAACGCATAGGCTGTCATTTGTGCATACACTGACACCACGCCATTTCAAAGGAGCGCGCCATGAAAATATTGCTGCCGGTAGACGGTTCGGAGTTCTCGCTGGAGGCAGTACGGTTTGCCATCCGCATGGTGGCCGGTGGTTTGCGGGCCGATGTGGTGCTGGCCAATGTGCAGGAGCCGGCAAACCTGTATGAACTGATCGTGGCCCACAACCCCGAGGTGATTGAGCAGGTGAGCGCAGAGGCCGGTTTGCATGCCTTGCAAAGTGCGCAGGTCTTGCTGGACACTGCCGGTATTTCCTACGAAAACGAAGTCGCCCAAGGTGACCCGGCGCACACCATCGTGGATATCGTGGAGCGCTTCGGATGCGATGTCATCGTTATGGGCGCACGCGGCCAGAGCGAGTTGCGCCGCACCCTCATGGGTTCGGTGTCCAACGAGGTGCTGCATGCCAGCCCGGTGCCGGTGATCATTGCCAAACCACTGGAAACGCTGGACGTGGAAGACGCACCGCAGCCCTGAACGGAGCCGGCAGGGCGGGCGCTACGGCAAGGCAGAAGTGGGCGGTTTTTGCGTGTGGTGGCGCAGGGTGGTCCATGTAAATAGCAAAGTGAGCAGGGCCGAAGCGGCAATGCCTGCCAGCATCGGTCGCGCCGTGCCATCGACAAACAAACCCACACAGGCCATTACCGCTGCGCCCACCAGAAACTGCAAGGTGCCCATCAGGGCCGATGCCGTGCCGGCAATCGCGCCGTGTTCGTCCAGCGCCAGTACCGCCGAGGTGGGCAGCACCAGGCCCAGAAAACCAAAGCCCAAAAACAACAGGCCCAGCATCAGTGCCAGACTTTCCAGTCCGGCCAGATGCAACACCAGCAACAGCGCCATGGTGGCCGCATATCCGCCCACGGCCAGTCGCACCAGCGGCACCATTCCAAAGCGCCGGACCATACGTCCCGTCAACTGCGACATGCCGATGAAGGATGCCGCATTGGCGCCAAAGGCGTAGCTGTATTCGCGCGGTGTGAGGCCGTAGTGGTTGATCAGTACGAAAGAAGAGTTGGACAGGTAGGCAAAAAAGCTGGAGATGCCAAAGGCGCCGATCAGCACCAGCCCGATAAAGTGGGCGTCCCGCAACAGCACGCCGTACCCGCGCAGCGCGCTGGCCACGCTGCTGTCCAGGCGGCTCTCGGGGCTGCGGGTTTCTTTCAGCCCGGTAAACAGCAGGACCAACGCCAGCGCAGCGGCCAGAGTCACGGCCCAGAACACCGCGCGCCAACTGCTCCACTCAATCAGAAAGCTGCCCAACAGCGGCGCCAGAATCGGCGACACGCTGAACACCAGCGTGAGCAGCGCAGTCAGGCTGGCGGCTTCTTCGCCGGTGTGCAGGTCACGCACCACGGCGCGCGGTACCACCATGCCGGCGCAGGCGCCCAGACCCTGCACCGTACGCCACAGGACCAGCGCGTGGATGTCGGGCGCCAGCGCGCAACCCACGCTGCCAGCCCCAAACATCACAAGCCCCACATACAAAGGCAGCTTGCGCCCGAACATGTCCGAGGCCGGGCCGTACACCATCTGTCCCAGGCCCAGCGCCAGAAAGAACGACATCAGGCTCATCTGCACCGCGTTGGCCGATGCGTTCAGGCTGCTGCCAATGGACGGCAGTGCAGGGAGATACATGTCAATGGCAAAGGGGCCGATTGCCGACAGCAGGCCCAAAACCAGGGCGGTCCGAAATAAAGGGTTGTTCATAGAGGGGGAAGTGTCAAGCGTGGACGATACCAAAGACGCCCGATGTGCAAGGTAGACTGCGCCACTGCCCGGTCGATTGCGGGCCACGCAGGCCCTTGGGCACACAGAGGAAGTATGGGAAAAACAATCGCCTGGCTGGGTCGATTTTCATGGAAGGATGCGCTGGTTTCCGCTCTGCCGCTGGCGCTTGCTGTGGCGCTGGGCGTGTGGGCCGCGCTGCACTTCATTGACCCGGCGCCCCCGCGCCATGTGGTGATTGCTACGGGCGCTGAAGACAGTGAGTACCTGGAGTTTGCCCACAGCTACGCCCAGCAGTTGGCGCAAGACGGGGTGGAGCTGGAGGTGCAATCCTCTGGCGGCGCGCTCGACAACATCCAGCGTTTGCGCGACCCGGACGATGCCGTGCGCATTGCCTTCTTGCAGGACGGTCTGTCCGAAAGCGACGCCAGCCATGCGGCGGACTCGGACGTGGATCTGGTTTCGTTGGGCGCGGTGTCGTATGAGCCGATCTGGATTTTTTACCGCGACAAATACCCGCAGACACGGCTTTCGGCCTTGAAAGGCCGACGCATCGCCATCGGACCGCAGGGCTCTGGCACACAGGTGCTGGCGCTGCGCATGTTGCAGGCCAATGGCGTGGACGGGCGCAACAGCCGCTTCGTCGGGCTTGGGCGCACAGAGGCGCAGCAACGGTTGCAGCGCGGTGAAATTGACGCGGCATTTTTCATTGGTGCGCCGGAATCGGCGCTGGTGCGCAGCCTGGTTGCCGCGCCGGGCATCCGGGTCATGAGTCTGGACCAGGCCGAGGCCATAGCGCGCCAGTTCCCCTATTTGCATCACCTGGTTTTGCCGCACGGTGCGTGGAACCTGCAGCGCAATACACCGCCACAGGATGTGCACCTGATGGCCACCACCACTACCGTGGTGGTAACCCAGAGCCTGCACCCGGCATTGGTGTCTTTGCTGATGAAAGCTCTGCAGAAAACCCATGCCAAGCCCGACTTGCTGAATGCGGCCAAGGTGTTCCCGGCGGCCAAGGACGCGGACTTTCCCCTGAGCAAAGATGCCGCGCGCTATTACCAATCCGGGCCGCCGTTTCTGCAGCGCTATCTGCCGTACTGGCTGGCAGTTCTGGTGGACCGCGCAGCATTGGCCTTGCTCCCAATGCTGGCGATATTGGTGCCAGTGGTACGCACGGCGCCCACCCTGTATGGCTGGCGCATTCGCCGCCGCATTTATCGCTGGTATGGCGAACTCAAATACCTTGAAATCCAGGTACTCACCGGCCAGGGGGGCGACAGCCGCGCCGCACTGTTGCACCAGCTCGACCAGATCGAGCACAAGGTCACCCACGCGGTTTTGCCGTTGGCGTTTTCGGAGCACGCTTACATGCTCAAGGAGCACATCGAGCTGGTCCGGCGCAAGGTGCAGGGGATGCCGGCGCAATGAAGGGCTTGCTGCGCATTCTGTTGAGTTACTACGTGGCCAATGGGGTATCGGCGGCACTGGGCTTGCTGCTGATTTCGGGCGCGGTGCACTGGTTGCTGGGTGCAGCGGCGGCCGGTGCGGCGTCCATTGGTGTCATCGTGTGCATCCCGCCCGATCAGGCCTCGCCCGTGCGGGGCAAGTTCTGGCACCTGTTGCCAGCGGCCGTATTGGGGCTGCCCCTGTTCTTTGCGGTGCAGGCATTGCGCAACGACGCGCTGCTGCTGGGGCTGGTGTTGGTTCCGGCCACCTTTCTGGCGTTTTTGGGGGGCGCCTGGGGCAAACGCGGCTTGCCCATTTCAATTTCAGTGATGTTCGCCATGATTTTTTCCATGGCCTTTCCGGACCACAGCGGAGCCGGCGCGCTGGTCAGCGCCCTGTATTTTGGCATCGGGGCGACGCTTTATCTGGTGTACGCGCCGCTTGCCAACGCGCTGCTCAACGGCCGATATCGCACGCAAATGCTGGCCGACACCTTGGTGGCGCTGGCGCGGCTCATGCGCAGCCAGGCCGAACAGTTCATGCGCACCGCGCAGGCCGACCGGCGCGACCCTGCGCCTCTAATCGGAGTGCTATTGCGCGAGCAGGCGGCATTGACCGACCAGTTGCAGGGCGCGCGCGATTTGCTGTTGGAGTCGCCCAGCTCGCTTCGCCGCCAGCAGCTTGCGGGCATGCTGCTGCTGGTGCTTGAAATGCGCGACCACCTGACGGCGTGCGAGCTGGATCTGGATGCACTGCACGCGGCGTCCGGCAGCTTCCAGTCCATGCAGGGCCTGAGTGCCGTGATGCATGCCATCGCCGCCGACATGGAGGCGCTGGCCGATGCGCTTCTGTTTCACCGCGACGTGCCGGTCGCCGCTGACCGCCGCCCCGCGTTGGCGGGCTTGACCTGGGAGGCGGCAGGGGGTGAGGCCGAGTCCGGCCGGGCCATGCTGGCGCGCGGCTTGGCCAGCCGCGTGGGCAATCTCAGTGACGACGCCATGCGTATCAACGCGCTGGCGCGCCAGACGGCGGTTCCGGACTTGGCGCTGATTCGGCTGAACTGGCAGATGTTTGTGAGTGCGACGGCGTGGTCATGGCGGCCGTTCTGGGCCGCTTGGCATTGGGATGCACCGCCACTGCGCCATGCCATCCGCGCCGCACTGGCCATTGCTTTTGCCTACGGACTGGGCTTGCTGCTGCCGTGGGGCACGCACGATTACTGGATTTTGCTCACCATCGTGGTGGTGTTGCGTGGCAGTCTGGCGCAGACGCTGGAGCGCCGCAACAGCCGGGTGCTGGGCACGCTTATCGGGTGTGTGCTGGCGGGCCTGATTTTGTCCTTGCATGTGTCGCCGCTGGTCTTGCTGCTGGTGGTGACGGTGGCACAGGCCATTGCCCATGCCATGACCTTGCACCGTTACCTGATTACGGCGGTCGCGGCCA
>Ga0228698_1000708_pt1 | contig 21259 bp, 17 predicted proteins | sample McNCre117_Aug_MG_FD_178015 | JGI IMG/M metagenome (GOLD analysis project Ga0228698, IMG submission 178015) | Freshwater microbial communities from McNutts Creek, Athens, Georgia, United States - 1-17_Aug_MG | ecosystem: Environmental > Aquatic > Freshwater > Creek | place: USA: Georgia...
GGCCGCGCTGGTGTTGCCCGCCACGTCCGTCGCCTTGGCCGTGAAGCTGTGTGCCGCTTCGCTCAGCGTGGTCGTCGTGTAGGTGAAGGTGCCGGCGTTCACACCCGTGCCTTCTGTCGCCGTGCCCAGCAGCGTCTCGCCGTCATAGACCTCGACCGTGCTGCCCGCTTCGGCCGTGATCGTCAGCGTCACCGTCTGGTCGTTCGTGACCGTGTCGCTGGTCGAGCCGCTGTTGTCCGAGAACCCGGTGATGGCCGGCGCCCCCGGCGCCGTCGCGTCCACCGTAGCCGTGACAGCTGCCGAGGTCGTCTGATTGCCCGCGTTGTCCGTTGCCACCGCCGTGAAGCTATGAGCGGCATTCGACAAAGCACTGGTCGTGAAGCTCCAGCTGCCATTGGCAACGACAGCCTCCCCCAGGTCGGTAGAGCCGTCGAATACATGCACCGAGGCCACGCTCACTGCGTCGCTCACCGTGCCCGACAACGTCAACGTGTTGTCCTTGGTCAGACCACCGCTGCTGATCGTCGCGGTCAAACCCGTATCGCTACCCAGCGTGCTGCTGAAGGTCACCACGGGCGCCGTCTTGTCAACCACCAGACTGTAGGCAGTACTAGAACCGCCCTGACTTCCGAGGACGTTCTCAACCACGGCCGTGAAACTGTGCTGCCCCTCGGACAGTTCTGGTGTGACAAAGCTCCACCCCGAGCCCGTAGCAGTAGCGGTGCCCAGTCGCGTGGCACCGTCATAGATGGCCACGGTCTCTCCGTCCACCAGCGCGCTCAGGGTTCCGGACAGTTGAAGCGTCGCATCGTTGCTGAAACCACCACTGGCAACATTGCCAGCCTGAGGTTCGACATCATCGATCGCCTCAGTGATCGTCGCCACAGTCGTCGGTGCGGTAGCAGCGATTCTCACGGCACCGGTGACAAACCCGTTGGTGAGGCCCGCAGCATCGGTCAGAGTTGCCTGGAGCGTATGCTGTCCATCGCTGAGCTTGGAAGTCGTCACATCCTTGTAGCCTGCGGCGATATCCGCAGCTTCAAGCTGAACGGTCGCGACTACCGTGCTGGAACCATCGGTGAGCTTAAGAGTGTCGCCCACGACCGCCGCCTTGCCATCAAGCGAACTGGTATTGAGCGTGACATGCACCGTCGGCGTGTTGTCATTGGTGACAGCGGCCACGACCAGCGAGAGCGGAGCATCCGGCGGGATCGTGTCGAGGGCAGCGCCCTGAGCAGACGAGATCTCCGAAATGTTGGTCGCACTGCCAATAGCTGTTGTGGCGGTTTCCACAACCGACGCAGCCACCGTACTACCAGTACCGGTCAGCACAGTTGTCAGCGTGCCGGAATTGGTCAAATCAACAGTACCTGTCGTCACAGCAGAGGCCAAGTTGCTGATGACGTTTCCAGCCACAGTCGAGTCGCTGCCTGCGGCCAGCGCCACGATGGTCGCGATCTGGGCCGCAGCCTTTTGCGCCGCCAGCGCCCCGCTATCCGTCGCAGACAACGGATCGTAGCTGGTCAGCGTGCTGCCTTGCGGCAAGGTCAGACCCAGCGATGCAGCGACATCCCCTGCGACCTGAGCCACATAGGCATCATCGACAATCGTACCCTCGGGCGCTTTGTCAATCAACGCCTGCACCAGCGTGGTCAGCGGGTTGATGGTGGTCGAGCCGGCAGGAGCCTTCAGCGGCGTGGTCTGCGGCAGGCCGGTGTCGATGTTGACGCCGCCAACGGCAATGATGGTACCCGTGGGCGCCGTGCTGGGCAGGAAGAAGTTGCCGCTGGCATCGGTCACGACGCCAGTGAGCTTCTCGCTGGCATCGGCTTGCCCATTACCGTTGCTGTCGATGTAGATCTGGGCCCCACGGATGTAGCCGTCGGCCACGATGCCCTGGACAAAGCCCACGGCGTCATTGCCGGCCAGATCCTGGATCGCATGGGTATCGTTTCCTGCTGTCGGATCGGTATAGGTCAGCGACACGGCCCCCGCACTGAACGAGTCGGTCAATGTCAGCGTCATGACCTTGCCGCTGACCGAGATGTTTAGAACCGCATTGGCCTGCCCGCCAGTCGTCACCTTGAAATCCGACGTCGCGGGCAAATGGACCGCATCCAGCACGCTGTCATACGTCAGGACGATGGTCTTGTTTGCGCTGTGGGCCGCCATCGACTGGATCACGGGTGCCGTGGTATCCGGTGCTGCCTGGCTACCGCCACCACCGCCACCGCCAGCCGCCAATGCCCCGAGAGCACCCAGGCCGATCAGCCAGCCACCACTCACGCCCGAGGCCGCAGCGGGAGCAGCGCCGGCTTCGGGTGCAGCCGGCTGGGTCGCCGCCGATTCGGCCGCCGTGGTCTGGGTGGCGACAGCCGGGGCGGCAACGGGGTCGGCCAACGCGACGATGGTCGGCACGGTTTCGGCGCTCTGGCTCTGGAGCAGCGGATTGTCAAGCTGAAGCGCATCGGCTGCCTGCTGCTGCTCGTCAGCTGGCTCAACGACTTTCTTCACCAGCTTGTCAGTGGTTTCGGATGCAGCCTTGACCGCAGCATTGTTCGCAGCCTTGGTGTCTTTTGCAGATTGGGGAAACAGCTTCTTGACAGTCATCTCAGTACACCCAGAAAAAATATGTATTTAATGAAATTCCGACCAGCAGTAGATCACCGCTCTCCCATCGATTCGGCGATGGTCTTGGTGATGGGCTTGGTCAGATATTGCAAAACGGTTTGGGACCCGGTCTTGATGTCGACCTGTGCGGTCATGCCCGCCTGCAGATCTATGGTGTTGCCCTTGTGGCTGACCATGGCCTGACTGGGCATGACGATCTTGACCCGATAGTAGGTTTGTTCGCCATTGCGGGTATCCTCACTTAGCGTATCGGCACTGATATAGCTTACCTTACCGGCAAAGCTTCCGTAGATGGAGTAGTCCCAGGCATCGAACTTGACGGTGGCCGGCAAGCCTGGCTTGAGAAAAGCCACATCAGAAGGCTTGATCTTGGCTTCGATGATAAGTTCATCGCCTGCAGGCACGATGGACAACAGTTCTTCGCCCGGCTTGAGGACGGCGCCGAGCGTGGTCAGGCGCACATTCTTGACGATGCCATCGACTGGCGCCAGCATGCGGGTGTTGTCAAGCTGCTCCTGACGCTGCGCCAGGATCTGCTCGGCCCCGGCCAGATCCTCCTCGGCTTTCGAAAGCTCGGTCTGGCTGTCCTGGAGATACTTGTTCTTGCGATTTGCAATCTGGCCGGCAAGATCGGCTACCTGACGACGCAGCCGCAGCACATCGGCCTCGCTGACATCGCCCGACTTGAGCAACGGCAGATTCATTCCCAGCTCGGCCTTGACCAGCTCCAGCGCCGCAGTCAGCGCGGCAATGTCTTCATGGATGGCGGCCTGGCGCTTGGCGAACAGCGTACGTTGATTGCTGATGAATTCAGGATAGACCTGCAGCCCGGCATCGAACACCGGCACGCCACCAAACACCTCGGCCTTGAGGCGCGCGATGTTCGCACGCAGCGCAGCCACCTTGGCGGCGCTTTCCTTGAGCGCAGCCTCGGTCTTGACGCTTTCGAGCGCCGCAAGCAGCTGACCACGCTTGACACTGTCGCCTTCGCGTACATCGAGCTGCCGGATGGTGCCGCCGTCAATGGTCTGGACGACCTGGGTGTGGCTGCTGGCGATGAGCTTGCCGCTGCCACGCGTGATCTGATCCAGCGGCGCATAAGCGGCCCAGGCGATGAAAATCGACACGGTTCCGGCGACAGCGAGCACCAGGCGACCGGCGTGCGGCCTGGGCGTCAGCAGCCGAGTGGAAACGGACGGGTTGGCGCTCTGCATCATGCTGCGATCTCGCTTACTGAAGTCGGTGCCTTGGCCGCAGGAACTGTTTGCGCTGGAGTCTGGAGCCGTGCCAGCACGGCATCGCGCGGACCATCGAGCACGATACGGCCCTGGTTCACCACGATCAGCCGGTCAAACAGCGGCAACAGGCTTTGCTTGTGGGTGACGACCAGCAAGGTACGACCGATGCTCCGTTCGCGCAGGGTCGCCAGCACGCGCGCCTCGGTACCGCCATCGAGCGAGGCAGTCGGCTCGTCAAGCAACCAGACAGGAGCATTCGCCAGCAGCAGACGGGTCAGGCCGATCAACTGGCGCTGGCCACCCGACACACCTCGCCCCCCCTCGCTGATCGGCAACGCCAGCCCCTTGGGGTGGCGATTGATCAGCTGCGTCAGGCCAGTGGCCTGACAGGCTTCAAGCAGCGCCGCATCACCCGGATCGGGCAGGCCCAGCGCCAAATTGTCACGCAGCGTTCCCCCGACCAGACAGTAATCCTGAGCCAGATAACCGAGCACGTGACGCAGATAGTCGGGATTCAGATGCGCCAAGTCGATGCCATCCAGCCGGACTTGCCCCCCCTGCGGCTGGTACAGGCCTGCCAGCAATTTGAGCAAGGTCGATTTGCCCGAGCCTACCTCGCCCAGGATGCCGATACGCTCGCCAGCCCGGATCTGAAGCGGTGCCTGCAAGGCCACACTGGGCGCGGGCGATTCGGCATAGCCGAACCGCAGCGCGTCAGCCTGCAAATCGCCACGGGTCTGCTCCGGCGTCAGCTGCTCGCTGTCAGGAGCGGCATCGGCTGGCAACGCCAGTACATTGTCGAGCATCCTGAGCGATGACTTGGCCTGGGACCACTGCACCAGCAGCGACGGCAGCTGCAGCAGCGGGCTGACTGCGCGGCCGCTGAGAATCGAGCAGGCAAGCAGCGCCCCGGTGGTGATCTTGCCGTCCATGGCCAGCAAGGCGCCGGTGGCGATCATCGCAATATAGCCAACCCCCTGCAGCAGCGTGACCAGATACGTGGTCGTGGAGTTGTGATTGCGTAAATCGAGATCAGTAATCGCAACCTGCTCGACCAGATGGTTCCAGCGCTTGAGCAATCGCCACTCACCGCGACTGGCCTTGAGGGTCTCGCCACTTTCGATGGCTTCCACCAGCGCACCCGTCTTGCGATTGCCGTCGCTGAGAGATTTCTGGCTCAGGGCCTGCACGCGGCGTGCGGCACGCAAACCGACCACGATGCTCAGTACCACCACCACCAGCGGTGGGATCACGGTCAAGCCGCCAAGCAGTGCGATCATGCCCAGGAACAGCAGCGCAAAAGGCAGATCGATGGCAAAAAACATCGACCCCGAGGTCATGAGACCCCGCACATTGTCGAAGCCCTTGATCTGTGCGGCAAGCGTACCGACCTGTGATGGCCGTGCATCCAGCCGGGTCGCCAGCAGCCGTGCGACCAGGTGGCGCGACACATCGGTATCCACCAGCGCGCCGACCTGATCGATGGCGTGACCACGCAACCACTTCAGACCAAACTCGATCAGGGAGGCCAGAACTGCCCCCCCGGTCAGCACCGCCAGTGTCGCCATGCCCCCGGTAGGAATGACGCGGTCGTACACCTGCATGCTGTAAATCGACACCACCAGCGAAATGAGGTTGACCAGCGCACTGGCGATGCCCGCATGAACCAGGGTGCGCCGATGCCGCCACAGGGCATTGCGGATCAGCGCCCAGGCGGAATCGGCCTCGACCCGCTCTCTGGCCGGCAGCAGATAGGCCTGCATGTCCTGGCGTGCCACGCTGTCCCAGACTGATTGCTCGCCCTTGCCGTTGGCAACGACCAGATTGCCCCGGGCATCCACCACTTCGGCCACGCCCCAGCCATAGGATGGCCGGAACACCAGCACCGGCAACTGATCCGGATTGAGTTCGGTCAGCAGCCAAGGCTCGCCCGCGCAGTCCAGTCTCTGCCAGAGCTGCGTCAGGAGTTCTTGAGGGGATAACTCGGTTGACCCGAGATCTTCGAGCGCAAAAGCCACACTGTGGTGGCTGATGCGCTCACGACTCAGGCGGCAATAATGCAAAAAGGCAGGCGTGATCGGATTCATGAGGATGCTTCGGCTTCCGGGGTGAGCCCGAGCGCGCGCAAGCGCAGACGCCACCAGGTCTGGCCGAGCAGCGCCTGGGCATCGTGAATGGAAAGTCGTGCAGAAACTGCCTCGCGCACGGCGTTGAGCACATCGAGCCAGCTCTTGCGACCGGCAACGAATTGACGCGCATAGGAATCGGCCACGTCTTGAGTCGATTGCTCGAGCAATTTGGCCACCTCGAGTCGATCCAGCGCGGCAGCGTGATCGGCAAAATCTATGTCGAGCTGCTGCTCGAGTTCGAGCACGGTCGAACGGCGCGTTTCGATGGCGGCTTCACGCCGAGCCACGGCCGCGTCTATGCCGGCCAAGGCGGACAGGCCGGCCCCCGGCTGGGCATTGACCTGCAACAGCAGCCGCGAATCGGAATTCACGCCCGTATATTGCTGCCGGGATGTCAGATCGTGCTCGAACCGAAGACTGACGCTCGGCAGAACCTGGCCCTGCTTGACCCGTATATCGGCAGCCAGGGCATCAAGCTCGGCCGTCAGCCTGGTCAGCTGCGGATCACGCTCCAGAGCCAGTTGGCGCCATTGGGGTGGAGGCGGATACGACGGGCCATCGGCAGCATGGCTGCGCATGACATTCGATGTGAACTCGGCCAGCCTCGTCCCCGTCAGCTGGACCAGTTGAGCGTGACTGGTTCGTGTCGCCGACTGGGCTTGTGCGAACTCGGTCTGGGCCTGACTCAGGCGCGCAGCGGCCAAGGTCAGATCGGAAGGCGGGCTGACGCCATTGGCCACCCGGCGCTGTATCTGGTCCTTGAGCTTGCCGTGGGCGACGACACTGTCCTGAAGTACTGCCTGTCTGGCCTGATTGCGCAGCCACTCATGCCAGATATTGACGATCCGGATCGACGTATCTTCCATGACCTGCAGGTGCCGGGAACGCGCCGCCTTCTCGCGCGCCTCGGCCGCCTCGATACCGGCCGTGATCCGGCCTCCCGCGTACACCGGCTGCTCCACGACCAGCGTGTTGATGCGTTGATACCCTTGCCCATTCGCGGGTGTCTGCCCCTGGAAGCTGGGCGTAGGGTAGCGTTGCCAGCGCGCGGCGTCCTGCTCTCGCGCGGTCGCATTGAGTTCCCGGGCCGCCGCCAGCGTCTGCGGATAAGCGAGCGCGACTTCGCGCAGGCTGCGCACGAACTCAGTCTCTCCGGCATGAGCACATGCGCCCTGCAGCGCGATCAGTAGCGTTACCGCTTGAACAAGCTTGAGATTCAATCCGCTTGGTGAGCCCAGGACTCGATCTATGAATGTTGAAGACGACCGCATGCCCCCGACCAGCCCGCAGCACACCACCCCACCTGCCGTGTCCTGGATAGCGGACCTTCGATCAAGTTTGCACCCGAATGGTGACAAAAAAGGGGGAGATTTGAAGCATTTTACAGAGATTGGGATGATCTTGCACCCCCGCGAGCCGGATAGAGCCAGTATCCCGGAGCAATCGATTGCAGGCGCTCATCACCCCTTGCGCGGGTATCACACCCCAGGCCGTGCCGGTCGGGCCTGCCCGCATCCCGAGGGTTAACCCTCGTTTTGATCGATTGTCGATCATGATGATCCAATGATCGTTCAGAACAGCAGCACTTGCTCTCCACAAACGCCGGGGTTTGACCCTACATTCCGAACACTTCCCATGAGCTTGCCATCCAGCCGCTGCTTCCTGCGGTCTTGCTGCTGCGGGTTCCGTGCGAGGCTTTTGTTCCGATTCAACCGTGGAGTCCGAGATGGCACACCCCAAGCACCACGAGCCGCAAGGCAAGCACCAGACCAGGAAGGCCGCCGCCAGCGGCTGGATCGGCTCGGCGCTCGAGTATTACGACTTCTTCATCTACGCGACCGCCGCGTCTCTGATCTTCCCGCAGCTGTTCTTCCCGTCGGGCAATCCGACGGTGGCGATCGTGGCCTCGCTCGCGACCTACGGCGTCGGCTACGTGGCGCGCCCGATCGGCGCCTTCGTGCTCGGCCACTGGGGCGACACCCACGGCCGCAAGCAGGTGCTGCTGCTGTGCATGTTCATGATGGGCTTCTCGACCGTCGCCGTCGGCCTGCTGCCGACCTATGAGCAGGTCGGCATCCTGGCACCCATCCTGCTCGTGATCCTGCGCCTGATCCAGGGCTTCGCGGTCGCCGGCGAGATCTCGGGCGCCAGCTCGATGATCCTCGAACACGCGCCGTTCGGGCGCCGCGGCTACTTCTCGAGCTTCACGCTGCAGGGCGTGCAGGCCGGCCAGATCCTGGCCGCCGCCGTGTTCCTGCCGCTGGCGGCCTACATGCCGGCCGAGCAGTTCAACCGCTGGGGCTGGCGCATTCCGTTCCTGCTCAGCGTGCTGGTGATCCTGGCTGGCTACATCATCCGGCGCGAGGTCGAGGAAACCCCGGCCTTCGCCGAGGAAGGCCAGCAGGGCGCTACCCCGAAGGCGCCGGTGGTCGAGGCGATCCGCACCAGCTGGAAGGACATGCTGCGCGTGGTCTGCATGTCGCTGATGAACGTGATCCCGGTCGTGACCTCGGTCTTTGGCGCCGCCTATGCGGTGCAGCCCGGCTACGGCATCGGCTTCAGCAAGGACGTCTACCTGTGGATTCCGGTGCTCGGCAACATCCTCGCGGTGATCGTGATCCCGATGGTCGGCAACCTGACCGACCGCATCGGCCGCCGCCCGCCGATCATCTTCGGCGCCCTGGCCTCCGGCCTGCTGTCCTTCGCCTACCTGTACGCGATCAGCATCAAGAACGTCCCGCTCGCGATCGCGATGTCGCTGCTGATGTGGGGCGTGGTCTACCAGGGCTACAACGCCGTGTTCCCGAGCTTCTACCCCGAACTGTTCAAGACCCGCACCCGCGTCTCGGCAATGGCGATCTCGCAGAACCTCGGCACCTTCGTGACCGCGATGCTGCCGGCCCTGTTCGCGACCGTCTCGCCCCCGGGCGCGACCAGCATTCCGCTGGTGATCGGCTCGATCACGCTCGCCGTGACCGTGATCGCCGCACTGGCGGCCTGGAGCGCACGTGAGACCCACCGCATCCACATGAGCGATCTCGGCGATCCGGACGCGCAACCGGTAGGACGCGCCGAATACGATCAGGCCCGCGCCCGGGCCATGACGACCACGGCGTGATCCGCGCGCTGCGACCACCCCGATGACAAACCCCGCCCACCGGCGGGGTTTGCCGTTTCTCCCCCATCCTGGCACTTCGGTTTCCAACCCGGAAGCACCTGCACTCCCAGACCTGCGCCAGACTGCAGGCCTTGAAGCCGCGTTGCTGGCTGGCGGCCGGGATATGGATCTGCGGCTCCAGCGCATTGCTGGTCAGCAACGGGACTTGGCACGGGCCATCGATTCCATCGCCCAACAACAGCCATGAAAGCCTGTCGGATTCGAACTCCCCTATGAGAAACGCCTGAAAACCCCGATTTGTTCCCCGATTTGTTCCCCGGTCACGGCCTTGATACCCCCATTCCCGCCCGCTTGACCCTCCCCAGCGCCAGCATCGGCCGGCACTCCAGCCGCCCGCCCAGGAACGACAAACCCGGCGCGCGGCCGGGTGGTTGGCTGGCGCTGTGCGCCGTGGCTTTCACTCCAGGCGCCCGCCTTGGCTGGCCCGCGCCCCCGACAGGGACCAGGGCGGCAGCCAGCGCGCGGGCGGCTTGACTATCACGGCGGCCAGCTTGTCGGCCTCGCTCGGCTGGCCCTGCATCGCCAACAGCCGGAGCACCGTCCAGCCCATCGGGTCGGGCTGCTCGCCCAGCTCATCGTTCGTCATCGTGGAACCCTCGCCCAAACCTCGCCATGGAACATCATGTAAACCTCAGCAAATCCTCGTGTAAACCTTGGGATAGGCCGGGGATCACGTCGCCACTTTCCGTGCCCGTCAGAAGTCCATCGGCCCGCTGTGCTCGGCCTGCACCGTCCGGCGCTTCCTGGTGACGTGGTAGCTGGTCAGCACCTGGGCGGCCGTCAGATCCAGGCTCGGGCGCGTGCTGCCGTCCTGGGCCTGCCACACGCCGACCTTGAGCGCCCCCGCCAGCGCGACCGCCTCGCCATCCCCCAGCGCCAGCAATGCGGCCTGGGCGCTTTCGTTGAAGGCGATGACGTTGCAGAACACATTGCCATCGCTCGCCGGCACCAGCACCTTGGCGACGGTGAACGGGTTGCCGTTCTTGCTGGTGCGTTGGCTCGGGGCGCCGCGCAGCTTGCCGGCTATCAGTGCATCGATCATCTTTCATCCCTTCCATGGGTCTTGCCGACCCGTTCCACACGTTCCAGGACCGGCCCCGCTCCGGCATCGATTTTTCGCCACTTCCATCCCTACTCACAAAAATGGGGTTACCAGGGTTACGGGGTTACCAAAAGGAATTTCTCCAATAGGGAAAGTTATTTACCAGTAACCCGGCGACCTAAAAATGCGGGTTACAAGGCGGGTTACCGGCGCCGAATTCCCCGGGTTACCGGCAATCCGGGTTGCAACCTCGCTCGGTTTCCCGAGTCGGCCGCGCTCATGCGTCGCCCTCCGACTGGGTGCGGACCTCGTACACCTTGTGGACAATCCCCCCGATCTTGACGGGCCGATTGCGCCTGCCGCTCGTTCCTGTCGCCGCGAACATGCCCGCTTGCTCCAGGTGATCCAACCCGCGCTGGTAGTCGTACCCCTTCAACGCCGCGCGCATCCCGAACGCCGTGAACAGGTAGACCCGCTCGCCATTGGACAGCCGCCACCAGCCGGCCCGGTCGTGGACCGTGGCGGACACCTGGGCATCAGCATCGCTGAATCGGCTGTCGCCGTGGCGCTCCAGGAACTCCATCACCTGATCGATCACTTGCGGCCCCTCGGCGTCGGTGGTCTTGCCGTCGCGCATCCCCAGCCACAGCCGCAGGCCCACGGCCGCCGCGCGGATCGCCTCGCCCTCGGGCCAGGGCGTGACCTCGTAGGCGGTCGCCAGCTCGCCGGCCAGCGCCAGGATGGCGAAGCGCGCCGCGACGCGCTCGAACTGGCCTTCCCCGGCCTCGGCGTTGAACTCGGGCCGGGCCTTGATGGCGGCCAGCGCCGCGCGCACCTGGTCGTGGTCGTCGCGGGTCAGGCGCTGCAGGAAGGCGCGGCCGGCGTGGCCGTAGTGCGTCTCGGCCTCGCGCCGCAGGGCGTCGGACAGCGCCGCGCCGCTGGGGTGGTGGTGCAGCGTGTCCCAGGCGCCGTGCTTCTGATCGGTCACGGGCAGATCGATGATGCGCACCGCCTGGCCGGCCTTGGTCTTGAAGCCGCCTTCCTCCATCGTCGCCACGATCGAGCGCTCGCCGTTGCTCAGGATCGACACGCGCCACCGTGCCACAGCCCGGGCACCGCCCGTGCGCGCGGCCCGGGTCTTGCCCTGGCCGTTGCCCAGCATGTAGACCGTCTCGCCGACCTCGCGCGGGTCGCACTGGCTGATCTCGTCCAAGGCCAGCAGCGAATCGTTGAACAGCGCCGCGACCGACTCCAGGCCGTTCGATGTGGCGCGCCAGTTGCGCCGGTAGCTCGGGCCGCCCCAGACCGAACAGGCCGCGAACAGCATCGAGGACTTGCCCTTGCTGCTGGCGCCGATGGTGTTGATGCCGCCGCTGTCGGAGCCGACCAGGGCCAGCACCGGCCCGGCGAAGGCGGTACACAGTGCCAGCGCCAGCATCGGATTGCCCACGGCCAGCGCCGCCGTGCCGGCCTGCCAACCGACCAGCGTGCCGCGCGCGCTGTACTCGTCACCCGCGTGGTGCTCGCTCTGGAACGTCACGCCGTCGGCCTGGGGACCGATCACCGCGTCCGGCAGCACGAAGGCGGCTCGATCCGGCCCGGCCCAGCCGGTTTGCGTCGCGCACTGGATCACGCGCGCCGGTGCCCGGTGCTGCAGGTAGGCCGTGAGCGGGTCTCGGCCCCGGTGCGCGATGTCCAGGCCCATGCCCAGCAGCTCGCCGCGCAGGTCGGCGCCGTCGCCCTTGAGCATCGCCATCGGCATCGCCCAGAGCTTCCACCGGCCGGTGGTGGTCCGAAAGCGCAGCAGCCGGCCGTAGTTGCCGTCCTGGGTGTCGGTGGTCACGGCCTCGATGTGCAGCGGCCCGCAAACCCGCTGCTGGGTCAGCGCGGGCGGGGCGTCGCCCTTGCCAGGCCTGATCCCGAAGTGCCACACGCCAGGCGCGTAGCGGGTGCCGCCGTCGTCGTGCCAGTCGTCGAGCACCAGGAACACCGGGCGGTCATCCTCGCCCGGGATCTGGATCGCGGGCGCCGGCTCGGGCGCGTCCTCGGTCAGCGCCGCCTCGAAGCACGCGCGCACCGCCTCAAGCCCGGCCAACTGGTGCAGGTCGTTGAAGTCGGTGTCCTTGTCGCCGCGTCCCTCGGGGAACGTGGGCGCGACCAGTTGGGCACCGACCACGCGCGCGGCCTCGGCCGCCTTGGTCATGCCGGGGTTGCCCTCGGTGCGGTGGTCGTCGTCGGCGGCCAGGATCAGGCGCGCGCCCGGGTGCTTGGCCCGCAGCGCCTGGGCGACCGCCAGCAGGTTGCCGGCGTTGAAGGCGACCGCGACCGGGTAGCCGGTGGCCTGGTGGATGCTGGCGCCGGTGGCGTAGCCCTCGCAGATCACCAGCGGGCCGGCGTCCTCGGGCTGGCCGATCAGGTGCAGGCAGCCCGTGCGCCGCCCGCCCGACAGCCCGCGCTTGTCCTTGCCGTCGGCGCTGATCCGCTCCACGTTCCACAGCTCGCCATCGGCGTCGCGCATCGGCACCAGCAGCCGCTCGCCCTCGATCCGCGCGCCATGGGCCGCGATGCCCTTGCGGCTCAGGTACGGGTGAACGGTGGCCGGCGCCGCCGCCTCCCAGCGCCGCGCGGCCTGCTCGCGGGCCTGCTGCTGGCGCTGGTCCTGCTCGGCCTGGCGCGCGGCCTGCATCGCCCGCACGCGCTCGCGGTGGGCGGCACGCTCGGCCAGGGTCATCTCGTTGGCCTCCTTGGCGCTCCAGGTCCGAGACAGGCCCGAGCGCCAGCAGCCGAAAATGCCGGCCGGCACGCCGTCCAGGTGCAGCAGATACCAGCCGGCCTCGTCGCCACGCTGGCCGCTGCTGCTGAAGCGGTGGATCTTGCCGTCGGCGTCGATCTGCCCGGGCGGCTCCAGGCCGGTGGCCCGGATCGCGTCCACGAAAGCCGCCAGTGTGGCGGCCTCGCTGATCTGGTGGGTATGTGGTGCGTTCATGTGGTGGTTCTCCTCGTGCCAGCGCGGCGCCGGGCTTCGGCCTGGCGTGCCGCCTCGCGCATCAGCTCGGCGTCGGGGCTGTCGCTGGGGTAGGTATGGGCGCCCATGTCTTGCGGGCGACCGCCTGCAACGTAGGCATTGACCAGCTCGGCACAGCAGGCAATGGCGCTCAGCATCCCCATCGAAACCCGCTCGTTCATCCTCAGCGTGCCATCGCCCGAGTTGTCGGCGTCCGCCTCGCGCTGCATCAGCACGGCCGTCAAGGTGTGGATGGCTTCGCAGGCCGCCATGACCCGGGCCGTCGCGCGGTGGTCCAGAAACGCCGCCTGGTCCCCCTCGTAGAACCCGAACACCTCATGGTGCTGAACCGTCTGGTTGTGGATATCGCTCATGTTTCCTCCCTCCCTGGTAGTTGTCATGCTGCGATACATTCTGCATTGGCCGCACACAGGCGCTTGAGCGCCGTTGCAGCCCGGCAAGCGCGGCCGGTCGCGGCTTGCAGCTTGGCCAGGTCGCCGTCGGTCGCGCGCAGCAGCGCCAGCGCCATCGCCAGGGCGTTCTCGGCCGCGATGTGCAACGCGATGATTTCGGGGTCGGGGGTGTCCGTGGCGGACGGCATCGGCGCAGCAGTGCGCGCCAGGGTGGCGATTGCCTGGGTCATGGTTTCAGCCTCCGACCTTGTTGGAACGTGCCGCGCCGGTACGGACGCGCCAGATGTAGGAACGGCTCATGCCGTATTGCTTCGCCAGCGCAATGCAGCTTTCGTTGCTGTTCCGGATCGCTGAAACATCAGAAATCGTCAGCTTGGTCTGTGGGAGGCTTTTCCCTGTTGCTGCCGTTCCATGCAATTCCCTGTCGCGCGCGTTCTGCCATGCGTCACCAAGGTAGAGATGATGCGGATTGATGCAGGCCTCATTGCCGCAGCGGTGCAGGACCATCATCCCGCTCGGGATGTTTCCCACGAACAGCCTGTAGGCGAGTCGGTGCCCGCGAGATTTCCCGCCCTTGCCGTTCGTGGCGGTGCAGTAGCCCCACTGGTCCGTTGCCAGCCAATCAGGGGTAAAGCATTGGTCGGGGGTAACGCCGGAGAATCGCTTGCCGTCAGCAGATGGCGCGGTGCTCAGAGGGTTTTTAGGCGCAGCAGTGCGCCCAAGGATTACGGCCTTGGTCATGGTTTGCTCCTTGTCGAGACTTAGAACACCAGCAGGCTGACTAGGCCTAACTGGTGAGGGTGGGGATAGTCACACGGGACAAGCCGTGCCGCCGTCCTTACGGATGGGCGCTCCCACCCCCGCAACCATGCCGACCTGCGCAGACGCGGGCCGGACGAAATTCGGGCGTGACAAAACCCCGCTTTCAGGTGGGGGTTGCAACCTCTTGTCCTTGGTGTGACTAGCACCGGGCCTTTCGGCTTGCGGCCATTATTGCACGCCTTGGCGGTCTTGGACAGGTGCCGCGCCAGCCGGGGCCGGATCGCCCCGCGCGCGTGTCCGGGCTGGCGGCAGGCCGGGCGGGATGGCGTCAGCACGTCGGCACCTCCCCGCTCGGGCTCGCACTGCTGCGCGCCAGGCGCGCGCGGCCCTGCTCGGTCAGGCGGTAGCGGCCCGGCCGGCAGGGCTTGCCGTCGCGGTCGGTGGCGGCGTACAGCTCCGTTTCGATGGCGTCATGCCCGAGCTTGTGCCGCAGCTTCTGCACCGTGTCGGGGCTGTTGCTGGCGCCGGCAATCCGGTCCATCGTCTCGCGTGTGATCCAGTCGCCCGGCAGCATGGCCGCAATCACGCGCGCCTGCCTGGCGGAAAACCTCGGCAGCCCGTCGCCATCGTGCGACGGTGCGGCGACAATGGCGCCAGCATGGGCCGTGGTGGGTTCATGTGGTGCTTGGCCCGCAGCGTTTCCCAGCGCTGCGGGCTTCTTTCCGGCCGTCATGTCAGCGCGCCCCCGACAGCTTGACCACATTGCCCGCGCTCGCTGGCGCTGGCTCGGGCACGTCGCCGGCCAACAGGCGCTGAAACCGGGTCGCGCGCTCGGCGTGCAGCCGCTCGACCAGCGCGCGGATCGTGGCGTCATCGGCCCCGGCGACGTGCGCCGCGTTGATCGCCTCGACCTCGAAATCAGGCCATGCGACGGAACGCGCGCCAATGGTCACGGGTCGCGGGAACAGCCCTCGCTTGATTCGGTCGTAGATCGTGCAGTGACTCTTGTGCCCCGTGCTCAGCAGCACGCCTTTCAGTCTCAAGTTCGCCATTCGGCCCCCCTCCTATGCAAAGCCCTGCAAGACAGTGCAAGGCATGGGGCGAATGTGCGGGCAGGGTGTTTCATTTTTTGAAACACCAGCACGGCCATCGTGCAAGGGGTCATCGCGCCGATGCCGCCAGCATCGCAGCCCGCACCGCAGGCACTCCAGAACCTCCCCGAAACCTCCCCATTCGCCAGGCGCCGCCAGCTCTGACCCTTGACGGAACCTTGGCACTCCTGCTGCTCGAACCGCACGCCGCAGGGTCTACGCCAGCCAGCAGCGGATCGCCGTCCGGGCCTCGGTCTGGTGGCCTTGCCGTGGCACTGCCATCACCGGCCTGTCAGCCCCAGCCTTTGCCGCCATCTCGCAGGCACTCATGCAAGACGGCGCCAGCAGGTAACTCCGGTAACCCCATCAAAAAAGCATGGGGTTACGCCATTTTTCGGGCTATCTCACTCTGTATGTATGTGTTGGTAACCCGGTAACCCCAGTAACCCCACATAAATACAATTCGCGTGCGTAATTTTTCAGGCCAGCGCGGACACAAAAAACCCGGCACGCTGGCCGGGTGGGTGGTGGGCTGACAGTAAGGTTTCGGGAAGGGTCGCGGCTCGCTGACTGATAGGCTTGCTGCTGGCGCTGGGTCATGCCGCCCGGTGCAGCAGGATCACGTCGGCCCCGGTGCGCAGCCGGTCCAGGTAGTCTGCCCAGTGCTGAATCATGGCGGTGCGCTCCTCCAGGTGCGTGGCGCGGTCGTAGGCGCCGCCGTGGGTGATCTGCCCGACGTGGGCCAGTTGCGCCTCGATCACATCGGCGGGGTATTTCAGCACCTGGCGCAGCATCGTTCGGCCCGTGGCCCGGAACCCGTGCCACGTCTGGCGGCCCTTGTAACCCATGGCGTTCAGTGCGGCCGACAGCCCGGCCTCGGACATGGGCGCCTTGGCATCGCGCAGGCCGGGGAACACCCATTCCCCGCCTCCGGTCAGGTAGTGCAGCTCGCGCAGCACTTCCACGGCCTGCCTGGGCAGCGGGCAAACGTGCGGCTGACCGTTGGCCTTCGCATCCTTGGTGCGCTTCATGTCCTCGCTGGGGATGCGCCACAGCGCCCGCTCCAGGTCCAGATCCTCCCAGCGCATCGTGCGCAGGTTGCCGGGCCGCTGAAACAGGATCGGCGCCAGCTTGAGCCCGGCCCGGACCACGGGCCCGCCCTTGTGCCCGTCCATCGCGCGCAGCAACTCCGCCAGCCCGGCCGGCTCGACGATGGCCGGATAGTTCTTCTTCAAGTGCCGGGGCAACGCCTTCTTGATGTCGTGGGTAATGTCCCTGGGCGCGCGCCCCGTCGCCACGGCATGACACCAGATACCGCGCGCCGTGATGTGTACCCGCTCGACCACGGACAGCGCGCCTCGGTCCGCGACCTTCTGAATCACCGACAGCAGCTCGACCGGCTCGATACCGCTGATCTTGCGCCGCCCCAGCCACGGCAACAGGTCTTTCTCGACGTTGCGCTCCTCGCGGTCGTAATGGGTGTCGCTCCATCCCGGCTTGCCACGCGCCAGCCAGTCACGCGCCACGGCTTCCACGGTGTCGCCACTGCCTACGCTGGCTTTCAGCTTCTCGACCTGCCGCGCCTGTATGGGGTCGATCCCCTCGGCCTTCTTCAGTTTCGCCGCGTCCCTGGCCCGTCGCGCAGCAGGCAAGCCCACCTCGGGATAACTGCCCAGCGCTAGCCGGGTCTCCTTGCCGCCCCGGTACAGCTTGAGGAACCAACGCTTTGATCCGCCTGGGCTGATCTCCAGGTACAGCCCCGCCGCATCGGTCAGGCGGTGGCGCTTCTTCTCAGGTGGACAGGTGGCATTGCGGCATTGGGCGTCGGTGAGCATGTCGGGTATCTCTTGACGTGTTCCCCGGTTTGGCGGGGAACGGGGTGGATTGTTCCCCGGAATGTTCCCCGGCGACAGTCTGGCTGTCAATGCAAGAACCTGTACGAACCTGCAAGACCCTTCCCCCTGCCCGCCAATGAAAAAGCCCGCCAAGTGCAAGACTTTGACGGGCTTTGTCTGAATGGTTGGTGCCGCCTGTCGGATTCGAACTGACGACCTACCGCTTACAAGGCGGGTGCTCTACCAACTGAGCTAAGGCGGCACTGCGCATATTCTACTTCACTCGCTTGAGGGCCGGACGGCCCCCAGCAGGAGAAGCCGGCGGCTCGGGCCGCTCCACAGCGTCCGGCACGGCGACCGGCTCGGGTGGTGGAAAGCCCATGCCCTGGCCGTTCTCGCGCGCATAGATGGCCAGCACATGGTCCACCGGCACGACGATCTCGCGCGCAACGCCGCCGAAGCGGGCCTTGAACTCGATGTAGTCGTTGCCCAGCCGCAGGTTGCCGGTGGCGTCGTAGCTGGTGTTGAGCACGATTTCGCCATCCTTGACGAAGTCGCGCGGCACCTGGACCGAGGCATCGACCGCGACCGAGAGATAGGGCGTGAAACCGTTGTCACAGCACCATTCGTGGATGGCACGGATCAGATAAGGCCGGGTGGAAGGCAGGTCGTCCTGGCTCATGAAGCGTCTCGGTGTCTATCGGTAGCCGGATGCGCTTACTTGCGCATCACCTTCTCGGACGGGGTCAGCGCCTCGATGTAGGCCGGACGCGAGAAGATGCGCTCAGCGTACTTCAGCAGCGGCGCAGCGTTCTTGCTCAGCTCGATGCCGTAGTGGTCCAGGCGCCACAGCAGCGGCGCGATCGCGACGTCGAGCATCGAGAAATTGTCGCCCAGCATGTACTTGTTCTTCAGGAACACCGGCGCGAGCTGGGTCAGGCGGTCGCGGATATGCGACTTGGCCTTCTCGACCGCCTTCTCGTTGCCCTTGATGCCACGCTGCTCCAGCACCGAGACATGGGTGAACAACTCCTTCTCGAAATTGAGCAGGAACAGGCGCACGCGCGCGCGATCAACCGGATCGCCGGGCATCAGCTGCGGATGCGGGAAGCGCTCGTCGATGTACTCGTTGATGATGTTGGACTCGTACAGGATCAGGTCGCGCTCGACCAGGATCGGCACCTGGCCATAGGGATTCATCACCGCGATGTCTTCCGGCTTGTTGTACAGGTCGACGTCACGGATCTCGAAATCCATGCCCTTCTCGAACAGCACGAAACGGCAACGGTGGGAGTAAGGGCAGGTCGTGCCCGAATACAGAACCATCATGGCGAAAAACTCCTAGCTCACACAAAAGCAAAAACAGTGGTTGCCACCTCGATGGCAACCACTGTGGTCGGTCTGACCCGTCACAAGAGGGTCAGATGGGGCTTACTTGACGTCTTTCCAGTAGGCGGCGTTCAGGCGCCAGGCCACCAGGGTGAACAGGCCCAGGAAGATCAGCACGAACACGCCGAGCCGAGCGCGCTCGTTCTGGCGCGGCTCTGCCATCCACTGCAGGAAGGACACCAGGTCGCCGACGGCGTTGTCGTATTCCTCGGGGCTCATCTTGCCGGGCTTGACGACTTCCCACTGGCCCTTGAAGACATGGCTTTCGTGACCATGTTCCTCGACGGTCTCGAACACCGGCTTGCGCTCGCCCTGCAGCTCCCACAGCACATGCGGCATGCCCACGTTCGGGAACGCCAGGTTGTTCCAGCCGCTCGGACGGGTCTCGTCGCGGTAGAAGGTACGCATGTAGGTGTACAGGTAGTCGGCGCCGGTGCCGGCGTGGCTGGCGCGCGAGCGTGCCACCAGGGTCAGGTCGGGCGGATTGGCGCCAAACCATTCCTTGGCCTGCTGCGGATTGATCGTGGCCTTCATCAGGTCGCCGATCTTGTCGGTCGTGAAGGTCAGGTTCTCCTTGATCTGCTTCTCGCTCAGACCGATGTCCTTCAGGCGGTTGTAGCGCACGAAGCCGGCGGAGTGGCAATTCAGACAGTAGTTGACGAAGAACTTGGCGCCGTTTTGCAGCGCAGCCATGTCATTGGTGCGATTCGGTGCCTTGTCCAGCGGGAAGCTCGCGCCGGAGGCGAGCGCGCCGCCGACCAAGCCCAGGGCCATCACGATGCCCGCAATCCACTTTTTCATATTTTTACTCCTGTAGGCTGTCGGGCTCAATGCGGCTTGAAGGTGATGCGGGCCGGAACCGGCTTGGGCGTGCCAAGCTGGCTCCACCACGGCATCAGCAGGAAGAAGCCGAAGTAGATCAGGGTGCCGACCTGCGACACGCGCTCGCCCACCGGCGACGGCGGCTGCACGCCGAGGTAGCCCAGGATCAGGAAGTTGATCACGAACACGGCGTACAGGTACTTGTGCCAGCTCGGACGGTAGCGGATCGACTTGACCGGGCTGTTGTCGAGCCAGGGCAGGAAGAACAGGATCACGACCGCGCCGCCCATGGCGACCACGCCCCAGAACTTGGCATCCAGCGTGTACAGCAGCGCGGCGACGACCACGCCGGCACCGACCAGCGCGCCCTTGAACGGGGCCGAGCAGCGCGACTTCAGCGCGCCCAGCACCGAGCCGGCCAGCACGATGGCGATCAGCACGTAGACCATCTGGGCCGTGATGGCGCGCAGCATCGAATAGAACGGCGTGAAGTACCAGACCGGCGCGATGTGCGGCGGGGTCTTGAACGGGTCAGCCGGAATGAAGTTGTTGTACTCCAGGAAGTAGCCACCAAGCTCGGGGGCGAAGAACACCACGGCCGAGAATGCCATCAGGAACACGGTCACGCCCAGCAGGTCATGCACGGTGTAGTAGGGGTGGAAGGGCACGCCGTCGAGCGGGTGGCCTTGCGCGTCCTTCGGAGCGTTCGGACCCTTGATCTCGATGCCGTCGGGGTTGTTGGAGCCGACATCGTGCAACGCCAGCAGGTGGGCGACGACCAGACCCAGCAGGACCAGCGGCACGGCGATGACGTGGAAGCTGAAGAAGCGGTTCAGGGTCGCGTCACCGACGACGTAGTCGCCACGGATCAGCAGCGCCAGGTCCGGACCGACGAACGGCACGGCAGCGAACAGGTTGACGATCACCTGGGCGCCCCAGAACGACATCTGGCCCCAAGGCAGCAGATAGCCCATGAAGGCCTCGGCCATCAGGCACAGGAAGATCGCGCAGCCGAACACCCAGACCAGCTCGCGCGGCTTGCGGTAGGAGCCGTAGATCAGGCCACGGTACATGTGCAGGTACACGACGACGAAGAAGGCCGAGGCACCCGTCGAGTGCATGTAGCGGATCAGCCAGCCCCAGGGCACATCGCGCATGATGTACTCGACCGAGGCGAAGGCCAGGTTGGCGTCCGGCTTGAAGTTCATCACCAGGAAGATGCCGGTGACGATCTGGATCACCAGCACCAGCATCGCCAGTGAGCCGAAGAAATACCAGAAATTGAAGTTCTTCGGCGCGTAGTACTCGGACATGTGCTGCTTGTAGCCAGCAAATGCCGAGGGAAAACGGTTCTCGAACCAGTTGGTGAGTTGCTCACCCGCGCTCGCAGTGGGCGGGAGTTCCTTGAATTCAGCTGCCATGATGGTCCTCTGGATGGTTCAGGTCAGGCCTTCTTGTCTTCGCCGATCAGCAACTGGGTGTCTGACAGGTAGACGTGCGGCGGCACTTCGAGGTTGTCGGGGGCCGGCTTGTTCTTGAAGACACGGCCGGCCAGGTCGAAGGTCGAGCCGTGACAAGGGCACAGGTAGCCACCGAGCCAGTTGTCGGGCAGGGAAGGCTGGGCGCCGGCCTGGAACTTGTCGGACGGCGAGCAACCCAGGTGGGTGCAGATACCGACGGCGACGAAGATCTCGGGCTTGATCGAGCGGTAACGGTTCTTGGCGT